>Ga0163152_10000220_pt1 | contig 101504 bp, 97 predicted proteins | sample OliLakLV19MP8IB2_FD_148635 | JGI IMG/M metagenome (GOLD analysis project Ga0163152, IMG submission 148635) | Freshwater microbial mat bacterial communities from Lake Vanda, McMurdo Dry Valleys, Antarctica - Oligotrophic Lake LV.19.MP8.IB-2 | ecosystem: Environmental > Aquatic > Freshwater >...
ATCCACAGTTGCGTTACATTCTCAATGGGGGAGCATGGGTAAGGTAAAGTTGCAGGATCGGCAAGCGAACTCGCCAAACACCGGGCAACAGGTCAGGCGGGGAGTTTGAGATTTATGGTTGTGCCTGAAAGTGTGCTTGAGATGGTGAGGTGGGCGGCGACAGAGGCGGCCCTTTTGTGCATGCTGGTCAGGCCGCGGCCCTTTCCGGTTGCGGCTGCGGTGTCGAAGCCTGTGCCGTTGTCTTGCAGGGACAGTGTTGTTCCGTCTGGACCGGATGTTAGGTGAAATGTGAGTTGTGTGGCCTTGCCGTGGCGGATGGCATTGCTGACGGCTTCTTGAAGAATACGGCAGAGCTGGAGCACCGTCGTTGGACTCGAAAATCTGGCTTGATTGACGTTGCCAATATTCCAGTTGAGGGTGACGCCCGCGGCCGTACACTTTGGTTCAATTCTTGCCCGGAAGGTACCGAGTGCGGTTTCAAGCGAACCTTCAAAGGTGTCGAGAGAGTCGATGACGAGGTAAAGATCGTCGAGCGCAGCTTGCAAGCCTTCCACCAGGGTTTCAGTTTTGGCTTTTCCGGATTTTGCCTGGATGAGCAACCCCAGGAGCTGTGAGCCGATGCCGTCATGCACGTCGCTCATGATGCGGCCGCGTTCGGCGATCAGCGTGCGCTCGGCCGCCTGGGTTTGCCGGAGCGCGAAGTGGGCCGCGAGCTCGCGTTCTTTCTCCGACACGCGTTGCGAGAGTGCTTCGTTGTTGAGCGCTGCCAGTTGATAGACGCCAATGCCGTGACGCGCGAGCCCGAGGGCGATAAAGGTGATGATGGAGAGGGCGCCGAACTGAACGAAGGCTTCTCCCTGCACGGTCACGAAGCCGGACAGTTCGGGAAATACTTCCGTCTGTGTGAGAATGGATGAAATCGCCATGATCAGACACACGGTTGCGGCAAAAATTTCGCCCGAGGCGTGCGCGGGTGCACCGGCATAGAAATCGACCAACCGCTTGGTCATAAAGAGGAACGCCGAGATTTCGACAATCGACTCGATGATCGCGGCATAACCGTTAGCGGGGACAACGGGGAACGAGGCATAGGTGATCACGAGGAGCACCCACACGGCCGGGAGCGCGACGATAAAACGGCGGCGGTGCACCGGGGGGCCGCCGGTCCATTCATTGACGAAGGCGGCACACGATATCCAGACGCCGCAAGCGGTGAGCATCAGGTAAGCATCGCGAAACTGTTGAGGCCACGCCACGTTGAGCCACAGCGCATGAAGCTCGCGCGCGAAGAAGAACCCCAGCGTCAAGGCAATCGTCAACACAAGGGTGGAATTTTTGATGACCGAAGAAAGTGCCAATGCGAAGAGCAACACCATGGCTGCGGCCACGGTTGCAAACTCCGCTGTTTGAACGAGGATAAACTCCGAGTGCCTGAAGGCGGGTTCGAGGCGCGCGGCGGGACCAAAATACACCTCTTTGATCAGCGGCGGGGACAAGTTGCGCGCACATTGAATGTCGACCGTGTTTTTGCCGGACGTGAGCAGGGCGGGCAAAAGTTTTACGAGTCTGGGTTCAACGCCGTGCAGAGTCGGCCGATCTGATAGCTGGCCCGGCGTGGGGGCGGCGAGTTTGCCGTTGACGTAGACGGCGTAGTTGTCACGCACGCGCCGGATATAGAGGGCGAGATTGGCTGTGGCGGGGTTGGTGACATCAAACTCAAGGCGGGCGGCACCGAATGTGCCGGCGGTGTAAAAGGGGGCAGGTTTCTCGACGAAGGCGGAGGCGGGGAGGTTGGTGATGTCCAGTTGGTTGGAAGGCGCGAATTTCAAGCGGTGAACACGCAGATCGGCGATCCCTGGCGAGGCAATGTCCATCCAGTTCAGGAGAACGTAGGACGCCATGACTGCGGCGATGACGGTTGCGATCTTGATCCAGTGAGACGCGGAAGTGGCGGCTGTGGCCGTCATGCTTATTCTCTCAAGTCAATCAAGCCGCTTTGCATGGCTTCGAATACCGCTTGGCTGCGCGAGTTGACGGAGAGCTTGCGGTAGATCGCCTTGACGTGGCCGGCGACGGTATGATGGGAAATGCCGAGGCGGACAGCGACTTCCTTGTAGGAAAATCCTCTTGCCAGATCGGTGAGAACTTCCGTTTCCTTCTCGGTCAGCGGGCCGCACTGGGGGGGACAGTGCTGGGGCGTTGGTGCGCACGCGCGCCAGAATGTGGCTGGCGACGGCCGGACTGATCGGTGCACCGCCGGCGACGACGTCGCGAATGGCGCGCTCGGTCTCTTTGCTGTCACCGCCTTTCAACAGATAGCCGTCGGCGCCGGCTTCGATGGCCTGGACGACATTCTTGACGTCACCAAAGACGCTGATGACGATGATTTTCAGGTCTGTCAGGCCTCTGGCCCGGGTCTGGCGTATCAGATCGAGGCCCGTCCCGTCGGGGAGTGCCAGATCCAGCAACAGCACCTGGCAATTTGCGTTGGCGAGGCGGACGCCACCTTCGAGCGTGGCGGCGGTTCCAACTATGAAAAAGCTTTCTACCTGGCCAACCGTCTCGATGAGATGGTTGCGCAGAACCGGGTCATCCTCGACGATGGCGACCCGTATGCGGTCGCTGCCCGGCGATGGTGCTGCGGAAAGGGGCTCAGACATTTTGAACGGTTACTCGTGTTACTTGGAGGTTGTTTTGGAAGATGCGGACCGCTGCCGCAAGTTGCGAGATTGCCGTTTGCCATGATCTGGGGCGTGGCTGTGATGTTGATCACCGGCGCTGAAGCGTAATTGGTATCCCATAAATATGGGGTGGCAGTCGCAGCCGCGACACTTCCCCCATCGTCTGCAGCAGCTACGCTGCGCAGCCACTTCCCCCGCAAGCGGGGGAAGACACAAGATTTTCTGTCTGCCCCCGCTTGCGGGGGAAGTGGCTGCGCAGCACTTGTGGCTCGCAGGGGATGGGGGGCAGACAAAAAAATGCGAAGCCCCGGACGACGCATCGTTCGCGGGGCTCGCTAATCACTTCCGAACTACCCAGCAGAGCCGGGCTAAGTTTACGAGGATCACCTCGTTATGGTATGTCAAATTGTGTTTTGATCGGTCCAGCGTGTCGTGGCTTGGGTGCTGTCTACACCTGTTTATGCCTCGAGGCTTTAGACCGTGCCCTCGCGATACGCGGCGAAGGCTTTGTGACTTTCAGGTGGCGTCATTCTCCCTCCTAAGTGCCGTGGCTCCGCTTGACGGGGTTGTTCTTGCAACCTCGTACCCATTGAGTGTGCGCTTGTTCTGGAATCTGTCAAGGGAATAGTCGTGATATAAAATAATTAAATTTGCGCGCAATTTGGCGGAATTTTGTGCGCCTGAGTTCTACATCCAGTAATTGCCCTTTAAGGTGTGGATATTCGCCCTGACATTGTGTCCCCTATTTCATGCGGCGGGGCGCGATCACTTTGCGCAAAAAGTCCATAGTACCGCGCAGACTCAGGGACGTGAACAGGCGCATCAAACCGGCCGGCTTGGCGCGGGCATCGCAAATGTCTGCGTAAGCGTCGCCTGATCGATGGGCCAGACGAACGACGGTGGCGAACTCGCCCACGGTGCGTCCGGTGAACGAAAGGCCGAAGGCGGAGCGGCCAGAGGTTTCGGTTTGCCTGGAGAGTTGAACCGGCAGCATCGCTTTGCCCGCTGGTCCTTTGAGGGTTATCACGCCTGCGATGGCGCGGGCGGGGAGGTCGACGAGCTCGTCGGCAATGAAGCGGGCGCCGTGGACGGATATGTCAGCGAGGCGGCCCAGGAATTTCTCGCCACCGAGCAGAAGTTCGGCGTCGAAGCGCCGGGCAACGCGGGGTGAGAGGCGGCGCTGGCGCGGCTCGGCTATGGCGCCGAGCAGGCAGGCAAAAAAGCAGGCGCCGAAAATCGTGATCGCTGAGGCCGGGGCGAGGAGGGCGCGATACTCCGGACGCAGGTTCCAGGCAACGATGCAGGCCGTGGTGCCCGCGAGCAGCAGCGCAAAGACGACGACAAGCAGGCCGTTGGCGCGTTCGATTTCGGGTGAGTGTTCGCCGTTGTCGCGGCCGCGCATGAGCAAAATCAACGAGGGCGCGGACAAGAACGATTCCAGCATCTCGCTCCAGGTGGCGATGAGTGTGGAGCGAATGCCGGCATTGAGAGTGCCGGCGAGCATCAACGCCACCGCCATGGCGCCCAGGGAAAGGGTGGCGCCTTCAATGAGTCCTGCGCCGGCGATGAGGGGGACCCGAAACAAGACCGAGAGCGGCGGAATGGCAAACACAACCGCCCAGGCAAACGGTGTGAGGGCCGCGAACAGAGCCGGCATCCAGGACAAACGCTCGCGCAGGGTCAGGCCTGGTGCCATCATTGGATCGCGTGTGAGAGCGGCATCGATGGTGCCCAAGCGTTGAGCAAGGCGTTGGTGCAGATAGTCGCGCACGGTGTCAGGCGCCAGCGCTGCAATCATCGGGCGGGAAACCACGCCGCGCTGCCAATGATCCTGGGCCGCACGAATGCGGGCGACGGCATCGGGGCGATAGTTTGTGCGCGTGAGCGAACCGCTCGACGATAGGGCCGCACGGCGCCACAGTGTCTTTTGGCCGAGGCCCACGGCGCTTGAAACGCCCCCGATCGATTTCAGGCACGATTTGAAGAAGTGACCCGGATCGTTGGGCAGGCGCTGGGTGACGTCGATGTCGGTCAGCATCGGGTCACCGTCGATGGCAAAGAGCGGCACATCGCAAAAGGCAAGTCTGGGGTTGGTCACAAAGCCTGCGGCGACGCGCCGTAGAAGGTCGGGTGTGGGTGCCTCACCCGCGTTGAGGACCAGAACGAGGCTGCTGCCCGTGCGGGCGAGGGCGGCATTGATGGCGCTGCCGGCGGGCGCTTCTACAGACGCCGATAGCCACGAAGATTTTGTGCGCTCGGCGAGGGCGATGAGAGCGTTCGCGTTCTCGCAGGCGCGGCCATGGCCGACGAGATAGAGGTGCGTCAGCTGACGCGGATAGTCGAGTTGGGCCGCGACCGCGAGCGAGTAGGCGGCCTTTGGCGCGTGTTTGGGGTCAGCGATGAGGACGAAAATGTCAATCGTGGGCAGTTCGAACTCGGGGACGCAATGCGGCTCGACCTCCAGCGCTGATGGCAGCAGCTCGGCGAGCGCGCCCACAATCAGCGCCAGGGCGATGAAGGCTTCCATGGCAAACAACGTGATTGAAAGAACGGTGCCAGTTGTGGTCAGCCCCGCAAATGTGGTGTCAAAGCGCCAGACCAGGTGCAACAGCAACATGGACGCTGCCAGCCCCAGGATGATGGCGCGCGACATGGGGATGGTGTGGAATTGAAATTGATGCGATAGGTTATGCGTTGCAGCTGACCTTGCCACCGGACTACCCCTCTACGCTTGCCGCGACTCGCCCCGAATCGCAGCCCCAGAGAATCGCAAGTTGGTCTCTACAACCAGTGGCAAGAAGGACTCAGTGGCACTATTTGGACGGGTAACGATTTGTTAGGACAATGACCGAACCACGCTTGAAGACACTGATTTGGGTGCAGGCACTGATCCGGCGGGCGGAGCTGAGCGGTGCGTCTGCATTTGTGGCGCGCAAAGGCGAGATCGATGCGGGAGCGGTGCTGGTCAAGGTGTCCCTGCTGAATGGGACGGCGGTAGTGTGGTCGTCCAGTTATGGAGGTGATGGCGGGCGGCGCTGGATCAAGGGCACCGGCGCCGACGTGGTCGCAGACGAGGTGGCGGAAGCCTATATCGGGCGGGCGCGGGCGCGCGATGCCGATCTATGGGTAATCGAGATTGAAGACCGCCATGGGCGCGATTTTCTGACCGAGGCGAAGGGGTAGGGCGGGGCGGGCCCATTGCTTTGCGTGAGTTCTTACTGCTGTGCTGTACATTGGAAGGGCCCCCTTCCGTGCAGCCCGCCTACGCAAGAGCTTCGGCAGGCGCAGGGACTTCCCCTGCAAGCGGGGGCAGATGCAGGCTTTTGTGTCTTCCTGCGTTTACGGGGGAAGTGGCTGCGCAGCACTTGTGGCTCGCAGACGATGGGGGACTTTAGTACGGCGGTGTGGCGGCGTGGCGGTGTTCGAAAATGCTGCGGTGAAGATCGCTGGAGCGTTGGTAGAATACAGTTTGTTCGGCGAGGGCTGAGCGAAAATCTTCCAGCCGCGTGCCGGGGCGGACTTCGAAGACGTCCACGCCGCAGCGTTTCATGAACAGCCATTGATCGCGCAACACGTCGCCCACGGCGCGGATTTCGCCGGTGTAGGCCAGGCGCTGGCGCAGCACGCGCGCTGAAGAAAAGCCGCGGCCGTCGCGAAATTTCGGGAAGTCGATTTCGATCACGGCAAAGTGGTGGACGTCGCCAGCCAAAGCTTCGGCGGATTGATCGGAGTTCAAGCGCACGCCCAGTGGCGCGTTGCGGGTGACGAGACCGGCGCGTTCGGCCTGCCAGCGTTTCAGAGAAACAATGACATTGCCCTGCGGCAAGGCCTCACCATCCGCCACATGGACGAACTGATTCTCTGTGAAGGCAGCGTTTTTAATGAGTGGCATAAAGTTTCTCCCGGAACGGCTGAATGCCGACGCGGCGGTAGGTGTCGAGGAAGCGCTCGCCTGGCGAACGCTGTGCGAAATAAACGCCGATGAGGGTTTCGATAGCGTCCGGCACATCGGCTTCACCAAACGCGGGCCCGAGAATTTCGCCCACCGATGCGTTCTCGTCACCGGAACCGCCCAGTGTGATCTGGTAGAATTCGACGCCTTTTTTATCGACGCCCAGAATGCCGATGTGGCCGACATGATGATGACCGCAGGCATTGATGCAGCCAGAGATTTTCAGTTTGAGTTCGCCGATCTCGCGTTGCCGGTCCTGATTGGCAAAGCGCGTGCTGATGGCCTGGGCAATATTGATCGAGCGCGCGTTGGCGAGGTCGCAATAATCAAGCCCCGGGCAGGCGATGATGTCTGTGATCAAACCGTAGTTGGCGGTGGCGAGTCCTGCCGCATCCAATTGCTGCCACACGGAGAGCAGATCGCGCTGGCGCACATGGGCCAGGACCAGGTTCTGCTCGTGGCTGACACGCACTTCATCGAAGCTGTATGTCTCTGCCAGGCTGGCCACCATGTCCATTTGAGCGGCACTGGCGTCGCCCGGAATGCCACCGATTGGTTTCAGTGACACCGTGACAATCGCGTAGCCCGGGACTTTGTGTTTGGCGACGTTGTTTTCGAGCCAGACGCCGAAGGCGTGGTTTGCGGTGGTGGGGCTTTTATCCTTGAGCGTTTCAAATGCAGGACTTGCGAAATAGGCGGCGATGCGGTCGATCTCAACTTGCGGCAAGGCCAAGGCACCTTGTGCCTTGACTTCAGCGAACTCGACGGCGACCTGGCGGCGCATTTCATCGGCGCCGATCTGGTGCACGAGGATCTTGATGCGGGCTTTGTAGATGTTGTCGCGCCGCCCGTACTGATTGTAGACGCGCATCGTGGCTTCGAGATAGGCCAGCAAATCTTCAGCTGGGACGGCTTCGCCGATCATGTGGCCAATCAATGGCGTGCGGCCTTGACCGCCACCTACATAGACGTCGAATGCCAACACTTCCGCCGCGTCCCGGCGAATGATAATGCCGATGTCGTGCACTTTGATGGCGGCGCGATCCCTGGGTGCAGCGGTGACCGCAATCTTGAACTTGCGCGGCAGATAGGAAAATTCAGGGTGAAAGGTCGACCATTGACGGATGATCTCGGACCAGATGCGCGGGTCGTCGACTTCGTCAGCCGAGGCGCCGGCGAAGTGATCCGAAGTCACGTTGCGAATGCAGTTGCCGCTGGTCTGGATGGCGTGCATCTCAACGGTCGCAAGGTCGGCGAGGATGGCCGGCACATCGGCAAGCTTGGGCCAATTGTATTGCAGGTTCTGGCGGGTCGTGAAATGCGCATAGTCCTTGTCGTATTTGCGCGCGATGTGCGCCAGCATCCGCAGTTGCTTGGACGACAGGGTCCCATAAGGAATTGCCACGCGCAACATGTAGGCGTGAAGCTGCAAATAGAGGCCGTTCATCAGGCGCAGCGGCTTGAACTCGTCTTCGGTTAACTCGCCTGACAGGCGCCGCGCGACCTGGCCGCTGAACTGAACCACGCGTTCGTCCACGGCCTTTTGATCAAATTCGTCGTAGCGGTACATTAGAGAGCGGCCTGCTTTCCAAGATCGCGCCGCACGGTGGGCCCAGCCGCGCGAATGATTTCGCGCATTTTTACAGGCTTGCCTGCGGGCGTAATGTCGAACAGATAGGCGTGTACGATTTTGAGTTCGCGCTCGGCTGCGGCGCCGATGTCCAAACTGCTTTCGCCCTCAGCCGGAGAAGTGAAGACCTGCGCCGCCGCGATGCGTTCGACCCACGCGCCGTCAGTGGCGAGGTAGACAACCTCACCATCGCTTAACCGGTTCGCAGTTAGAACTTGCGGCATTGCGCTATCCTCTGGGGGGAAGATGGTGCGAATTTTTGTATTTGTCAATATTTTGCGTAGAATAAAATATATAACAAAATTTAACGTGTTATTCCTTATTACTGGCGCTTTCGTGCCATTTTTGCAGGAAGAAACGCTCGAAAGCTGTCAAAAATCCGAAGATGGCAATCCCTATCAAAGACAACAAAGCCAGGGCGGCGAAGACTTTTGCGATTTGCAGTCTGTTTCCGGCCTCGACGATGCGCCAGGCCAGACCAGTCGATGTGCCGGAGCCCGCGGCGAATTCTGCGACTACGGTCCCGATCAGCGCCAAACCGCCCGCGATCTTCATGCCGGCAAGAAGATAGGGCAGGGCTGCCGGAAGCTGGAGACGAACCAGGCGTTGCCAGCGGCTGGCGCCGTAAAGATCGAATAGTTCGTGCAATTGCCGGTCGGCGGAACGCAAGCCCAGCGTCGTGTTGGCCAGGATCGGAAAAAAGGCGACGATGGTGGCCAGAATCAACACGGCGCGCTCGGCGTTGTCGAGGCCGACCCAAATCAAGATCAGCGGCGCGATGGCGACGATGGGCGTAACTTGCAGAGTAACGGCGTAGGGAAACAGCGCGCGTTCGATCATACGGCTTTGCGCGAAGACAATGGCCAAGGCGACACCAATGACTAGCGCGAGCACAAAAGCCTGTACTGTGATGCGGACCGTCACCCAAGCAGACTCGGCGAGCGAGCGCCATTCGCCGATGGCCGCGGTTAAAATTTCTGAAGGTGCAGGCAGCACAAACTTCGACACTTCAAGTGCCCAAACCGTCCACTCCCATGCACCCAACACGGCCAACGCCACAAGGGTTGGCAAGGCATAAGCGAGTGTGCGTTCAGCACTCATTGTCCGCCTCCATGCAAGGCCGAGCGCAGAGCTCGGCAACGTTCGCCGTAGAGTTCAGAGGTGCGGAAATTGAGGTCGCGCGCCAGCGGCTCCGGCATCGAATGATCGGCGATGACACGTCCGGGCCGCGCGCTCAACACAACCACGCGCGACGAGAGGTAGACGCTTTCATAGATCGAGTGCGTGACGAAAATGATTGTGAGCTTTTGTGTGACCCACAGAGCGCGAAGTTCATCGTTTAATCGTTCACGCGTGAGTTCATCGAGGGCGGCGAACGGTTCGTCCATCAGCAATACCGACGCCTGCGCCGCCAGGCCCCGCGCAATCGAGACGCGCATGCGCATACCGCCGGATAATTCGCGGGGATAGGATTTTGCAAATGCGCTCAGACCAACCAATTCCAGCGCCTCAGCTGCACGGCTGTGAACAATGGCGTCGTCCGCGCGCGACAACTCCAGCGGCAGGCGCACATTTTTCTCGACACTGGCCCACGGCATGAGCGCCGCATCCTGGAAGACAAAGCCAATGGCGGGCTTTGGCCCGGCCCAAGTGATCTCGCCGCCCATTGGTTCAGTCAGCCCCGCGATCAAACGCAACGCCGTGCTCTTGCCGCAACCTGATGGTCCCACAAGCGAAAGAAACTCGCCGCGCTCAATTGCAAACGACGCGCGATCAAGCGCCTTGACGCCGTTGGTGAAAGTTTTTGTGACGTTCGAAAAGGAAAGCAGCACCGTTCAGTCCGGCTTTGCAGCTTTTGCAACTGCCACGCCGCGGCCTTTGTTCACAAAGCGCGCATCGAAGGCTTTCTTGTAGTCGAGTTTGTCGTCGAATACTTTGTTGACTCTCATCAAGTCGGAAAACTCTTTCAATCGTGCGTCCGTCATGGCGCCGATGCCGAGTTTTGCGGCATCGCCGCCCTGCACCATGCCGCGCGAGCGCATTTGGGAAATGGCCTGGGCAATGATGTCGTCGCTCATTTCCGGATTGTCGCGTTTGATCAATGCGTTGGCGGCTTTCGCATCGCCGGTCAGGTACGCGGCCCAGCCGTCGATGCTGGCTTCAACAAAGGCTTTCACGATGGCCGGGCGTTTGCGCACATCTTTGCCGCGCGCCATGATGAAATTGGCATAGCCGGGATAGCCGTAATCGGCCAGCATGAACACCTGCGGTTTGATCTTGCCCTGGGTTTCGATCGTGTAGGGTTCGGACGTGACATAGCCTTGCTGAATCGCGGTCTTGTCCGTTAGAAACGGGGCCATATTAAACGTGTATTTGCGGATCTGCCTGTCGTCAAAGCCGTAGCGCGATTTCGTCCAGATCCACCACGTGGTCACCGTCGCATCCGATATCATCACCGGTTTGCCTTTCATGTCGGCGATCGAGGTGATGTCTTTGCGCGGGTGGGTGATCAGAACCTGGGGGTCTTTCTGAAAGATCGCGGCCACCGCCACCGCATCGGCCCCGGCTGCGGCCATGTTCAATGGCTGGAAGTGGTTCGAGCCCATGGCAAAATCGACGGCGCCCGCCGCGATCAATTGCGGTGTATTCACTGACGGTCCTCCTTGCTTGATCGAGACGTCAAGGCCTGCCTTTTTGTAGAGCCCTGCGGCGAGGGCCTGATAGAAGCCGCCATGTTCGGCCTGGGCCTTCCAGTCGGTCACAAATGTCACCTTGACGAGCTTGGGCGCTTTGGGCTTTGCGGCGAGCGCCGGTGCACCAAGGGTCAGGAGGCAAGCAATCACAAAGAGTAGGACACGAGGCATGAATGTTTCTCTTTTGCTGAGATGGTGGGATTATAGTCTTGCCAAGGGTATCTGATCAAAGGAAACTGGCAATGTCGGCCAAACGTGAAGCCGATTGTCCTGTTGGCTGCGAAGTCCCCCATCGTCTGCAGCAGCAAAGGCTGCGCAGCCACTTCCCCCGCAAGCGGAGGAAGACACAAAAGCATCATGGGGTCTGCAGCGCCTCGCATTTCGCTGCCCGCCTTTGCTGATCGAGTTCGGACAGGCGTGCTTCGTTGTTGATGAGGGTGCGAAACAACACCAATCCCTTGTCCGAGGGTGCGCTGACGACGATGACACCCGGGCCTTGCGGTGCCACGGCCTGTCCGCGGCCGGCGATCACAATCGTTGCGGGATTTCCCTGGGTTTGGGTGTCGTTCAAGACGAAGAAATTGTCGGTGTTAGCTGCATAAAACGCCACCGACCAATACGTGCCGGTGGGTGCGGCTGTCATGACCTTGAGCGGGTGCCTGGAGACATCGAACAAGCACGTTGAGTACAGCAGATCGGGGCTAGGCCGGACGATCCTGCGCGACGCCGCCGTTGCACGCTCTGCATGGGCAGTCGTCTGCGAATCCTGTTCAGCACGCGCGGCCAGCACACGGTCCATAATCAACTCAGGCGCATAGGCAATTGCGGCCCAATGCACCAACGCAGCGCCGCAAAGGGTGATCATGCCAAACTGTAGCCAATTGAACGTCATGAACACACCTCCTTGGTGATGGAGGGCAGAAAGGCGGCGGAAGGGTCCTTCACGACGGTCGCGCCCGGATTATAGAGCCTGAGCATAACGTCGAAGCCAGCGGGCGAAGTTGCAATCCAATTCTGCTGTTCGGCCGCCGGCGACAGCCGCACGACAAAAATGCCATCCGCAGAGCGCACAACACTCGTTTTGCTCACAGAGTAATTGTGCGACGGCGTGTCGATGAGGAAGTTGTCATTGGCGTAGGCCGTGATGCTCCACCATCTTGCGTCAGGATCGCGCCCTTCGATGCGATAGGAGCAGTTGCCATCCAGCGTGTCACCGGCGCTGTCGCGTTTGGCGATGTAGTAGATCGCCTCACTTTGGTTGAGGGCGAGCAAGCCTGTGATTGCCACGCGCGCCCGTGTGTACATGCCGGCATCCACGCCGCCCGACGTCAAGTCCGTGGTCCAAGGGCCGTTCGAGACGATAAATCTCTCGAAGCCAACATTGCGGGCCGTGTAATAGGCGCTGGATAATCCCAAGAAGAGCGCAAGCGTGACGCCGCCAACCAATCGCAACAGAAACCACACTGGCAAACACCTTTCGTAGCGGCTGACTCAAGCCAGCAAAAGAGCCCTAAAGGGGATTTTGGGTTTCCGGGTCACCCGGCGGCCTATCGGGCGCAACATTCCCCATGCCGTCGGGCTCAACTTGTGTGTCAGGTTCCGCTTGTGTTTCGTCATCCACCGGTTGCTCAAAGCCCGGCGGGATACGTCGTGGCGGCGGCGGCGCCGACATCTGTTCCGGTCTTTCCTCTTCGTCGCCGAACAGACTGTCGAAGAAATCTTCGATTACGCCGCGATCATCTCGGTTTCCGGCGTTGCCGTCGCGCTCTACCCAAGGATTGTCTTCGCTGCCCGCGTCGGCAATGCCATCCGAAGAGTTGTATCCGTTGACACCGGGCAGGGGATGGATCGGCGTGGTCCGGTGCGCCTCCAGCATGACGCTTTTCCAAATGCTGGCCGGAAAACTGCCGCCAACGATTTTACCCATGGCAGAGTTGTCATCGTTGCCCAGCCAGACACCCGTAACAAAATCGGCTGTGTAGCCGACAAACCATGCGTCACGCCATTCCTGGCTGGTGCCTGTCTTTGCACCTGCGGGACGGGGTGCCAGATCTGCTCGATGACCAGTTCCTGATTGCACGACCTCAAACATCATCTGGTTCATTTCTTCCAGCGCGGTTTGATTCATCACCGTGACAGGGGGCGGCTGACGGAATTGGTAGAGCACGGTTCCGTCAGACGTTTTGACATCCAAAATCACGTAGGGTTCAGACCGAATGCCTTGATTGGCAAAGGCTGCGAACGAACTCGTCATTTCATAGAGCGTTACTTCCGAGGTCCCCAGCGGCAGGGACCGGTTGGGTTCCAAGGGTGAGGTAATTCCCAAACGCTGCGCCACGCTGATCACTTTGCGCCGGCCGACTTCGTCTGCGAGCCTGACGGCGATGGTGTTGATGGATTTGGCGAGGGCTTCCCGCAGCGTGATAAATCCAAGATATTGCCCGTCATAATTTTCGGGGCTCCAGCCGCGGTTCTCGTAGGGCGCATCTTCGCGCATGTCATTGGGCGTCAGTCCGGCCTCTAAGGCTGCCAGATAGACAAAGGGTTTGAACGACGAGCCCGGCTGACGCTTGGCCTGATAGGCGCGATTGAACGTCGATTGCGTATAATCCTTGCCGCCGATGATCGTGCGGATGGCGCCGGACGGCTCCATGGCGATCAACGCGCCCTGGGTCACGTTGCGCTTGGCGCCGTCACGGTCGAGCAAACGTGTGATGGTCTTTTGCGCTGCACCCTGAAGCTTGATGTTGATGGTCGTGCGAACGACCAGGTCCTTGTTCAGCGTGATGTCGAGCTTTTTGAGCTGATCCATCACGAAGTCGGCAAAATAATTGGCGCTCTCGATTTCCGGTTTGATGGCGGGCCTGGCGGGATTTGCCTTTGCTTTCTTCGCCTGTTCTTCGTTGATGTATCCTTCTTGCAGCATGAGGTCGAGGACGAGCGCCGCACGTTGTTGTGCCAATTTCAGATTGACATCAGGTGAGTAGCGCGACGGTGCGCGCGTCAGCGCTGCCAGCATGGCGGCTTCTGACAGCGAGACCTCGCGGATGGATTTGTCGAAATATTCCCTTGCGGCGGCATCGACGCCATAGGCGCCGGAACCCAAATAGATACGGTTGAGATAAAGCGTCAGAATTTCGTCTTTGGAATAGTGACGCTCCAGCCAAAACGACAGGAACATTTCTTCCAGCTTGCGCCGCCACGTGCGCTCGGGCGTCAAGAATGTGTTTTTGGCCAATTGCTGCGTGATGGTCGAGCCACCCTGGACGACGGCACCCGCAGTCCAATTGGTAATGAAGGCGCGTAGCAAGCCGCGATAATCGACGCCGCCGTGCGAGTAAAAGCGCCGGTCTTCCGTTACGATGAATGCAGTTGCCAGATATTTCGGCATCTCGTCGACTTTGACGCGATAGCCGAAGGCCGCGCCGCGCGTCGCAAAAACTTTGCCGCCCGCGTCAGTCAGCGTGATTGAAGGTGTGCGGTTGAGTTCGCCAAGTCTGTCTGCGGTGATCGACAGGGACGGCGCGTATACATAATACAGCGCGACGAAGCAGGCCGACATGAACAGCACAATACCGCCAAAGGCTGTCGCCAGCCAAAACCACCAGGGCCGGCGCGTGCGTTCAGGCTCGTGCTCCCACGGATCGGGGGCCCCGGACAGTTCGCCGTTTTGATCTGCGTCGCTCATGATTGTTCCACTAGGGCAACTCGCCCTAACTCAATTACCTGCAAACTCATTTTTTCACTGAACCAAGCCCACTGCTAGCGGCCATTGTCACTCACCCCATGGTTGGGCAACATTGCGGCGATTTGACTGTGAAGGAATATTCATGCTGGGCGTTTGCTACTATCCCGAACAATGGCCTGAAAACCTATGGGCAAATGATGCCAAACGGATGGCGGAAATGGGCCTGAAGTTTGTCCGAATCGGGGAATTCGCCTGGAGCGCGATTGAGCCCGAACCCGGCCGGTTTGAGTGGGCGTGGCTTGATAAAGCCGTGGAAACACTTGGTGCTTCTGGTCTACGCATCGTGATGGGGACGCCCACTGCTACGCCGCCCAAATGGTTGATCGACGGCGCGCCTGAGATTTTGCCCATCGACCGGCATGGCCGCGTTCGACGGTTCGGGTCGCGCCGGCATTATTGTTTCTCGAGTGAACGCTATCGCCAAGAGAGTCAGCGAATCACTCAGGCAGTAGCAGCGCGGTATGGCCGCAACCCATCGGTTGCGGGTTGGCAAACAGATAACGAGTACGGTTGTCACGATACTGTGCGCTCGTACTCTGCGTGTGCGCTGGCGGCGTTTCGAATTTGGTTGTGCCGGAAATACGGCGATATCGCCTCGCTCAACTCGGCATGGGGCAATCGCTTCTGGAGCATGGAGTATCGCTCGTTCGACGAAATCGATTTGCCGATGGCGGCCGTCACCGAGCTCAATCCTTCCCACGTGCTCGACTTTTATCGTTTCTCGTCGGATCAGGTCGCGTCTTTCAATGCCCAACAGGTGGCTATCCTGCGGCAATTGTCGCCAGACCGCTTCATCACGCACAATTTCATGGGTGCGTTTGTGGACTTCGACCATTTCAAAACCGGCGAAGCACTGGATTTTGCGAGTTGGGATTCTTACCCGTTGGGTTTCACCGACAGTATTGTTGCGACCGGTTTCACTGAAGCGGAACGACTGCGCTATGCGCAAACGGGTCATCCGGACATCTCGGCTTTTCACCACGATCTTTATCGCGGCGTAGGGCGAGGCCGCTTCTGGGTGATGGAGCAGCAGCCCGGACCGGTGAACTGGGCGCAATGGAATCCGAGCCCGGCACCCGGCATGGTTCGTGTGTGGGCGTGGGAAGCGTTCGCGCATGGGGCGGAGGTTGTGAGCTTTTTCAGGTGGCGCCAGGCACCGTTTGCCCAAGAACAAATGCATGCGGGTCTCAATCGTCCAGATAATGTGCTCGATGTTGGTGGGCACGAAGCAGGTCTGGTTGCGTTGGAATTGCTTGCATCGTGGTGGCGAGACATTGCGGCCCAACCGGCTTCGCCTGCGCAAGCGGCTTTGGTCTTTGACTATGAAGCAGCCTGGATGCACGAGATTCAGCCGCAAGGCCGTTCGTTCAGTTATCTGGCGCTGGTGTTCAACTGGTATAGTGCGTTGCGCAGGCTTGGCGTCGATGTTGACATCGTCACTCCCGGCGCCGAGCTGACACCCTATCGCGCGGTGTTCGTGCCCAGCCTGCCGTTTGTGGCGGAGGCAACGGCGCTTTCGGTTTCAAAATTCAAGGGCGCTGTCGTATTTGGCATTCGAACGGGCGCGAAAACTTCGAGCTTTCAAATACCCACGAACTTGCCGCCGGGTCCGTTGCAGTCACTATTACCGATCAAGGTCACGCGTGTCGAAAGCCTGCGCCCCGGGCTGTTGCGTAAGGTCGCGTGGGGAAACCGGAGTTATTCCTGCGGGACGTGGGTCGAAACTATCGAAGCTGACCCATCAGTCAGCGTGCTGTCGCGATTTGAAAGTGGATCGCCAGCCTTGCTGCGCCGCGAGCGCTGCTACTATCTCGCGGCCTGGCCGGAGCGAGAGCTCTGTCTCGATATTGTCGAACACGTGTTGGCCGATGCAGGCGTAAATACAACACGGCTTCACGAAGATGTACGCATCCGCCGCCGCGGCGGGATCACCTTCGCTTTCAACACGGGAATCGATTCGCACGAGGTGCCGGCAGTTCTGGCAAGGGACTACCTGCTAGGCGCGCAATTGATCGGTGCACGCAACTTGTCCGCATGGCGAGAGTGATGATTGTTCTTCGATTGCGATTTATACGCGTAACGAATCACGTGATTACAAATCACAGCGCGCGTCGCTGCGATTCTTTTTTATTCAAGTGTTGACGCTTCGAAAATTCACGCTCATAACAAATGCAGTGGTGTCAAGGCGCTGCTGGCGTTTCTAACCGTACTGATGTTTGTCGAACACACTTCGTCCAATCATCCGGTCCGGTCCGCCGTAAATCATCCGGCCTCAAGAACGGAGATAGGTAGATGGAGTTGTTCGTCGCGGTGGGGGTGTTGTTTAGTATGGGTTATGGTGCAGGTTTCGGCGTGAGGGCGTTGGCCGCTTATCGCAAAGCGGCGCATGCCCGCTTCAAGCCTGTGTCGTCGTTGCGTGAGTTCGACTACCGGGAGGATCCGGTATGGACGCGTTGATCGTTGCATCGGTCATCGTTGGTGTAGGGTTCTTTATGGGATTTCTCATTCGGGACCGTGAAGAGCGCCGCCGCCGCCGTTCGGCCAAGCGGCTAAATCTCACCTAAAACGACGGCTACATATTCGTGGTTGAGTGAGGTTCACAGATTGCGCCATAATGCGCCGTCATGAACCTTGCCCAACACTTGCCGTTTCGCTTTCACCTCGCATCACTGCCGGTGGAGGCCGAGCGTCTGCGGCTGGAGGTTCGGGAATTCCTTTCCAGCGAAGTCTCAGCGATTGCGCCCGAAAAACGGGCGCGATCCTGGAGCGGCTTTAGTCCAGAGTTCAGCACAAAACTGGGCGCCCGGGGACTGATCGGCCTGACTTGGCCCAAGAAATATGGCGGGCACGAGCGTTCAGCGCTTGAGCGTTACGTTGTTGCCGAAGAACTGCTGGCTGCGGGCGCGCCTGTGGCCGCCCATTGGGTTGCAGATCGTCAGTCAGGACCGTTATTGCTCAAATTCGGTACCGAGGATCAATGTCAACGCATTTTGCCGGGTATTGCCAAAGGCCAATCCTATTTTTCTATCGGCATGAGCGAGCCTGATTCGGGTTCGGATCTTGCCAGCGTGCGGACTCGCGCGGTTAAAACGAACGATGGCTGGCGGGTTAGTGGCACAAAGCTGTGGAGTTCCTGGGCCCACAAAGCTCATTACATGATCGCCTTGTTTCGCACCGGCGACAGTGTTGAACAGCGCCAGCTTGGGCTTTCACAGTTTCTGGTAGATCTGTCCTTGCCCGGAATAAGCGTTCGTCCCATTGCCGACTTGACCGGCCACGAACATTTCAACGAAGTCGTATTCGACGAGGCGCTTCTGCCACTCCATGCGTTGATCGGCGCGGAGGGGCAGGGCTGGTCGCAAGTGACGGCCGAGCTGGCCTATGAACGATCAGGACCGGAGCGATTCTTGTCTAGCTTGGCCTTGCTCAAGCAACTGGTCGCGACCGCGGGACCGGCGCCTTCGGAACGCGTTGCCATAGCGCTTGGCCGCTTGACCGCGAGACTGCATGCACTGCGGCGCTTGTCTTTGTCGGTGGCGACGCAACTTCAGCAAGGTCAGAATCCCGCGCTTGAGGCCGCCCTTGTCAAAGACATCGGCGCTGTATTCGAACAGGACATTCCGGAAATCGCACATGATTTGTTTGGACTCGAGGCAACGCAAGACGCAGGAGACGCAATGCGGCGTGTGCAAGCCTACCTCACGCAGATTGCGCCATCATTTTCACTGCGCGGCGGGACGCGGGAAATTTTGCGTGGCATCATTGCCCGCGGCCTGGGATTGAGGTGAGCGCAATGTCAGACACGTCTCAACTTGTCCATGACGCCGCGCATCGTCTGTTTGAGCATCACGTAACGCCTGAATTGCTTCATAGTGCCGAAAAAGGCGAATGGAGCGCTGCATTATGGGACGCTGTCGAATCGGCCGGATTTCTTGATGCTATGGCGGATCGTGACACGGCGTCGGCCGAGCGTGCGGAAAACACGGCGGTCTTGTTGAGGGCTGCTGCGCGTCATTTGGTGCCTATTCCACTCGGTGAGACCATCTTCGCGCGTGCCGCCCTGGCAGCACGGGGCGTCAAGGCACCAAAGGGCCCGATCAGCTTCGCGGTATTGGACGGAGACACACACCGTCACGGCGACCATACGCATTTGAAGGGAATTGCGTCACGGGTTGCCTATGGGCGGCATGCCACTCATGTGTTGTTGTCGGCGTCGAATGGCGAGGAAGCGGTCTTGATTGCCACCCGCCGCGGAAAATTGAGCGAGGCAACGAACATCGCCGGCGAGCCGCGAGACACCATTGCCTTTGCCGATACCGCAGGCACCACCGTGCCCGAAATGAGTGGTCACGATTTGTTGTTGGGTGGAGCGGCGATTCGCGCCATGTCGATCGCGGGTGCACTTGATCGCATTCTCATCCAGACGGTTGGGTATGCCCGCACACGTATTCAATTCGGCAAACCAATAGCGGCCTTCCAGGCTATCCAACAGCAGCTGGCGATTCTGGCGGGTCACACTGCTGCAGCAGGAATCGCTGCCGATGCGGCCATTGCAAGTCTGGAGCAACTCGAGACCCGCGCGACTGTCATCGCTACCGCGAAGGTGCGTGCAGGCGACGCCGCCGGGGCGGTAGCATCCATTGCTCATCAGATTCACGGCGCCATTGGAATCACCAAAGAACATACGCTGCATTTCACCACGCGCCGCTTATGGTCATGGCGCGCTGAATTCGGGCCGGAAAATTTTTGGGCTGAAAAAATGGGGCGGGAAGCAGCACTCAGTGGTGCTGACGCTTTTTGGCCGTCGGTGACGGCATAAAAAAGCGCCGGGTGTTCGACCCGGCGCCTATTCAGTTCACGACCGCTTGAAGGTTACACGTAGCGCTGATCCAATACGCGGCCCGAGTACGGATTGATCCGCAGCATCACCGGACGTCCGCGATAAGTGAATGCGAACGCACGCAAACCTCCGCCATACCGGCTCATCCGCAAGCCGCGCACGCCGTAAAAACCTTGCTGTTCCAGGCGGCGGATCAAGCGACCGTAAGAAAGGGGGCGGCCATGACGGTCGTTGTCATAACCGTGCCGTCCCCAGCCGCGTTCCCAGCCATCGGAGTTGCGGTCATGGCGGCCAAAGTCGAATCGGTCGTCGCGATGCCGGCCATTTCCCCGATAACCATCGTCGTTTCGGTCATGTCCCTGACCGTAACCGCCTGAGCCATGGCCCTGACCATTGCCATAGTTAGCGCCTGAAGGATTGCCCGCTCCTGGGCCATTACCATTGTATTGGCCCATGTATTGACCATTTTCACCTTGATAGCCATTGTTGTGGTCTGCCATTACCGGTGAGGCAAAGCCGAGAAAACCAATTGTCAAGGCGGTTGCTGCTGTGGTTGCAAGTTTGCGCATTTCGTTTAACTCCATGAAGTGAAAGGGCTGATACCCAACCCTTGACGCCCATAATGCGTCAGCCTTTCTGAACTGGGTCTGGATAGCTTATTCATGCGGGGTTCACTGAAGCGGCTCTATGTCTGTGGTTATGCGTAGCATCGTGCGAACCCTTCTGTTTTTGATCGTGATTGTGGCATCAAGCTTTTCGGCTTGGGCTGACAACGGGCGCGTCATCGCGCGCGACGAAGGTGCAATCATCCAAGTGCGTGACGACGACCGGGGTAGAAATCGCGGTCGCGGAAGGGGTGGCGATGACAGGCATGAAGACCGCGTCATTCCGTTGGATACGGTCATCAACAATTTGTATGCTATCTATCCAGGAAAACCGTTGGACGCGCGTGGCCCCATGCAGCGCGGTGAGCGGTTGGTCTATGAGATAATCTGGTTGACCCAGGAAGGCCGCCAGATCGTGATAATCGTGGATGCCCGGACAGGACAGGTTCTCAAAGTCCGCGGGTTAGGCTAACGGAAACACAATATGCGCATTCTCGTTGTTGAAGATGATCCCGACTTGCAGCGCTTGCTTGCTGGTGCCCTGCGTGACAACGGCTATGTAGTCGACACGGCCGGTGACGGCGTTGAAGGACATTTCTTGGGCGAGACCGAGCCCTACGATGCTGTGATTCTCGATCTTGGTCTTCCGGAAATGGATGGCATCAAAGTGTTGGAGAAATGGCGCAAGGCCGGGCGCGTGATGCCGGTGCTGATTTTGACGGCGCGTGATCGTTGGAGCGACAAGGTTGCAGGCCTTGACGCCGGCGCCGATGACTATGTGGCCAAACCCTTTTTCACCGAGGAAATCCTGGCGCGGGTTCGCACCTTGTTGAGGCGCGGGGCGGGCATTTCCACCTCGGACATCGAAGTTGGACCGATGCGCATAGATACGCGGGCGGCTCGTGTCACGGTGCAGGGCAATCCCGTCAAGCTGACGTCGCTTGAATACCGCCTGCTGTCCTATCTTGCGCATCACAAAGGCCGGGTGGTTTCGCGGACAGAACTGGTCGAACATCTCTATGATCAGGATTTCGACCGCGACTCGAACACTATTGAGGTGTTTGTTGGCCGGTTGCGGAAAAAGCTGGGTGTGAACCTCATTCAAACCATGCGCGGCCTGGGTTATAAACTTGAAGAAGGTGGTGGCGACACGGACGTCAATGCCGCGCACTAACTCGCTCGCCTTCCGCCTTGTCGCGATCGCGGCGGGCTGGAGTGTGCTTGGGCTGATCGCGGGCGGCTTTTTGTTGTCGTCATTATTTCGAAGTTCAATTGAGCGCAGTCTCGACAACCGGCTTGTCGCCGATCTGGAAAGCGTCATCGCAGTGGCCGAGCTCGATTGTGGGGGGACATTCACAATGTCCAAGCCTCTGATTGCAGAGCGCTTCAATCGCGCGTTCTCAGGCACTTACTGGCAGGCCGCGTCCATGGAGCAGGACGCGAACAAGAAACCCAAACAGCTCATGCGCTCGCGCTCATTGTGGAACAAAGTGTTGCCATTCAGCGCCAAGCAGACGCCGGGTGAAACGCAAAAAGGATATGCGCCGGGTCCGATCCAACAGCGGCTGCGGCTTGTTGAGCGCATTGTTTCACTCTCGGGTTCGGATTCGCCTGCGCCCGGGGCAAAGTGTTCCGGTAACAAACCCTTTCGTATCGCAATTGCGGCCGACATGAAGGACATTGAATCCGAGGTTGAAAGCTTCAATTCGACGCTATTTTGGTCAGTCGTGGCATTGGGCTTGAGCCTCGTGGCCGCGATGGCCTTGTTTGTGCGCCTGGGTCTGGCACCACTCGACCATGTGTCGAAGTCTCTGGCAGCCATCCGCGAAGGCCGGGCTGACCGTCTTGAAGGCAAATTCCCGACCGAAATTCAACCCCTTGCTGACGAACTCAACGCGCTGGTCATTCATAACGCCGAAGTCGTCGCGCGCGCACGTACCCATGTCGGCAACCTGGCTCACTTTCTCAAGACACCGCTGAGTGTGCTGGCCAACGAAGTACACGGTGTGCCGGGACCCATGGCCGAAACCGTCGCGCGGCAGGTGCAAGTGATGCGCCGCCAAGTCGATCACTATTTAGCGCGCGCGCGGACCGTGGCCTCGGCCTCTGTTCTTGGCGCCCGCACCGATGTGGCGCCTGTTATTTCAGACCTCAGCAGGGCGCTTGGAAAGATATACTCTGGCCAGGGGATCATGATTGAGCGGTCATGTCCCGAAGGGTTGATCTTTCGCGGCGACCGCTCCGACCTTGAGGAAATGATTGGCAACCTTCTCGACAATGCGTGCAAATGGGCAGAAGGGCAGGTGGACATTGCTGCGGCTTTGGCTCCCGTGTCGCGGCTGGTCATTACGGTCAGCGATGACGGTCCAGGACTTTCCGAAGAACAGAAAATGCGGGTTCTGGAAAGGGGCGAAAGGCTCGATGAATCAAAGCCTGGTTCTGGGCTGGGTCTTGGAATTGTGAAAGAAATTGCGTTGCTCTACGGAGGTCATCTGAGCCTGGGACAGTCTGCAACCGGTGGCGTATCGGCGATATTGAATCTGCCTGCCATTGACAGGGGAGGCATTTTTTAGCGCCTATTCACCGTCGGCAGATTTCCTCGACGACTTTGGCTTTTTTGCTTTGCCTTTTTTCTCCCGTTCAGGGCCTTGGTAGTCGGTAATGCCGCTGACAATCGCGTAGCACGCAAGTCTAACCGTGCGTGGAATTTTGAACGGCTTGCCGCCCCGTTCGCCTTTTTCGTAATATTGAACCACGCGCCGCTTGAGCCCGAGAGAATCCGCTGCCTCTTTCTGAGACATGTCTTGGGCTTTTCGCCAGCGTTTGAAGTCGCTTCCCTTCATTGGGCACTCGCGTTGTGTGCATAGGCCGGAACATGCGCTGAGAGCCAACACGATGGCAAGGCGCACTCAGTGCAGTTTAACCACGTTGCATTCTCATGACATTGAAATAAACCCTGCCGTTACCTCGAATTGTAACCGTCGTCATATGCAATTCCCTGAGCGGTTGCGCGGCGGTCTGGCGAAGCATAGGTTGCTCAAACGTCCGGGTGGCCGGAATCGTTGCGCATTTCCAAGGGGCACACCCATGCGAATTGGTTTGATTGCACTTTGTACAGGTATCTCGGTTGTTTTTGCGTCGCCGGCTTTTGCCGATGATGTGGGGCAAGCGACCCGGGTTCAGCGCTTCGCTTATCAAACGCCACCGCAGGCCCAAAAAGTGCCGATCTATAAGCTCAATTCGGTGGTCAAGAACTCCAAGTTGGAAACTGTTCCCTCCGGCGCACTTGAAGTCACGTTCACCGACGGCAGCCGACTTACGTTGGGCAGCGCCTCGTCGATCATCGTGGATAACTACGTCTATGCCGGCGTTCAGGGATCGGGTGAGCAAACGCTCAAAATGAGCCGGGGCTTGTTCCGGTTTGTCTCGGGTTCGATGCCCAAGGACAAAGTAAAATTGCTAACACCCAGCGTCGCTATCGGTATTCGTGGCACGATTGTAAAAGCGCTGGTCAACTTCGATGGATCAAGCACGATTTTCTTCGAGCACGGTTCCGGACATGTTGAGAATGGGTCCGGAAAGTCGGTCCAGATGGCAGAAGGGGATATGTTGAAGGTGGGTGCAGACGGCTCATTCGGCAACCCTGAGAAAAAAAATTGGACAGCTGGAGATCCAGCCGTTGATCTGGGGTTGTTTCCATTTGGTCAACCCTTTGGCGGGCCTGACGGCGGTTCCGGCGGCGGTGACGGTGCAGGCTCGTCCGGTGGCTCTCAGGGTGACAACCGCTAACCGGATTTAGTCTTACATACTGTGACGGCTGTGGTCTGGAAATAGTGCCAACGTCTCAATTGCTTTGTATAACCGCACCCGTGCCATACCGGCGCGCTGGGTTGAACTGCACATTATGAAGCTGCCCGCCAGAGAGCTAGAGCTGAAGCAATTTCTTGCCTCGCTGCCGGCAGACAAGGCGTCGAAGCTTGCGGTTGCAGTCGAACGCGCACGGCTTTCGGGTGAGCGCGGGTTGCCGGCGGAGCTCATCCTCGATGGCTTGAGGCCGACGTTGAAACGCTTGGGGTTGCGGCGTTCTCCCACGGCGCAGCGTTTGTTTTGCGAGGCCTTCGCTGATTTCCTTGTCGAGTCGCGCGACTTCAAACAGGCCGGACGGATTGCGCGATCGACCATTCGCCCGCTCTGGCGCTGGCTTGGCAATGAAGGGCTGCGGTCCACGCTTGCCGACTTTGAACATCAAATTACCCGCTCTGTCCTGGCGCGCGACACGCGGCGCGAGGCTGCACTGGTTCATCAACTGCAAGAGGAAGCGGCAACGGTCATTCACAAGGCCGTCGAACGCGTCAACGGAGCAGGCAGTGAACGGCGCAATCTTGCGGTGAAGCTTGGCGGCGAGGATGCTTTGTTTGATGTTGAAGAAATTGCCGTTTTGCTGTCGGCTGCAGGCGACCTGTCGCAGTTGCGGGAGTTTTTGCCCAAACGGATCGATACTCTAAACGACCAGCATATGGCTCTGATCCGTGACATTTATGAAGCGCTCTCTGGACGCCGGCCTGAACTGTGTCCCTATGTTGGGCTGTTGGTGCTTGGCCGCTTGAAACGGCCATGGGAAGTATTGCGTTTAGCGGCAATTCTGTCGCGGCGAACCAAGGCCGTGTTGTTTAGCCAGGCAGACATGGGGCTGATCGGCGACATCCTGCTCGCCGATATGGAGAATATTGCGCTCGACATCGCATCGGTGCGGCCAGACATGCTGGACCCCGACATTTTGTTAAACAAGCTGGACCACTTCACGCAAATGTCCGGCGGTTTGGTGCGGGAAATTGGTGCAAAACGCGACGGCAAATGGGGGCAGCGGTTGATCAAGATCCGCCAACTGGTCTCAGACGCGATGGATGCGTTGATCGCCCGTTCGCCACGCGAGATCACGGCGGCCCTTCCAATCCAGCGGATGGGTGCGTTCGGCGGGCGAGGGCCCAAGCGTCCTGATTTCGGCAGAGATCCAGACGCCGCAAGAATTGGCCGCGCTCTGTTGTGGGGGAAGTTGTTGGCCGGATCGACGCCCTATGCGGGCGGTGGCGACTTTCATGCGGCGCACAAAGATGCGTTCGACGAAGTTTCAAATTATTTGCTGACCTACACGGAAAGTATCGTCGTTGAGATTCGGACGCTTGACTTCGACAAGCGGCCACGCGCGCAATCTTATCTTGAGCACGCGGAGGCTTTGTCGTTTGCCATCCTGGGTCATGAAGAGACCGAGCTTATCCGCCGCCGCGTTACGGCAGCGCTTGCGCGCTGAGCTAAATTACGCCCGCATTGCGTAACTCTTCGATCTGCGTGTGTTTGAGACCCAGTCCCGCCAGAATCTCGTCTGTGTGCTGGCCCAGAGTGGGCGGAGGCAGGCGTATGCTTCCCGGCATTTCCGACAGCGTCACTGGCGTTGCCATGATCCGCGCCGAAGGTGTCAGTCCGGGATAGTTCACCTTCGCGAAATAGCCGGATTCGTTGACATGCACATCGTCAAGCAATTGTTGGGGTGACAGAACGGGTCCGGCCGGCACTTTGGCGCGCTCAAGTTCAGTGAGGGCTTGTTGCACAGTCCGCGTCGAACACCAGAGCGCGGTGCGCGCGCTCAACACTTCGCCGTTGTCGCCGCGCGCTTCGTCACTTGCGAAGCGCGGGTCGTTGAGCCAGCTTTCCTCACCGACGAGCCTTGTCCAGCGTTTGAATAGCGGATCGCCGTTGATCAAAATCGTGATCCACCCATCCTGGCAGCGAAATATATCGGAGGGTCCCGCCGTTTGGCCGCGGTTGAGGCTGGCCACACGGTCTTTGCGCAGCACATCCTGTTCGATCAGAGTCTGGCTCATGTAGGTTACCGCAGTGCGCAGTAATGCCCCTTCCACGTGCTGGCCACGGCCAGTTTTCTCGCGCGCGAACAAGGCCGTCATCGTGCCAAACGCTGCCAGAGATGCTGAGCCGAAATCGACCCACGACGCACCGGCGCGCACCGGCTGTTCGGGTGTGCCCGACATGTATGCCGATCCGGACATGGCTTGTGCTACTCCGTCAAATCCCAGCCGTTCCGCGTAGGGTCCGCCAGAGCCGAATGCCGAGACAGTGGTCAAGACCGTTCGCGGATTGATGGCGTGGACGCTGGGCCAATCCAGTTCGAGAGATTTCAGGGTCTGCGGAGGCAGATTGATCACCACAACGTCGGCTGTTTTGATCAGGCGCTTGACGATCTCGCGGCCTTTGGGGTGAGCGGGATCGAGCGTCATTCCTTTTTTATTGCGGTTCATTTGCAGGAATAGTGCTCCCGCCCCGGGATTGCCTTCCTCATCGCGAAGGACGGGAATGAGTGTGCGGTCTTCGGAGCCTTCGCGTTTTTCGATGCGGATGACTTCCGCACCCATATCGCCAAGCAACGCCGCGCAATATGGCCCTGCAATGTATCGTCCGAAGTCGAGGACGCGAATGCCTTCAAGAACGGTTTTCATTTTCAAACCCAATAGTGACTATCGCCCTGCACCGGGGCGGCAACATCCGGCGATCATTTCGAGTCCGGACAGGAGAGCGATCGCCGAATAGGGATACCGATTGTCGGACATGCCGTCACTGCACGATTTATGTTGCACGATCAACGACATTTCTCCCGGCTTTGCAGCGCCCCTGATCTGCCAGATGTCGGCGCGGCCCAAAGCGGGTTTTGCACTCGTCAAACGAAACAACAGCCGGCGCTCGACAAACAGAAGGTCCGCGCGCGCGTGACCGGGCCGGAGCGAAATCGACCAGAAGGGTTCGGTTCCCGTGCAATCAAGCAGGGCTGGAATTTGCGACGGCCCAAAGGTGCCATATCCCAGGAAGCGGCCATTCACCCAGCCTCGCCGCCGTTGATGGGTTACTTCAACCCAATCGCCACCGGCCGAAACGCCTGTCAGTGAAATGCCAGTGCCATTGTGCGGAATCGTTTGCACAACCGGTGAGCGCGGGTCAGGCTTGACCCGCATGTTCAGGACATCTCCGGGCCGCACACCAAATACGCTGTACCCAACGTCAGCTGCTGCGGCGCCCGCCAGGACCATGCTTACGATCAATGAAATTGCCAGTCGCATCTTCTGTCTCTCGTGTTCAGTCTCATGCATTCTGTCATGTAATCCGCACGAAGACAAAGTGGGGAGAGTTGACTGTGGCCGGTTGCATTTCGGCCCTGTGTGCGCACACAATCCGCACATGACCCCAGTGACATTCAAGCTTGATCCGCGCCTTGCCAAAGACACAGCCTGGCTTTGTGATTGGCCGTTATGTTCGATACTGCTGATGAACGACAGCCGTTATCCTTGGCTCATTCTGGTGCCGCGAAGAAATGGCTTGACCGAGGCTTTTGATCTGGCCCCGAGGGAACAAGCGCAGCTGTGGCGTGAAGTTACCCATGCGGCCGAACTTTTGAAGGCGGCAACGCAATGCCGCAAGATCAACATAGGTGCCCTGGGCAATGCCGTTTCGCAGCTTCATGTGCACGTGATCGCGCGCAATCTGGATGATCATGCGGGGCTGGGGCCGGTTTGGGGAAACCGGGCCACTGAACGCTACGAAGCGACGGCGCTGGAGAATGCAATTCATCGCTTCACGTCGATTCTGCATCCCCCCTGTCCTATTTCTTGAAGAAAGCGGCTGGTTTTAGCCATTTGAAATAGGGCGAACAGGACACAGGACGCTGCCCCAGAACACTACCTCATTTGTCTTGAAATCGAAATAAGCCATTGAAACTCAACCTGCTTTGACCGCCAAACAGGACAAGATGAACAGGACAGGGGCGGACCGCCTAATTCCAGCCATGACGTGCCAGGCACAAGACGCAATTCGGGGCACTCACTCGCAATAAATTTTCGCGCGAGATCACGAGCAAAGCCTGGCTGGCCTCACAAATCCATTCACAATTTCAAGCGGTGCGCGCACATGGAAATAACGCTATCACGCACTGAGTACGTATAGAGAACGTAAGAATCTGAAAGTCAAGCCCTCTAGTTGGGCCAAGTTGGATGCGTCAGCGCCTTAGCTCGAGCGCGTTTTGAAAGGAGGGGTTGTGATCAAGTCGTGTCTTGCAATCGCTTATTTAGCGGCAGCGTTTTTGTTTCTTGCGCTGCTGCCGGCGCAGGCTCTGGCGCGGGACATCGTGACCCTCACGCAAGTCAGCAGCGGCCGCTTTCTGACCGCCCAGTCCGGTGGCGACTTCAGTGTCGTCACGACCGCGAACCCAAACGCCGACACACGCTGGCACGTGTTCCGTCTGGCGTCGGGAGCCCGCATTTTCATGCATGAGAAGACCAGGCGCTTTCTCGATGCTCATGAAGTCGCCCAGAAGGACTTCCGTCTTGTGACGCGCCCGAGGCAAACCTTCGACCGCACACAGAATTGGTTCTTGTTGAAGGGTGTTGGCGGCCTCAACATCATGCAAGAAAGCAGCGGACGCTTCATGGACGCCCACGAAGTACCCGAACTGGAGTATGGCGCCGTTTCAAGACCGAAGCAGGATAACGCCACACAGCAATGGCGGATGACCAAGGTCGTGCCTTAAAGCTGCGGTTTTGCTATCCTACTTAAACTCCCCTTCGCAATCTTGTAGGTGCGGCCGCTGGAGGGGGTGTTGACTTCGAAGGCGTCGCCGGTGGTCTTGCCGATGAGGGCGCGGGCCAAGGAGGAGAGCGAGATGCGGCCGATTTCGAAACGATGCGGAAATATGCATGCCGAAACCCGGCTGCATTACGATTGCGATGCGAACGGCCAGCTGATTGACGAAATGGACGGTCGAATGGGGCAGTCATCCGCGAATATGCCTGGCTAAGGGCGCTGCCAAATCGCCTACATCGACCGGCAGGGTCCGGCCGCAGACGATTGCGAATACCTCGCGCGAATTAGGTTCTGATTAGGCATTGGGCGCTTGGCACGGGGTTTGCGAGCTGTTGTTCTTGTCATGCTGCAAAACCCTTCGCCCTCTGCTGTTGCTCTCCGCCCCTCGTTCGCAGCGGGCGCCGATATTGTTATGTCGGCGTTGCGGGGCGCTGCGGATGAAACGGGCGCGGACTTTGGCTATCTTTTGAACACGGCGATGCGGGAATCCAGCCTCAATCCGGCTGCTCGCGCCTCGACTTCGTCGGCGACGGGACTGTTCCAGTTCATCGAGCAAACGTGGCTCGGAACTATGCGAGCGCATGGCGCCGAGCACGGATTTCAGGCCTACGCGGATGCTATTCAGCCCGGCAAAGATGGCCGCTTTACTGTCACCGAAAAGGGTCTGCGCCAGGAAATTCTTGCCCTGCGCAACGACCCGAAGGCCGCTTCGTTAATGGCGGGTGAATTGACCAATGATATGCGCGGCAACATGGAAGCCGCGTTGGGGCGAGGCGTGTCGGCGGGGGAGCTTTATGTCGCTCATTTCCTCGGACCCCAAGCGGCGGTGAAGATGGTCAAAGCGGCGGCGGAAACGCCTGCCGCTGCCGCCGCGACCTTTTTTCCTGATGCCGCATCGGCAAATCGCAGGATTTTTTATGACAAGAGCGGCGGCGCGCGTCCGGTGTCTGCTGTGCTTGAGGCTCTCAAAGCAAAGCATGAGGGCCAGCCTGGTTCTAGCACAAGCTTGCTCGCGCAAGTTCAACCGGAGCCTCCGGCGCAGACACTTCGCAGCACAATCTCCGAGACCGCAGGGCTGAGTTCGCCGTCCAGTGAGAGCATGATCACGCGCTTTGGCATGAACACGATGGTGATGTCGCCGATCATGGCCCAATTGCTTTCAGAGATCGATCCACTGCCGAGTCTTGCCGACGCCTTCCGGCCCGACGAACCGGATCAACTCAGAACACGCCGGCTTTAAGGAAGCACCAAGCGACCGAATGTTGCATGGCGTGGGTGCGCGCTTTTGGTCATAAACCCGCTCCGTAACCAACATGGCCTTCAGTCTTTGGCGCAGATTTTTCGCACTTGGTGGCCTGTTTTTGCCGCCCTGATTATTATTCAAGTGGGCAATGGTCTGACGAGTTCGCTGGTCAGCGTTTCGGGCGAAGCAGCGGGACTTTCGCCCGGTCTCAAGGGTCTCATTCTTTCGGCGTTTTATTTGGGGAGCGTCGCTGGCGCTCTCACTGCGCCAAGACTGATCGGGCGTGCATCCCATGTCGTCAGCTTCCTGACGTTTACATCGATACTCGCGATTTCAACTGCTGGGCTGGCACTATCGGACGATCCCGTTCTTTGGATCACCCTGCGCCTAATAGCCGGCGCCAGTCTGACCGGCATGTTTGCCACTGTCGAAAGCTGGCTCAATCTGGGAACCAGCGATACCTGGCGGGCTCGCGTGTTTTCGATTTACATTTTCATGCAACTGGGTGGACTTGCTGCAGGTCAGTTGGCATTGAATGCACGCAGCTTTGGTAACGAGACATTGTTTTTGTGCGCTGCCGCGCTGACGCTGCTCGCGATGGCGCTGATGCGGTTCGAGCGTGCACGCAGCCCAAAACTGGACGTCACGCATCACGTTGCTGTCTGGACACTCGCGCGGCGCGCGCCGATTGGCGTGCTGTGTGTGGCTTTGGCGGGTTTTTCATGGGCGGGATTGATGGCGTCGGGTCCGGCACTTGTCGAAATGATGGGCTTTGACGATTTCTACAAATCAATGATCCTGGCGCTGACCGTGACCAGCGGCATGCTGGCGCAAATCCCCGTGGGTTGGATGGCCGATCACTTTGACCGGCGCAAGGTGCTGGCGGCGATGACGGCAGTGGCTGGGGCCAGTGCCATAGTTGCGGCGCTTGTGACCGGCATAGAGAGTGTGTTTCTTTTCTTCATTGTATTCGGTGGGGCGACGTTTCCCCTCTACGCCGTCGGTGTCGCGTGCACCAACGACGATCTGGTGCAAAGCGAGCGCACGTCGGCGAGTGCTGCGATGATTATCTTCTTCGAGCTTGGCGCTATCATTGCACCGCTGATGCTGGCGTTTGCGACGGCGTTTGCCGGACCCAAGGCCTATTTCATTGTGCAAGCTTTTCCGCAACTCTTGTTCATGCTTGCCGTGGTCGTGGCCTTGCGCAGACCTCAAGTGCCGTCGCTATAGGGCGGCCATATCTCACCCCAGGCGGCTGAACGTGCGGCTTTGAACGTGGCGCCCTGTTTGCGGGACAGTGTCAACCGGTGCAGGCCGCCGTCGTGGCAAAGATCGAGATGCACGTGCCCTTTCGCGCGTATGGGCTTGCGTACGATCCGTCCGGCGCCAGTTCGATTTGGGGGATCGCGCGTTAATACCACATAGCTGAATTTTTCGTCCTCGTAGCTGAGCTCAGCGCGTTTTAGGCTTCGATGGAGTGCAGATCGCTGCACGCGCACTGGCCGGTGGCACCAATCCTCGCGGCTCATCGGACAGGCCAGATCGTGTGTGCAAGGTGCTGCGGCATGGGCGCCCAGGGCAAGCGCCTGTTCCCGCACAGCGCGGACTATTTCGAAGCCATGCGGCGTGCCGGGTTCAATGACGACAAGAATTTTTCCGGTGCCGCGCCACAGCGCATCGACGATGTTGCTCAGCTGGGAACTGGCGATTTCATTCAGCGCGTAGCTGGCGACGACGGCGTCGTGCTCAGGAAAAGGGGCTGTGTGTTCGATCGACCCTGGCGAGAAGGCAGCCTCCAGGCCGCGGGCTTGCGCCAACGACAATGCAAGGCCTCGCCAACCTGCGTCGCGTTCAAGCAGGGTATATTTTGCGCCGCGCACATGGGCCGCCGAGGCCAGCGAGGCCGTGCCTGGTCCCGCTCCGGCATCCAGCACGCTGCGAATTTCACAGGCGGGAAGGATGCGTGAGATCTCACGCCAAACAGTGTCTGCCACGGCAAGGGTTGACGGAAACCTAACGCCCAGATAGGCCGCCCGCTCAATCGGGGACAGGGTGTGCCGAATATTCCCGCGTGCCCTGTAGTCCAGCGAAAGTTGATCCGCCGCGTCACGGACCGCTGTAGTAGAAAACGGCGCAAGTTCGCGCTCGACGATGGCGGAAAGAGCTAAGGGGAGTATCGGGTTCATAACGGCACTTTAACCAAACGGGTCTAGATTGGAGCCATGTCCTCAAATCAAAACAATAGCAACCCCGCAGCAATAACTGGACTCAGCGTACAGGACGTGCAGGCTTTGCTCTCCAATCCCGCCCCCGAGCAACGCGCGAAGGTTGCCGGACAACTCGCGATCGATATCGACGCAGGCCGCTTAAGTCAGACCGAGTGGGCCATGGCGATTGATATTATGCGGGCGATGGCGAGCGACGCTGAGATGATGGTGCGTCATTCCGTTGCGGCATCGTTGAAAAATTCGCATAGCTTGCCCCGCGACCTCGCTCTGAAACTCGCCAGTGACGATGTGAGTGTCGCGGCGCCGATCCTCGAATGCGCGACCGTATTATCAGACGACGACCTGATTTCAATTCTTGCCGACGGCAATGGTGCCAAACAGGTCGCCATTGCACGGCGTCCCGCGGTCAGCGAAGTTTTGGCGTCGGCGATTGTCGATACAGGGAACGCGGCGGCCGTTACCACACTCGTCAGTAACGAAGGTGCGATTCTGGGCGAGAAGTTGCTTCAGAAAACGATCGACCGCTATGGCAGTTTCGAGACCGTGAAAGCCGCGATGGTTCATCGCAGTGAACTGCCCGTTACAATCACGGAACGGCTGGTCACTCTTGTGTCTGAGCGCATGCAGGTCACGTTGGCAGCGCGCCACAAGCTGCCGGACGACATGGCAACCGACATCATTCTGGACGCACGCGAACGCGCCACAGTCGGTTTCCTGGTCAAAGGCGCCTCAGCCGAAGACACCCAAGCCCTTGTCCAGCAGTTGCATGCGCGCGGCCGGCTTACGCCGTCACTCATTCTGCGCGCTCTGTGCACCGGCGACCTGCGTTTCGTTGAAGATGCGATGGCCGAGATTGCCGGAACCAGCTCTGAGAAGGCCAGTCTGCTCATTCATGACGCCGGCAAACTGGGCCTCAAGGCACTCTACAAGAAATGCGCACTGCCTGAGACGCTGTACCCCGCGTTTCGTATCGCCGTCGATATTATTGCAGAAACAGACTTCGACGGCGAGTATCATGATCGCGAGCGGTTTGCGCGCCGCGTGATCGAGCGCATTCTGACCAAGCATGAGGATATGGCATCGTCCGACCTGGACTATTTGCTGGGCAAACTCAAGAAACTGGAAGCCGCGTAAACTATGGGGCTGGCGGGCTGGCTTTGTAGTCTGCGATGTCCGCCTCAAGGTCTTCAAGTTCTTCACACCCGGCCGGGCACAGGCCTTTGAGTATCGCGAGTTGCTCCTCCGCCTTTGGAAGATTTTTCATCAGAAGATAAAGTTCGCCCAGATACTCGTTCGCGCCCTTGTGCTTGGGATTCACGGAGAGCGCGCGTTGGTAGTAGCTCAGGGCTTCTGGATATTTGCCGAGCTTGCGGTGACAAAATCCCAAATAGTTCAGGGCATCGGCATCGCGGCCATTGTCGGCCACGACGCCCTTCAAAATCGGAATGGCTTCGTCACATTTGTCGGCTTTGATTAAATACTCAGCCTTCTGAAAGTCAGTCTCGCGCGCTTGTTCCTTCTTGGTACCGGTCTGGGTAGAGGGCCGGGGCATTTCAGTGCGCGGAGCGGGACCGCTCGGTGCTGAAACTGCTGGTGTGACAAGCACGCCGGTCATGGATGCGGTCACGGTAAGCCACCCAAGTATTTGCGCGAATTTCATGAGAACCCTCCAGATTTTCTGCAGCCAGATTTTCTGCAGATTGACCCGTTAACCTCTGAGAGGCAAGTGGGGCCGCCTCACATTGTTGGCATTTTCGGCCAGAGTTGACTCAGTGGCTGGGCTCACCCATGCATTGCACATGAGCCAATCTTCCCTTGAAGACAACAATCCTGCGGCGCGCGGCACCAAGCGGCGCCAGGAGAGCCGCCGCCGATTACTGGAAGTGGCGCGCAGGATGTTCGTCGAGCGCGGCTATCATGCTACCCGGCCACAAGACATCACGAAGGCGGCCGGTCTGGGGCACGGGACCTTCTATCTGCATTTCAAGGACAAGCAGGATTGCTTCATGGCGTTTATCGAGCAGGCGCAGGCCGAGATCGATGCGGCCATCATCGACCGCGCGGCAAGCGCCAAATCTCTGCCGGAAATGGTCGAAGCGGTGCTGGTGTCTATCTATGACTACGCCGAAAATCACCCGGGGGTTCTGATGGCGGCGATGAATGCGGAAACGGTCGTGCCGGCAGACAAGCTGGGCGGGGGGACGCTCTTGCAACGCTGGGGTGAAAAATGGGGCGAACTGCTGAAAACGCAGGCTAAGCAGGGTTTGGTCGCCAAGGATTTCGACTTTGTGATCATCGGGCAGGCGATTGTGGGTGCAATCCACCAAGCCTCCAGCTTTTCTTTTGAGCGCGGGCGTTCGCGCGCCTCCCTCGTCAAGGCTTTGACCCAATTCATAGTTCGGGCGCTGACGCCTCGTAAGTAAGAGTCTGTACACGGATTATAATGAGTGACTTGAAGCGCCAGTTGACAGCGGGCGTAAACTGACAAATTATCAGATATCAACAGATCGGGAGCCTGTGATGGCGCGCCTTGTATACACTCGCGATGAAATTCTTGCGGAAAGTGACTATGCCAAACCACAGATCGAAGCGGGCTATCGCCTGCATGGCGGCTTTGATGCGTCGGGCACGTATATGCCACCTCGAACGCGTCATCGCTGGCCGGCCGTCAAGGCCTGGCAGGCGCAAGTTGTGGTTCGTGGTTTTCCATTGATCGACGCGACCACGCGCCTGCTCAAGCGCGGCGCCTATCCCAATGCGCAACAACAGACGTTTCTGCTCAATCGCGGCATGGGCGAAACCTTGTGGAACTCGCTTACGATTACGGGCGTCATCGAGGCGCGCGGGCGTGCCTTGTGCGACGCGGAGGCGCCTGACTTCCAGAAAATCATCGAGGAAGATATTTCCGCGACCACCATCGGTCACCTGAACAAGGGCCTGCTTTATGCGCACGGCCTTGATGAGGGCGGAGATCCAGCGCAAAGCCAGGGGGGACACGACGACAGCTGGTACGCCGTTCGCGACGCCCTGTTCGGCAAGAATGCATTTGCGATGCCCGACGTGCCTGCGAATATCGGCCGCCCTGAGACCGGCAGGCTCATGCCGCAACTGGATAAGCCATACGAGGACTGGATTCTACTGCTCATGAACGTGTTGATGATTGAAGTGCGCGCCGAAGCTTTCTTTGCCTTCTGCACCAACATCATGCGTTCGCCCGACGTGTTCCAGGACCGGCGCGCGGCGGCCTCGCATGCCGCCGACCTGGTCGAACGCGTTCGCACAGACGAGGCTATACATGTCGCGTATTTGCAATCCTTTGTCTCCGAGATGCGCAGCTATACGATCAAGGCGCTGGACGGTTCTCGCATCAAGGGTGCCACCCTCATCGATCCGATATGGGAGGGCATGATCCACTGGCATTCGGTTATTCAGGCAGACTTCAGCCGCGAGCAGGGCCGTCAAGCCATCGAAGCGCGGATCAACAAGCGCCCCGATGGGCGTGCAATCCTGGCGGAGTTCGACGCGCTGGAACAGAAGGAAGCGGCATAATGAAAGACCTTCGCGACAAAGTCGCCTTCATCACCGGCGGTGCCAGTGGTCTGGGATTGGGCATGGCTAAAGCCTTTGGCCGCGAAGGCATGAAGGTGATGATCGCCGACATAGAGCAGTCAGCACTCACGCGCGCGGTGCAGGAACTCAAAGACATGCAGGTGCGTGCCGACGGTGTGCTCTGCGATGCGGCGTCGCGCGGCAGCTTGCGTGAGGCCGCACTCAAGACAATTGCAGCATTTGGCAAGGTTCACGTGGTTTGCAACAACGCTGGTGTCGCCGTGGGTGGGCCATTGGGCAGCATTGACGAGCGGGACTGGCAATGGGTGACCGACGTCAATTTGCTGGGCGTTGTCTATGGCACGGAAATCTTTGCGCCGCTGATCGAAAGCCATGGCGAGGGCGGGCATTTCGTCAACACGGCATCGATGGCGGGGATGCTGGGCATTGCCAACATGGAACCATATTGCGCCACCAAGTTTGCAGTTGTCGCCATGTCGGAAGGCTGGGCGCAGCAACTGGCAGCGAAGAACATCGGCGTATCAGTCCTGTGTCCCGGCTTTGTGCAGACACGCATTTATGAGAGCCATCGCAACAAACCGTCACGATACGGTGGCCCTGAAAGCGTGCAAGTGGGCGTTGGCGACACGCGCGAACAGGCGGCGCAGCTGGTGCAATCTGGCATTCCGGTCGAGCCGGTCGCCAATCGCATCGTCGAGGCGATCAGGGACAACGATCTTTACATCTTCACGCACACGGAGTTCAAGCCGCTCGTGGAAATGCGTTTTGCCAGTATTCTTGCAGCTTTTGACAAGAGCGCGAAAAGCAAAGCACTTTCCGTGTTGCCAATGCGCGACCTGTCAGCCATGGCGCATCAACTCCTGGACGCAAATAGGGAGCGATGAGATGAAATTCGGAATCTTCTACGAGCACCAGCTGCCTCGTCCCTGGAACGACGGAGATGAACTGAAATTGTTCCAGGATGCGCTCGACCAGGTTGAACTCGCTGACCGGATCGGCATCGACCATGCCTGGGAAGTCGAGCATCATTTTCTTGAAGAGTACTCGCACTCCTCCGCGCCGGAAGTGTTTCTTGCGGCCTGTTCGCAGCGCACGAAACGGATTCGCCTGGGTCACGGTATTGTCTTGATGCCACCCGGTTACAATCATCCGGCGCGCGTGGCTGAGCGAATTGCTACGCTCGACCTGGTATCCAACGGCCGTGTGGAGTTCGGCACCGGTGAATCCTCAGCTCTGCTGGAATTGGGTGGCTATCGCGTACCTGTCGAGAAGAAGCGCGACATGTGGCGCGAAAGTGTCGAGCAATGCCTCAACATGATGGTCATGAATCCTTATCCCGGGTTCAAGGGCGAATATTTTGAGATGCCGTGCCGCAATGTGGTGCCCAAGCCGGTGCAGCGGCCGCATCCTCCGGTGTGGGTTGCGTGTTCGAACCGCGAGACGATCAAGTTGGCGGCGCGGCTGGGTATTGGAGCTTTGACGTTCGCGTTCGTCGATCCGAAAGAGGCCAAGCGGTGGGTCGATGACTACTACCGAATCTTCAAAGAGGAATGTGTGCCGATCGGGCACGCGGTCAATCCTAACATCTGTATGGTCACCGGGTTTTCCGTTCACCAGAATGGCGATGAAGCACTCAGACGTGGCCTCGACGGCTTCAAGTTCTTTGGCTACGCGCTGGGCCATCATTATATCTTCGGCGAGCACAAACCCGGCCGCACCGACATCTGGAAGGCGTTTGAATCTGTAAAGGACGCTATGCCATCGAATGCGGGCGCCGGTGGTATCGGCACGCCCGACACCATGCGCCGGCACTTGCGTGGCTTTGCCGACGCGGGCGTCGACCAGGTTTCTTTCATTCAGCAAGGCGGGCGCAATAAGCACGAGCATATTTGCGCGGCGCTGGAACTGTTCGCGCGTGATGTGATGCCGGAATTCAAAGCGCACAGCGCTTCAAAGCTGGCACGCAAGCAAGAAGAACTCGCTCCCTACATCGAAAAAGCCTTTGCTCGAAAAAAACGGATGAAGGAACTCAGCGACGGCGAAATCCCCAACGTCATAGCGCTCGGCCGCCAGATCACCCAACCGCTTACGGAAGCTGAACAGGAAGCTCGCAGGGCCTGGTCCGAACGCAGCGCGGTGCCGCTTGAAGATCCAGCAAAAAAACTGGGCAAAGGCGCGGCAGAGTAAATGCTCTTCCCCGGCCCTTGCTGGACGCCGGGGCCATAACCATCTAAACGCCATTGCATTCAGACATGTTAGACTGAGTGGGACCACCTTTGAGTCGGCAGGAGACGCTTGAAATGGACGGCTACGGTTTATGGATTGTTTTGGGTGTCGTTGTTTTGCTCATCGTCTGGGTCATTTCGATCTATAATGGCCTGGTTGCCATGCGCCAGCGTGCCAATCAATCCTTTGCCGACATCGACGTTCAGCTTAAACAGCGCCATGACCTGATCCCCAATCTCGTGGAGACCGTGAAGGGTTATGCGGGTCATGAAAAGAGTACGTTTGAGGCCGTTGTCCAGGCGCGCAATTCCGCCATGGCGGCCCATGGCCCAGCAGCGCAAGCTCAAGCCGAGAATATGTTGTCCGGTGCTTTGCGCCAACTCTTTGCCTTGTCTGAGGCATATCCGGATTTGAAAGCCAGCGCGAATTTTCAGCAATTGCAACGTGATCTCAGCGATGTTGAAAACAAGCTTTCCGCCGCCCGCCGCTTCTTCAACAATGCGGTCTCGGAACTCAACGCGGCCATCGAGTCATTTCCCGCAGTCCTGTTTTCACGTGTGCTGGGGTTCACGCACCGTGAATTTTTCGATGTGGGCGAGGGGGATCGGAAAACGCTCGACACGGCGCCGCAAGTCAAGTTCTAAGCCAAGCGACCGGCGTCAGGTAACATGAGCGAGTCTTACGGGCTCTACTCTCATATCCGGGCCAACCGGACCCGTTCGGCGATTCTGATCGGTGGGCTGTTCCTGCTTGTCTATCTGCTTGTTTTTGCGTTTGTGCTTGCCTTCAACGGCGTCATGATCGGTGATGAGCCGCTGGACACCATTCTCTCCGAATCCATTGCCCAATTCTGGTGGCTGTCACCATGGACCACGATCGCCAGCATTCTCTGGATTTTGATTGGCTACGGCTTTCATCAACGCATGATCGACATGTCAACGGGTGCCCGGGATATCGCGCGCGATGAAGAACCCCGGGTGTACAATCTACTTGAAAATCTATGTATCTCACGCGGCATCACAACACCGCGATTGCAAATTATCGACACCGATGTTCTGAATGCGTACGCCTCGGGTATGCACGAAAAACAGTATAAAATTGCTGTCACGCGCGGGCTTGTCAATGCCCTGGACGATCAGGAACTCGAAGCCGTGCTGGCCCATGAACTTACACATATCCGCAATGGCGATGTAAAACTCATGGTCATTGCGGTGGTGATTGCCGGCGTGATTACTTTGGTGGGCGAATTGGTGTTTCGCAGTTTGGGTCACACGCGAATTCGCTCGGGTGGGTCGTCGGGAGGAAGCAAAAAGGGTGGGGGGGCAGCGGCCATCATGATTGCCGTGGTCATTATCGCCATTGCCTGGTTCTTGTCGCTGGTGATCCGTTTTGCGCTGTCCAGGTCACGTGAATATTTGGCGGATGCCGGTTCCGTGGAACTGACCAAAAACCCGGACGCCATGATCAGCGCTTTGCGCAAAATCGAGGGCAAGGCCGAGATGCCCGCTGTACCCTCGGGCATTATGGAAATGTGTATTGAAAATCAAAAGAACTCGGTAGCGGACCTGTTTTCCACCCATCCCACAGTGCAGCGCCGCGTCGACAAACTTATGGCTGTTGCAGCCGGCCACGACGCGGCGCAAGACGTTACAGCTCCTTTGACGTGAGCAGCCTGTAGGCGATGCCGAGGAAGTAAAACGTGACGACAGCCGCAGCGGTGGCAGTCGCGTGCGTACTCCAGGGTAAATCCCAACCTGCAAACAGGTTTACCCAGTGACGCCAGACATTCTCAAAAAGATACTCCATGATGACTTCGATGCCTCCTCTTTGTATCGGCTGTCACAAACGATACGATCAAGGTTCAAACAGTTTCTAAAGTTCAAGGATTGAAATTGAATCAACAACTGTGCCGGCGCTGTGTCTCAGACATTTGCCACAAATTGCATTCACTGCGCGGCGGCGGATTTCCTTGCGTCCAGCCAGACCGTCACGTCGGCAATGGCACGGCGTGACATCAGTTGTTTCTTGGCGCGGCCACGATCTTTTCCTTTGACACCTTCGGCGGGCGCGATGTCGGGAAAGAGGCCGTAGTTGACGTTCATCGGCTGAAAGGTTTTCGTGTCCGCGCCCCCGGTGATATGAGCCAGCAATGCACCCAGAGCCGTTGTGTGCGGCGGCGGCAGCTGTTTGTGCCCCAAGCGCTCAGCCGTTGCAAAACGCCCTGCTAAAAGCCCAATTGCAGCACTTTCGACATAGCCTTCAACTCCGGTCATCTGGCCTGCAAACCGGAATCGCGGCATTGTCTTCAAGCGCAATTCACCATCAAGCAACTTCGGCGAATTGATAAAAGTATTGCGGTGCAAGCCGCCGAGGCGTGCGAACTGTGCCGTCTCAAGTCCGGGGATCATGCGAAAGACCTCAGCTTGCGCGCCGTGCTTAAGTTTTGTTTGAAATCCAACCAAATTGTAGAGCGTGCCCAGCGCGTTGTCCTGACGCAATTGAACGACGGCGTAAGGCCGCCGGCCTGTATGGGGATCGGTAAGGCCTACAGGCTTCATGGGGCCGAAACGCAATGTCTCTGGTCCGCGCTCGGCCATCACTTCGATGGGCAGGCACGCTTCGAAATACGGCGTGTCTTTCTCCCAGTCTTTGAATGACGTTTTCTCTCCAGCGATCAGTGCGGCGATGAACGCATAATATTGATCGCGGTCCATCGCACAATTGATGTAGTCGGCGCCGTCGCCTTCGGGTCCCACCTTGTCATAGCGAGATTGAAACCAGGCACGCGAGAAGTTGATCGACTCCTTGTGCACAATCGGCGCAATGGCATCGAAAAATGCCAGCGAGTCCTCACCCGTCAATGATTGGATTGCGTTTGCCAGTGGCATTGACGTCAATGGACCCGTCGCGATAATCACACTGTCCCAGTCTGCTGGCGGAAGGCCTTCAACCTCCTCCCGGACAATTGTGACGAGAGGTTCGCGTTCCAGCCCGCCTTGCACTGCATCCGAGAATCCAACGCGATCAACCGCAAGTGCCCCGCCGGCGGGGACTTTGTGTGCGTCCGCTGATTGCATAATCACCGAGCCGCAGCGGCGCATTTCTTCGTGCAGTAGACCGACGGCGTTGTTCTCCCAGTCGTCGGAGCGGAACGAGTTCGAACACACCAGTTCGGCAAGGCCATGTCCCAAGTGGGCGCCGGTCATTTTCACCGGCCGCATTTCGTGCAAAATGACGGGCACGCCCGCTCGCGCGATCTGCCAGGCCGCTTCCGAGCCCGCAAGGCCGCCACCAATAACATGAATAGGCTTGATTGAATGGGTCATCGTGGCGGACAATAGGCGACCCGCCCAGCGCACTCAAGGACCGGCACAATGCGCAGTACTTTCCTGTTTCTCGCGATTTTCGTGTCGATTGCCGCACCGTCTTTTGCTGCGGACACCATTGAAAACTGCGCGTTCAATGGCAGGAAGCTCTACGGTAAAGTGCAAATTGTCAACGCCTTTGCCGACTTCAAAGTCCAGATCGTAAAGAGCTTTCCCGATCTCAAGGTCCAGCGCGTCAAATCCTTCCCCGACGCCTGCGGCAAGTGGGAGTTCGTCAACGCCTTCCCGGATTTCAAGATTCAGTACGTCAACTCATTTCCCGATTTCAAAGTCGAATTCGTGGAGAGTTTTCCCGGTGAGCCTTGAGTTCGTGTCACCCCCACAGGCTCGGTCGTCGTCCAATCCAGGGGTGCGCCTGCTCAAGTTGACCTGCCAGCCGGTACAGCGTCGCCTCATCGCCCCACTTGGCGGTGAACATCATGCCGATCGGCAGTCCATCCGCCGAGTGCGCGAGAGGTAGAGACAAAGACGGTTGTCCGGTTATGTTGAACGGCGGGGTGAAGCCGAACGTCTGTGCTTGACGCTCATCGACGACGCGCGGATCCAGGCCCACTGGATCGATGAAGCCGACCTTGGGCACCGGCGTCGACAAGACCGGCGTCAGCAACACATCGAACGCTGTGAACGCCCGGAAAATCTCGCGTGTCATTACTTTCAGTGTCTGCCAGCCGCGCATCGTTTCGTGCCCGGGAAAATGTTCGCCGCCCTTCCAGTTGCGCCAGGTCAGAGGTTCCAGTTCGTCTTCGCGTGGTTCGCGGCCCATCGCGCGAACGCGTTCGCGCATTGAGTAGGCAAAATTGGCGGCCAATACTGCGCGGCTTGCGGCATAGAGTTTGCGGTAATTGATTCCCAATCCCTGTTCTTCGACGTGGTGGCCGAGTGCTTCGAGCTTTTTGGCAGTCGCGCGCAGCGCCGATGAAATTTCCGGGTGCACGGGCTCGCCACTTGGAGTTTCCTCGGTGAAGCGAACGCGCAGTTTCCCCGGAGCAGTCGTCACCTCATGCAGGAATGGCCGCGTTTTGGGTGGTGAAGGGTAGGGGGTGTCGACCTCGGGCATGTCGACGCAATCCAGCATGGCCGCCGAGTCACGAACTGTGCGAGAGACAACGTGGTGCACACTGTAGCCGTGGCCCAGACCATTGTCATGCTCAGGCCCCTGTGGCACGCGATACTGTGTCACCTTCATCCCCACCAGGCCGCAGCAGGCAGCGGGAATGCGGATTGAGCCCAAACCGTCGGACGCATTGGCCAGCGGAACAATCCCTGCCGCGACAGCGCTCGCCGAACCGCCGGACGAACCGCCCGTAATGTGATCGGTATTCCAGGGATTGCGGCACGGTTTCAGCCGCGCACTCTCGGTCGTGCCGGTTATGCCAAATTCTGGCGTGTTGGTCTTGCCCAGAATGACAACACCCGCCTGCTTGTAACGTTGTGTCAGCAGGCCGTCGAACGTGTCGGGTTCATTGCTCTTGAAGAATGTGCCATCACTGCGTGGCATGCCAGACACTTCGAGACCCAGATCTTTGATGAGAAAGGGGACACCGCGAAACGCGCCATCTGGCAGTGTGTCTTTTACGGCGGCCCGCGCCTGATCATAGGCTTTGTACACAATCGCATTCAGTTTGGGATTGTACCGCTCCGCCCGTTCTATCGCGGTCTCAAGTAATTCACCGGGAGAGACATCCTTTTTCCGCACGAGTTCTGCCAGGCCCAGGCCGTCATAGTCTGCGTATTGTGCGAATGCCATTTCTCAGCTCCTCTCAGTTCCAGATTTTCGGATGGTGGTTCGTCCACGGCTTTGCTTTCTCAAGCTGTCCTGCCAAGCGCAACAATGTAGCCTCGTCGCCAAAGCGTCCAGCGAAATGAATGCCAATCGGCAAACCATTCGCAGCCGACGCCAGGGGTAAGGAGATCGCGGGTTGCCCTGTCAGGTTCTGCAGTGGCGTTACAGGCAGATAATTGAACAACGGCTCGGTCGCCTTCGCAACGTCTTTCTCGTGCATGTCGAGCGTGCCGTTGCGCACCGTTGGTGTACCAAGCGTTGTCGTCATCCAGGCATCATAGGTGTCATGGAATTGCGCGACTTGCCGGCTCATCATTTGCAGCTGAAACCAGCACATCAAATATTGAGATGCGCTGATTTGTTTGCCCAATTGATAAAAGCCCCAGGTCAGTCCCTGAAAATCGCTCTCGTGTGGAACCCGCCCCGTCATCATTGCCACGCCGTCGATGAGCATCGTGACGCCGGCCGCCCAGACTGGCATAAAGGCGGCAGCAAAGGCATCACCGGAAACCGGCGGGCTCGCCTCTTCGACGTGATGTCCGAGGCCTTCAAGCAATTTTGCATTCGCCTGAATAGCTGCCACGCATTCCGGGTCAAACATTTTTCCAAAGAGACTTTTTTGCGCAAACGCAATTTTGAGTTTGCCCGGTGCCGTCTGCGCTTCCCCCAGATAGGACGCAGGTTTGGGCGGTGCCCAGTAAGGATCACCCATTTCGTTGCCGGCCGTCGCATCGAGCGCCGCTGCGGTGTCACGCACACTTCGTGAGACGACGCCCTCGCAGACAAGCCCGCCCATGATATCGCCAAGATCAGGCCCCAATGGATTGCGCCCGCGGGTAGGCTTTAGGCCCACAAGGCCATTGGCTGAAGCGGGTACCCGGATCGAACCACCGCCGTCATTGGCGTGCGCCAAAGGCACAATGCCGGCGGCGACTGCTGCCCCTGAACCTCCGGACGAACCGCCTGTCGAATGGTCCAGGCTCCAAGGATTGCAGGCGGGACCGTAGATCGTCGATTCTGTTGTTGGCACCAGGCCAAACTCGGGAACATTGGTTTTCCCAAGTGAGATCAGACCGGCGCTCGTGAAGCGGCGCACCAATGTCGCGTCGTGCGGAGATGGTGCGGGCGGAATGAAGTTGGAGCCTTGACGAGTTGGTACACCTTTTTGCGCACCCAAAATGTCTTTCAGCAGAAAGGGCACACCACCAAAACGTCCCTGCGGGGGTAGCTTTGCCGCGGAGCGTGCGCGATCAAAGGTTTTGAAGACAACGGCATTCAGCTTTCCATTGTGTTTCTCTATTCGCGCGATTGCCTCTTCGACCAATTCGGACGGCGTTACATCCTTCTTGGTGATGAGCTCGGCAAGGCCGAGGGCGTCATACTTGGCGTAGTCTGGAAATGCCATTGCGGTGCCTCATGAGTAATTGCAACTGTCTCTATTATTCAAACGGAAATGCCGGTGTGCCCTGAAATACCGGTCCAACCAGTTCCGGCGATTGTCCGGGCGCCCAAGAGCGCAGGGTGAATTTCGCCTTGCGCAGAATGGAGGATCCTTTTGGACCGGGATCGACTTCGGGGTTCTCCGTGGTCACAAGGTGTGCTTCAATTCTGCCTGCATTCACACTCAAAATTCCGTATCCATTTGCGTTCGTATCGGCGTATTTGAGTCCCGGGCTCGTGTTCTCATTCCAAAATATGTCCGAGAGCCAGCTGGAGCCGGTCCAGGAGCGGACGATAGCAGCGTTGACGCCGCCCAACAGGGCCAGGTTAAAATTCTCGACCGTTTCGTCACCACTTTGATAGGTGACAATGGAGTGAAATACGGAACTTGAGGCGGATGCACGAAATGCGCCGGAGAAGACAGACTCAGACGAAATGCCGGCGCAGGCAAACTCAACCGCAACGGCGCTAGATACTTCGGCTTGCGGATCGTCTATTAACACGCCTGCCATGTGCATGTGATAGTCGCCCGCGCATGTTACCAGATTGCTGATGCCATTGTCGCGCACGAAGGTCATCAACTCTTTGAGCTCAGCAGGATAGCCGTTCCAGGCGTCGATACCCAACATGGAATCGTTCATGCCGGCAAACCAGATGCTGCCAAGGTCCAGGCGCACGGGCAGGGCCGGGAACGCGTTCGCCCAAATCTTCCAGCGCGCCTCGGACGACATGAGGACATCTTTGAACCAAGCTTTTTGCACTGCTCCCAAAACACTGCCGGGAGGTGCCAGGCGCCTTGGGTTGTCGATGTCAGTGCCGGGAATTGTTTTTGGCGCCTCTCCCTCGTTGGCGCTACGCCCCTGATCCAACAGTATGACTGTCTCCACTGCCGGCAACGCTTGGCCTTCTATCTTCGGCGGTCTGGGCGGCGGGGATTTGTAAGACCGGTTGTCGGTCAAGATCAGCTCAAGCGTCTTGCCCCACTTCAACGTGCGGTAGATCGTCATCGAACCAAGTGCGTTGCGATTGTCGATATTGGGATCAATCCAATCTTGCTGCGGACCAAGGTAGGGGCTGTCTTGAACATCAATCCATTTGAAGTCGCGCGCCGGATTCGCGACGCGTCCGGTTCCCGGCATTCCCGTCAGCAATGCCGGAATGTATTCAAACCAGGCCTGGTTGGCGGCGACTTTGCGCTTTTGTGCAGGTTTGCCACCTTGATCGAAATAGGTGTCATGCGTTTGCCAGGCGTCGTTGGTGTATTCGTGATCGTCCCATGTTGAAACGAACGGCCAGCGCGCGCGCGCCGCCTGCAAGTTGGCGTCGCTCAAATAGAGGCGATAGAGAAAGCGGTAGTCAGCCAAGGTGACTGCATTCGTGGCGCCGCCGTTCTTATTCCATGCGGTCGACGGCCAGGGTTTCGAGCCGTTGGGGAAGGGCGGAAAGTACCTCTCGCGGCCATCGGCGGCTTTAAGCCATGTCGGATTCATCATATTGGAATCCCAGCGGTCACCTCGCACCTCATAGATAAAGTCACCGAGGAACAATACGAAATCGAGTTGCTGGTCCGTGGGCGCCGCCAGATCGTCTGTCAGCATTCGCGCCCAGGCACCATAGAAGGCCTGCTCAAAATTTTGACACGACGCAAATGCAAATCGGGTTGGCTTTTCAACGGACGGCAAGGGCGCAGTGCGCGTGCGTCCCAAACGTGACTGATCACCGCCAGCCAGGAAGCGGTAGTAGTAGATCGTGTCGGGGGTGTTCTCCAGGTCTTGCACCACCAGGCGCAGCGTGTGATCGCTGGCGATGGTTGCCGTCAGCATCTCATCGATGACGTTGTCCGAGAAGTCCGGGCTGAGGGAGATTTGAACGCGGACGTTTACGGGCGCGGTAGAGGGCTCATTGGCTTCGACCCTGGTCCATAATACAAAACCGTCCGGCTGCGGGTCGCCCGACGCAACGCCTTGCGGAAACCGGTGGCGGCCGGTGGTCAGGGCGATCGGTGCCGCTGACAGCGCGTTGCCGGGTGTTGCCAGATAGGTTCCGGCAAAGCCTGCGAGGACCTTCAATACAGTTCTGCGATTCAATCGCGCCATGGATGTTTGTTTTTTCCCGAGTACTCAACTTTTGGTGAGGCTATAGCATCTCTTGCTATGGCGCCCAGTGCAGGTGATCAATTCCCCACAATTGGGGCTTGTGTGCCATAGGAAGGGTCGGCTTCGTGGGATAGTGTCTCCTCCCGCGCACAGCGGTAACTTGAAGGGCCAGTTCGTCTTGAGCAAAATCCCGGTATTTGCAACCGTTTCGCGTACGTATGGCTTTCTGCTCGGCGAGGCGGGGACTATTTTCAGGCTCGCCTGGGCGCCGATCCTGATCGCAACTGGCCTGAATTACCTGTACGGCGGCCAGGCCATTGATGCGGCGTTGCTGGCCAAAAATACCGCCGCAACGGTCGCGCAGTTTGATCAAACAGGATTCTTGCTTGGCGTTTTTGGGTTCCTTGCAAATGTCATGGTCATTGTGGCGCTTTTGCGGGTTGTCATCTTTGGCGACAGGAAAACGGGGCTGGCAGTATATTTGTGGTTTGGTGCCACTGAACTGCGCCTGGTCGGCGTCTATATTCTTCTAATGGTCGCGGCGGTGGCTGCTGTGGTGGGAGCCGGACTTGTCCTCAGTGTGTTCGCGGCGCTGGCTGCCGCGATACCCGGTCTGGCAATCGTCTTGCCGATCGCGGTCGTAGCGCTCGGTATCGGCCTTATCTGGGCCGCTTTGAAATTGATGATCATTCCGGCGGTCGTCGTGGCTGAGAATTCGTTGGGTGTGGAACGTGCATGGGCGCTGATGCATGGCAATGCCTTGAGAATGTTTTTTGTACTTGGGATGACATACATCCCGATCGGAATTGCGGGCTCCCTGGTCTTGATGGCAATCCTTGGCAACGACATGCCACCGGCCCCCGATTTCCAGGCACTTTTTTCGGGAAAACTGACGCCTGACGAAGTTCGTCAGAGTGTGGATCTGTGGCAACTTGGTCTTCTCAAAGCCATGCGCATGCACTGGGTGGAAATCAGTATCATGAATTTCATAGGGGGCATCATTGGTGCGGCCTTGGTCGCCGGTCTCACCGGAAATACCTATACCGCGCTTGCCGGTGAGCGCCACTGACGCGATCACCTAAACGGATTGGGAATACCGGGAAGTGGGATGGGGATACGTGAGCGGATTTCACCGAGGCCGCGTTCGACGGCTTCATCGGCCGATTTGTGAATGAAATCACGGACCCCGCCCAGGAAGATGCCCTTGGCATCGCTCAACACCGATTGTCCTGCCACAACGTCAAGCACCTCGCTGGTGAATGACGAAACTACCTGCGCCGCGCCGTCGATGGTGCTGAGTTCGGTCGAGCCATCTTCGTAGACATCGATTTTGAGTTCTGTTCCGCGAATGCCGATCGCCACCGACGGCGTGCGCAGCTGCATGTTCTTCTCGGGCATGCTGCCGGAGACAAACCGGAAGGCGCCGCGACCAAGGGTGAAGACCGACTTGCTCGCGGCGCCCGCATAGACATAGTCATCGATGACCATGTGGGCATTGGCACCCAAGGTCAGTTGCGACTTGTCGATGAAGCGCACGCTTGCTGCACGGTCATCGCCGGTCTCAAGCTTTTCATTCTTGAAAATCGCGCCATCCTCGTCGAGCGCAATGCGCGGGGCACCCACGGGCGTGCCCCAAACTTCATTCGACAGTTCTTCGAGCGTACCGACATTCTCGGCGGCAACAGCGTACGATCCGCTCCAGGCAACACAGAAATGGGCCGTTGCCAGCATCAAGGCCTGCCGGCGTGAAAGTTTCACTTCGCGGTGCCCCTCATAGCTGCATGCGATAGGAACGTATGCCATTCATCACTGGAATGTCAGCCTCATTTCTGTTTAGCCCGCTCGCGCCTTCCTGGGCTTGGGTTTCTGCGTCAGCTCGGCTCGCAGACTCTGGCGCTTTAGCAATGGTTTCAGGAACTGGCCGGTGTATGAGCGCGCGACTTTGGCGACATCTTCCGGCGTGCCGGATGCCACAATTTCACCGCCGCCGTCGCCGCCCTCAGGTCCCAGATCAATGAGCCAGTCGGCGGTTTTGATCACTTCAAGGTTGTGCTCAATGACCACCACCGAATTGCCCTGGGTGACAAGTTCGTGCAGCACATCCAGCAATTTGCGCACGTCGTCGAAATGCAAACCGGTCGTTGGTTCATCCAGAATGTAGAGCGTCCGGCCCGTCGACCGGCGCGACAGCTCTTTTGACAATTTTACGCGTTGGGCTTCCCCGCCCGACAATGTCGTCGCCTGTTGACCGACTTTGATATAGCTCAGGCCGACACGTTTCAGTGTTTCCATCTTTTCGCGAATGCTGGGTACCGCCTGGAAGAATGTGGCCGCATCTTCGACCGTCAGGTTCAACACATCGGCAATCGACTTGTCCTTGAATTTGACGTCAAGCGTTTCGCGATTATAGCGTTCGCCCTTGCAGATATCGCACTGCACATAGACGTCGGGCAAAAAGTGCATTTCAATTTTGATGACGCCGTCGCCCTGACAAGCCTCGCAGCGCCCGCCCTTGACGTTGAAGGAAAAGCGGCCGGGGCCATATCCGCGCACCTTGGCTTCTGGTAACCCCGAAAACCAGTCGCGGATGTGCGTGAAGGCGCCGGTATAGGTCGCGGGATTGGAACGCGGCGTGCGCCCGATTGGCGATTGATCGATATCTATGACCTTGTCGAGGTGCTGCAAGCCTTCGATCTTGTCGTGGGGCGCCGGATTTTCCCGTGCGCCATTCAGCTTGCGCGCCGCCATTTTGTACAGTGTTTCGATGACCAGCGTGGACTTGCCGCCGCCGGAAACGCCGGTGATGCAGGTAAATGTGCCAAGCGGTATTTCGGCGCTGACATTGCGCAAATTGTTTCCGCGTGCGCCGACGACTTTGACCGATTTGCCATTTCCGGGACGCCGCACAGTCGGCACAGGAATCTGGCGTAATCCGACAAGATATTGCCCAGTCAGGCTTGCCGGATTTTGCATCACCTCGTCAGGAGTGCCTTCGGCTACAATCTCGCCGCCATGAATGCCGGCGCCCGGCCCCATATCGATCACGTAGTCGGCGGTGCGGATCGCGTCTTCGTCATGTTCAACAACAATCACCGTATTTCCCAGATCGCGCAAGCGCCTCAGCGTTTCAAGCAGCCGATGATTGTCGCGCTGGTGCAAACCAATCGAGGGTTCGTCAAGCACATACAGCACACCAGTCAGTCCGGAGCCGATCTGTGAGGCGAGCCGGATGCGCTGGCTCTCGCCGCCGGACAATGTTCCCGAGCCGCGCGAAAGTGTCAGATATTCAAGCCCCACATCGTTGAGGAACCGAAGCCGCTCGCGGATCTCTTTCAAAATGCGCGCCGCGATTTCTTTTTGCTTGGAATTGAATTTCGCATCTATGGTTCGAAACCATTCATCGGCGGCCCGAATGGATAGATCGCAAATCTCACCCGCATGCTTGCCGCCAATCTTGACCGCCAGCGCTTCGGGCTTCAGCCGGTAGCCGCTGCAGGTCTCGCAACGGCTCTGATCCTTGAACCGCTCCAGCTCTTCGCGCATCCACGCGGAATCCGTTTCGCGGTAACGCCGTTCCAGATTTGGCAATACGCCTTCGAACACTTTTTTGGTTTCATACCGGCGCAGTCCATCGTCATAAACGAATGCAATCACGTCTTCGCCCGAGCCCTGCAACACCACATCGCGTGCTTTTTTCGGCAAGTCTTTCCAGGCAACGGTCATCGAGAACTTGTAGTGCTTGGCCAGGGACTCCAGAGTCTGGCCGTAAAGGGTTGAGGTTGCTTTCGACCATGGTGCAATCGCGCCGCCCTTCAACGACAAGTTTTCATCTGGAACAATCAGCGCTTCATCGAAAAACATCTGCGTGCCCAGCCCGTCACATTTTGGGCAGGCGCCGTGCGGGCTGTTGAACGAAAACAGGCGTGGTTCAATCTCGGGTATTGTAAATCCTGAAACCGGACAGGCAAATTTCGCTGAAAAAATAATCCGTTCTGGTTCGCCGTCTTTGGCTTTTTTGTCCGCGAGTTCGGCAACTGCAATGCCATCAGCAAGCTTGAGTGCTTGCTCGATGCTATCGGGCAGGCGATTGCCGACATCGCTTTTCACGGCCAATCGATCCACGACCACATCGATGTCGTGTTTCAGTTTTTTGTCGAGCGCTGGTACCTTGTCGATTTCGTAGAATGCGCCGTCAACTTTCACGCGTTGAAAGCCGCGTTTTTGCAGATCCTGCAGATCCTTCCGGTATTCACCCTTGCGCCCCCGGACAATGGGCGCCAACAGATAAAACCGCGTTCCTTCGGGCAGGGTCATTACACGGTCCGCCATCTGACTGACGGTTTGGCTTTCTATCGGCAATCCGGTCGCGGGCGAGTAGGGCACACCGACACGCGCAAACAGCAGACGCAGATAGTCGTAAATCTCGGTCACTGTGCCGACCGTTGATCGCGGATTGCGCGATGTCGTCTTTTGCTCGATCGAGATCGCGGGCGACAACCCGTCGATATGATCGACATCGGGCTTTTGCATCAGCTCCAGAAACTGGCGCGCGTAGGCCGACAGGCTTTCGACATAACGCCGCTGCCCCTCGGCATAGATCGTGTCGAAGGCCAGCGACGACTTGCCCGACCCCGACAGCCCCGTCATCACCACCAGCTGGTCGCGCGGGATGTCGACGTTGACGTTTTTCAGATTATGTTCGCGCGCCCCGCGAACCGAAATGTTCTTTTGCATGAGCCCCTTAGATGGTCCTGACCGCCCCACGAATCGATTCCGCTCCACAGATTTGAGCGTTGATAGCTTGACTTTCAGAACGTAACAAGAACAATATACCTAGAAGACCACCACTTCCGGTGGTTAATGTCTTCAGGTCAAGCGCAAGAAGAAGGAACATATCGATGGCGGGCGTCAATAAAGTAATTTTGGTAGGAAATCTGGGCCAGGACCCTGAGGTGCGCCAGATGCCCTCAGGCGGCTCGGTGGTCAACCTGAGTGTGGCAACCTCGGAATCCTGGCGGGACAAGACGTCGGGCGAACGCAAGGAAAAGACCGAATGGCACAAAGTGGTGATTTTCAACGAGAACCTGACAAAGGTTGCCGAAAAGTACCTCCACAAGGGCTCGAAGGTCTATCTGGAAGGCCAGCTTCAAACCCGCAAGTGGACCAACAAGGACGGGCACGACCAATACACGACCGAAGTTGTGTTGCAGCGATTCCGTGGCGAACTTGTGATGCTGGACGGGAAGGGCGGCGACAGTGGTGCGATTGAAGGCTCATCAACTGGCGGCGGCGGCCGACGAGCGGTTGCTGCGGGCGGCCGAGGCGAAGCGCAGGACTTCTCCGCCGATCCGAATGATGAGATTCCGTTTTGATGGGTTGCTGAAAAATTACCCAGCCCTACATCGTCCACGGCCTCGACCTTTCCTATTTCACCGGAAAGCTCGAGGCCTATTTTCGCGCCAAAGGAATTGCTTACGAACTACGCGAGATGACGACGCGCAGTTTTCGCGATTGCGCACGTGCGACAGGCGTCCGGCAGATGCCTCAAGTTGAGTGTCCTGACGGAACCTGGCTCACAGACACCACACTGATCATCAGGCACTTTGAAAAAACCAGGCCCGATCCAAAAATCACACCTCGCGACCCGGTGGTAGGATTCATCGCGCGCTTGATCGAAGACTTTGGCGATGAGTCGCTGTGGCGGCCGGCGCTTTATTACCGGTGGGCTTTCGCCGATGACGCGCGGCTGATGAGTGGCCGGATCGCGCGCGGCATGTTGCGCGATTTGAAGCTTCCCTATTTTCTGCGCCGCCAGATTGTCCTGCGCCGGCAGAAGGGCGTGTATTTACGGCAGGACGGCGTAACGCTATCAACCAGCCATGCAATCGAAAAGCTGTATTTTGAAACACTGGCTGCAATGGAATCCGCGCTTGAGCACAGTCAATTCGTGCTTGGCGCACGGCCCTCCGAGGCCGATTTCGGATTGTTTGGTTCAATGTTCCGGCACTTCTTCTCGGATCCTACGCCCGCCAAAATCATGCGCGACGTCGCACCGCGCACACTCGCGTGGGTGGCGAGACTGTGGGCCCTCGAACCTGGCGACTTCATCTCGGCACCGCAGCCCGGGTTGATTCCGCTTGCGTGTGGACCACTGCTGCGCCTGATCGCCGGCACGCATCTTCCCTACATGCGCGCCAATGCAAAAGCAGTCGCGCAGGGCGCAATGTCAGTGCGCTTTGAAGATCGCGGTGCACACTTCGAATGTCCCGCAAGCCCCTACCGCGCCTGGTGCCTGGGTGAACTTCAAGCCGAGTTTTCGACGCTCGATCTCTACGCGCAAAAAGCTGTGACGGACCTTTTTCCGCCGGATGAAACGGGCAGGGTGCTGTGTCAACCGCGCTATGCAATGGCGTTTTGGATCCCGTCATTACCAATAACTCCGGCTGGCCGGGCGCACGTGCGCGATCGAAACTGGATATAGAAAACAAGGATGGAATTCAGGTTAACCAGTGCGTCTCGAGCACCAGACGCAAGCACATATTGATATATCGAAGTTTATCTATATATATGCCCGTATGTTCGAAACAGACCGCATATTCAAAGCCCTGAGCGACCCCGCCCGGATCAAGATCCTGGAGTTTCTGCACTCGCCCCAAGCAGGGTGCTGCACGTTTCAGGGACTCATCTGTGCCTGCGACGTTGAGCGCATCCTCGATGTTTCCCAAGCGACAGTCAGCCACCACATGAAATTGCTGGTCGATGCAGGGTTGGTGCACGCAGAGAAACGCGGGCGCTGGATGCACTACACTATCAAGCACGACAAGTTCGCTCAGGCGATGGACTGGTTGTCGCCGTTCTCGAACCAACCGGCCAAGGCAGAACCTGCGTGCCTGCCAGACTGTGTGAGCGCATGAGTATTGCACCCGCGATGGAAAGGCCTGCGCCACACAGTGTGGTGCCGCTGCAGGATTTGAACAGCAAACTCGCAACCGTGGAAGTTGTGGTGTCGCGCGATGACGCGCGGACGATGGACGATGTGGTGGCGGCTGTTCACCAAGTTGTCGCGACCCCGGCCTATCAGGCCGCGTCGCTGGCTTGGGCGCCCGAGATCGCACGCAATTCATCTCAGCGCGTGTCCGGATTATTCTCTGGGTTCGATTTTCATATTACGCCCGATGGCCCAAAACTGATCGAGATCAACACCAATGCCGGCGGTGCCTTCTACACAGCGTTGATCGACGACATGCAATTCCAGCGCGGGCAGCTTGAGGCAAAGCCGCTGGGACATTGGTCGAAACTTTTCGTCGAGCACTTTCGCACTGAATGGGCGCTCGCCGGCCAAGGCCAATTGCGCACTGTGGCGATCATTGATGACAAGCCGGACGAACAATTCCTTCGCCTGGAGCATTATCTCGCGAGCCAAATCTTGCGCGAAGCAGGCTTCACGGGGATCATCGCGGATCCTGGCGAGTTAAGCTTCCACGGCAATCGCCTGTGGCACGCGGCAACACAAATTGACCTGGTCTACAACCGCTTGACGAGCTTTGCCCTTGATCGCGAGATCGACCGGCCATTGTACCAAGCGTTGTGCGAGCGTGCGGCAGTGATATCACCGGACCCGCGCAATCATGCACTGCTGGCGTGCAAGAGAAACCTCACCCTCCTGAGCGACGACGCCTTTCTTTGCGACGCTGGTTTGGATACGAGAACGCGCGCTTTACTCGCAGCCGCAATTCCAAGAACAATCCCTGTCACGTTAGCCAACGCTGCCGAATTGTGGAGCAATCGCGACGCGTATTACTTCAAACCGGTCAATGGCTACGGCTCACGCGGCGTCTACGCGGGGGCAAAGCTGACACTGAAAACCTGGAGCGAAATTTTTCCAGGCGGTCAGTATGTCGCTCAAAGCAAAATAGAGCCACCACGCATCGACGTTCCTGGTTCGTCCGCCATGCGTTACGACGTCCGCAATTTCACTTTTGGCGGTAAGTCTTTCATGAGAGTAGCCCGCGTTTATCGAGGCCAAACCACTAATTTCCGAACACCGGGTGGAGGCTTTGCCCCGGTGTTTGTTCGCTGAACCGACAGACGGAATGCCCAAGGCTCACTGTGTTTTGCACATGCAAATCGTCCGCACGGAAGGTGCCACCTTTTTGGCCAAAAAAATGGCGGTTTTCTGCGCCGCAATTAGAGCGAATTTCGCTTAAATTTCCTAGGCTTGAAGGTGGCAAGCGGCTATGGTCCGGCCCGAACTTCCAACCTGACTGAAAACCCCCTTGTCCGACACAAATAATGAAAAGCCGACGGGCGGAAAACCCGCCGGTCCTGGTGGAGAGATTATCTCCATCACCATCGAAGATGAGATGAAGCGTTCATATCTCGATTACGCGATGAGCGTGATCGTGAGCAGGGCATTGCCTGACGCGCGCGACGGTCTCAAACCCGTCCATCGCCGCATCCTCTATTCGATGTACGAGGCGGGTTACACACACAACAAACCCTATCGCAAATCGGCGCGCGTCGTTGGCGACGTGATCGGCAAGTATCATCCGCACGGTGACCAGTCCGTCTACGACGCATTGGTACGTATGGCGCAAGTATTCTCAATGCGCGTACCGTTGGTTGACGGTCAGGGCAATTTCGGTTCCGTCGATGGCGATCCGCCAGCCGCGATGCGGTATACCGAAGTGCGTATGACGAAGGCTGCCGAAGCGCTGATTGAAGATATCGACCTTGATACCGTTGATTTTCAGCCAAACTACGACAATCTCGACGAAGAGCCCATCGTTTTACCGGCGCGCATTCCAAACCTCCTGGTCAATGGTTCCTCGGGCATTGCCGTGGGCATGGCGACAAACATTCCACCTCACAATTTGGGTGAAGTCGTCGATGGATGTCTGGCCTATATTGCCGATCCCGATATCGGCATTGAGCAGCTTGTTGACATCATTCCGGGTCCGGACTTTCCAACCTACGGGCAAATCCTTGGCCGCAATGCCGCCAGGCTCGCGCTGGCGCGTGGCCGCGGCGGCGTCATCGTCCGCGCGCGCACCAATATCGAAGAAATCCGCAAGGACCGCGAAGCGATTATCATTACTGAGCTGCCTTATCAGGTGAACAAGGCACACTTGCTTGAGCGGATTTCCGAGCTGGTCACGGAAAAGCGCATCGAAGGCATTTCGGACGCGCGCGATGAGTCCGACCGTCACGGCATGCGCGTCGTCATCGAACTGAAGCGCGATTCCGTTTCGGATGTCGTGCTGAATCAGCTTTACCGCTTCACCGCAATGCAATCGTCTTTCGGCGTCAACATGCTGGCTCTCGATCGCGGCCGGCCGGTGCTGATGAATCTGAAGGACATGATCCGCGCCTTCGTCAACTTCCGCCAGGAAGTCGTCACGCGCCGGACCAAGAAATTGCTGAACGATGCGCGCGACAAGGCCCATATTCTGGTCGGCCTGGCGATTGCCGTCGCCAACATTGACGAATTTATTCGCATCATCCGTTCAAGCCCCGACGCTGCAACCGCGCGCGGCCGGTTGACCGAGCGCACTTGGCCTGCATTGGATGTTGCGCCTCTGGTGGCACTTGTCGATGATCCGCGCCATGTCATGCAGGCCGACGGCACGCTGACGCTGTCGGATGCGCAGGCAAGAGCCATTCTGGAATTGCGCCTGCAACGCCTGACGGCACTTGGCCGCGATGAAATCGGCAACGAACTGCGCGGACTGGGCCAATCGATCGAGGGCTACCTCGCCATATTGCGTTCGAATGAACTGTTGATGGCTGTGGTTCGCGACGAATTGGTGGCGATCAGGGCGGCTTTCGCTACACCTCGCCGGACCGAGATCATCGAGGGCGGCGACGAAGTCGAAGACGAAGATCTGATCCAGCGCGAAGACATGGTCGTCACTGTAACGCACCAAGGCTATATCAAACGCGTGCCTCTGAATGCCTATCGCGTGCAGGGCCGCGGCGGTCGCGGCCGCGCCGCAATGGCCACAAAAGACGAAGATTGGGTCACCAGCCTTTTCGTCGCCAGCACACATCAACCGCTGCTGTTTTTCTCGTCGGCGGGCATGTCCTATGTACTGAAAAACTGGCGCTTGCCGCTTGCCACACCTCAGGGCAAGGGCAAGGCCCTTATCAATCTGCTGCCGTTGAAAGAGGGCGAGAACGTCACCAAAGTCCTGGCCTTGCCCGAAGCCGAACTTGAGTGGGACAAATTCGAAGTCATGTTCGCCACCAAGTCGGGAGACGTGCGCCGCAACTCGCTGAGCGATTTCACGAACGTCAGGGCGAACGGCAAAATCGCCATGAAGATCGAGGCGGGCGACTCCATCGTCGGCGTATCCATCTCCAGCAAGACCGATGATGTGCTGCTCACCACGCGGCTTGGCAAATGTATCCGCTTCTCATGCGATGATGTTCGCGTCTTCAAGGGCCGCGACTCAACGGGTGTGCGTGGCATAAAGCTCGCCAAGGATGACGAAGTCGTCTCAATGACAATTTTGCGGCATGTTGAAACCTCTGTCGAAGAAGCGCGCGCCTATTTGCGTCAGGCCGCTTTAATGCGGCGTGCGGCCGGCGAAGACGTCGAAACATCCGAGGTAGCCGTAGACGAGGCCGACGAGAGCACCGTGAGTGACATTTCAGTTTCCCTCGAACGTTTTGCAGAACTTGGCGCACAGGAGCAATTCGTGCTCACCGTTTCGGAAAGCGGCTTCGGCAAGCGCTCAAGCGCCTACGAGTACAGGGTCACTGGCCGCGGCGGATCTGGGATCGTTGCCATGGGCATGACAAAGAAAAATGCCCGCATTGCCGACTCGTTCCCTGTCGAGGTCACGGACCAGCTCATGCTCATCACCGACGCCGGCCAGACGATCCGCGTGCCGGTGAGCCAAATCCGTCAGGCCGGTCGTGCCACCCAAGGTGTGACGTTGTTCCGCCTTTCGGAGGGCGAGCGAGTGGTCTCGGTCGAACGCATCGGTGAAACGCAGGAAATAGAGGGTGAGGGCGCTGGGAACGGCGAAACGTAAACCGTTGGTTAACTCCGCTCGTCGCGATAGAATCCGACTCACGCTACGCTAAGATTGTCCGTGCCATGATGGCGGGGCACGCGGGGGCTTGAGATCACATGGTGAAACGGACGGGACTTTATCCAGGTACATTTGACCCGGTTACCAACGGGCACCTGGACATCATTTCGCGAGCCGCAACACTCGTCGACCATCTCGTGATGGGTGTGGCCATCAACGAGGCCAAGGTTCCGCTCTTCTCCCTCGATGAACGCGTCGAGATGCTCCAGCACGAAACGGCAAAGATTTCGAAGGACACGGGCGTCACCATTTCGGTGGAACCCTATGAGAACCTCTTGATGCATTTCGCCGAGCAGGTGGGCGCCCAGACAATCATCCGGGGCCTGCGCGCCGTCTCCGACTTTGAATACGAGTTTCAGATGGTCGGCATGAACATGCAGCTCAACAGCAAAATCGAGACTGTGTTTCTGATGGCCCGGGCGGAACACCAGGCCATTGCCTCACGCCTTGTGAAGGAAATTGCATCGCTCGGCGGCGACATTACGCACTTCACCTCGCCTTATGTTGTCAAGCTGGTGCACGCAAAACTTGCCGCAAACGGTATAAAATTTGTTCCGCGCCCCAACAAGGCCGCCACGCTCAAGCGCGGACTGACCAAGTCCAAAGCGAAATCGTGACAGAGCGAAAGCCCTCATCCGTCACGGGCCGCGAAGTTGCGGCCCGCGCCACCTTCTCCCGCAAGCGGGCGAAGGGCTAGAAAGAAGAAGCAAGCGCTTCTCCCTTTGGGAGAAGCTGGCCCGCCACTTCGGCGGGACTGATGAGGGGACGCCATGCCGGTAGACAGATGAACCACGAAGCAATTCACAGAGATATGCTCTAGGTGCGCGTTTCCGATTTCGCCTTCAATCTGCCTCAAGACCTGATCGCATTGCGTCCCGCGATCCCGCGCGATTCGGCGCGGCTTCTTGTCGTTCACGAAGGCTCCACTATTTTTGAAGAAGCGCAGGTTCGTGACTTGCCGACTTTTTTGAATGCAGGCGACGTTTGCGTTTTCAATGACACGCGCGTGATCCCGGCGCAGCTGTTTGGTGTGCGCAGGGCGCGCGGCGACAGCGCAGACGCTCGTATCGAAGTCACGTTGCACAAGCGCGAAGGCGCCAATCGCTGGGCGGCCTTTGTCAAGCCGGCACGAAAGCTCGCGGTTGCAGATGTGATCCATTTTGCACAGGACTTCACTTCGGTGGTCGAAGTCAAAAACGAGGGCGGCGAACTTCTGCTGAGCTTCAACGTCTCAGGCGAGGCGCTGGATCAAGCCATTGGCCGGCACGGCGTCATACCTTTGCCGCCCTACATTGCGGCCCGGCGTGAAGCTGATCCGCGCGATCAATCCGACTATCAAACGATCTACGCCTCGCGTGAAGGCGCGGTTGCGGCTCCCACGGCGGGCTTGCATTTTACGCCCGGACTGTTGCAGTCGCTGGACGAACGCGGCGTGCTGAGAACGAACGTGACCCTTCATGTTGGTGCTGGTACCTTTCTGCCGGTAAAGTCAGATGATACTGCCGACCATGTCATGCATGCCGAATGGGGTGAACTCTCACGGAGCACGGCAGACACGATCAATGCCGCCCGCCGGTCTGGCCACCGCATCGCCTGCGTGGGCACGACCAGCCTGCGCACGCTCGAGTCTGCCAGCAACCCCGATGTGCAACCTTGGCAAGGCGACACACGGATTTTCATTACGCCGGGTTATGCGTTCAAAGCTGTCGACATGCTGCTGACGAATTTTCACTTGCCCAAATCGACGTTGTTCATGTTGGTGTCGGCCTTTTGCGGGCTAGAGACTATGCATGCGGCGTACGCTTACGCAATTGAACGCCGCTTTCGTTTCTATTCTTACGGCGACGCCTGTCTTTTGCTACGAAGGCCGCGATGACCGCTTTCTCGTTCAACATCCACGCCAGCGACGGCCAAGCGCGCACTGGCACCATCTCGACCACCCGTGGAGACATCCGTACACCTGCCTTCATGCCTGTAGGCACGGCCGGCACCGTCAAGGCGATGCTGCCCGAAAGCGTGCGCGATACTGGCGCCGATATCGTCCTGGGTAACACCTACCACTTGATGCTGCGGCCCAGTGCCGAACGGGTCGCGAGACTTGGCGGCTTGCACCGGCTGATGAACTGGCCGAGGCCCATCCTTACTGACTCCGGCGGCTTTCAGGTTATGTCGTTGGCGCAACTGCGCAAGCTTGATGAAACCGGCGTCTCGTTCCAATCGCATATCGACGGCACGACTTATGTTCTGACCCCGGAACGCTCGATGGAAATTCAGGCCTTGCTGGGTTCCGACATCCACATGGTACTGGACGAATGTACGCCGTTCCCGGCCAGCGAAGCCGAAGCTGAAAGTTCGATGGAGCTTTCCATGCGTTGGGCCAAACGCTCCAAAGCTGCATTCCGTGAGGCACCCGGCCGGGCGCTATTTGGTATCGTCCAGGGCAGCATCCATCCGCACTTGCGCGAGCGTTCGGCACACGCCTTGCGAGACATTGATTTCCCTGGCTACGCCGTCGGCGGTTTGGCGGTGGGCGAGGGACAGGCACGCATGTTTGAGGTGCTGGATTTTACCGTTCCGTACTTGCCGCAAGAGCGGCCACGTTATCTGATGGGTGTGGGCAAACCCGGTGACATCATAGGTGCGGTTCTGCGCGGCATCGACATGTTCGACTGCGTGTTGCCGACGCGCTCGGGCCGCAATGGTCAGGCCTTCACCAGGCGCGGCACCGTCAATCTGCGCAATGCGCGGCACACGGAGGATCCAAGACCGCTGGAGGAGGGGTGCGGCTGTCCCGCCTGCCGGCAATACTCGCGCGCCTATCTGCACCATTTGGTGAAGGCGGAGGAGATTTTGGCGTCGATGCTGATCACCTGGCACAATCTGACCCACTATCAGGATTTGATGGAGGGTTTGCGACAGGCGATTGCCTATCAGGCGCTGAGCGCGCACGTGGCGGAATTGCAAGCCCAGTATGCACTAGGTGATATCGAACCTACTTGACCTCACCCAGCGTGGCGTCCAGCCAGATCGTTAGCGTCTTTGCGGCCGAGGAGGGGTTCGTGCTTTCCCAATCGCCCTTGTTGTCCAGCATCACGTGGGCATAGGTGCGCGCGGCTGTGTCATAGCTGTAGCAGTACAAAGTGTTTTGCCCCATGTCCGCGCCCACACTCTTGGGCTGCGTCGGCGTTGCGTTTGAGGCTTCTTCGATCACGGGCAGGTGTTGCGTGATTTCATCGGCTGGCACTTTCTTGCCCGTCGTCACGGCACCGTTGTAGCGCAGCTTCAGTTCGTCTTCGCTCAATCTCGACATGTCCTTGGGGCTCCAGGGATTGACAAGCGCGGTTGGCGAGCCCTTGAATTCGTAGCGCCAGACAGTGCCCGCGGTATCGAGCAAAACGCCGCGGCGTTGATAGCCCCAAGCGTGGTTCACATATTCGCGTCCGCACATCCAGGTCTGGCCGGAGGGCGTCGTTGCTTCGGACGGCTTTATGGCGTCGTCACACGAAGCGAGTGTGGCGGCTGAGACTGCGGCTAACAGCAATTGACGGGACATGACACGCTCCTTTGATGGGCGCAAAACTGGAGAGCGATTGTGGCAGAAGCTGGGCATCGCGGCGATGCGTCCCGATGGCGGACGATTTGTCCCGCCTTCGGGCGTCGGTACGACAAACGGTTATGCGACGCCGCCCTCACTTCATCTTCGCATAAGCCCCGGGTGCTGCCTCGATCACCTTGAGCTTGCCGTCGCCTGGCACGCGCGCTGGGACCATTTCGCCGGAGTGTTTGGCCAGCCACTTGTCCCAGTATGGCCACCACGAGCCGGGGTGTTCTGTGGCGCTGGCGATCCAGTCTTCGACCTTGTCGGGGACTTTGTCGTTCGTCCAGTGCTGGTATTTGTTGGCGTCGGGGTGATTGATGACGCCGGCGATATGGCCGGAGCCTGCCATCATGAAGGTCATCGGACCCTTGAACAGTTTTGTCGTCTTGTAGACCGAACGATAGGGGGCGATGTGGTCTTCTTTCGACGATTGCAGGAAGACTGGAACCTTGACTTTTGTCAGGTCGATTTTCTCGCCACCCAGCACCATCTTGCCTTGCGCCAGTTTGTTCTCGCGGTAGCATTCGCGCAAATAGAACATGTGCATTTTGATGGGCATGCGCGTGGCGTCGGCGTTCCAGTAGAGCAGGTCAAAGCGCATCGGATCGCGGCCGAGCAGATAATTATTGACCACAAAGCTCCAGATCAAATCGTTCGAACGCAGCATGTTGAAGGTCGTTGCCATCTTGGCACCGTCGAGATAGCCGCCTGAGGCTTTCATCGTTTCTTCCATCGAGGCCAATTGGGCGTCGTCGATGAAGACCTGCAAATCACCGGATTCGGAGAAGTCGGTTTGCGCCGCAAAAAACGTCGCCGACTTGATGCGGTTGTCGCCCTTGTTTGCCATATAGGCGAGCGTCGCCGACAACAACGTGCCGCCGATGCAATAGCCGATGGCGTTGACTTCTTTTTCGCCGGTGGCTTTTTCGATGGCATCGAGAGCGCCGAACACGCCTTCGCGCATGTAGTCTTCGAAGGTTTTTTGCGCGAGTTTGGAGTCCGGGTTGACCCACGAGGCTACAAACACCGTGTAACCGCGCGCTGTTGCCCATTTGACGAACGAATTCTTTTCGCCCAAATCCAGAATGTAGTATTTGTTGATCCAGGGCGGGAAAATCACCAGCGGGCGTTTGTACTGTTCTTCGGTCGTCGGTTCGTATTGGATGAGCTGCAGCAGATCGTTCTGGAAAACGATCTTGGCCGGCGTCAGTGCCAGATTGCGGCCGACCTCGAAATATTCCATGTCGGTCTGGGTGATCTGGAGTTGGCCTTTGCCGCGCTCCATGTCTTTCAACAAATTGTCGAGACCTTTGACCAGGTTCTCGCCGTTTGACTGAAACGTCGTACGCAGGACTTCCGGGTTCGTCATCAGAAAATTCGTGGGGCTCAGTGCGTCGGCGAATTGCTTGGTGTAGAAATCAATCTTCTTGCGCGTCTTGTCGTCGAGCCCCTTGACGTCGCTCATGGTTGATTGAAACCAGCGAGCGCTGAGCAGGTACGATTGTTTGATGAAGTCGAACACTTGATGTTCGGACCAATCCTTGTCCTTGAAGCGCTTGTCGCCGGCCGCGGGTTCAATCACCGGCGGCACGTCCTGGCCCAACATGCGTTGGGCTGTGTGCTGCCAAAGATTGAGATAGTCGTGCCAGAGTTTGAAGTTCGCTTCGACGAAATGGCTGGGATTGCGCATCGCATGTCCCAGGAAATCGACAAAGGTCTGACCCAGATTCAGCGGGTCTTTGGCGCTACCGTCAGACTTGGTCTTGGCCTGCGTCTTGATGAAATCGGTGATCAAACGTTGGCTTTGGGCCGCCACCTTGACCATATTGCGCGAGAATTCGGTGGGGTCGTTGACGCGATAGTCGCTCTTCTTGATGTGCTCTTGCATCGATTTTCTCTCCGGACCGGTTACTATTATAACCGGAATGGTGCTGTTTGGGCGGGTTAGATTGCGGCAAGTGTCACAGCCGCACGGTTAAGCCTTTACGCCCTAAATATTAAAGGTGGAGTTTCCAAGCGTCTTCGCGCAAAATAAGAATGTTCCCCTGGGCTCAAGGCTTTGGCGCAGGTGCGCCCCAAATTGCCCCAAAATGTATGGAGCTGTCGCGTTATGCCGCGCTTAGATTTGAAAGTAATTCCCGTGTGTGTCGTCGCAACTCTCTTGGCGTCGTGTTCGACGATGCCCGAATGGACCAAGCCTACCACTTGGATCGACGGTGTTTCAGAGCCTGCAGAAACGGCGGAATCAAAGGCCGAAGCAACGCCCGTCGCGAAACCCGCGGTGGCGGCCTCGACTGAGGCCAACCCTGTGATTGATCCGCTGGCGGAAGAGCCTGAAGGTCCACGGATAAAAACAGCCGATACTCCGACCGAGTTCCCCAACGTGAACACGCAAGTGGAGCCGCGCCAACTGTCGACGACCGAATCACAGCGCCGCGAAATCCGTGACAGTCTGGTCGCCGACCGCGACAATGCCCAGCATACGGCCGACGAACTGCGCGGTGGAACGCAAGCGCCCGCCGCTCCGCCCGCCGCCGCGGTTCCAGTTGCCAAGCCCGCTGCTCCTGCGGCTGAAGAAGAGAAAAAGCCTGACGGCAGCGAATAAGCCCTGCATCAGGGTCGCATCAGCCGGTTGAATAGACGATAATGGCCGCCGCAAATCCAATTGCGGCGGCCAACTTGTGACTATGGAGCGACTGTGACTTCCGACTTCCACCGCATCAAGCGTTTGCCGCCTTACGTCTTTGAGGAAGTGAACCGCCTCAAAGCCAAGGCGCGTGCGGCCGGTGACGATATCATCGACTTCGGCATGGGCAATCCGGATATGCCCACGCCCAAACACATCGTCGACAAGCTGATCGAGACGATGAGCAATCCGCGCACCAATCGCTATTCGTCGTCACGCGGTATCCCGGGTTTGCGCAAGGCTATGGCGGCCTATTACGCGCGCCGCTTTGGGGTGAAGCTGGACCCGGAACGCGAAATTATTGCGACCATCGGTTCGAAGGAAGGCTTTGCCAATCTGGCGCAGGCTGTCACTGCGCCCGGCGACACGATTTTGGTGCCAAACCCGTCTTACCCTATTCACGCCTTTGGTTTCATCCTGGCTGGCGCTGCCATTCGCCATGTCGAAGCGTCGAGCCCCGAACAATTCCTGCGCGGACTGGAACGTGCCGTGCGTCATGCGGTGCCGCCGCCAACCGCAGTCGTGGTCAGCTATCCGTCGAACCCTACCGCGCAAGTCGTCGATCTCGCTTTCTACGAAGACGTCGTGAAATTCGCCAAGGCGAAGGGCCTGTGGGTCTTGTCCGACCTGGCCTATGCCGAAATTTACTTCTCAGGCAACCCGCCGCCATCCATGCTGCAGGTGCCCGGCGCCAAGGACATTGTGGTGGAATTCAATTCGCTGTCGAAAACCTATGCGATGCCGGGGTGGCGCATGGGTTTTGCGGCAGGCAATGAAAAACTTATTCACGCGCTTGGCAGGATAAAGTCCTATCTTGATTATGGGGCATTCACGCCGATCCAAGTGGCGGCCACGGCCGCTCTTAACGGGCCGCAAGACTGCGTTGACGAAATGCGCGCGATTTACAAATCGCGCCGCGATGTTTTGATCGATGGCTTCACGAGGGCGGGCTGGTCCGTGCCCGCACCCGAAGCTTCGATGTTTGCCTGGGCGCCGATCCCCGAAGCGTTTCGCGCGCTCGGCTCGCTGCAGTTCTCAAAACTATTGCTTGAGCACGCCAAGGTCGCCGTCGCGCCGGGTATCGGCTTTGGCGAGTACGGCGATGGCCACGTGCGCATCGCCCTGGTGGAAAATGAGCATCGCATTCGCCAAGCCGCGCGCAATATTCGCAAATTCCTGACCTCCGGTCCTTCTCAAGCGGAAGCGGGCACCACCCGCGCAGCAGCACAATGAAAGCACTACGTGTAGGGATTGCCGGACTGGGCACTGTTGGTGCATCGGTAGCGCGTATTATTGTCGAGCAGGGCGAGGCGCTATCGGCGCGTTGCGGGCGGCGGCTGGAACTCAAAGCCGTCAGTGCGCGCGACAAAAGCAAAGATCGCGGCTTCGGCATGGCTGGCGTTGAGTGGTTCGACGATCCGGTGACACTTGCGCAGTTCGCGCCGGTCGATCTGTTCGTTGAACTGATGGGTGGCGACGGCGACCCCGCCCGGGCCAGCGTTGAAGCAGCGCTGCAGCGCGGCGTGCCCGTCGTCACGGCCAACAAGGCGTTGCTCGCGCATCACGGGGTGGCGCTGGCCAATGCCGCTGAAAGCAAGGACCTGGCGCTCAATTTCGAAGCGGCTGTGGCTGGCGGCATTCCGATCATCAAATCGCTGCGCGAAGGTTTGGGTGCCAACAGGATTTCGCGCGTCTATGGAATTTTGAACGGTACCTGCAATTATATCCTGACGACGATGGAAGCCAGTGGCCGCTCGTTTGAAGATGTGCTGGCTGAAGCGCAGAAATTAGGTTACGCCGAGGCCGATCCCACGTTTGACATCGGCGGCATGGATACCGCGCACAAACTGTCCCTGCTGGCCGCCGTGGCTTTCAGCAATGCACCGGCTCTTGACGGCATTCATGTCGAAGGCATTGAGCGCATTACACCGCTTGACATAAAATTTGCCCACGAATTCGGCTTTCGCATCAAGTTGCTGGGTCTGGCCACACGCACCGCCAACGGTATAGAGCAACGCGTTCATCCGGCGATGGTGCCTCTTGGTACGCCGCTTGCCGATGTTGACGGTGTCTTCAACGCGGTGGTCGCCGAGGGCGATCTTGTTGGCAAGTCCGTCTATGAAGGCCGGGGCGCGGGAGCCGGTCCCACCGCCTCCGCCGTCATGGCCGATGTGCTGGATATAGCCCGCGGCGTGCGACTGCCGGCGTTCGGTTCACCGGCATCGCGCATCCAGCGGCCAAAGATTGTCCCCATTTCAGAGCATTCAGGGGCCTGCTACCTGAGATTCACCGTGATAGACCGTCCAGGTGTGATTGCCGTTCTGTCGCGTTGTCTGGCCGATCAGGCGATATCGATCGAATCCATGTTGCAGCGCAGCCGCTCGCCGGGTGGCGCTGTTCCTGTTGTGATGATCACGCATGAGGCTGAGGAATCTGCCATGGCGAAAGCGCTGAGCGCGGTTGTGGCCACCGGCATCGTCATGGAACAACCCTGCATGGTTCGAATTGAACGCTTCTGAGGACAAAATGAGAGACATTATTTTAGCCGACGGACTTGAGCGCATTCTGACACTGGAACTTGCGCGCGTCACCGAAGCTGCAGCCATCGCGGCTTACGAGCAGATCGGGCGCGGCAACGAAAACGATGCCGACCAGGCTGCGGTTGATGCCATGCGCAAGGCTCTCAACCAGTGCAATTTCGACGGCACGGTTGTCATCGGCGAAGGTGAACGCGATGAAGCACCGATGCTTTTCATCGGTGAAAAGGTTGGCACCGGCAAGGGTCCCAAAGTCGACATTGCTCTCGATCCGCTTGAAGGAACAACGCTGACGGCCAAAGCAATGGCGAACGCGCTTGCGGTGGTGGCTGTGGCTGAGGGGGGCAGCCTACTCAACTCGCCCGACACTTACATGGACAAGATCGCGATTGGAGGCGGCTATCCGGAAGGAGTCGTCGATCTTGACGCCGATCCGCGGGACAACATTCTGGCGCTCGCCAAGGCTAAGGGTGTTCCGCCGCGCGAAATCACGGCGTGCATTCTGGACCGGTCCAGGCATTCCACGCTCATCGCCAAAGTGCGTGAGGCCGGGGCTGCTGTCGCATTGATTTCGGACGGCGATATCGCCGGTGTCATTCATACCAGCGAGCCTGAGACCGGCATCGACATCTATATCGGCCAGGGTGGCGCACCCGAAGGTGTGCTGGCGGCGGCGGCGTTGCGCTGTGTTGGCGGACAGATTCAGGGCCGCCTCGTCTTTCGCAATGACGACGAACGATCGCGCGCCGCGCGGATTGGGATCAGAGACTTCAATCGCAAATACAACACCATCGATCTGGCTTCAGGCGACGTGATGTTTGCGGCCACTGGCGTCACCAACGGTTCGATGTTGCAGGGCATCCATCGTGTCGGCAATTTTATGACCAGCGAGACCATCGTCATGCGCTCGCGCACCGGGACAGTTCGTTGGATCAAAGCCCGCCACGTGATCAAAGGACGTTGACCCCCGCCGGGACTTTTCTGGACGTCGCGAAGTCGGCGCTGGGTAAGCGCTGGGTTGAGCGTCCCACCGATCCGTCGCGGGCACTGGCCATTGCCCAGCGGCTGAACAGTGGAGAAATCGTTGGCCGCTTGTTGTCGGCGCGCGGCGTGGAACTTGAGCAGGCAGAGCTTTACCTCAATCCTTCACTGAAAAGCGACATGCCCGACCCCAGCATCGTTGCCGATATGGACCGCGCCGCTGCGCGACTGGCGCAGGCCGTTCGCGACGGGGAAAAAGTCGCGATCTTTGGCGATTATGATGTGGACGGCGCGACGTCGTCGGCTTTGCTGACACGTTATTTGCGTGCGCTGGGCATTGAGCCGGTTGTCTATATCCCTGACCGCCTGAGCGAAGGTTACGGTCCCAACATCCCTGCCATGACCAAGCTGGCGCGCGGTGGCGCGAGGCTGATCATCACCGTCGATTGCGGCACGCAGGCCCATGCGGCATTGAGCGCTGCAAAGGAACACGGCGCCGACGTCGTGATTTGCGACCACCACTTGCCTGCTGACACGCTTCCCGATGCTTACGCCATCGTCAATCCGAACCGGCGGGACGACACTTCGGGTCTTGGCCAACTTGCGGCGGTGGGTGTTGCCTTCCTGCTCTGTGTCGCCACCAACCGGGTGCTGCGCGAAGGTGGATGGTTTGAGACGCGCGATGCGCCAGACCTGCGTAAATGGCTGGCGATCATTGCGTTGGGCACAGTCGCTGATGTCGTACCATTGCGGGGCCTCAATCGGGCATTTGTGATGAAAGGTCTGGAGGTGGCGCGCAACGGTGCGGTCCCCGGTATCGATGCGCTCATTGAAGTGGGGCGGTTGAACGGCGCGGTCGAGCCTTATCATCTGGGTTTTGTGTTGGGACCGCGCGTCAACGCTGGGGGCAGGGTGGGGCGCTGCGATCTTGGCTCGCTGCTGCTGTCAACGGATGACAAGGCGATCGCTCACGACATTGCGCACGAACTCGATGTGCTGAATGGGGAGCGCCGCGCCATCGAAAAAACCATTCTTGACGAAGCCATCGCGTTGGTTGAACACGACGCGGCCCTGCGCGAGGCGCATGTGCTTGTTGTCGCGCGCGAAGGTTGGCATCCGGGGGTGATCGGTGTAGTCGCGGGGCGCCTGAAGGAGCGTTACGGCAAACCCGCCATCGTCATCGCGATCAATGACGGCGTAGGCAAAGGCTCTGGCCGGTCGGTCGCTGGTGTCGATCTGGGAACAGCCATTGTTGACGCACGCGACGCGGGGTTGCTTGTCAACGGTGGCGGGCACGCGATGGCGGCGGGGCTGACCATTGAGGCTGCCCGCATTAACGCGCTGTCGGTTTTTCTGTCGAACAGGCTGGCGCAGTCGTGCCTCACATCAGTGGAAGGCCGCGAACTTGTACTCGATGGCGCGCTCTCCGCAAAGGGTGCCACCGTCGCGTTTTGCGACCTGATTGCGCGCTGCGGTCCTTACGGTTCGGGCAATAGCGAACCCCTGTTCGCTCTGCCAGCTGTGCGCGTGGCCTTTGCCTCTATCGTAGGTGAGCAGCATGTGCGTTGTGTGCTGCAGAGTGGCGATGGCGGGCGCGTTCCGGCGATTGCGTTTCGTGCCGTTCAGTCGGAACTCGGGCCCATTCTGCTTCAATCCAAGGGCCGCGAACTGCATGTCGCAGCGTCGCTGAAGGCAGACGAATGGCAAGGCCAACGCCGCGTTCAGGCCACGATCAGGGACGCGGCGTTCGTGCTTTAGCTTCTCAAAACCCAAACTGCATGCGGCCCTGGATAATTTCAAATTCAGTATTGAGCGTCTGGCCGGCGTAGTTCAGCCGGTCTATGTCGACCATTGCCAGTTCGGTCATGAATTTCAGGTTGGCGTTTACCTGCCAATTCAAGCCTGCATTGACGATGCTTTGTTGCCCGCCGCGAATGCACTGGGCAAATTCCAGACACGCCGCTCCGGGTGTTCCCGCTTCAAAATCCAGATCCATGGTGCTGTAGCGCCCTGAGAGCGACCATGCCCCCCACGGCGAAGAGACGGTGGGGCCGCGCCAGACGGCGACATTGTTGTTGAGCGCCGCGGCGGCGTAGCGCTTGTTCTCACCGGTGAGAATCCACTCGCCTTCGATGTACCATCCCGAAAACTCCGGATCGGCACCAGCTGTCAACAGCGTGGAGTTGTCGCGATCAACCGACCATTGGAACCACTCACCGGCCAAATAAATGTTCTCCCAGTTCATTCCCGCTTCAAGCCCGAACAGCGATCCACCCGTCGCGGGAATGGCGCCGGTGTCTACAAACCGATCGCCACTGACGCGAACTTCAGGACGTTCGCGGAACTGCACAGTGCGGTCACCACCGGCTTCGCGCCCTTGCAGCGAGAGTATCTGCCCGCCGGTCGTGCCCACCTGCACATTTGACGTGCCGTCCGACCATAGCCGGTAGGTGGTGCGCCCGAAAATCTGAGTGCACTCATCGTCAACTGAATTGCCACCCGAATGTCCTGCGGCAGCGCAACCACCAAGACCGCTGGTCTTGTTGCCGGTAAAGGCGCCGGAGATCATAAAATTGTCTCCATCCCACAACAGGTTTTCATGCTGATAGGTTGCTTCAATGCCGCGACGCGAATCCTCTGCCCCGAATGGGCCTGTCACCGTTGAAACGACAGATGCTCGTTCCATCGTCGCCAGTTCATTGGACGACGTTGACGCGGCGAGGGTCATGATGGGTTCCAGAGCTCCCGCGTGCACCCGCAGTCCGGGGATGCCAATGTAGCCTACTCGCGCGATATTGATGACGCCGTTGCCTTCGACATCCGAGCCGCCGAACTCGAAGCGCAATTCATAGATGAAGTCGCGGTAAAACCTGCCCTCGGACCCGAAGCGCACACGGCGAAATACGGCGCCGTCACCCAAATCGCAAAGCGGGTTGGTGAGCGCGCAGGAATTTGCCGGTCCATATCCCAAGCCGAAGTCTGAATCGTCGAGTTTATAGTGTGCCCAGTCCAGCTGCATCGTCGCGCGCAGGGCAAACTCAAAGCGTCCATCACCCGAACGCACAATTGGCCGCCCGTCGTTAATCGTCCACTGAACTGCGTCCTGGGCTTGCTCAACCTTGGCCAGGCGTGACCCGGACTCTATTCTCCCGTCTTCGGCTTTGACTTTTTCTCCGGCGATCTCGTGTTCGAGTTTTTCCTGCCGCGCTTTGAGGTCTTGAAGCTCTTGCTCTCGCGGATCGGCTTGGTTCGCCCCGGGGGCAGACGTTGGATCTGCTGCCGCCAAAGGAGCAATCAACGGCACGACGCCTAATATCAGCGTTGGAACTAACGCTTTCAACATGTTGCATCCCCGCCCGCGAATCGAAATCGAGCCTGATGCTAGCTGAGTTGAGTGTGTCGAAATTCACACGGCCCCAGCGGAGAGCATTACGCAACGCCGAGGCCGGAAACAGGCAACAAAGGTGTACGAGACAAGTGCGGCCCTCACGAGGTGGGTCGTGAGGGCCGGGGGGCAAGGCAGAAGGGATTGTCCGCCGCGCTTAGAACCCTAGAATGTGAACTGCATGCGGCCTTGGACGATGTCGAACTCTGCGTCCAAGCTCGACGCCGCCACACCGCTGGCGCCCATACGCTGAATGTCGACCATCGAGTACTCGGCCATCAGCTTCAGGTTGCTGTTGAGGTACCAGTTCAGACCAATGTTGGTGACCGTTTGCTCACCACCACGATAGTTTGTCCCTGCCACTGCAGCGCCGACGCCTTCATTGAAGTTCAGGTCAAGCGTGCTGTAGCGGCCAGATAGGCTGAACGCGCCGAGGCCACCGCCAAGCGACCACGGAGAGGTGACCGAAGGACCACGCCACACGGCGATGTTGTTATTGGTGCCGGAGGCGACATAGCGCTTGTTTTCGCCGGTGAAGATCCACTCACCTTCGACGTACCAGCCGCTATATTCCGGATCAGTCAGCGCGCCGGGACGGTCGACTTCAAAGTTGTAGTATTCGGCGGCGACATAGAAGTTCTCCCAGTTGGCGCCGAATTCATAACCAAACAGGCTGGCGCCGTCAGCGCTCAAATCTCCGGTGTCAATGAACCGCTCGCCGGTTACGCGGACTTCAGGGCGTTCGCGGAAGCGCATTGTGCGTGAGCCGGGCACTGTTGTCTGACCTTGAAGCGACAGCGTTTGAGCGCCGCTCGCACCGATTTGAATGTTTGAAACGCCGTCCGACCACAAGCGCAATGCGGTGCGGCCGATGAGTTGCGTACATTCGTCATCCGGGCCACCGGAGTGAGTAGCGGACTGACAGCCACCCTGGCTTGTCGTGCGGTTTCCTGTAAAAGCGCCCGAAATTAAGAAGTTGCTTCCGTCCCAAAGCATGTTCTCTTGCTGGTAGGTAACTTCAACGCCGCGACGCGAGTTATCGCCGCCAAAGTTTCCAACCACCGACGTGATGATGCCCGGACGTTCCATCGTCGTCAGTTCTGCTGAAGATGTCGAATCGTACAGCGAGAAGATCGGCTGCATGGCGCCGGCCTGGATGCGTAGGCCCGGAATGCCGACATAGCCTACACGCGCGATGTTGATCGCCCCGTTGCCTTCAACGTCCGTGCCGCCGAAGTCAAAGCGAAGTTCATAGATGAAATCGCGGAAGAACTTGCCTTCGATGCCAAAGCGAACACGGCGGAAATTGGCACCGCTGCCCAGATCGCAGAGCACGTTGGTCGCGGCGCAAGCGCCGGGCGCGCCATAACCGAGAGCGAAGTCATTCTGGTCCTGCATGAACGAGGCCCAGTCGAGCTGAACGCGGCCGCGGAATGCCAGTTCAAAGCGGCCATCACCAGAGCGCACCGAAGGGCGGCCATCGGCAAATGTCCACTGAACCGCGTCTTGAGTTTGCTCGACCTTTGCAAGGCGGGCGCCGTTGGCGATTTTCTCGTCTTCGGCGGCCAGTTTCTCGGCAGAGTTATCTTGTTCTAATTTCTCAAGTCGAGCTTTGAGCTCTTGGATTTCTTGATCGCGCGTATCCTGCTTCGTTTTTCCGCCAGCGAACGCTGGACTTGTGGCGAGTGCGACAGCAACAAGTGCCGTAGATGCAAGCCAGAATGCTTTCGTCATTTTTACTTCCCCTTTTTTTACCCCAAAATTGTCGGCGGTGAACACGACCCATCAAGCGCCTTTGTCCTCACCCCCGTTGCACCGGATATTCGGCGCGCCGCGTGACAGATCGATGACAGGCATGTGAAGTGTTGGGGTTGTGGTTGGGGATTGTGCGCCGCTGTTGCAATCAGACGACAAAGCAACGCTCGATTGTCGCAGCGATTCCACAGGGGGTTCACCTTTAGTGCTGCCAATTCGCGGGACGCGCGAGGAAAGCGCGGTGGTTTCTCTTCGCGTGTATTTCGGCTGCGAATGCCATAATCTGGACCCGTCAGCAAACACATACGTGGAGCAATAAATCACAATGTCCCTAGCGAGTACCGAACGCCGAAGCTGGTTTCTGGTGTTGATCGTGTTCGTGATCAACGCGTTCCTGGCTGTCAATGCCGTGAGTGCGTTGACCGGTCTTGTCGACGACACGGTACTGATGTCGCCGGTGGATGGCCCGTTCTTCGGTTTGCGCACGCAGATCGGACTCTTGGCGATGGTGTTGACGCTCTTTGCGCTTGCGTTTGTGATCCTGGTTCCGCATTTGCCGAAACTCGTATTGTGGCCCGTCGTGTTAGTACTGGTATGGCAAATTCTGGGAGCACCCGGTTTGGAGTGGTCGATATCCGACCGCAAGACGTGGGTGGTGCTCAATGCCATCGCTCTGGCCAGCGTGGCGCTGGCGATTGCAATCAACAAATTGTCGAGTGGCCACTGGTTTCTCGCAGCGTCTCGCTTGCCATTCAGAGAAAACCTTGCGGTCCGCACATTGATCACGATGCCGATTGCCGCATTGGCGGTGGCGTTCGTCGCCATCGGCTCGGTAGTAGCTGCGGTGCCAGTGTTCATCGAGCAGCAATCGCGCGGCTATCTGCATTTTGCGACTGAAGGACTTGAAGTGCGTGAGACAATCATGCGCAAAGGCGACCGGACGGTGCATCTGGTGGGGATGGTGCATATCGGCGAGCCCAGCTTTTACCGTGATTTGTACGCCAGCATTCCCAAGGACGCGCTCATCCTGGCCGAAGGTGTCACTGATCGCGAAGGCCGGATGAAGGCAAAGCCCGTTTACGAAAATGCCGCGCGCGGGTTGGGCCTGGAATCTCAAGGCGAATTTCAAAAGCAGCTCGCAAACTCAACCCCAGTGCCGGTTTCCACCGCTCCTGGGTTGCCTGTGAAGCCAGGCCCCTATGTCGTCTTTGCCGATATCGACATTTCGGAATTGTCGCCTACGACGACTAGATTTCTTGAAGCAGTTGGAACCATTTTCCAGAGTCCGACTTTGGCTGAGGCTTTGCAGCGATATATCGACGTCGCCTCCAAGTTCACTGATGACGAAGTAAAATCGATCATGGATGAGATCGTCAACAAGCGTAATCAAAGAGCGCTGTCGGCCTTCGACAAATATGCAGATCAGTACAAAACGATTTATCTGCCGTGGGGCGCCCTTCATATGCCGGACTTCGAAGACGAGATGACGAAGCGGGGATACCGCATCGAAAGTCAGCGCATGTTGCCCATCGCGCGTTATCAAACGATTATCGATGCACTCTCTGGCCGCTTGAGTGCCAGCCGCCCGGTCAGTTGGCGCCTTCGACCTCATAGCGCCACAAGAAGTGGATAGGTTGCGATGCCGTCCGCCGGCCGACGAATGCAAGGTAGGCGCCGTACAAGGTAACGCCGGCTGCGGCGTAATTGTGCAGGGTCTGCAAGGAGCCGCAGGGCAGGAGTCCCGCCCACAAACCGTAACCGGTGCCGACGGCACCGAACAAGGCGCCCCAAACGCCACGCGAGCGGTACCAGGGTTTCGACCAAGCCGTATTTGTCATGAGCATGTTTCCCAAAATAGACCCATCCCCGGGTCAAGAAACATGTAGTGACGGGTTATGACAGCTGAGTGACGACCCGTTTGGCGAGGCCGCAAAAAACGGACGGCAGTCAAGCCATCAGCCAATCCGCCGCCCGTTGGGACCCTAAGACCTCAAGCGAGGTTGTTGATCGCCCAAATTGCCAAGACAACCGCGCCCGTTGCCATCAACGGCCAGAGCCGGAGCCAGCAAGAACCAAATGGGGGATGGCGGTGCGCGCATGGTCAAGTACTCCTTCCACAGATCGACAAACTAACGTTTCCGGCAAATGTGACCCGGTTGCCGTAAACCGCCCGGGGGACTGCGTTTTGAACCGTTCTGCGACCCGAAATTGAGTCCCAGCTCATGATCAAAAACCTTCCAAACCAACGCCCGGACCGTGGCCCGAACGAGTTCGCACGACTTGCGTCGCTGGTTAATATGCACATTGTGCGCTTTATGACAAGTATGTGAACCGCACCAAGTGCGCTTTTTTTATTTGAGGAGGCCATACTTCACATTGTGACGGCCAGCCGGCCGGGCAAGCGAGGGTGTTCCGGCTGCACTTCCCGTCAAGAAGCGCGACGTTCAGCGTAACGCTTCGACGGCGGAAAAACCCTTACATTTACTTGCAAATGCTGCGTTACAGGGACAGCGCGACAGGACCCGATCATGCCTCCGGGACGGCTAAGGTCTTCGTCCAGTGTGCGCTGCAACATCGGGCCTGCGCCTGATGCATCAGCCAGGCTACTAGGCAAGGTCAGGCGGGCCTTGGTAGATTGGAGATGCCCTTGGCGCTGCCTGCCGACCAGGGAAATGCGCTCGGCGAATCAGTTGCCGGGCGAGAGTAGGGGTTGGGAAGGAAGCATTTTTGGACCTTGGTGCCGGCACCAGCCGGGGAGGTAGTTTGGCGCGCCCTAGGGGAGTCGAACCCCTCTTGCAAGAATGAAAATCTTGAGTCCTAACCGATAGACGAAGGGCGCCCACTGAGCCGGGGCAGGTTCTGGGCCGCCGGACAGAGGGGCGCTTATTATATGGCAGTTAGGCTTGAGGCAAGCCCCGGGGAAATAGGCCGCAAGACCTATCCAAAACGCCCCGTCAGATAGTCTTCCGTGCGCTGCACCTGAGGGCGCTCGAACATCGATTTGGTGTCGCCATACTCGATCAGGCGCCCCAAATACATGAAGGCCGTGTTATCGGAGACGCGTGCAGCCTGTTGCATATTGTGGGTGACGATGATGATCGTGTAGCGGCCCTTGAGCTCGTCGATCAGCTCTTCGATTTTGGCGGTAGCGATTGGGTCGAGCGCCGAGCAAGGTTCGTCCATCAACAGCACTTCGGGATTTCCGGCGATGGCGCGTGCGATACAGAGCCGCTGCTGCTGGCCGCCCGACAGACCCAATGCGCTTTCGTTGAGGCGGTCCTTGACTTCATCCCACAAGGCGGCGCCGCGCAATGCCGCTTCGGCGGCCTCTTTCAGCAAGGCCCGGTTGGTCACTCCATCGACGCGCAAGGGATAGATAACGTTCTCGGTGATTGACATCGGGAAGGGGTTTGGCTTTTGGAACACCATACCCATGCGCTTGCGCAGGGCGATGACGTCGATGGTCGAGCCATAAATCGCTTCGCCTTCCAGGGTCATTTTCCCGGTCGAACGCATGCCGTCGATCAAATCGTTCATGCGGTTCATGCCGCGTAGCAGGGTCGACTTACCGCAACCGGATGGACCAATCAGGGCGGCGCACAAGCCCTTTTGAAATTCCAACGAGTTGTCCCACAGCGCGCGCGCTTGACCGTACCAAAGGCTGAAATCTTCGACCTTCAGACTTATGCCCTGCTCGCCTGTCTTGACATGATAGGCCGTGGGTTCGAACTCGCCTGATTGTGCCGATCTTGTTGTAGCTGCAGCCATAGCTCCCCCGGGAATTAGAACTGACCAACCTGGTAGGCACGCTTCAAGCGCGAGCGAACCTGAATCGCAAACGCATTGAGGACGAGCACCAGAGTGATCAGCAAAAGTGTTGTGACAAACACCATAGGCCTGCCTGCCTCGGAATTACGGGACTGGAAACCGGTGTCATAGATGTGAAAACCCAGATGCATAAAGCTGCGTTCGAGATGTAAGAACGGCGCGGTCAAGTCGACGGGCAATTCCGGCGCAAGTTTGACGACGCCCACGATCATCAAGGGCGCTACCTCTCCCGCTCCGCGGGCCATGGCCAGGATGAGCCCCGTCAAAATCCCCGGGGCGGCTCGTGGCAATACGATGCGGGCGATGGTTTGCCATTTCGAGGCGCCACAGGCGAGCGATCCTTCGCGCATGGAACGCGGCACCGCCGCCAACGCTTCTTCGGTCGCTACGATCACCACCGGAACCGTCAACAAAGCGAGGGTCAGCGACGCCCACAACATACCGCCGGTGCCAAAGGTCGGACTGGGCAGTTTCTCGGGGAAGAATAACTGATCGACCGATCCGCCGACGATGTAGCAGAAGAATCCCAAGCCGAAAACGCCGTAGACGATGGACGGCACGCCTGCGAGGTTGTTGACGCAAATGCGGATGAACGCGACGAAGGCGCCCTGGGTTGCATACTCCCGAAGGTAGAGCGCCGTGACGACCCCAAATGGTGCGACCGCCAGGCTCAAGAGGATCATCATCGTCAAGGTGCCGACGAGAGCGGGCAGAATGCCGCCTTCGGTGTTGGCCTCACGCGGTTGCTCCGTGATGAACTCGAACCAGCGCGCGCCGTAAATCGACCATTTCTGCCCTTCCGAAAGATTGTTCGCCGGATAAAAGCGAACCAGTCGTGATAGGGGCAAAGTCTTGGTTTGTCCGTCTATAGCCTCGAGCGTTATCGACACGGCTTCATCGGCCTGACGCAGCAGGGAGGCTTTGTCTGTCAGAACCTTGTACTCGGCTTCTTGCTCCCTGGTGAAGCGTTCCGATTGCGCTTTGGCGGCTTTGACCTCAAGGCTGGATTCTCCATAGTTCAAAACCGCACGCCGGACATCCAACCGCGATTCTTCGATCAAGCGGTTGATCTCGGCTATTTCCACTTTCTCCAATCGCTCAATCACCAGGCGCCGCTTTCCGGCATCGGCGTGGGCCTTTAGAAGCGGGCCGATTTCGGGTTTCGAAATTTTGGTGCCGGCCGTGTCCAATTCTTTGATGCGCCCGACAAACGGCCCCCATTCAAGGCGTTCGATAAAGTAGATGTCTTTTGGATAGGCGACGGAATTGGCATCGAAGTCCGCAATCCAAACAAAGTCCTCGCCGAAAAGGTCATAGTTTCCCACGCGATAAAGCGTGCGTTCGACGATTCCGAAATCGGTCTTGACCTTGTCCCGCACACTTTCGCTTTTCCCCTCCAACTGTTCCGGGGAGGGTTTGAAAGTTTCCGTTCTGAACACCTCACCGGCGACCAGCTTGCCGTCCGTCGTGGTGACGACCGCAAGGGGCTGGGGCCAGAATGTCGAGGCACCCACATAGATGATGAACGCGAGGAAGCCCGTTATCATCGCCAGACCGGCAACCAGTGCGGCTCCCATGAGCCACACGAACGGCTCGCCGCGCGCGGCCAAATCGCTGCGTGCCAGGCGCCTGGGCTTTGGTGCGGAGATTGTCATGGGTTTACCCTGCGCCTCACAACTGCGCCGCGCGTTTGCGATAGCGCTGACGCACCAGCTCGGCTGCCGTATTGATCACGAAGGTCATCACAAACAGCACCAGCGCACAGAGGAACAGCGTTCGATAAAGCGTCGAGTCGCGAACGGCTTCTGGCAGCTCGACGTTGATGTTGGCAGACAGGGTGCGCAGACCATTGAATATGTTCACATCGAGAATGGGCGTGTTGCCGGTGGCCATGACGACGATCATCGTTTCGCCGACCGCCCGGCCCAAACCGATCATGATTGCGGAAAATATACCCGACGCTGCCGTGGGAACGACAATCCATGCCGCGGTTTGCCACTTCGAGGCACCGCAAGCGAGCGAGCCTGATCGCAGGTAGTTGGGAACGGCGTTCAACGCGTCTTCCGAGATCGTGTAGATAATTGGAATTTCCGCAAAAGCAATCGCGAAGGCCACGACCAGCGCATTCCGCTGCACGTAGGTGTCGATCAGTCCGCCGCGCGCATCGTAACCCACCTCGTTCAACAGCAATGAAAGCCCCCAAGCCAAGCCAATGCCAAATACCAGAATGACCAGCCATCCCAGCAATTCACCAGAAGCGGCCAAAAGTTTCGGCAACTCGCGAAGATTGCGCCGGTAGGTGGCGTTGAAGAGCGGCCTTGTGGCCAAGAGAACGATAACGAACGATGCCGGGATGAGGATCAGAAACAGAAAGGGTTGCGCCGAGCCTTCGCCCGATGTCCACTTTTTGAAATCGCCGCCGAAGAAGATATTCTCGACAATGGGCCCAAACAACCGGCTGAGCCAAACCGCCGCCAAGATCGCCAGAAAATACGCGAAGAGTTTCGGCGCCCCGTCCAAGACATTGGCGATTGGCTGGGGCAGCAATTGCCACAGAAATGACAGTGTAATCAATGTCAGCGGTATGACGCCAAATCCAATGACGATGGCGGCAATCCAATTCTCGACAATGGGTGACAGCACGAGAGCTGCCACAAATCCGATGACAACAGACGGTAAAGTCGCCATCAACTCCATCACCGGCTTGACTACCGACCGGGTCCGCGGTGGCAGGAATTCCGAGGTATAAATCGCTGCCAAAAGCGCAATGGGAATAGCAAGCATCAGCGAATAGATCGCGGCTTTGAATGTTCCGAAAATGAGCGGTACCAGCGACAATTTGGGTTCGACAGCGTCCGTTCCGGCCGTCGATTGCCACACAAAGCTGGGCTCGCTGTAGCCCTCGTACCAGACTTTTCCAAACACCGATTGCAGTGTCGTTTCGGGATGGGGAACATTGATGCCCCACAGCAAGACGCGGCTGTTGCGTCCGATTGCGAGTACCCCGTCGTCTTTTGGCGCAAACAGCGTGGCTTGGATACCGTTTTTGTCAGGTGACCCGGGCAACTCCAGCAACGTGCGTTCGGTCGTGCCGTGCCGGACCCAGATGGTGCCTGTGGCATCCGTGGTCGTAAACATGCGGGTGCGTTGGCTGACGCGAATATCGGTGATCGCCGCCGGTTGCTTCACAAAATCCGCGTGTACCTTGGTGAGCACGATTCCGTCTGAGGTGTCTTTGGACTTGCGGTCGACGCCGAACCACAACGAAATGGATCCATCGGATCCCCCGACAATGATCGAGTTCTCGGCGTTCATATATGTCAAAGCGGTCACTTCAACGCCGGGCTCTGCTACCTTGACGGTCTCTGCCAGTTGAGGATTGGCAAAGTTGCGCGTGTTGTAGCGGTAGATCGTTCCATCTTTCGTCGCGACAAGCACGCGATCGCCGGGTGTGTTCAGCAGGATTTTCGTCACGTCTTCAGGCTTGGCCTGCAACGGAATTTCGGCATTGGATATTTGAGTGACGCCTTTGCCGGTCATCATATTGAGCTCGGTGTAGGCCTGGCTCAACCGCATCTTTCCGGTAGCGTCCAGCGTCACAAATGTCTTGAGAGGACGTTCGGCCGTACCGCCCAGCCGATAGTCGGCCTTCAAGATTGCGATACCGGGTTCGGCAATCGCGACGGGGGCGTCGACGGCAATGTCCACGCTTGTGCGTCTGTATTGCCCGGGAATACGCGAGAATACGTGGGTGCCGTCGGTGACATCGCGCTGGTCCAGCTTTCGTACGTTTGCTGGCACTTGCGTGGTTGGTGTCACCGTCGCCGGCAAATTGAGTTTTGCGGTGCGGATTGTGCCGTCCGCAAAGCCGAACAAGACGTCATCACCGCGCAGTGTCGCTGCAAATGCGGTCGCTACTTGTCCGCCAAGGTCGAAACTCGGTGCTTGAATTGGTGCACCGGTTCCGACGTGAAATGCTTTGACCTGACCATCGGCCTGCAGGTCGACAGCAATTGTTTGGTGTTCGTCCATTTGCGTTTGAAGGAACACGGCCGTGGATGCATTCAGCGGATACGATTTCGTGCTGACCACCTTGCCGCCATCAAGCAATGGCAAGCACACATAGATCAGGAACGCCATGATCGTGAAGACTGCTATAATGACCAGAGTGCCGCCGATCGAAATGCCATAGCGGGCAATTACGTCGGCATAGAGCACCGAAGATTTGGTTTTCTTGTCGCGCTGATAAACGACCGAAGCCGGCCGCTTTTGTGGCGCCGGCGCGCTGGTGGCCTCTTCAGGCTTCATCTGTTTTCCCCAATAACCCCGGTGCCGCGCTTTCTGCCCCCAGATACGCGAAACCCCGGCGGCTGCAAAGTGCAGCCGCCGGGGGATTCTAGTTTTAGGTCCTAGTTGCCCAGACCCAACTTGCTACGATCTTCGGTCGCAAACACGTAAGGCATTGGAAAGTAACCGTCTTTCGTTGTGCCCGCTTGTCCGTTCTTCGATAGAACGAACTTCAAAAACTCTCCGCGCAGCGGATCAAGCGCCGCTGTCGGGTTCTTGTTCAGGTATACGTAGAGGAAGCGCGAAATCGGATACTTGCCCGAATACGCATTTGCCTGGCTAGGTTCATTGCATTGGCCGTCGCGACCCGAGATGGCGATGGCTTTGACATCGGCGGTTTTGTAACCAATGCCTGAATAGCCGACCGCAAACTTGTCCGAAGCGATGCCTTGGACCACGGCCGACGAGCCAGGTTGCTCCTTGACGGTTCCCTTATAGTCGCCATTCGCAAGCCCCACTTCCTTGAAGTAGGCATAGGTGCCCGATGCCGAGTTGCGGCCGAAAAGCGAGATCGCTTTGCCGGCATACTCACCCGCCACACCCAATTGATCCCACGTTTTGATATCGGGCGACCCTGTATTGCGGGTCACGGAGAAAATGCCGTCAAGCTGACCCAGAGACAAACATTTCAGCGGATTGTCCTTGTGCACAAACACCGCCAGCGCGTCGACTGCGACTCGGACTTCCGTTGGTTTGTACCCATACTTGGCTTCAAACTGATCTTTCTCAGCTGGGCGCATGGCGCGCGACATCGGCCCAAATTGCGCCGTGCCAGCGATCAATGCAGGCGGCGCCGTTGAGGATCCTTTGCCTTCGATTTCAATTTTCACACCGGGATAGATTTTCTTGAAGTCCTCCGCCCACAGAGTCATAAGATTGTTTAAGCTGTCTGAACCGATAGACTTGAGTGTTCCCGAAACACCCGACGTCGATTGGTAGTCCTTGAAACGCGAATCGACCGCGTCAGCGCTCAAGGCGGTACTCGCCAAGAACGTAGTGGCCAAGAACGCCGCAAAACCCAGTTTCTTTGTCATGAGTGAACCTCGTTTGAAATCGCATGTGCGAGCAACGGTTACCTGGGCAACCAAGCTCTCACAGCCAATGCGTAAACCACGCCTGAGTGAAGCTTTTGTGATGCTCACATAGCAGACTTACTTCAGTGCCGCAGACACACAGCCTGTGCCGAGAGATCTGTTATGATTCAAAGGGTTGCCGATTTGGTACGATTTGTCGCTGTGCGCATTAAGCCTGTGGATGATGACGTCGCATTGCGAGTGAAATCTACCGCCGCGCGAACACCATACGGTCGGTCACAACCGCCGCGCATGCGCCAAAAATTTGTGCGACGACGAAATAGGGCACCGAGCTCATGGCGATACCTGCAAAACTGTCCGACAGCATGCGCGCCACTGTAACGGCGGGATTTGCGAATGAAGTTGACGCCGTGAACCAGTACGCGGCAGAGATATAGCAGGCGACTGCGCTGGCGACGTGAGCCGTCCGATGGCGGGACGTCAGCGCAATCGTTAGCACCAAACCGAAAGTCGCTACAAACTCTGACAAAAATTGTCCGGGGCCGTCACGCAGTTTGCTGGACATTTGCAGGACTGGTTCATCGAACATCGCGTGTGCGAGCCATGTGCCGCAAATCGCACCAAAAAATTGCGCGCTAGCAAAAGCGGCTGCCTGTCTCCACACCAGTTGCTTTTGCAAAACACTGGCCAGTGTCACTGCCGGATTGAAATGCGCGCCCGACACGGGCCCAAAAATCGTGATGAGTACAAACAACATCGTTCCTGTTGCCGCTGTATTGCAAAGCAGCGCCAGGGCCTCGTTCCCATCTGCCAGCCGCCATGCCATGATCCCCGAACCGACGACGCATGCCACAAGAAGGCACGAGCCCAGGGCTTCTGCCGCCAACTTTGTCGAGAGCGTTGATTTTGCTTCAGACAACGCGCTGTCCGTCACGGTTGATGACAAGCTCGCCATCTTCCTTGCTAAACTCACCTCGTTGCGGCGACGGAAGTATGTCCAGCACCATCTCGGACGGGCGGCACAGTTTCACGCCCAGCGATGTCACCACGATCGGGCGATTGATGAGAATGGGATGCGCCAACATAACGTCGACGAGCTGCGCATCCGTCAAATCTGGATTATCAAGCCCCATTTCGGCGTACGGTGTACCCTTCTCGCGCAACAGGTCTCGCGGCCGCACGCCCATCCGCTCAATGAGCCTGCGCAACTCGTTCACCGAAGGCGGCGTCTTTAGATATTCAATGACTTGTGGCTCGATGCCCGAATTGCGGATCAGGCCCAGCGTATTGCGCGACGTTGCGCACTGCGGGTTGTGATAAATGGTGACAGTGTTCATCATCCTCGGTCTCGACATTTCTCGGCAGATAACACGCAGCGGTGAAGCTATTGTGAATGCGGCGCGCCAAGCGAACTAACTATAAGATTGCACGTCTTGGCTGCAGTTTTTGGCAGGGAAATGTTCAATTTTCAAACAAATCTCTTACGCGCCCAGTAGTACCAGGCACCGGAGCCAGTTAAATTCCCCGCAGCGGGCGGGCGTTCAGCCGGGGGTAACAGGCCAATAATGTGCAGGAAATTCTCGCTTATCTGTTGGGCTCTGGCTGTGATGGTGCCGTCCTCGCTGGCGCAGCCAGTTGATGATCCACCGTCCGGATTTGGTGCCCCCGTTCTGGGTGCCCCGCCGCGCGAAGAGAGCGGTCCGCTGGACAAAAAAAGTCCAGACCGTTTTGCGCCCGCACCTCCGGTTGACCAAACCACTCCCGCACCGCAAGACGCTGTAGCGCCACCAGTCAGCGCCAGTGCATCCACCTTCAAGCCCTATGTCGATGGCCTGATGTCCGGCCTTGTCACCGCTGGCGAGATTCCGGGCGCGGCTATCGTCATCATTCAAGACGGAAAAATCGTGCTCAAGGCCGGGTACGGATTCGCCGACATCCGCGCCCGCACGCCGGTTGATCCGGATCGGACGCGCTTTCGCGTTGCGTCGATCTCAAAACTGTTTACGGCGACGGCTGTGATGCAAATCGTCGAGCAGGGCAAAGCCGACCTTAACGCGGATGTGAACACCTATCTCTCGTCGTTCAAAATTCCGTCGAACTATCCCGAAGCGGTGACGTTGGCTAATTTGTTGACCCACACTGCCGGCTTTGATGACCGCTATCTGGGTCTGGGGGCGCCATTGCAGGGTCCCGTGCTACCGCTGGGCCAGTACTTGTCGCGTCAAATGCCGCCGCGCGTTCTTGCCCCCAACACGGTGATTGCCTATTCAAACCACGGCTATGCTTTGGCAGGACACATCATCGAAAATGTCAGCGGCCAGGAATTTAATGCCTATGCGCGGGAACATATTTTCACACCTCTTGGCATGACGGTCTCCAGTTTCGGCGTTCCCTATCCGCTGCCCGCGGACATCGCGGTGCCGTACCTGCGTGGGGGGGATGAAGGGGGGTACAGCCGCATCGCACTCGACCGTGTGGCCACGGGCCCGGCCGGTGATCTCATTACCACCGCCGCCGATATGGTGCCGTTCATGCTGGCGCATTTGAGCAAAGGGGCTTACGGCGATGGCGAGCATCTGCTGTCGGAACCCACAATCGAAAAAATGCACGCGGGGCATTTCGCCAACGCGGAGGGACTGGACGACTGGGCGTATGGCTTTGCCGGCGGACGGCGCAACGGCATACGCTGGATCGGGCATGATGGCTCGTGGTCTGGCTTTTGCGCCCAACTGGTGCTGCATCCAGAGACAAGATCCGGATTTTTCGTCGCCACCAATGTGAATTGCAGCTTCGCCAGCAGCGCTTCCCTGAAAAAGGCGTTGTTCGATCTGGTATGGCCAAACAAAAGCGAGCCGATTGTTGCGGCTGGGCCTGAAATCGAAGCACGCGCGCGGGCCATAGCGGGGACATACATGTCCGTGCGACGGGCGCGCTCAGATTTTACGGTTATGGGGGCCGCGGCCTCGCAAATGACGGTAAAGGCGATGGGCGAGGGGCAGTTGCAGGTTTTCTTGCCCAGTGTCGGCCACGACCTCGTTTTCCAGCCGCAAATGAACGGTACGTGGGTAAATCCGGACTTTCAATGGAAAGCCGCCGCCCAAACCAGCGCCAAAGGCGACGTACAACGATTCATAATCGACACCGATGCCTATGACCGTGTCACCGGAACAGGTGAGTGGGCGATGTGGTCGGTGGCGCTCGCCCTGGTTGTCGCCATCTGCATCATGACGATCTGGGGGTGGGCAAACGGGTTCCTCAGCCGCCACTTTTTTGGCGAGCCACAGGCCGTCATCACCTTCGCTCCGCGTATCACCGGCTTCCTTGCGGCAGGTCTGACGGTAGCGATGCTGGTTGCGATGGAAGCTCTACTCTCCAATGCCGCGCCCATCGCAATCTTGCACGGCCCGTCTCCAGCGCTGTTGGCGCTTCTGGCTATCCCCGTTGTGATTGCGGTGCTAGCTATTCCGATGGTGATCTGGAGCATCTCTGGGTTCGGCGCTGGCCCCCGCGCCCGCATGGCCCAGATGGGCTACATCGTGTTGACCCTCGCCATCCTTGCGTTCATCGCATTCGCCTGGCAGTGGGGCTTGCATCCGTTCGGGGTTTTGGGGGCGCAATAAATCCGAACCACTGAGGAAAGTCGAAAGGTTGGCGAGATCGGACAGATTCATTGTGCATCCAGTTGCTGGGTGGCGGGCCGTTGCGCTAGTCTAGCCGGAATTCAATCCATTCAGGAAGGATCGACATGGCCGCTCCCAACATGCCTAAAAAAGCGCACGAGTTTCAGAACCACCATTTTGATTCGACGATCTGGAACGACTTCAAGTTCCGCGATGACGACATCATCATTTCGACCTATGCGAAATCCGGCACAACCTGGACGCAGCAGATGCTCGCGCAGATGATGTTCGGGCCTGATCCCGATTTGGCGGTCGCCGAGATGTCGCCGTGGCTGGACCTGCGCGTGCCGCCCAAAGAGGTGAAGCTTCCCATGGTCGAAGCGCAAACGCACCGCCGGTTCATCAAGACCCATCTGCCGGTCGATGCGCTGGTGTTTTCACCCAAGGCGAAATACATCTATATTGGCCGCGACGGGCGCGATGTGGTGTGGAGCATCTATAACCACCACGTCAATGCAAACGCGCTTTGGTATCAGGCGCTGAACGACACGCCCGGCCGCGTCGGGCCGCCGATCGGCAAGCCGCCTACCGACATACGTCAATACTTCCTTGATTGGATGGAGCGCGACGGGCATCCGTTCTGGCCGTTCTGGGATAACATCCGCACCTGGTGGGCGATCCGTGATCTGCCCAATGTGATGTTCGTGCATTTCGCGGAGATGAAGCGCGATTTGCCGGGCACGATGCGGGCGATGGCGAAGTTTCTCGACATTCCGGTGGCGCCGGAAAACTGGCCCCGTATCCTGGAATATTGCTCGTTCGACTGGATGAAAGCCAACGCCACCAAAAGCGTGCCGCTGGGCGGCGCATTCTGGGATGCCGGCGCGCAAGTATTCATCAACAAGGGCGTCAACGGACGCTGGCACGATACGCTGACGCCGGGCGATGTGGCGGCGTATGAGAAGCGGGCCCGTGCAGAACTTGGCGAAGACTGCGCTGATTGGCTGGCAACAGGAAAACCGGGCACTCATGAGCGCTGAGTTGAAGTCGTCTATCGAGCGTGCCTCACGCATCGTCGTCTTTACAGGCGCTGGAATATCAACCGAGTCGGGTATCCCGGATTTCCGCAGTCCCGGCGGTATCTGGAACACGAACCGTATCATTTACTTCGACGAATTCGTGCGCTCGCGCGATGCTCGCGTTGAAGCGTGGACGCGGCTGTTCGCAGGACGCGAGACTTTGAAGCATGCGACGCCCAACGCCGGTCATCGTGCGATTACGCAGTTGGTCGAACTTGGGAAAGTCACAGATGTCATTACGCAAAATATCGATGGCCTGCACCAGCAATCAGGTGTTCCGGCCAGCAAAGTTATCGAGGTTCACGGCAATGCCACCTATGCCAAATGCCTTGCCTGCGGCACGCGCCACGAATTCGATGAAATCGAGGCGGATTTCAAGGCGACCAGCGAACCTCCGGCGTGCAAGCTCTGCGACGGCATTGTGAAATCGGCAACCATTTCATTCGGGCAATCCATGCCCGAAGATGAAATGGACCGGGCAGGGCGGGCGGCATTGGCTTGCGACTTGTTCATGGCTATCGGGTCGTCGCTGGTCGTCTATCCGGCAGCGGGATTGCCCATCGATGCCAAACGCAACGGCGCGAAACTCGTGATCCTCAACCGCGATCCGACAGAGCTCGATCACCTTGCCGATCTGGTGATAAACGCTGAAATCGGGCCGACTTTGGCTATGATTGTGGGAGTAAATTAACCGGGCTTTGCCACACTGCCCCCCTCGTGGTACTCCCGCGCTCAAGACTGACAAACCAAGGATACTCAGCCTATGGCTTCGCGTTTCACGCTCGACAAAGACGAAGATACCAAGACCCCCGAACCCGCGCCGTTCACGGCCATCCCGCAAGCGCTGTTCAAAGCGCGTACGGTTATGATCTTTGGTGAAGTCGACACAAAAATGGCCGAGCGCGTGACCGCCAATCTATTGGCCCTCATGGCAGACGATCCGAACAAGGACATCAAAATTGTCATTCATTCGCCGGGCGGTCACGTCGAATCCGGTGATACCATCCACGACATGGTCAAGGCGCTGCGTCCACGGGTGAAAATGATCGGCACGGGTTGGGTGGCTTCCGCCGGTACGCACATCTATCTGGGTGCCGATCGCGCTCATCGCTTTTGTCTGCCCAATACCCGCTTTATGGTTCACCAGCCCGCCGGTGGTATCCGCGGCACCGCCTCGGATATTCAAATCGAAGCCGAAGAAATCTTGAAAGCCCTGGATCGCATCAACCGCACCATCGCTGATGAGACTGGTCAGCCTCTGTCCAAAGTCAAAGACGACACCGACCGCAATTTCTGGATGTCGGCCGAGGAAGCCAAAGCCTACGGCCTGGTCAGCCGCATCATCGAGCGGATCGATATGGCGTAAGCGCGATGGTCACACCTTGGTGGCAAGGCGCTGTCATCTATCAAATATATCCGCGCTCGTTCTGCGACTCGAATGGCGACGGTATCGGCGATCTGAAAGGCATTGAGTCCAAGCTGGACTACATTTCCGCGCTCGGCGTTGATGCCATTTGGTTGTCGCCCATCCACCCCTCGCCCAATCGCGACTTCGGTTATGATGTATCGGATTTCAACGGCATCGCCCCGGAATTCGGCGCGATGGCAGACTTCGAGCGCCTGATCAAAGAGGCGCACCGCCGCAACCTCAAAGTCATCATGGACGAAGTGCTGAGCCACACCAGCGATCAACACCAGTGGTTCCTGGAAAGCCTGAAATCGCGCGCCAACGACAAGTCGGACTGGTACGTCTGGGCTGATCCGCGCGAAGACGGCACGCCGCCGAACAATTGGCTTAGCGTTTTCGGCGGGCCTGCGTGGTCGTATCATCCGCTGCGGCGGCAATATTATTTCCACAAATTCCTCAAGCAACAACCGAAGCTCAACCTCTACAATCGTGACGCCCGCGCTGCCGCGATTGATGTTTTGAAGTTCTGGCTTGATCGCGGCGTTGACGGCTTTCGCCTTGATGTCGCCAATTCGTATTTGCACGATGCAGAATTGCGCGACAATCCTGCGGTGCCGATGGCCGAGCGCACGGCACATCACTGGGCGCACGCGCCCAACCTGCAGCGCCGCATCCGCGACAGTAACCTGCTGGAGAACCGCGAAGTGCTGGACGAGATTCGCGCCACCGTCGATGCCTACAAAGACCGCTTCGTCTTCGGCGAATTCTCGGAGGAACCGGGATTGCTTAGCCATTTCGCCGGTGCCACGCACGGGCTTCATACCGGCTACACCTTCACCTTCCTCGAGGACCGTTCCTTCAAACCGCAGGTCTTTGCCGAGCACTATGAGTTCCTGAACGCCATCGAGGGCCTTTGGCCGTGCGCCACGTTTTCAAATCATGACGTCAGCAGAACGGTGACACGATACGGCCGCACGATGGAAGCCGACCCGGCGCTCGCCAAACTGGCACTCACGCTACTGATGACGCTGAAGGGTACGGTTCTGCTGTTCCAGGGTGAAGAGCTGGGTCTGCCCGATGGTCCGATCGAACGTCATCAAATTCACGATCCTGTCGGCGAACTCTATTTCCCCTACTCCAAAGGCCGCGATCCCTGCCGGACGCCAATGCCCTGGGTTGCAGGCAAGCCCAACATTGGCTTCAGTTACGGCGAGCCATGGCTGCCGATGGCCCCTGCCCACAAAGCCCTCGCCGCCGCAGGGCAAGAGCACGACCGAGACTCGGTGCTCTGGTTCGTGCGCCGGTTGATTGAACTGCGAAAGCAGCACCCGGTGCTGGCCAGAGGCGACATGAAGATCACCGAAGCCTCCAGCCAAATTCTGGTCTTCGAGCGCATTCGTGGCGACGATCACATCCTTTGCAGCTTCAATTTGTCGGCCAGTGCTGCAATACTCGCGCGCAACAAACATGACCCACGCTGGACTTTGCTGGAAGTTGGAACGTGCGAGCACAATCAGGGTTCGATCAGCCTCGGTGCGCGATCCGCGCTGATCACAAGCACGTTGATCAAGCAGGCATGAAATGCCTGTGATCGTCAGAGTCATCGCGATTGCCGTGAGCCTTTATCTCACAGTCGTCGCCCTCATGTTCGTCTTCCAGCGCGACATGATGTATTTTCCAGATCTGATCCGTCACGTCCCTCCTTCGCACTACGCCATGCTTACCGGTGTCCAGGAGGTCGAACTGAAGACGCTCGATGGTCTCAGGGTCTTGGCCTGGTATGCGCCGCCAGCCAATGGACGGCCGACGGTCGTGATATTTCACGGTAATGGCGGATCACTGCGCGGCTTGCGCTATCGGCTTGCCTACTTCAAGCAAGCCAATATGGGTGCGCTGTTGCTGGCCTATCGTGGTTATTCGGGCAGCGACGGAGCGCCTTCTGAAGAAGGACTTTACATCGACGCGCGGACTGCGCTTGATTGGCTGAATGCACAAGGCATTGCGGATTCCAACATCGTGATATACGGCGAGTCTCTGGGTACGGGTGTCGCAACCAAAATGGCGGCCGAGCGAGATATGGGGCTGGTGGTGCTGGAGTCGCCATTTACTTCGACGGTCGATGTTGCCGCCTCGACCTTCCCTGTCATTCCGGTGACGTGGTTGATGAGCGACCGCTACGAATCCCTGGCCCGCATCGGCGATATCGATGAGCCGTTGCTCATCATGCACGGCGATGCCGATAAGGTCATTCCACAATCGCTGGGGCGCCAACTCTTTGACGCCGCAAATGAACCGAAGGAAGGATTCTGGCCGCGTGGGGCGGGGCACGGCGATATTTTCGACAAGGGCGGCTTTACAACCGCGCATGAATTCATTGAGCGCCGCTTCGGAGCTCACAAATGATGTACCGCCGCCTTGCCTTCATTCTCTGCGCCGTCGTTATTCCGGCGCTGCCGCTGCACGCATCTCCTGATCGCGTCAAGTTTCTCGAGGGGGCGCCAACTGCCGCGACGCTGACGCCAGCCGAGTTGGCCGAGCAAGTGACAGGCTATTTGCCAGCGGGTGCTCCCGAACTTGTCACTGCCGTCAGTCCGCCGCCGGGGCTGGATAGCGAGCAAGACAAAGCCGACGTCGCATTATTTCGTGACATCAATGCGGCGGCCAGTACCGCGCGCTGGGAAATCGCGGTTGCCGACGACGCTTCCGTCTATGATCGTTTCGCCGAGGCGCTCTCTATCCCACCCGATCGCGCGCATTTGCCGACGCTTGTTCGTCTGCTCAATCGCGTATCGGAAGATGTACTTGCCGTGACCGGTGAGGCCAAGAAGCGCTTTGCGCGTCCGCGTCCGATGCAGCGCTTCGCTCTCAGGCGCGTATGCGGGTACGCATCGCTGCCAAAGCCGGAAGTCTCTCCTAGCAGGGGAAGTTCGTACCCATCCGGCCACGCGTCGGTGTCGTGGGCGGCGGCGCTTGTGATGATGGAGGTGGTGCCGGCGCGGGCGCAGCACCTGATTGGTCGCGCTGTCTCATTCGGCAACAGCCGCATTGTTTGCGGTCTGCATTTTCCGGCAGACATAGAGGCCGGGCACTTCATCGGCGCCGGGATTGTAGGCAGGCTGTTTAGCGATCCGGTGTTCCGGCGCGATCTGCTGTGTGCCAAGCGCGAGTTCAACGCTGTGTTGGCCGGCGAGAAGAGTGAAGATCTTCCCGCCTGCCAGTTCTAGCTACTCTTTCTTCTCGCGTTTCTTTTTCTTTGGTTCAGCGGCGTCTGCGTCTTCGCCGGCAGGCTCTTCGGCCTTTACGGCGGACTTCGAGGCCCGCTTCTTCTTGGGCGCGTCTTCTGATGCCGGCAAGTCTTCGCCGGCCTCAGCGGCGGCACGGGCCGCCTGGGCGTCTTCGAACATCGCTTCGGCGTCGGCGCGGGCTTGTTCGGCTTCCGTCTTGAGCACGTTTTCACCGCGGGCCTGGCGATCAGCCTCATCAACTGTCCTTGCCACGTTCAGAGTAATTGCCACGCGGACTTCCGGGTGCAACTGCATCTTCACCGCATGCAGACCAAGCATCTTGATGGCCTTGTCCAACACCACCTGGTTGCGATTGACGGTAACGCCACCAGCGGTGACGGCATCGGAGATGTCGCGCGTTGAAACTGAGCCATAGAGCATGCCTGTGTCACCGGCTTGACGCAGGATGATGAAGGTTTGCTTGTCCAGTTTCCTGGCGACGGCTTCGGCTTCGGTTTTCAGGGACAGATTGCGTGCTTCGAGCAGCACTTTCTGGCCTTCGAAGTGGGCGATGTTGCCCTTGGTGGCGCGCAATGCTTTTTTGAGCGGCAACAGGAAGTTGCGGGCGAACCCGTCTTTCACTTTGACAACTTCGCCCATCTGGCCAAGTTTTTCGACCCGTTCGAGCAGGATCACTTGCATATCGAATTCTCCCGCTTATGAAACGACGTAGGGCAGCAAGGCCAGGAAGCGGGCACGCTTGATCGCCGCAGCGAGTTCGCGTTGCTTCTTGGCCGAAACGGCGGTGATGCGCGACGGTACAATCTTGCCGCGCTCCGAGATGAAGCGAGACAGCAACTTCGCGTCCATGTAGTCGATCTTGGGCGCGCTATCGCCGGAGAACGGGCAGGTTTTGCGGCGCCGAAAGAAAGGCCGCCGTCCACCAGCGCCACCTGCTCCACCACCGCCGCCGCCACCGCCGCCGAAGCCACCGCGGTCATTCTGATCGCCAAAGCTCATGGGGCTGCTCCTTCTTCTGCGGCCGGCTCAAATCCAGGCTCGTCTTCGCGACGGCCCCATTTTGCGTCGCGGCGTTCTTTGGCTTGTTTGGCCTGCATGCCAGCCGAGGGGTTTTCGTCTAGGGCGTCGACACGGATCGTCAAAATCCGGATGACGTCTTCGTTGAGTTTGAGCTGGCGTTCCATTTCGGCAACCGGAGCCCAGGGGCCGTCGATGGCAAAATGCACGTAGTGGCCCTTGCGGTTCTTTTTGATTTTGTAGGCCAAAGACCGCAGTCCCCAGCTTTCGAGTTTGACGACTTTACCGCCGCCTTGCTCGATGATGCCTTTCATTTGCTCGGTCAATTCGTCGACCTGCGCCTGCGCCGCATCCTGGCGCGCGATAAATACATGCTCGTAGAACGGCATGGGAGCCTCCGTTTAGCTACGGCGCCCTCGCACGGCCCCCATGGCAGTGCGGCGAGCGATGGTCCAGCGCTGCTGTCGGGTGATCTACCCCCAGGCGCCCCAAAGGACCCCGCGCAACGCGGCCGCAGCCGGTTTCAAGAAGGCGCGGACTATAGGGATTTAGCCTCTGACAGCAAGTGGGCATTATGGCGTGCCTATTTCGTCGAAAAAACGGCCGGTTTGAGCCGAAGAAACTAGGACGAACAGGACACAGGACGCTGTCTCAAAAACACTGTCCTGTTTGTCCTGTCCTAAAACCACCCCCGTCTGCAAGACGCAATGATGGGCACTCACTCGCAATAAATTTTCGCGCGAGATCACGAGCAGGGCTCCGGCCAACCCCACAGTTCCATTCACAATGTCAACTGGCACGCGTCCATGGAAATAACATTAGCACGCTCCTGGAACATATGTAGAACAAATAACACACTAAGTCAAGTCCCTTTTTTGCCCGCAGGGCGCGCGGCCGCCCAAAGGCGTTCGATCAGCCTGCCTCGGCCAAAGCCTGGGCAATCATCGCGCCGAGCGACATGTCGTCGCTTTGCCCGAATCCATGATGGCGGATGGTTCCATCGCGCCCGATCAAGATGCTGGTGGGCGTGCCGCGCATCTGAAAGCGCTCCATCGATACGGGCATCGGTGACGCCATGCCGGGTTGGTCGACGCCGATGGGAAAGCTCAAACGATATTCGTGAATAAAGGCTTCCAGCGACACCGGCGTCATGGCGGCGTGATGCTCGAAGACTGTGTGAATGCCGATCACCTGGAGCTCGGTGTCGCGAAACAGGCGGTGGGCGCGCTCGGTCTGCGGCGTGCCATGGGCTACGCAACCGGGACACAGCATCTGGAAAGCGTGAAGCAGCACGGGCCGGCCCCGCAACGCCTCCAGCGTCAGCGGCACCTTGGTATTGAACCACTGCGACACGGCGAACTCGGGCGCCACGGGAAACGTCTTGGCCACGCGTACCTCCCTTTTATGTTTGCGGCATCACATCGTGAACGGGATGATCATAGGTTACAAGTTGTCTTAGGGGCAGACAAGGGCGTGTTGACTGCCGTCCGAAGTGCACTTAGATTTCACGATGGCGCTCACGATCTATGGCTCGCACAGTTCGCGCACGATGCGCACGCTTTGGATGGCTGCGGAACTCGGCCTCGATTACACGCATGTGCCCTACGCCTACGATGATCCGAAGTTGAAGCAGCCGAAATATCTTGCGCTCAATCCTGCTGGTACGATCCCAACGATTGTCGACGACGGGTTCGCATTGTCCGAGTCCCTCGCGATCAACCTTTATCTCGCCAAGAAATGCGACGCCCGCGTCGCGCCGCCGCTCTATGCCGGAACTGCCGAAGGCGAAGCCGAGGTTTGGCGTTGGACGCTCTGGGTGCAGGGCCATCTCGAACCCTGGGTGCAGCGCGATGCGTTGATGCTTGATCTGTGCACAGCGATCGGCCGCCAGGCAGACGAAACAGTCGCAAACGCGCTCGGCGTGCTCGAAGGCGCGCTGGCTAGGCGTGCCTTTCTCGTTGCCGATCACTTCACGGTCGCCGACTTCAACGTCGCTTGCGTGCTTTCACCCTCGCGCGTCGCGCATATTGAGTTGCTCGGGCATCCCCGCGTCAAAGCCTGGCTCCGTCGTTGCTACGAGCGCCCGGCGGCGGTGGCCGTGCGCAAGCGGTGCGCGGGTTAGAGTGAGGTGCGTCACAATTCCGGGCATCCGCGAACGCCTGAGCTGTTGCGGTGCTTGCGGCTGGCGTGGAAACTAAGTCAGTATAAACTCATCAGTGTCGAGGGGTTGTATGCGCGGCTTTCTTCGCTGGGTTGCACTTGCGGTGGGCGCGCTTTTTCTCCTGTTCCTCGCGCTGGCGGGACTGAACGCCTCGTTCTGGTCCGCTTACACCGCGCCGACGATGTTGCTCGCGCATCGCGGGCTCGCGCAGACCTATCCGCGCGAAGGTCTCACGAGCGAAACCTGCACCGCGACGCGCATTCATGCGCCGGAGCATCCTTATCTGGAAAACACGATCGCTTCGATGCGAGCGGCGTTCGCGCTGGGCGCCGGCATCGTCGAGTTCGACGTCCATCCGACGACAGACGGCGCCTTCGCGGTCTTTCATGATTGGACGATCGATTGCCGCACGCAAGGCAAGGGCGTCACGCGCGAACAGGCGATGGCCTATCTGAAGACGCTTGACATCGGCTACGGCTACACCGCCGACGGCGGCAAGACGCATCCGTTTCGCGGCAAAGGCGTGGGCCTGATGCCGACGCTTGACGAAGTGCTCGCGACGTTTCCCACGCGGCGCTTCCTTATTCACATCAAGAGCAACGATCCGGCCGAGGCCAATCTTCTCGCCGCCCGCCTGAAACAGCTACCGCCCGAACGCGTGAGCGGCCTCATCGTCTATGGCGGCGATCGTCCGATCGAGCGTCTGCGCAGGTTGATGCCCGCTATGCGCCTGATGTCCAAGGCGTCGCTCTTCCAATGTGGCACGCGCTACATCGCCTATGGTTGGACGGGAGCGATCCCGGACTCGTGCCGCAACACGATCGCGCTCATTCCGGCGAACGTCGTGCCGTTCGTTTGGGGTTGGCCGAACCTGTTCCTCGAATGCATGGCTTCGGCGGGGACGCCCGTCTTCGTCACCGGCCCGTTCGACCGGCGCAACATCGCGACGGGTATCGACGACCTAGCGGCCGCCCGGCAATTCCCTTTCGACTTTCCGGGCGGCATCTGGACGAACCGCATCGACCGTATAGCGCCCCACTTCGGCCGCCAACCCGCATGCGCGCGCGAACCAGGTGGCGCCTGCGAGGCGCATTGAGCCCGCGCCGCCAGAAGTGGAATCAGAGTGGATAACTCCTGAGCGCCAACGATGAGATTTGGAATCTGCTGAAGTGTTTTTCCACTCTGACCTTAATTCTTCGTAGAGGCGTCATCGGCCCGGCTTGGTGTGCAATAGGGGAGAGACGCGAGAGTATTTTTTGCGTCTTTCCCCGGATGTCTCTTCTTATCGACCGGCGACTAGCGCTGCTTTGGCCTTGGTGCCGTTGGCGAGTGTTACGTCCCAGGTGTCGCCTACTTTGCGTTCGACGAATGGGTTGCAGTTCTCCTGGCCGGCGTTCGGGCCCTGGTCGAGCGTGACGCACAATTTGCCGTCCTTGATCGCCCACTTGCCGGTACCTGCCGCGCCATTGGGCAGCACCGTCTTCATGGTGCCGTCCTTGTTGTAGTGGATCTTTGTCACACCGGTCGCATCGGTCAACGTCACCGTATTCTCGTAGCGGCTTGCCATCGGATCGGCAGAGGCGACTGCGGAACTGGCGAACATCACGGCGGCGATAAGAGTCAAAGCGAACTTCATCATGTGAGATTTTCTCCGTTTTGCGGCCTTCTCGCTGGAGCGCGAAAGGCAGCCGTGTTTGTACGATGTGGCGAGGGCGCGAGTCGATGCGGTTTGCGCGCAGCATTCTTCGATGGCGCGAAACCGGACCTGGTGTTTTAGCGCAGAGGTTGTCCAGCGACAGTAAGTCTTACGCCATCGCCTTGCCGAGGCGGCCATGTTCCAGCCAATGCGCAAGTTCAGGCGTGAACATTTCATTCACGAGCGCGTCGTATCGGGCGAGATCTGCTTTTGCCACGACATCACGCCATCGTCCGTTCGTGCCCTTATTGAAGAACTGGTTTGATCCCTGTTCCCACAACGCCTGTGCAGCAGGAATGAGTTCGTTTCCTTGGCTTTTCATGGCGTCGAACCCCGCCGCCTGGATAATGGCGGGCCACGTCGACTCTGGGATTTCTATCTCCAGGAATTTCGCCACACGTCGCATTTCCCCGGCACGGTCCTTGATCAAGTCGGCGTAGTGGACGAGCAACATGTTCTTGTCGTCGCGCGCTGCCCAATAGCTGTTTTCGATATGAAAGAATGATGAAAGCCGATCACCCTGGCCCCCACCATCCGAGAGCCACTCGTGGAAGTACTGCGCCGGATCCACGGATGTGGGCGGATACGGATCACCGAATTTCGGATCGGCGATGCTGATTGCACTCAGCCCTTCAACCGTGGTCTGACGAAAGTTGGCAAGATGATTGTGCAGCGACATGGCCGCATCGCGTCCATCGCGGGCGACATGGACAAACTTCATTCCTTCGTAAACCGGGAGCGCGTCATAAGGCAGATGGGACTTGAAGAACCGGCGATGGGTCTGTGCTTCTGCGGTGGCCATCGTCACCTCAATGGGGCCGAATAACCGCATGTCCGGCCAAGGCGAGAGGTCCCAAATCGGTCTGGGTTCCGCGTTTCCAAATACCAGCATGCTGACGATGCGTTGCATCCACGTCGTGCCACATTTCGAATAGGTCGCGATGACGATGTCATCGCTGCGCGGCGCGTAGCTGGCCCAGCGCATGCTGTCGAAAACACGCGAGCGCACCTGTTGGAGCGGAGCCCGGATCAATCTTGGCATAGTTGCACCCCTTTGCCGTTTCAGCACTTACCTCGGTTCATATCCGCTGTGCCGCATCCTGTCGAGTTTCCCGGCTGCGGTGTGAGTGCGAAGGTCCGTCCCGCGCCACCTTCTCCTGCAAGCGGGCGAAGGGCAGTAAATTCCGCATTCAGCCCGCTTTCACCAATCCCGGCAAACCGTCAATGCTGTGCGCGTTCGATACATAGCGTCTCGCCGCCGCCTCGTCGCGCGAGCGGTGTTCGACGGCGCGCTTGAGCTGATCGCGCTCGCCCTTGAATTCGAAAAGCGGCACGCCCCAGCCGCAACTGTCAGCGACGCGTTTGATATCGACAAAGACGATATTGCGCGCCCGCATGAAACCCGGAAAGTGTTCAAGCTGCGCATCGAAACCCGGTTCGTCGAATTGCATCACCCGCGCCTGTCCGTAAAGGCGCAGGATGAGGGCAGGGCCTTCCATGGCGCAAAACATGATCGTGATCCGCCCGTTTTCGCGCGTGCGCCACGGTCTCGATACCCGATCCGCCCAAATCGGCGTAAGCGACCTGGTTGGGTGAGATCACGCGAAAGGCGTCATAGCCTTTGGGGCTGACATTGACATGCCCGTTGCCCGACAGGGGAGCGGTGGCAACGAAGAACATTTTCTGCTGCTTGATGAACGAGATCGGTTTGTCGTCGAGTTGCGTGGTGGTGGTGCTCATAAGCAGTTCCTTGATGTTACCGTTTTGCCACATCTACAAGACTTCCTGGGACGGCTCCAGGTGCATTTCAAACGCCCAGGCGCGTGTGCCACCGGGGGCGAGCAGCGGCAGATCGCTGGCGGCGGATACTGCATCGTATCCGGCATTTGAGGGTTCGATTGCAAGGTGATGGTGACCGTGCCAACCACCTGCGGACACCCAGACGCCGACCCACGGGATGTGCTGTTGTTCGACCGACACATGCAATTTGGAGCCGTTGCGATCGATTGTGATGCGATTCAAGCCTGGTGGCGTGCGTGCGAACAGCTTGGCGCAGGCCGGCGCACCGGCAGGTCTGGCGAGTACCCAGTCAATCAAACCCGGCCCAGTTTCTGGTATGTGCGCGGTGTCCCCGCCGGGTGCTTCGATCGATTCTGTGCGCCACTGCCAACCGTGTTGGGGGAACTGTAACTGCGTGCCCGGTTCCAGCGGGATCAAGGGATGAAAGGCCCAAAGAATTCGCTGGGGGCGTGGCGACAGGCTGCGCAGGCGATACTCAAACCTCAGCCCGTCAGGAAGCAAATGTATCGTCCGCTCCAGCGTCGAGGAGACGGAGTCCAGATTCACCTTCATTGTCAAGTGCGGCTCCAGACCCGCTCCAGTCACCTGCCATGCGCTGGTCCATGCGTCGCCATGGTCAGCGTATTCTGTGGGACCGGACGTGCACGCCGCAACGGTGGGTATGCATTCGTCAAAGCCCGCAAGCGAGCCCTGGTCGAACGGGGTGCCGCGCGCCAGGTGGCGCAACGATCTAGGCGGGGCGCTCTGCCAGCACCATTGCGTTTGATCTTGACGGTTCGTGAGGGATACAATCCGTCCGCCGAGTTCGGGTACCACACAGAGTTCCAAATTCCGGTTACGCAAGCCCGCAATGGCAAACCCGTCGCGTGTTCCGCTAAATCGCATCCTGCCTCACTTGTCGAAAGCTCATTCCGGTCCGATCATGCAAGATGCGCGTAGTACCATTCAAGAGCCGGCAAGCGGGAAAGGCAATAACACCGCTGCCATCACTTCGGCGTTTCGTGGGGCGCACGGGCTAGATCCCCAGGTGTTCTTCGCGCCGGGGCGGATCAATCTGATCGGCGAGCACACGGACTACACGGGCGGCTTTGTACTTCCCGCGGCCATTGCGTTCGGAACGTGGATCGCTGTTCATGCGCGTGCGGATCGTGTCGTGCGCGTGCGCTCGGCGACGCAAAGCGAGACAGTCGAGATCGGGCTTGACGTGGAGCCTCGGGCTGCACGCAAGCATTGGAGTGACTATGCGGCAGGCGTGGTCTGGGCGCTGCAAGCGCAGCACCGGGACTTGCAGCTGTGCGGCGCGGAACTGTTGATCCACAATGATGTGCCGCTGGGTGCGGGGTTGAGTTCATCAGCCTCCATGGAGGTGTGCGTGGCGCTGGCCTTGCTCGGCGTTGCACGCCAAGAGCTCGGTGCTCTCAACATCGCACTGGCCTGCCAGCGCGCTGAGAATGAGTTCGCCGGGGCGCGTTGCGGCATCATGGATCAGTTCATCGCAACGCATGCCCGCCCAGACCATGCGGTGCTGCTGGATTGCGACAGTCTGCAGAGCCGGTTGATTCCCCTTGCGCGCACGCATCGCTGGATCGTCGCGAACACTGGCGTGCGTCACGCACTGGCGGGTGGGGAGTACAATCTACGGCGCGCCGAGTGCGAGGAGGTGCTGGCGCAGATGGCCCAGCACTATCCGCAACGCCGCCTGGTGCGCGAATTGCTGCACGAAGAGCAGGCGGCGCTGGCGACAAAGCTTTCGCCGGTGGCCGGACGCCGCCTGGCGCATCTGTGCAGTGAAAACCGGCGGGTCGGAGAAATGGTTGTGGCGCTCGAACGTTGCGAAATGAGGCGCGCCGGGGAGTTGCTGTTCGCTTCGCATGCGAGCCTGCGGGATGATTTCGAGGTCAGTTGCGCTGAGCTCGATCTGATGGTTGCCATCGCCAGCCGTCAACCGGGCGTTTTGGGCGCGAGGATGATGGGCGGAGGTTTTGGGGGCTCAACCCTGGCGTTGGTCGACACAGAGGCGAGTGAGCGCGTCATCTTGGCCATGCGCCGCGACTATCTTGCTGAGGCCGGCATTGAACCTGAAATATTTGCCGCGCAGTTTTCCGGGGCAGCGGGGAAAATCGGATGAGCAAGTTTCACGAAATGTTTCGCGAGCTCGATAAAGTTCCGCAGGGATCGCATCGCAGGCGCAATCCGTTGACCGGCGACTGGGTGCTTGTATCGCCCGGACGTACAGACCGGCCATGGCTCGGCGCCCGGGAGACCATCGCTCCAGAGCCGTCTGTGCCGCATGATCCCGCGTGCTATTTGTGTCCCGGAAATACCCGGGCCAAGAGTGCGGTGAACCCCAGCTATACTGGAACATATGTGTTCCAGAACGACTTTCCGGCACTGGATGCGGTTGCGGCTTTGACCGCCGCAGGTTCCGCAGATGCGGCATTCCAAACTGTGCACGGCGAGTGCCGGGTGTTGTGCTATTCGCCGCGCCATGACCTCTCGCTCGGTCAGCTGGACCAAAACGCGGTGCGGGCCGTGGTGTCGATGTGGGTCAATGAGTGGAAGCACTTCGACGCGCGTGACGATATCGCCTATGCCCTGATCTTCGAGAATCGCGGCGCCCAGATGGGTGCCAGCAATCCGCACCCGCACGGACAGTTGTGGGCGACAAGCATTATTCCCAACGAGATCGAGCACGAACGTCAAAGCCAAGCGGCGTATTTCGATGCTGTGGGTACGCCGATGCTAGCGGACTATCTGGACGCAGAAATCCGGCTGGGGACGCGCATCGTTGCCGACAAGGGGTCCTGGGTTGCTCTGGTGCCGTTCTGGGCGGTTTGGCCGTTCGAGCTGCTTGTAGTGCCACGCCATGCTTGTAGCGGGTTCGATGATTTGACGCAGACACAACTTCACGATCTCGCAGCGCTGATTGAGCGTATCGTTTCCATTTATGACAACATCTTCGGTGTGCCGTTTCCTTACTCGATGGGTTGGCACACACGGCCCAGCGACGGTGGCGCGCATGCGGGCTGGGTGATGCATGGCCATTTCTACCCTCCGTTGCTGCGCTCGGCATCGGTACGCAAATTTCTGGTGGGCTACGAGATGCTGGCGATGCCGCAGCGCGACATCACGCCGGAGTCTGCTGCAGCACTCATGCGTGGCCGGTCGTGAGGTTGGCGGGCACTACAACGTTCGTTGCAGGCGCACGATTGGCGTAAGCGCCCATGACTCGCCGTTTTTTGACTCGAAGGTGGAAGCCGCAATGGTTGCCTGGCCCTCCAGGCTGAGCGTGATGCCGCCGCCAAAGGTGTAGGAGGGGACGAGGCGCACGCTGAACACGGCTTCCTCGCGTGGCCCGCCTGGGAAATCGAGATATACCCAGTTCACGCCATAACCCGAAAATCCTTTGGCGAGATGACGCGGAAATTATCGGTGACGGTGTCGCGGAAGGTGGCCCAGTTTTCCGG
>Ga0163152_10000224_pt1 | contig 100451 bp, 102 predicted proteins | sample OliLakLV19MP8IB2_FD_148635 | JGI IMG/M metagenome (GOLD analysis project Ga0163152, IMG submission 148635) | Freshwater microbial mat bacterial communities from Lake Vanda, McMurdo Dry Valleys, Antarctica - Oligotrophic Lake LV.19.MP8.IB-2 | ecosystem: Environmental > Aquatic > Freshwater >...
GTATAAATCTTCGCGCGTGCATCTGCGCAAGCTGCCGACGACTGCGCCCTGGGTGATCCAGGGCCCGGGCGAAAACGCGGGTGTGATCGACATCGGGGATGGCGACGCGATTATTTTCAAGATGGAAAGCCACAATCATCCCTCGTTCATCGAGCCCTATCAGGGGGCGGCGACGGGTGTGGGCGGGATCATGCGCGACGTCTTCACGATGGGCGCGCGGCCGATTGCGATGCTGAATGCGCTGCGCTTTGGCGAACCTTCACATCCCAAGACGCGCCATCTGGTGGCGGGCGTGGTGGCCGGGATCGGCGGCTATGGCAACTGCATGGGTGTGCCGACGGTGGGCGGGGAAGTGAATTTCCATCGGGCGTACAACGGCAACATTCTTGTCAACGCGATGTGTGTGGGTCTGGCCAAGACCAACAAGATTTTCCTGTCGGCGGCGAAGGGCGCGGGTAATCCGGTCGTCTATGTCGGCTCGAAAACGGGGCGCGATGGTATTCACGGGGCGACGATGGCGTCGGCCGAGTTCGACGATGCCTCGGACGAAAAGCGCCCGACGGTGCAAGTGGGCGATCCGTTCACTGAGAAACTTTTGCTAGAGGCGTGCCTTGAACTGATGGCGACCGACGCCATTATCGGCATCCAGGATATGGGTGCGGCCGGGTTGACGTCGTCGTCGTGCGAGATGGCCGACAAAGGCGGCTCTGGGCTTGAGCTCAATCTGGACAAGGTGCCATGCCGCGAGAAGGGCATGACCCCTTACGAAATGATGCTCTCGGAAAGCCAGGAGCGCATGCTGATGGTGCTCAAGCCTGGCCGCGAGGCTGAGGCTGAGAAGATTTTCCGGAAGTGGGAACTGGACTTTGCGATCATCGGAATCACCACCGACACCAAGCGCCTGGTGCTGAACTTCAAGGGCGAGACGGTGGCCGATATTCCGGTGGCGGCACTTGCCGACGAAGCACCGCTTTACGAGCGGCCGTGGACGGAGCCAGAGCGGCCGAAGGCGCTTGCAGAGCTGCCGGAGCCCACGTCAATCAGCGAGGCGCTGGCCAGACTGGTTGCCTCGCCTGACCTTGCAAGCCGGCGCTGGGTTTGGGAGCAGTATGATTCGACCGTCATGGCCGATACGGTGCAGAAGCCCGGTGGCGATGCTGCGATTGTGCGCATTCATCGCACCAACAAAGCGGTGGCCATGACCTGCGATGTGACACCGCGCTATGTGCAGGCCGATCCGTATCTGGGTGGCGTGCAGGCGGTGGCGGAGAACTGGCGGAACCTCACTGCGGTTGGGGCGCTGCCGCTGGCGATCACCGACAATCTGAATTTCGGCAATCCGCAACGCCCAGAGATTATGGGACAGTTTGTGCTGGCCGTGCGTGGCATTGGCGACGCCTGCCGGGCGCTCGACTTTCCGGTCGTGTCGGGAAATGTGTCGCTCTATAACGAGACCAACGGGCAAGGTATTTTGCCGACGCCGGCCATCGGCGGTGTCGGGCTTTTGCTTGATGTTACCAAGCATGCGTCGATTGCGTTCAAGGCCGCAGGGGAAACCATTGTCGTCATCGGCGAGACCAAGGGCCATATGGGTCAGTCGAGCTATGTGCGCGAGATCCATGGCCGCGAAGACGGTACGCCGCCGCCGGTCGACCTGAAGGCAGAGCGGCGCAACGGCGAATTCGTTCGCGGGTTTATCACTTCGGGCCGTGTCAGTACTGTGCATGACGTCTCTGACGGCGGGTTGGCGGTCGCGATTGCCGAGATGGCGATGGCGTCGGGCATTGGCGCCAGCGTGGCAGCGCCCGCAACTGTATCGCGAGCGGGCTTCTGGTTTGGCGAAGACCAGGCGCGCTACGTGTTGAGCGCCACTGCGGCGGAAGCGGAGCAAATCTGTGCGCAGGCCAAACAGGCCGGTATTGCCGCCTTTGTGCTGGGTACTACGCATGGTGAGGCACTGAAAATCGACGGAGAAGACGCGTTTCCGGTCGCACGCCTGCGCCAGGGGCACGAGGAATGGCTACCCAAACTGATGGCAGGCGCCTAGATTACGCTCATGGCCATGAATGCTGGAGATATCGAGCGCCTGATCAAAGAGGCGCTGCCTGACGCCAAGATCACGATCCGGGATCTGGCGGGTGACGGCGACCACTATGCGGCTGAGGTTGTCTCAGCGGCGTTCACCGGCAAAACGCGGGTTCAGCAGCATCAGATGGTTTACGCGGCGCTCAAGGGCCGCATGGGTGGTGAGTTGCACGCCCTGGCGCTACAGACGTCAGCTCCAGTGACTTGATGCGGGCCGGCTTGTCACCTATGTCTCACTGCTACAGGCACACAAGGGAGCGGGCGCATGCCCGCATGCACACATGACCGGTATCCACGACCGCATCAAAACCGACATCGAGTCCAATGACATCGTGCTTTACATGAAAGGCACGCCGGCGGCGCCGCAATGCGGGTTCTCGGCGACCGTTATTCACATCCTCGATCATGTGGGGGTGAAGTATAAAGCGGTGAATGTGCTTGCGGACCCCGATGTGCGCAACGGCATTAAGGAATTCTCGCAGTGGCCGACGATCCCGCAGCTTTATGTGAAGGGTGAATTTGTCGGCGGCTGCGACATCATCAAAGAGATGTTTGAGAGCGGCGAGCTTCGCCCGTTCATGGTCGAAAAAGGCGTCGCGCTCGAGGCGGCGTGAGCCTTAGTCTTTCCGATATTCAGGCAGCCGCGGAGCGCATTCGCGGCTTTGCTGTGCGTACGCCGCTGCTTGAGGCGCGTGCGGCGGGTGCCTTGACGGGCGCGCGCGTGTTCGTGAAGGCCGAGGTGTTGCAGCGAACGGGTTCGTTCAAGTTTCGCGGGGCGATGAGCCGGTTGTCTTTGCTGATGGCCGACGAACGGACGCGCGGCGTGGTGGCGTTCTCGTCAGGCAATCATGCGCAGGCGGTAGCGGCGGCGGCGCGTGAGCTTGGGACAACGGCGGTGATTGTGATGCCGGCAGATGCGCCCGCACTCAAAATCGCGAACACGCGTGGGTTCGGGGCCGAGGTTGTTTTGTACGACCGGTTGACGCAAGACCGGGTTGCGATCGGTCAGCGCCTGGCGGCTGAGCGCGGCCTCGTGCTCGTGCCGCCGTATGATGATTGTCATGTGATGGCGGGGCAAGGGACAATCGGGCTTGAGCTTGCCGAGGACGCGCGCGCGTTGGGTGTGGTTTTTGACATGGTGCTGGTGCCGTGTTCGGGCGGCGGATTGGCGGCAGGGATTGCGACAGCATTGTCTGCGTTGTCGCCGTCAACACGGGTGATTGCGGTTGAGCCCGCCAATTACGACGACATGGTGCGCTCGCTGAAGGCGGGCGAACGCGTGGCGAATGCGCCTGGACCGCAATCGATCTGCGACGCGTTAATGGTGGACATGCCCGGCGCGCTTACGTTTCCGATTTTGCAGGCGCTGAAGGCAGGTGCAGCGGCCGTGAGCGACGACGAAGCCCTGCGCGCGATGGCGCATGCGTTTTACGAGCTGAAGCTCGTGGTGGAGCCCGGAGGGGCGGCTGGGTTGGCGGCGCTGCTTACGGGTAAGATCGAGGTGCAGGGCAAGACGGTCGCGGTGGTGTTGTCGGGCGGAAATGTGGACGCGGCGATGTTCGGGCGGGCGCTTTCCGCACAGCCCCCCATCGTCTGCAGCCGCTAACGCGGCGCAGCCACTTCTCCCGCAAGCGGGGGCAGATAACACATTTTCTGTCTTCCTCCGCTTGCGGGGGAAGTCCCTGCGCCCACCGAAGCCTCTTGGCGAAGGTGGGCTGCAGGGGATGGGGGACAGCGCATACTGCGTGTCAATTCTATGGGCCACTTACCGCGAGTAGAACTCGACGACCAGGTTTGGTTCCATGCGGACCGGATAAGGTACGTCGTTGAGTTTGGGGGTGCGGGCGAATTTCGCCGTTAGTTTCGAGTGGTCGGCTTCGATGTAGTCGGGGACGTCGCGCTCGGCCAACTGGATGGCTACGGCGACGATTTCGAGCTCGCGGGCTTTGTCGCGCACCGAAATCACATCGCCCTCTTTGACGACGTAGCTTGGGATGTTGACCCTACGGCCATTGACGTTGATGTGGCCGTGATTGACGAACTGGCGGGCGGCGAAAACCGTGGCCACGAACTTGGCGCGATAGACGACGGCGTCGAGGCGGCGCTCGAGCAGGCCGATCATGTTCTCGCCGGTGTCACCGCGTTTGCGTTGTGCTTCGGCGTAGATCTTGCGGAACTGACGCTCAGTAATGTTGCCGTAATAACCCTTCAGGGTCTGTTTGGCCTTGAGCTGAACGCCGTAGTCGGAGATCTTGGACTTGCGGCGCTGGCCGTGCTGGCCGGGACCGTATTCGCGTTTATTTTGCGGGCTTTTTGGGCGGCCCCAGAGATTGTCGCCGATACGGCGGTCAATCTTGTACTTGGCTTGCAGGCGCTTCGTCATCGCTGTTTCCTTGGGCGAATTGGTGAAAAACGTCGGAAACGCGCCCTCCTTTGCCCGAAATCATGGGCCGACAGACAGGGGCTTCCCTGTCGCGGGTGCTTTTCTTTCCCTTCAGGGAAGGCTGGGTTTTAGAGGGGGCGGCGTGTGGTGTCAAACCAGCATTCTGACCCAGGAAAATATCGGGTTTGTTGAAGAAATCGATGGAAAACCTGAAAACGACGGGCAATTGTCTACGCGATGTGCCGACTATTCGTCATCGGGCTTGGAGAGCGTGTCGATCAGCTTGACCGACCGCGCGAGTGCTGTGCGGTCATTCTCGCTCAAGCGGTCTAGTCGCGCTGCCAGAGGCGCGATACGGCGCTCTTGCCCTTCTTTGAGCCAATTCTTGCCTTTTGCAGTCGCGCGTACCAAAGAAACGCGTCCGTCATTCTTGTCGCCTTCGCGACAGGCCAATCCCGCACGCTCAAGCTCGTTGACGAGTTGACTGATCGTGGGACCCTTCACTTGCTCAGCCGCTGCAAGGTCCGAAATTTTGATGCTGCCGGAATAGACGATCACGGCAAGGGCCGAGGCTTGTGGGCCTGTCATCTTGGCGTGCTTGTCGGCTGCGCGCAGCTGGCGCGTTAATCGAATTGCGGCCAGAACGAGCGCGTCTGCCAGGCGTTTTGATGCTGTTGACATATATAGGTAGCCTACCTATTTATATAAACTGATGCAAGGGGAACGTTCATGACCATTCGCGAGTTTGGCATTTTTGGTTTGGCAGCCACGATATTGTTTGTTTTCAGCTTGGTTGTCTTTGCCGAACTTTCGCCAGGTTATACGCACGCCACAAAAGCGGTCAGTGAATTGGGTGCTATTGGAGCACCGCATCAACTGGCGTGGAACATATTCGGTTTTTTGTTACCGGGATTGATGATGGCGGCCCATGGTTGGGGTATAGGCGTTTCGGTGAATGATCGCGTCGCCAGCCTGCTGTTCAGCCTATCGGGCTTGTCGTTTGCGGTCACATCCGTTCCGGCCGACATGATGAACTATTCAGCGCCATCATCCCAGACCCACATCGCGGCTTCTATTGGGGTGTTTGGCTTTTGGCTTGCAGCGTCGCTCAAAATTACTTTGCGGCGAAGCGGTGGTCATTCGCCTGTGATTTGGCTGACTTCGGCGTCGCTGTGGTTAGCCGCAGTGGCCGCGGTCGCTCGATTTTCCGGTTATTTTTATCCCGGTACAGGGCAGCGCTTTGCGTTCGCTGCCTTTTTTGTGTGGGTTTTAAGTACGAGCCTTTTCATGATCTTTGCTCGACCTCGTACACTGCCCCTCTAACCGCTATGGCCGCTGCCGCTATTACTACCACTGTTGTCATCATCATCGTTGCCGTCTTGCTCACCACCGCTGCTGCCGCTGTGATCATCATCGGAGTCGCCGCCAGGTCCCGAATGATCATCTTCGACTGTCTCGATGCCCTCATGGTCATCGTGGTCGGAGACGGAGTCACCGTCGTCGCCACCATCGCCATGTCCTGATTGGTCGTCATCAACCTCGCTCACATCGCGATCATCTCGGTCATCGCGCGGCGTTGTGATGTCTTGATTTGGATCGTCGGAATCGCAGTCCTTTCTGCGTGAGCAGGGGTCGATGGCATCAAGATTGCGAACGCGGGACTTAATTTCATCTAGCAAGTCGCGATTGGTGTCGATGCGTTGAGGTTCAATGTTGGCGACGAGAATGCTTTTCTCCCGAGGTTCCGGGTCAAGTCCCTCTTCACTGAGAATGAGAGGCCGCGCGTTACGCCGTTTGCCCAACTGGCGGGTGATCGCGCGTTGATCGACATAAAAACTGTCGGTGCCGCGCAGCATTTGTACCTGCGCGACGTCCTTGCTGCAGAGTTTTTGCCCGATCGTTTTGAGTAGTTCGTCGGAAAGCAAGGCTGCTTGTGCGCCGAGGGATTGATTGGGGCAGTTGAACCCTTGTTCTTCAGGATAGACATTTGCACGCAATTGTGCCGATTGGGCGAACCCTGGAACAAGTGAAACAAGGTCCCAATCTGTGAACCCTGCCCAATGCGCCCATTGGCTTAAGGCGATCAGAAAGGCAGCAATGCCAACAACCGCAATCACACGGCCTGATCTATTTTGCACGGGAATCGAGATCTGCCCCACCATCGTTCACCCTTTTTTAACGTTTGATTGAGTCGGTGTTTTCGATTCTAGGGAGCGTGCAAATGTCATGTGTTAACACCCGCTGCGGGTGTTATGTCTGCTGCTTGCAGTTGAATGGTGAAAGAGGTTCTGAACTTGCTCCGCTCTCTTCAGATTGCGTGTGAAGAGTTGAAGTTCGGGGCTTTGTTTATGACGATGGATTGAGCCAATCTCGGAGCGTTTCGTTGATTAGCTGTGGCTTCTCGTACACGATCCAGTGGCTGGCGTCTGGCACGCGACGCACGTCAAGGTTGGTGACCCATCGCTCGAGACCGTCAACGCACCCCGGCAACAACGACGTATCTTGCATTCCCCAAATGACGAGTGTCGGAACGCGCACCATCAACGCCTCGTCGTTATAGAGTTCGACTTGTGGTGCCGCTGCATCTTTTTTTGGTGGGTCCATACGCATCGCGCGATACCAATTGAACATAGACGTCAGGACACCAGGCTCGCTCCAGGCTTTGATGAATTTGGCTCGATCATTGGCGTTTAAGTGACCTGCATCAGCCGTTTTTGATAGCGAGCGCCACACGAGTGCATAGTCGTTGGCGGCATAGCGTTGTTCTGCCCCTTCCGCGCGGAGTTCGTGAATGTATTGCGAGGCGTTGGCTTGCGCGGGGTTCTTTGCGATCTCGCGTTGGAACGCACCCGGATGAACGGCGTTGATGATGACCAGGCGATCAATGAGATCGGGGTGTTTGATGGCAAAGGCCCAAGCCAGTGCCCCGCCCCAGTCATGTGCAATCAATGTGAACTTCTTGCGGCGTGAGAATTGTTTGGCGAAGGCCACGACATCTTCGATCAGCCGCTTGGTGCGATAGCGCTCAACCTCGGGCGGCTTGGACGAGAGATTGTAGCCAGGCAGATCCGGCGCAACACAAAGATATCTGTCGCTGAGTGCGCTAAGTTGATGACGCCACGCGTACCAGAACTCCGGGAAGCCATGCAGGAACAGCAGCATATGGCCGTCTGTAGGACCTGATGCGGCGTAGTGAAGTTTAAGTTCGTTTGCTTCTGCAAAGCCGTGACGGATCATGGTTCGTCCTTCTTTCCGCCCCGTTTCTTCGCGCCTGTGAGCGAGCGGATCACGCCGCGTAGAGTTTGCACTTCTTGATAGGTGAGTTCCGCGCGGTGCCACATGTTTCGAAGATTCTGAACCATCGCCGGGCGTTTGGCGGGCGGGAACAGAAACTCGGTGCGATCGAGTTCGCGCTCGAGATGTTCGAAGAAGCCAATCATGTCTTCTTTGTTGGCTAATTTCGCGCGGCGGTATTTCGTCGGCACTTTAAAGTCGGGGCGGTCGTGGGTGGCCTTGAACCATTCATAGCCAACCACTGCAACCGATTGCGCAAGATTGAGTGATGCAAATTTTGGATTGGTGGGAACTGTCAGAATCGCATCGGCGAGCACAAGCTCTTCGTTGGTGAGGCCCGTGCGTTCCGCGCCAAACATCACGCCACATTTTTGCTTCCGCGCGAATTCTGCCGCAAGTTCGACCACAGCTTCGTCGGGCGTCGCGGTGCGTTTGGCCATTAAACGGTCGCGTCCGGTGGTGGCGAAAACGAGGCCCAGATCGCCGACGGCCTCCTCCATCGTCGCAAAAATGCGCGCGCTCTCAAGCACCGTGATGGCGCCCACCGCCATGGCTTCGGCCTTGGCGTTGGGCCAGCCGTCGCGCGGATTGACGATGCGCAATTCGGTCAAACCAAAATTGAGCATGGCGCGTGCAGTTGCGCCAATATTCTCACCCATTTGCGGGTGCGACAGGATGATCACCGGTCCCGTCTTGTCCGTGGTCATATGAATGGGTCCTTAGCCTTGCTTCACAGGGATACGGCGGCTACACACCTGCCGCAACTGGTACCGAATTCGAGAGAAGAGCTCATGGCAAAAATCAAGGTGAAGACCCCCGTCGTCGATCTGGATGGCGACGAGATGACCCGCATAATCTGGGACCTCATCAAGAAGAAACTGATCCTTCCCTATCTCGATATCGACATCAAATACTATGACCTTGGCATCGAACACCGCGACAAGACGGAAGACAAGGTGACGGAAGAGGCGGCGCTGGCGATCAAGCGCTATGGCGTCGGCATCAAATGCGCCACGATCACACCGGATGAAGCGCGGGTGAAAGAGTTCGGCCTGAAGAAGATGTGGAAGTCGCCGAACGGCACGATCCGCAACATCCTGGACGGCACCGTGTTCCGCGAACCGATCATCTGTCACAACGTGCCGCGCTTGGTGCCTGGCTGGACGGACCCGATCGTCATCGGCCGCCACGCCTTCGGCGACCAATACAAGGCGACCGACTTCGTTGTCCCTGGCAAGGGCAAGCTGACGATCACCTTCGTTCCCGAAGGCGGCGGCCAAACCATAAGCCACGAGGTCTTCAACTTCCCCGGCGGCGGCGTCGCCATGGCGATGTACAACCTCGACGACTCGATCAGGAACTTTGCGCGATCGAGCTTCAATTATGGCCTCCAGCGCGGCTGGCCGGTTTATCTGTCGACCAAGAACACGATCCTTAAGGCCTATGACGGCCGATTCAAGGATTTGTTCCAGGAAGTCTTCGACAAGGAATTCAAAACCCAATTCGACGCCAAGAAGATCACATATGAACACCGCCTGATCGACGACATGGTGGCGTCGGCGCTCAAGTGGAGCGGCAAGTTCGTCTGGGCCTGCAAGAACTATGATGGCGACGTACAGTCCGACACCGTGGCGCAAGGCTTCGGCTCGCTCGGCCTGATGACCAGCGTGCTGCTGACGCCCGACGGCCAGATCATGGAATCGGAAGCCGCCCACGGCACGGTGACGCGCCACTACCGCCAATGGCAAAAGGGCGAACAAACCTCGACTAACTCGATGGCCTCTATCTTTGCCTGGACGCGCGGCCTCATCCATCGCGGCAAGCTGGATGGCACGCCCGACGTCAGCCACTTCGGCGAAACGCTGGAGAAGGTATGCGTCGACACCGTCGAGGCCGGCGACATGACAAAGGATTTGTCGCTGTTGGTTGGTCCGGATCAAAAATGGCTATCGACCGAAGGGTTCCTCGACAAGATCGACATGAACCTGCGCCGCGCGATGAAGATGTAACTCACCCCGGAGCGCGGGCTTCCAGCCCGCTCTTCTATCTTCACTCCAGAAAGTGCGGGCCAGGAGAGGCTGCGAAGCAATTCCTTTTTCGTTGCGCCGAACATCTGCGCTCGCGGATTTCGAGCGATTTTTTCACTGCCGGTTTTCATCGGCTCGGGCAGGTGCGCCTCGATGGCCTCACACAGAGCGGCCCTTCAGATGGCCGCGGACTGAAGCTGCGCGGCCTTCGCGACCAGAAACGCCACTGCATGAAGTTGTAAGCCAAGACGTACCACAGGCCGACGGCTTGGACTTTTTTATCCCGCGCACCACAAGCCGGGTGAGCCCCCGGTTGCGCATATCGGCGTGAGGCCGCTCGGTCGCAAAGCGATTTCGGTGAAACGTCATGCCCGTCTCGCCCGCGCCATTCATTCGCTAACCACGCGAACATCTCGGCACCTCAGTGCGGTTTCATTCAGCGCCACTCTCCCACCTTCGTCATGGCAGGGCTTGACCCAGCACCAAGTCGTTGCGCGTCTGCGAAACGGAGTGAATTTTTTTTGCGCCAAAGAAGGAGCTCCTTTTCGACGCACCGGCGCGAACGGCCTGGGTCACCGGCTCAAAGCCGGTGATGACGAAATGAGGGGAGCGCCGAGCACCCACGAACGATCACCGGCGTCTCAGTGCGCCTCGCGGCCTTCGCGGTGAAATCTTCTTGTTAGAACCTCAGCCACCTGTCGGCCTCAGTGGCAGACTCACAATCACTTTGTACATCGGCCTCTCGTCACCGTTGAAGCCGTCGATGGCAGCTTAGTGCGCTGCACGCTCCGCCGCCATCTGAAACTCGAAACCACTCAATCTCACTGCGGATGGCTTTGAATACCTTCGTCATCTCGCTGTCGATGAATTCGATGCGGCAGAACGGCGAACCGCCTTTAGTCATATTTACGGTGTGTGGCTCACCGGCCCCGTCGTACACATCCTGAAACAAGTGGCGATGGATCGACTTGTAGTGCTTGTAGTCAAGTTGACCGTGCGGCAACCCCTCGTCGGCGCGCGCAGCTGTGAAGCGGCGCTCAAACGTCGCCAGCTTGGCAGCATTGTGAATGCCGAGCAAATTCCGGAGCACTCGAGAGACTAGATACAAGTACGGATCAGTATCCGGCTCGCACATGCCTACTCGGCCGCAATTTCGACAGCTTGACCCTTCAAGTAGGCAATACGCCGGTCGTGCGACCATCGCTCGCGATCAAACATCGCAAACAACTCTTCATCTTCTGGGGTGAATACAATCCCTTCCACGGCACAGATCGCTTGATATTCCGCGCGTCGCTGTTTGATCGCAGCAATCTAGGTATCGGTCAGTTTGGCATCTACAGTCACACCTGACCCTATCACGAATCCGCCCGCGGCAAACTTGGAATCGGCGCCACAGCGATGCCCTCTTCGACCAGCTCGCGCGCGTCATCCAGCGTCGCCTCGCCGTAGATCTGGCGCTCCTCCGCGTCACCGTGGTGAATGGCGCGCGCTTCGTCAGGAAAGCGCCCGCCGACATACTCGGCGTTGTCCTCGACATGCTTGCGCACCTTGGTCACCCATTCGCGCATCGACTTGGCCTTCGCCGCAACATCTGCAAGCTCGCCCCGCTTCGAAACAGCGGGCGCCATCGGTGCCTTCGTCACGACTTTTGAATTGCAGGTCGGGCATGCCAAAAGACCCTTCCTCGCTTGCGCGTCATAGGCCGCACTGTCACGGAACCAGCCCTCAAAGCCGTGGTTCTTTTTACAAACGAGCTGATACCGGATCATAACGCAACAACTGTCCTTGGCACTGTCCAAACATGGCCGCAATCGCAGCAACCTGCAAGCTTACCACATCCGGCGCCCGCAAGGTTAAGAATGTGTAAAGCTCACGTAACCGCTTTGCGGGACTGGAACGCAGGCACATCCCAAGCCCGCGTTTTCATCACGCTGTCGATAATGCCGACCGCGTCATAAACGTCGATATGACGCGTAAAAGCGGGCGCCAATCCGAACCTCACGAGATCCGGCGCTCGAAAATCACCGACCACTCCTCGCGCGATCAAGGCCTGACAAATCGCGTAACCCTGTTCATGCGCCAGCGAGATCTGTGCGCCCCGCTTGCCGGCGTCGTGCGGACTTGCAAGCACGAAACCGTGCCCCAATAAGCGTTCGCAGGCGAGCGACACGAACAGCCGCGTCAGGCTCTCCGACTTCGTGCGCACCTGCTCCATCTTCACACCGTCGAACACGTCAAGTGCTGCATCCAGGGCAAGCAGCGACAGAATGGGCGGCGTACCCGACAACACCCGTTCCATCCCAGCCGCCGGAGTAAATTCCTCGGCAAACGCAAACGGATCGGCATGCCCAAACCAACCCGTCAACGGGTGTTGAAATTGGGCCTGGTGACGCTTGGCGACAAACACATAGGCTGGCGCGCCGGGTCCGCCGTTCAAATATTTGTAACCGCAGCCCACGGCGAAGTCGGCTCTCAACGCATCCACGTGAAGATCCATCGCACCCGCACTGTGCGACAGATCCCAAACAATCAGCGCACCTTTGTTATGCGCCGCATCCGTAATCGCGCCCATGTCATGAACGAAGCCGCTCTTATAGTTGACATGCGTCAGCGAAACGATCGCGACATCCTCATCGATCGACGCAATCAAGTCATCGGCGTTCATCCGAAGGAACCGCACCCCCGCAAATGCGGCAATGCCTTGAGCGATATAAGAATCAGTCGGAAAATCCCCGGCGACACCCAAAATCTTGGAGCGTCCCGCCTGCATGCGAATCCCGGCGGCGAGTACTTTGAACAAATTCACCGACGTCGAGTCAGTCACGATCACTTCGTCTGCGGCCGCACCAATCAGTGCCGCAATCTTTGCGCCCACCCGTTGCGGCGCGAGGTACCATCCTGCGTCGTTCCACGACCGGATAAGCCCTGTCCCCCATTCTTGGGCGACGGCTTGCACCAATCGCGGCGCCACTGATTTTGGCAGACACCCAAGCGAATTGCCGTCGAGATAAATCTCGCCCTCGGGCATAACGAAGCGGTCACGCAGATGCGCAATCGGATCGCTCGCATCCAGTGCCATACAGGCATTGCGATCCATGCTCATTTCGCCAGGGCGTCGATTTCAGTGCGGATTTTCGGCCACGCGTCTGATGCAGGATCAATGAGTTCGAAGTGCCCGGCGCCGGCGAATTTGAGTTCTTTGACCTCATCGCCTTTGGCGACCGCAGCCTTGGCATACGCGGCAGCAAATTGCGGAGGCACAATTCTGTCGAGTTCGGCCGACACGACGACTTGGCTGACTTTGAACGGAAGCATTCTGATGGGAGAGGTGTCGGCGTACAAATCTGTACCCGCTCGCTCCTTTGCACCAACCAGCGCATCTATGGTTGGCGGGCCTCCACACGCAGAAGGCCCCGTATCGCGATAGGACTCGAGGTCATTGATCCCCGATAAGCTCACAACCGCATTGATCGGCAAGGGAGACAACGAGTGAAGCGCGCTCGACTTTGCAATCCGCGGCCGGCCCGCAGCCCATGCCGCCAGATGCCCACCCGCAGAATGACCGATCACCACCAGCTTTCGCAAATCCAGACTGTGAACCGGCGCGAGACCGTTCAACCTGTCGATCGCCGCCGCCGTGTCAAGAAACGTCCCCGGATAGCCACCGCCTTCGTCGCCGATGCGGCGATAGTCGATGTTCCATACCGCATAGCCACGGCCGCGCAAATCTTGCGCAACATACGCCATCAACTCTTGTCCCGGCAGCGCTGCCAGCCAACAGCCTCCATGAATGAGCACCAGCGTAGGATGCGGACCTTTTCCCTGCGGCAGCCAAAGCTCCCCAAATTGATGCGGCGAAGATCCATAGGCCACAATCTTGTCGGGGGCGGCCCGCTCGCGTGCCAGCAACTCACGAAATGACACCGGCGCGGCCAAAGGGTTCGCAGCCGGGACGATCACGCACAATGCACTCATAGCAACTCCAAGAAGGGCACGCTTCATCAGCTTTCGCTAACAGTGAACGGCCGGTCGTGGGTGAGTGCCGGGATACGCGCACGAACATCGGCGACTTTCGCCGGATCGATATCAGCCAGAATGACACCAGGCTCATCGCCGCCTTCGGCCAAAATCATGCCCCAAGGATCGACGATAAGACTGTGCCCATAAGTGTGCCGCCCGCTCTCATGCACTCCACCTTGCGCCGGCGCAATCACAAAACAACCCGTTTCGATTGCACGCGCCCGCAGCAGCACATGCCAATGCGCTTGGCCCGTCATGTGCGTGAAAGCGGATGGAATCGTGATGAAAGAGGCTCCGGCTTTAGCGAGCGACCGGTATAACTGCGGAAACCGCAAGTCATAGCACACGCTCATGCCCAACTTGCCCCACGGCAAGTCCACCACCACCGCGCGTTCGCCACGACGAAAATTTCGCGACTCGCGATAAACCTCACCGCCCGGCAAATCGACATCGAACATGTGAATCTTGTCATACGTCGCCTGCACCTGACCCTTCGGATCGATCAGAAACGAGCGATTGGCGCATTGGCGCTCCGCCACCTTGATCGGTATCGAACCAATCAACAGCCATAGCGAAAGCTCGTCCGCCAGCCCGCGAAACGCTTTGAGCGCGGCATCGTCCTCTTGCGTTTGCACCTTGGCAAACAGCCGGTCGCTCTCCGCCTCGAACAGCGACGTCACCTCGGGTGTCGCCACGAAACCGGCACCTTGAGATTTGGCTTCACGAATAAGTTTGCTGGCCGCATTGATGTTTGCGGCAATGTCTATGCCTGAACGCAATTGAATGCAGGCTGTTTTGAATACCGTGCTCATCCGTTCAAATTAACCGCGCACGCTCTCCAAGAGCAAGTCGAGCGCGCCCTTTTCTTCAAGCGCGTGCAGGTCGTCACAGCCGCCCACATGCGTTTCGCCTATAAAAATCTGAGGCACCGTATGTAGGCCATGCGAGCGCTCCAGCATCTCCGCACGTTTTTGCGCGTTCATACCGACGTCGATTTCCGTAAATTCCACGCCTTTCTTGCGCAGCAACGCTTTGGCCCGATGGCAATAGGGGCAAAGCAGCGTCGAATAAACGACGACCTGGGCTAAGGGTTCACTGCGCGTGTCTGCGACCTTCATGTGCAACATTTCGACTCTCACACGACACTCGGATTATAGCTGTTTGAGATGCTCAAGGCTAAATCGAAACGCTTAATGGCCGCACAACGCGCGCCAATGTGATAATTGACACAGCCTCGGCACCTCCGCGCAAAAGCGCTTTGCAACAAGCGTTTGCCGTGGCTCCCGTGGTTAGCACGTCGTCAATTACAACAACATTTTTACCATGCAGAACCTTGGCACTATTGACAGTCGTACCAAAGGCGCGTGCAACATTCTTGAGGCGTGCCCTTGCTGATGTCATTTCGCCCTGGCTGATCGCGGGCTTTGAGCGGATCAGGACGGACGTATCGACTGGCACGTTGGCGATGGCGCCCAGGCCATGCGCCAGGACCGCCGACTGATTGTAACGCCGGGAGGCCAGCCGCCGCCAATGCAGGGGCACGGGCACAATGACATCCGCCTGACCAACCAGTTCGCGGGCCGCGCCAAACAACCAGCGAGCGAACAACGGCGCCCCTTCAAGCTTGTCGGCATGCTTGAACCCAAGGATCAGGTCACGGCTGCCATCGTCGTACGCCAGCGCAGAACGCGCCCACAAAAAACTGGGAGGGCGCTTCAAACAAGCCGCACATTTCACCCCGTCACCCAACGCATGCGGAAACGGCAGACCGCACTGAACACAATGCGGCGCCCCCAGGAAGCGCAGGCCACTCCAGCACGATCCGCAAACGGATTGAGGTTCCGAAACGGGTATGCGGCACTTCAAACACAACGGCGGCAAGATCAAGTCCAGCACAGCCCGCCCGGCCGAGCGCGCGAACCGGTCAAAGGTGAAAGGTCTCAATCCCATTTTTTTATACTGACTCAACCGGAATACTCATGCCAGACTCGATCCAGTCCATGAGCCCAGTCCATGAGCGATGTTCCCCAGATCTTTGACCAGAGACTACGCCGCAGCCGCAGGGCACGCGCAGCCAAATCCTGTCAAGCATCAGCTTTCCTCTCTGAGGCAGTTGCAGGCGAGCTTATCGAGCGGCTGCAAGCGGTCAATCGCAAATTTTCAACCGCAGTTTGGCACGGTGCTCCCACCACAGCCACCTCATGGATCACAAGTGACAGCGTGCCTGCATTTGCAGGGAAGGCCGGTGTGGTTTTCAGCGAAGAGCAATTGCCCTTCGCGGCCGCCTCCCTTGACCTCTACGCGAGCCTGCTGACCTTGCACGCCGTCAACGACTTGCCCGGGGCACTAACGCAGATCAAACGCTGCCTCCGGCCTGACGGATTGTTTCTTGCCGCACTGTTCGGCGGCCAAACCCTGCACGAACTCAAATCGTCGCTCGCCCAGGCTGAAATCGAGATCGATGGCGGATTATCGCCTCGCGTTTTCCCCTTCGCAGATATCCGCGACGCAGGCGGCCTGTTGCAACGCGCGGCCTTTGCCCTGCCAGTGGCCGACGCGGATAAGATCACCGTCCACTATGATCATCCGCTCAAGCTCCTGGCCGATTTGCAAGGCATGGGCGAAACAAACATCCTGCGTCAGCGCCGCAAACTGTTTCTCAAGCGCCGCGTCCTCATGCGCGCGATGGAAATTTACATCAATGAGTTTACCGGCAGCGATGGACGGGTGCGCGCCACATTCGAAGTCATCTACCTCACAGGCTGGGCCCCCCACGAAAGCCAGCAACAGCCGCTCAAACCAGGCAGCGGAAAGATCCCGCTAGCCGATGCCCTGAAGCGCACGTGAGCGCTAGCACCAACTACATTGGTCGGTGACACAACAATCCATAGAATTTGTAGCCCTTTTCCCGCGTGCGGGCTACCGTGAGCACACAAGGGGAGAGGGTCTTTTTTGCTGTTCGCAAAAAAGGGTGAGGGGTGTGCACGAAGACAAGGCCGCCTACGGCTCAGCTTCCCGTCCATGACAAATGCGCAGAATGACAACTTCGTCCTCGTCGGGATCGATGCGATAGCGTGCCACGTAAGCACTTGCGCCAAACCCGATGATCAGCTGCCGCGATCCGTCCCTTCGCAAGCTCCCTCGCGCAGGAAAGACGGCAAGTGACAGGCAACCCCTAATGATCGCCGACACAGCGCTCTTCGCTGCCCCCGACGCTACGGGCTGCAGAAACTGGCGCAGCCGAACGATGTCCAGCGCCGCATCCACGGAAAACGAAACTTTCTCGGTGTTGGGACTGGCAGCTCGTTGTCGGTATCCCAGCTGTCTACCCAAGCTTTGACGGCCTCAATGGGGATAGCCTTTCGGGTCTTCAGATAGTTTTCCCAACGCCTCTCGTCTTCGACAGTTTCCGCTGCATCAGAGAGGAAACTTACGAGCGCGGATTCGATAATTTGCGACGGCGATTGCGCCCCGGCTTCCGCAACCCGCGCGAGCGCAGCGTCAACGTCTGCGCTAATTTCAATGGTACGCTTAATGGTTATCATGCTGGCACAATGGCACAAAATCGGTCAGCTGTCCAAAAACTCCTGAGTATCATAAGCGCCTCCACATCGATTGCTCCGGCATGAAAGCGCATGGGGCAAGGAAATCAGCACCCGCCGCCCGCGAGCGGGCCAAGGCGGGTGCCGTTGGTGAAGCCGCGATCCGTCGAACCGGCTCCTTGTCATCATGACAGTCCCTGAACGCACCCTCGGCTCTCCCCCGATGGCCGTGACCATCGAAGCTCTGGCATGGAGGCGTGCTCGCCACGCGGAACCCCGTGTTGTTGTTCCGGTTTGTTGCGGTGTCCCTGTTGCGGTTCGCCGAGCGGACTTTCCATGGATTGTTGTTCCAGGAACCGCCGCGAAGGACGCGCAGAGACGGGGTCTGTCAGGCCCCAGTCAGACTCGGCGCCCGTCGGCGCCTGTGCCTGAGTGAAGATCGCTTGGCGCAGCCGGAAACTGTCGGTGTGCGCCGCATGGGCAACCCAGGCGCGTATGCGCACCCGGGCATCGTCTGGTGTCATCGACCCCGCAACAAGCCTGTCGCCAATGCCGCGCAGCCGGTTGCGAAACCGCTGCACGTTGGCTTCGGGCAGTCGCCGCTGCCCGCCGTCAAGCAGCACGAGGCCCAGAAACTCCGCCGCCTCGGAAGTTTCGGCGATGAAGGTCTTGCGCGGATGCAAGCGCAACCGGCGCCCTTCCAGAAACGTCGAAATGCGCGCGCGCCATTCATCGAGTTTCGCCGCATCGTTTGCAAACAGTGCGAAATCATCGACATAGCGCAGATAGGGCGCACCCAACCGCTCCGTCACAAAATGATCAAGCGGGTTCAGATAGACATTGGCGAAGAATTGGCTGGTCAGATTGCCAATCGGCAAGCCGCGACAGCGCGCCACCGGGGCAAACAGATCGTCGCCCGGAAAGTAGAGTTCGACCGGTTCCTGGGCGTTCGATCCGTCAACGATGAGATCAAGCAGCCAAAGCGTCCGCTCACAGGCAATGCGCCGCCGCAAATCCATTTTCAGAACAGCGTGGTCGATGGCCGGAAAATAGCGAAAGATGTCGCAACGCAGGACATAGCGAAAGCGGTCGCGATATTTCTCGAATGTGCGCACCGCTGCGTGGGTGCCCTTGCCCGTGCGATTGGCGAAACTGTGTTCGATGAAACCCGATTCGAACAATGGTGCGATCACTTCATGCACCGCGTGATGCACAACCCGGTCTCGGAACGGAGCCGCCGAAACCATGCGGGGCTTGGGATCGTGCACCTGAATTTCGAGATAGCGGCCGGGCTTGTAGATCGCCGACAACAGTTGCCGCTCAAGCCTCAACAGTTCGCGTTCAAGCCCCGCCTGAAACGCTGCTGCGCCGGGCTTGCGCCGTTTGCCCAGAAATGCGCGGCGAGCGGCCTCCCGCAACGCCTGAAACGATGCGATCCGCCCGAAGAGGTTATGGTGTTTTCGCGGCACGATCCGCCTTTATCCAACCACCAATCAGCCGCCCCGTCTCGTCGATGAGGCGAGCGGCATGTTCATACTTGCGAAGATCGATGATTCGCAGATCGCTTGCCAGTCGCATAAAGAAGCGCAGACGCTCAAGCGCCAAATTGGCTGCGGATAACCGTGCCAGGCGTTCGCGGGAATAGGTGGCAGCAACCAGATGATCCAACGCCTCAATAGCCGTCGCCATGGCGCGGTCGCCCAGCGTGAATTTGAAATTACGAGGGAACTTCTCAACCGCCGGCGTCAGCCACAACAGAAGCTGGTACGCGGATTCCAGCGCCGGGCCGCCGCGTCGGGTGGCGTCTTTAGAATTTTTGGAGTCGTCGCTCACTGGTGTCACTCGTTCGCCGCAACCGCCGGGGGCTCAAGCCCCCGGACCCCCAAAGATGTAAAGATTGCAAGACTAAAGACTTAATCGGTTCTCGCCACGCGGAACCCCGCGTCGCTGAGCCGGAACGTAGCGGTGCCCCCGTCGCGGAGCGCCGAGCGGACTTCCCATGGATCGTTGACCCAGGAACCGCCGCGAAAGACGCGCAGATTACAATTGCCGGCTAACCAGACTGAACCGTTGGCAGGTGCGCCATTGTACGAGGTGTTGTAGCAATCTTCCGTCCACTCCCACACGTTACCCATCATGTCATGGAGACCGAAAGCGTTCGGTTTAAATTTCCCGGCTGGCGCAGTGAAGATAAACCCGTCGGTGCACAGAAAGTTTTCCGCCGGGGTCCACCATTTCATTGCGGTAGCTGCCGTTGAATCCGAAACGTTGGCATACTGGCAAGCATCCGCATTGTCTTGTCCCCAGTACCTGCTTGTCGCGCTTCCGGCTCGCGCCGCATATTCCCATTCCGCCTCGCTTGGAAGTCGGTACTTGTGACCGGTTTTGCGACTGAGATAGGCAGCATAGGCCTTCGCATCATGCCAGGTGACGCACACAACTGGGTGGTTGGCCGTCTGCGGAAACCCGGGGTGTTCCCATGTTCTTCGCTGCTCGTCCAATCCGAAGCAAAATCCTTCCGGCTTATACCGGCTTTCTGTAACAAACGCCTCGAACTGATCACGAGTGACCTCGGTGACCGAAAGCGCAAAATGTTCGACCGTCACTCTGTGGCGCGGCTTCTCGTCCTGGACGTCTGCCATTTTTTCGCCAAGACTGACTGCGAATTGAGTTTCGGCATCATCCGAACCCATATCGAACGCTCCCGCCGGAATGGTGACCATCGTCGGACAATAGAGTTTGTCGCAATCGCGGAAGCCGCTCGCGACCTGGAATGGAATGGTCGCAACACGCACGGTGGAGCGCTCCTTGTACTGGCTCGCCGCCACGATACCTGTTGCGACGAGCAATATGCCCAGGATTCTCGATCCCGTTCGGGTTCCAGGATCGCCGATCCATGACGAAGGTTCGGCGTCTGCAGCGCGTCTTCGGCCAGGAAAGCCGAACAACAGAAAAATCACGCCCAGAAGAAAAACAGAACCCAGCAGAAGAGACAAGGCGAGCTCGTCGCGGGTCACTCGAATGACTGCGACCACTGCCGCCACGAATACAAGCCAGCGCAAAATTGTGCCAATCATCAACACCGCTCCCCATGGTCGTAAATGCCCGCATGCTTATTGCTGTTCACACTAAGGCAAATTTGCGGCGATGAACAGGCGAATCCGTGAACGGCACTTCCCCTGCCGGGCGAGTTGGCCGAGTGTGCAGTGCAGCAACAGGCAAATGCCTTCTCATCGGCGTGTTACTCCCGAAGTTCACATCCGTACCAAATTCCGGTGACGGCAAGAGCGACTCCGCCGCAGCCTAAAGGCGCAAACCAACGCGGACGGCGGAGCGTGCAAGTGCTCAACCTGCCTTGCGCGGCCGATTGAGCGGCAGGTCGAGTTCCACCCGGTCATAGACGACCTTGGGCGTGACACGGCCCCGCTCGCCGCGTTCCAACCGGACGAGGCCATAGCCTGCCATCGTATTAAGAGTACGCGATAGATTCGACTTGGCTTTGCCGGTGATGCGCGCCAGTTCGTCGATCGATCCCGGTGCGTTCTCGACAATAATCCGCAACAGGTCGCGGTTTCCCGCCGAGAGCACCTTCGCGAAGGATTCCGTCGAAGTAAACCAAACCTTCGGCTCGCTTGACGCCACACGCTGCTTGCCGCGCGCCACAGCCATGGTGCGGGCCTTCATATCCTCATAGCTGGCAATGCCTACTTTCAGGGTCGTCATGGGATCACTCCTCGTTCACGCAACATCGCATCCACCGTTTTCCAGAAATCCTCGAGCAACGCGGCTGCGTCTCGATACTCATAGGCTTTTATCCTCCTCAGCCGGTGGCGATGATCTTGCGGCTCGCCCCGTTTCTGCTTTGCGACCCGATGGGCGTTGTCGAAGCCAACCAGCCGTTCGCCATCCGGCCCATGCAGGGACAAGGAATAGTCAAGACCATGCGGTTTCTCCGGCGATACCGGCACCCGCGTCACCACGAATCGAACCCAATGGCCTCCCTCCGGATCCACGACTAGCACCAGCCCATCAAGGTCGAGAAGCACATCAAGCGCCGGGTCGCTCGGCTTCACCATGGCATTAAGTTATCATACTGAAGCAACCAAATCAACCGGTTTGCGGAAACCCGTGATCCATCCCACCAAAATCTTCCGGAAAGTGCCTGAGCGCGCTCATCACCGGGTAGGACGTGAATCCACCCAGCGCGCATTTTGTACTTTTCTTTGCGTCCTTCACGGCTCCGCGGTGAAATTCCTTCTTTCGAGTAACCGGACTCATAATTAGCGGATACAAACTCTTGCCTAAGCCTTGGCCAACTCGCACGCCGCGCGGCGTTCCAGCACCGAGCGGATGCGCCGCTGGCGTTCTGGCGTCAGCGGAAAGCCCCAAATGAATATCGCCGACAAAAGCCAGAACAGCATCGGCACCAGAATGTAGACGACCTTCAATCCGAACAACGCCGTATCGTCATTGGCCCCGTTCGGGTCGAAGGCAAAAAACGAGAGTATCGACAGCCCCAGGCCGACGCCGATTGCATCCGCGCCCTTTTGCGCTATACCCCAATACGCCAGCAGCAAACCGGCACGCGCCTCACGGCTGCGCGAGGCATCCAGATCGATAACATCTGCGGCAATCGACGCGCCCAGCGTCGCCGACGCCGCCCGGCGATCCCGGCCGCGGCCATGATCAACGTCGTGAGCATCAACTGACCCGGTGGCAGAAAGAACAACACACTGAATGCGGCAATGCCCGACAGCGAGGCAATGATCAGCGCCTGGTGTTTGGGAATGATGTGGCCAACCCAAATCCACAGAGGCGCGCCCAGAACGGCCGTCAACAGATAAACGACCAGCGGCAATCCCGCTCCTTCACCCAGTGCCAGACCTTTCTCGAAGAGCCGGATCACCGCCGCCAGATTTGCCGCACTGCCAATGCGCTCGAGGAAATTCGCCGCCAGCAAGCTCAAGAATGGCCCATTGCGGGCGGCGATGCGTATGCCCTGCGTCCACGAAATCATCCCATGCGCAACCGCCCGGGGTAAACAACGGCGCCAGACTGGCGATCAAAATCCCCAGCAGCGCAAACATCTCACGCACGCCGGTGATGCGCGTACGCTCAGCATAGTCACCCGATGCCTCCGCCCCCCAGGCGCCATAGGCAATCGTACCCATCGTCCAACCGAAATAAACCAGCAAGACTGAAAAGAAGAGACAGAGCGCGCCCACCCCGAGCGGCGGCAGGTAATCGACCGCCAGGGGCAAGGCAAACTGCCCCAGCGCCACAATCGTGGTGACAGGCAGGCGTTGCGGCGCGGCGGAGACGTGAGGCGCAGAATTGACAATGGTCCTCTGCCGCGCAGACTGGCAGAAAATTCAGTCGCAGCGCCAGTAAATTATGCAGTCACATCGCGCCGGTAATCACGGCGTACATGGAAATTGTACTGCCCGCGACCGCCTGTACAGCGGAGATGACGGCTAAGAAAATAAGCGAAACAATCAGCCCATACTCAACCGCAGTCGCACCACTTTGGTTCGCCGCAAAGCGCTTGATATGCCGGGATAAGGCGCTCATGGTTCACCTCGCAACGTGACTGTTACACCACTGTGCGCATGTCCCCTTAATGACCGCTTAAACATTGCATTTCCATCAAATGCCAATCAAAGAAAATCGCGAAGCTGCGCCATCAACGGCAGGTCCGCAGGCGGCACTTCATACTGGCTGAACGCCTGCGGGAAAACCCATGCCAGACGCTGATTTTCGCGCGGTTGCACGATGCCATCCCAGCGTCTGCAGATGAACAGCGGCATCAGAAGGTGAAATTCGACATAATCATGTGAGGCAAATGCGAACGGCGCCAGACATTCTTCCTTGACCGTGATGGCGAGTTCCTCGTTGAGTTCGCGTATCAACGATTGCTCCGGACGCTCCCGCGCTTCGACTTTGCCGCCGGGAAACTCCCACAAACCGGCCATCGATTTGCCGGCCGGGCGCTCCGCCAACAGCACGCGGCCATCGCTGTCGATCAAGGCACACGCGGCAACAAGAACAAGTTTGAAATTCCGGTCTGACATAAAGCCTTAACTGCGATAGTCGCCGTTGATGTTGATGTAACCATGCGTCAGGTCGCAGGTCCAAACTCCAGCCGCGCCTTTGGCAATCCCCACATCGATATCGATCTCGATTTCGGAGCGCTGCATGTAACGCACCATCAGCGCTTCGCTATAGTTGGGGTCGCGCAACCCCATCGTCGCCACACGGTGACCGCCGAACTTGATCGAAAGCCTGTCGCGATTGGCGAGCTCGCCGGACTTGCCCACTGCCATCACCACCCGGCCCCAATTGGCATCGCCGCCCGCGATCGCCGTTTTCACCAGAGGCGAATTGGCAACCGACAGCGCAATCTTGCGGGCCGCAGCCGCACTCTCAGCCCCCGATACATTGATGCGGATGAGTTTGCTCGCACCTTCGCCGTCGCGCACAACCTGAACCGCCAGGTCCTGCAGCAACCCGTTCAGCTTGATCCGGAACTCATCAAGCCGCTTGTCGTTCGCCCGCAGCACTGGATTGTGCCGCGCGCCCTTGCCTGTTGCAAACATCAACAGCGTGTCGCTTGTCGATGTGTCGCCATCGACAGTGATCGAATTGAAGCTCGTCTCGGCGCCTGCCACCAACAACGCCTGCAGCACGTCTTGCGGGATCGTCGCATCCGTAAAGACGAAGCTCAGAAGCGTCGCCATATCGGGCGCGATCATGCCCGAGCCCTTGGCGATCCCATTGATCTTGACGATCTGCCCATCGATCTGTGCCGATGCTGTCGCCATTTTGGGAAACGTATCCGTCGTCATGATCGCCAGCGCCGCCTGCTCCCAGGCCGTAGCTCCCGTGTTCTCGTAAATCTCGGGCAAGACCGAAGTCAGGCGCCGGACAGGCAAAGGCTCGCCAATCACACCGGTTGAGGCAATGAACACCTCGTGGGCCTTGCAGCCCGCCAGCGCCGCCATGCTGTCCGCCGTCGCTTTGACCGCCTCTGCACCAACGCGTCCGGTAAACGCATTGGCATTGCCGGAGTTGACAACCAGCGCCCGCGCCGATTTTTCGGCCAACGCCGTACGGCACCAATCGACCGGTGCCGACGCTGTCTTGGATTTCGTCAACACTCCGGCGACCGCCGTACCCGGCGCCAGGACGGCCATCAGCACGTCCGTCCGGCCTTCATAACGAATACCGGCAGCACCCGCAGCAAGGCGCACACCCGAAATGGGCGGCAACTTTGCCAACGACTTAGGCGCGAGCGGAGAAACCGGATGCAAGTCTTTCGCGGCTTTCGGAGCCGCTTCCGGCACAGATTTGGCTAACGCCTTATCCTTCAGAGTCTTGCCCGCAGTCGGGGCCATAGCACGTCCCTTTCGCGTAAGCTCTGACGACAACCCGTGCCAGCGACTCCGCACAACTACAATTGTCAGTACCCGTCCTATTACAACCGGTCAAGAATGGCTGATTTCAGCGGATTCCCGACTCACTCCGTTAACGAACTGATGCCTTCAAATCGGTGTCACAACGATTTGAGCCCTGTTATAGCGGATTTCCGGCTTTAACAATGTTCTAGCATCCTTGGTGTGTAGTAGGTTGCAATGATGCGGCACGGCTCATCGACAGCAAAATGGATCCTCAGCCTGGGGTTGACGGTGGCGCTCGCCTTTGCGCCGGCTGCAACAGCGTTCGTTGAATGCATGCCCAGCAAGGCGCAAAGCCACGCGTCTATGGCGCATGGCCAGAAGGCACCGCGCGACACGCCGTGCAATCATTGTGAAGGCCAAGACGAACAACCGTGCTAGGGCCACTGCACCGGCGTGATGGTTTCGATCACTCCATCGGCGGCGGCGTTCGCGCCTCAAACGCTTCCCGCACGCGCGCTGGCGCTTTGCACGTATTCGCCGCTTGCGTTCGCGCCCGCCCGACACGCCACCACCTCGCTCAATTCCTGTCTGAGTTTTTGCAAGTGACCGCCCTGCCCATTCATGGCGGGACCCGCTGACATGTCTATCGGACATGGAATGGAAATGGGCCGCCTCAGCGGTTGCGCTGATCGCGGCCGGTGGCGCTGCGTGGTGGCTGAGGTGGTCCTGGTTGGCTGGACAGGCCAGCAGCGAAGCTAAGGTGTAACCCGCGCGCTCCTCATGCTGTCAGTTTTTGATATCGCCTGGCGAAGGCGAAGCTAGCAATGAAAGAATATGCACCAAGTGCCGACGGCTAGGGCAACAGCACCGAGAGCGACTGCAAAAGCGGCCATGAGATCCTCCTGATCGATGTTTTACGTTAACACTCAATGGACGGCTTGTACAGCGCGGGCGTTCATTGTTTTGGATGCGCAACATCTCAAAATCTGCATCAGGAATGAATGACGTTTTGCCCGCGAATGCTCCTCATTACAGCGAGGCATATTCACGTTTTCGTGATGTTCTCTTGAAGACTATTGGACTAGAAAGTACAGTGATGAGGTAGCATTTCTGAACTGCGGTGATGAACTGATCTAATGAAGAAACTGACGATTGCAGTTCTGTTTCTATTTGCGACGAGCCTTTTTGGGGCTGCGTTCGCCAGCGGCTGCATGGCTACAGCGCGCGCAACGGAGATGGGCACGCAAATGCAAGAGCCCACATGCTGCGCGGTGAAAGCTGCATGCATGGGCGGCTCGTGCTTCGCGCGGGTCCACGACGCCGGGTGCACATCTGATCACGAAACAATCACGGCTTCCCAGAAAAGTCAGTCCGCCGCCGAACTTATCAAAGCACCCTCGCAAACCATTGTTCCTACGCTGTTGCTCACCACGGTTTCGCACTACGATATCGTGCGACCCCCTTCTCGCCAGCGCGATTTCGTGCGCATCGAGGGATACGCCGGCATTTACGAGCGCACAGGTCGCCTCCTCATCTAGCTCGCCACGCGAAGCGACATTGCGGTCGCTGGTGACGCTACACGTGCGCCGGGTGCGCCGTGAAATCTCAAAATCAATCGACAATCGAGTGCGAAAGCGCTCATAGGAAACGGAAAATGAAAACGACAGCAATTCTCGCCGCCACGCTTGCGGCATTCTTGTTTACCGGCGCCCCTACATTTGCCGCAGAGACAGGGGCGGTTAAATCTCAGACTCAAACTCAACCCAAGCGTTGTTACCGCACGGTTCACAAACTGCCCTACCGCCATCGAGTCAAATGCCCCACGGTGAAAGTATACATGAGCGAGGCGGCAAGTCCGGCAATGAGGCAAGTACAGCCTCCGCAACAACTGGCTCAAGGGAAACAAACATGATGGACGGCATGATGATGGACGGCGGGTGGGCAATGATGGCGCTCTGTTTGGTTGCCCTCGTTTTCTTCGTGTTGGGCATTGCTGCCTTTGCGAAGTACCTCTTTTGGAGCAAACGCTAACGAGTCTAGAAATGCGGCGGCCTTGGGGGCCGTCGCATTTCTGCCGGTTGGCATCGCATGAATGTTTCGAATCCCGCTATCACGGGCTTTGATTAACACTATTCTAACGCAAGAATGATGTAATAGGCTTCAAACGCGATGTGGCACCTATCGACCATAGTAAAAAGGATCGTCAGCTTGACGCTGATCGCGACGCTTGCCGTTGCGCCGGTGTCGGCCGCTTTCGCCGCTTGTCTATCCACAGGCACCGGCATGAGCATGGCGAGTGCGGAAAGCCAACCTGATTGTGAAACGCCGTGTAAGGATTGCTCTTCCGAAGAGACAACGCATTTTTGCGAAGGCGACTGTGTTTGTGTAAAAACGACGATCACATCGTCGGATAATATCGCTCCGGCTGCGATTCGGGCGCAAAAACTCATTCCGGAAGAAATCACCCAATCGGTTGCCCCTGTTCGTCCCCCTGATACGCCGCCGCCGCGATCCACCCTTGTTTGATTCGTTCTGAACACGTCGCCCGCGCGATCGCCGGCGATTTTCGAACTCATCCACACAAGGACTCTTTGAAAATGAACTTCGTACCTCACACGCGTCGCGCCCTGACTTTTGCGGGAGTTGTCGTTGCGCTCGCAATTTCTTCACTTACCGCTTGCGGCGAAAATACGTCGCCGATGCCGATGTCCACGACATACGCCTTTTCCACCACCACGCCTGAAATATCCGAAGACAAAGGAACCATTGTCGACATACGTCTCGTGCACAAGGCGACAGGCAAGCCCGTGGCAAACGCCGTAATCTTTGAGACGCGCTTCGATATGGAACCGGATGGAATGGGTGGAATGGACGCGCAAGCGACGTCGATGGGTTCGCCTGCGCCCGGCATTTATCGTTTTAGCTTGAAGCCGACCATGGCCGGACGCTGGGCGTTAAAATTGTCGGCCAAGGTGCAAGGCGAGGCGGAGACCGTGCGCGGCGTTGTCGTGATTACGGCCCGCTAATCATGCGTAAGAACTTAATCTTGGCTGCGGTGGCATTGGCGCTGACTGCAGCCGGTGGCGCTGTTTTGTGGTTGATGTCTGCACCTGGCGAAACGCCCCGCGAGATCACGTCCATGAACACCGGGCGTATTCTCTACTACCAAGATCCGTCCGGCGCGCCGGACTACTCGCCTTTACCCAAAAAAAATGCGCAGGGCCGTGACTTCGTGGCCGTGCGCGCAGCCGGCGAACCTGCACAACAGGCGCAACGGCAGATCAAGTACTACCGCAATCCGATGGGCTTGGCCGACACGTCGCCAACCCCGAAAAAAGACTCGATGGGAATGGATTACATCCCCGTCTATGCAGATGAAACAGACGAACCCGGCACGGTGAAGATCAGCCTCGACAAGGTTCAGCGTCTGGGTGTGCGCACCGCCATCGCCGAACGCCGCGTCCTCAACGAACGCGTGCAGCTTAGCGGCACGGTGACGGCGGACGAGAGGCGGCAAAGCGTTGTCAGCCTGAAATTCAAAGCCTGGATTGCAAAGCTGCACGTTGCAGCCACTGGCGAGAAGGTTCGGGCAGGCCAGCCGCTGTTCGACATCCACAGCCCCTTTATCCTGCAGCAGGAAACGACTCTAGCCCTGGCACTCGGCGCCAAAGAAATCTCAAAGGAACTTGGAGACGTTTACGCCCGGACCAACGCCCGGTCCGAATCTTCCGCGTATCAGCGCTTGCGCCTCTACGAAGTTCCGGACGCCGAAATTGCCCGCTTGGTCCGCACGCATAAACCCAGCGGCCATATCACCTGGGTCGCGCCGCACAGTGGAACCGTACTCGAAAAGGCGGCCGTCGAGGGACTGCACGCCGAAGAAGGAACCGTGCTTTATCGCATCGCCGACCTGTCCAGCATTTGGGTGATCGCTGAAGCACCGGAACTATCGCTGGGCATTGCCAGGCGAGGAGCCAGCGCGCGCATCACACTGAACGCCTATCCAGGCCAAACATTCGAAGGCAAAGTCACCTTCGTCTATCCCGAAGTCTCCATGACAACGCGCACCGCCAAACTGCGCATCGAACTTGCCAACCACGACGGCCTATTGCTGCCCGGCATGTTTGCGTCGGTCGACGTTTCAGCGCCTGCGGGCAGCCCCGTCCTCACCGTGCCGGACAGCGCCCTGATTGACTCCGGCGCCCGCCAGATCGTGCTGATCGCGCGTGGCGACGGCCTCTTCGAACCGCGCGCCGTCAAGGCCGGCCGCCGCGCCAACGGTATGGTCGAAGTCATCAGCGGCCTCAAGCAAGGCGAAACCGTCGTCACCTCGGCGACCTTTCTGATCGACTCCGAAAGCAATCTGCGCGCGGCCTTGCAGGGCTTTAAACAATGATCCCGGCCGTTATCCGCTGGTCGGCGGGAAACATCATGCTGGTGATGATCGGCACGGCACTGGCGATATTCGCCGGGGTCTATGCCCTGCTGACGACGCCGGTCGACGCCATTCCCGATCTCTCGGACACGCAGGTCATCATCTACACCGAGTTTCCGGGTCAGGCGCCGCAGGTGATCGAGGATCAGGTCACCTATCCCCTGACCACCGCGATGCTCAGCGTACCGAAGTCGCGCGCCGTGCGCGGCTTTTCGTATTTCGGGGTCAGTTTTGTCTATGTAATTTTCGAAGACGGCGTCGATCTCTATTGGGCCCGCAGCCGCGTCCTCGAATATCTGAACGCCGCAGCCAGACGTCTGCCTGCCGGTGTCACACCGGCCTTGGGACCCGACGCGACCGGCGTGGGCTGGGTCTATCAATACGCCATCGAGCACCCAACCCTGAACCTCGCCGAAACGCGAACCCTGCAGGATTGGTACGCGCGCTTTGCCGCCGCCAAAGCCTCAGGCGTCGCCGAAGTCTCAAGCGTTGGCGGCCTGGTCAAGCAATACAACGTCGTCGTCGACCCCAGGCGCTTGCTGGCGCTGGGCCTGTCGCTCGACGACGTGCGCAAGGCCATCGCCGCTTCCAACCGCGACGTCGGCGGCCGCGTGGTGGAACTCAGCGAGACCGAACACGCGGTGCGCGGCCGCGGCTATCTCAAGGGCGCCGATGACATCGGCCAGATCATGCTCAAATCGATGGCCGGTGTCCCCGTCACCATCCGTGACGTGGCGCGCGTCGAGATCGGGCCGGACGAACGGCGCGGCGTCGCCGAACTGAACGGCGAAGGCGAAGTCGCGTCCGGTATCGTCGCCCAGCGTCAGGGCGCCAACACGATCGACGTCATCGCTTCGGCCAAAGCAGCGCTCGACGGCATCCTTCCCAGCCTGCCCGAGGGCACGCGCATCACGCCGGTCTACGACCGCTCGGACCTGATCAACCGCGCGATAGCAACACTCGAGCGCACGCTGACCGAAGAAAGCCTCATCGTTGCCCTCGTCTGCATCTTCTTCCTCCTGCATGTGCGCAGCGCGCTGGTGGCCATCATCATGCTGCCCGTCGGCGTGCTGCTTGCCTTTGCCGGTATGAAAGTCCTGGGCCTGAGTTCCAACATCATGAGCCTCGGCGGCATCGCGATTGCCATCGGCGCCATGGTTGACGCCGCCATCGTCATGATTGAAAACGCGCACAAACACATAGAGCGCATGAAGCCAGGCGAAAGCCGGACGCAAGCGGTGATCGACGCCGCCATTGAAGTGGGGCCGTCGCTGTTCTTCAGCCTGCTCGTCATCACCGTATCGTTCCTGCCGATTTTCGCACTCGAGGCGCAGGAAGGGCGCCTGTTCCATCCGCTCGCCTTCACCAAGACATTTGCCATGGCAGCCGCCGCCTTGCTGTCGGTGACACTGGTGCCTGCCCTCATGGTGCTGTTCATCAAAGGAAGAATTCGCAGTGAAGCCGAGAATCCGGTCAACCGCGTGCTGATCGCGTTTTACCGCCCGATCATTCGCGCCGTGCTGAACGCGCGCGTCGCGACCGTGGCGGTGGCCGCAATCGTTCTTGCACTTTCGGCTTGGCCGCTCTCGCGCATCGGCTCGGAGTTCATGCCCGCCCTGAATGAAGGCACGCTGCTCTACATGCCAACCACTTTGCCCGGCCTGTCGGTCACCAAAGCTGGCGAACTCCTCCAGACGCAGAACAAGATCATCAAATCGTTTCCCGAAGTGGCCTCCGTCTTTGGCAAAGCCGGCAGAGCCGCAACCGCGACCGATCCGGCGCCGCTCGAAATGTTCGAAACAATCGTCAATCTCAAGCCCGAAGGCGAATGGCGCCCCGGCATGACGACGGACAAGCTGATCGCCGAGATGGACGCCAGCCTGCAATTCCCAGGCGTCAGCAACGCCTGGACGATGCCGATCAAGGCACGCATCGACATGCTCTCGACCGGCATCCGCACGCCTGTCGGCGTCAAGGTGATCGGCCGCTCACTCGCCGACATCGAAACCGCAGCGCGTGAGATCGAGCGCGTGCTGCGGAAAGTGCCGGGCACCGCCAGCGCCTTCTCCGAACGCATCGGCGGCGGCTATTATTTGACGATTGAGCCTGACCGGCGCGAACTCGCGCGTTACGGCCTCAGCGTCGATCAGGTCCAGGACACGATCGCCATGGCGCTTGGTGGCGAAGCCATCACCACCACCGTCGAAGGCCGCGAACGCTACGCCGTCATCCTCCGCTACCCGCGCGACCTGCGCTCCGATCCGCGGACAATTGCCCAACAGGTCATCGTGCCCATCGCAGGCGGCGGCGTGCCACTCGGCCAGGTCGCCAATATTAAACTTGAACAGGGCCCCTCCACGATCCGCACTGAAGACGCGCAACTCGCGGCCTATGTCTTCGTCGACGTGCGCGACCGCGACCTCGGCGGCTATGTCGCCGAAGCACGCGCCGCCGTGGCGCGCGATGTGAAATTCCCAGCCGGCGTCTATCCGGTATGGAGCGGCCAGTTCGAATATCTCGAGCGCGCCCAGGCAAGGCTCATGGTCGTGGTGCCCTTCACGCTCGTGATTATTTTCCTTCTGCTTTATCTGAACTTCGGGCGTCTGAACGAAACCCTGATTGTCATGCTCTCGGTGCCCTTCGCCCTCGTCGGCGGGCTGTGGCTGACTTATTGGCTCGGCTTCAATTTCAGCGTCGCCGTCGCAGTCGGCTTCATCGCGCTCGCAGGCGTCGCCGCCGAAACCGGCGTCGTGATGCTCATCTACCTCGACAACGCCTATCGCGCTCAGACAAACGGAGACGTCAACGCCGCCATCATGGAAGGCGCCGTCGAACGCGTTAGGCCCAAATTAATGACCGTCACGGCCATCATGGCAGGCCTCCTGCCGATCATGTGGAGCACTGGCGCCGGCTCCGAAATCATGCAACGCATCGCCGTGCCAATGATCGGCGGCATGGTGTCGTCGACGGTGCTGACACTGATCGTCATCCCCGCGATCTATTCGCTGGTAAAGTCAAACGCGCGGTCCTGAATATCCTTTCCCGCGAGCGCAGATGTTCGGCGCAACGAAAAAGGAATTGCTTCACAGCCTCAGGACGCCCGTGCTCCCAAGAAGTCACACCAGCGGATCGCCGAGTGGGCGGCCGGAGGGGTGTTGGGTGAATTCGTCGGCGACGACGTCGTTGGTTTGATCCGCCCAATCGCCGCGAAGCCGTTCGTCGGCGATGGCGATGATGCGCTCGCGCAGAGCCTCGTCGCGGTTGAGCAGGCTTTCGAAATCGATCGCGTCGATAATCATCATATGCGTGCGCGAAAGTGCCGTGACCGTTCCCATGCGCTTGACGCGTTTGAGCAACGCCAATTCGCCGAAGAATTCGCCGGCGCAGAGCTTGATGTGACCGCGCGGCAACTCGATCTTCACTTCGCCGTCGGCGATGAAGAACATGCCTTCGGCCTCTTCGCCACGCGCCGCGATCACGGTGCCTGCGGATACGGCGCGCGTGCGCATGATTTTCATGACTTCGGCGATTGCTGCTGCGTCAAGCGAGGCGAACAAGGGGACACGCGCGACCATGCCCCACGTCACAACAAAGTCGCGGCGGTGGATTTCATTGACGAAGGCGGTCGCCACGATACCAATCGGCAGCGCGAAAAGCCCGAGCCCGCAAATCATGACAACCGCGCCGAACATTTTGCCCAGCGCGGTGATTGGGACCGCATCGCCGTAACCGATTGTTGTCAAGGTCGCCAGCGCCCACCACATTGAATCGGGAATAGTGCCAAACTGTTTGGGTTGTGCGTGACCTTCGATGACATGCATCACAGTGCCGGAGAACACCGCCGTACCCACCATGAGGATCGTAGCGCCGATCAGAGCGCGCCGTTCCTCGTACAGCGCGCGGCCCAATGTGACCATGGCCGGTGAATAGCGCACGAGCTTCATGAAGCGCAGCAGCCGGAACATGCGCAACACGCGCAAGTCCATGCCAGGAAATATCCAGGACAAATAGGACGGCGCGAAGGCGAAGAAGTCGATCAACTGAGCGGGGCGGCTTGCGAACACCAGCCGCCCGCGCAGCCCGCCGCGCTGTCTGATTGCCGGAATTTCGATCGAAACCCACAGGCGGGCGATGTACTCACACGTGAAGAAGGCGACCGACATGACATCGAAGACAAGGAACTCCATCGCGTAAGGATCGTGAATGCCGGGCACACTTTCCAAAATGACAGCAAGCACGTTGAGGACGATCAGGCCTACCATGAAATCGTCGAATATCTGTGCGCCAGCACTCGATCCGCCCGCCTCGACGACGATGTAGATCCAGCGGCGCCAGCGAGAGAGCGCCCCGCTCACGCCGCCGCCTTGATCGCGGCAAGGATGGAGTCGAGTGCACCCTGAAGCCTGGTGCCATCCGGCCCGCCGCCTTGGGCCATGTCGGGCCGTCCGCCGCCGCCTTTGCCGCCGACGGCTTCGACAGCGCGTTTGAGCAATTCAACGGCGTTGAAGCGGCTGGTCAAATCCTGGGTGACGCCGACAACAAAGGCCGCTTTGCCGTCGCTGGCGGTGGCGAAGGCAATGACTCCGCTGCCGATTTTCTGCTTGGCCTGATCGGCCAGGGTTCGAAGGTCCTTTGGCTCTACGCCTTCAACGATGCGTGCCATGACGCGAATGCCCGCAATCTCGGCGCTTTCGCCCGGTGCGCTGCCACTGCCTCCCATCGCGATCTGGCGGCGCGCTTCGGAGAGTTCGCGTTCGAGTTTTTTGCGTTCGTCCATGAGTTGGACAATGCGTTCGGCAAGTTCGGCAGGGGGCGCACGCATGATTCCGGCCGCTTCGCGGATGAGCTTGTGTTGTTCGTTCAGGAATGAAAGTGCGCCGGCACCCGTCAGCGCTTCAATGCGCCTGACGCCCGCCGAGACGGCACTTTCGCCAGTGATCTTGAAGAGGCCAATATCACCCAGGCGGCGCGCATGGGTGCCGCCGCACAGTTCAACGGAATAGATCTTGCCGTCATCGGTGCCCATCGAGAGCACGCGAACCTCGTCACCGTATTTTTCACCAAAGAGCGCCATGGCGCCTTCGGCAACGGCTTCGTCAGGTGTCATGAGGCGGGTGACGACGTCTTCGTTGGCGCGGATTTTTCCGTTGACGCTGGACTCGATGGTAGCGAGTTCGGTTTCGGAAAGGGCTTTGTTGTGGCTGAAGTCGAAGCGCAAACGTTCGGCCGATACCAACGAACCTTTTTGCGTGACGTGCGGCCCCAACGTGCGGCGTAGCGCTTCGTGCATGAGGTGGGTGGCGGAGTGGTTGGCGCAGGTGGCGGCGCGCAACGTGGTGTCGACGCGCAATTCCACCACGGCACCAAGTTTGAGCTGGCCGCGTGTGAGCTTGCCGAAGTGGATGTGAAGGTCGCCCAGTTTCTTTTGCGTGTCGGTGACGGTGAATTCGGCGCCTGCGCTTGTGATCATAATTCCTTCGTCACCGACTTGCCCCCCGGACTCGCCGTAGAAAGGTGTTTGATTGACGATAATTTGCCCTTCGTCGCCCGTGCCCAGCTGTTGAACCGGCTCGCCGTTCCTGATGAGGGCTGAGATGATGCCTTCGGCGGATTCGGTTTCGTAGCCAAGGAATTCGGTGGCGCCAGTTTTCTCGCGCAGTTCGAACCACACCGTTTCAGTGGCGGCATCGCCGGAGCCTGTCCAGGCGGCGCGCGCGTCGGCCTTTTGCCTGGCCATTGCCGTGTCGAAGCTGGCCTTATCGACCGTAATGCCGCGCCCGCGCAACGCATCTTCGGTCAGGTCGTAAGGAAAGCCGAAAGTGTCGTAGAGTTTGAAGGCGACATCGCCCGGCAGGGTTTTGCCCGAACTCATACCGCTGGTGGCTTCGTCGAGCAGTTTCAGGCCGCGTTCGAGAGTTTGGCGGAATTTGCCTTCTTCCAACTTCAGCGTTTCGGTGATGAGGGCCTGAGCGCGGGTGAGTTCGGGAAAGGCCGCACCCATCTCGCTGACGAGTACCGGCACGAGGCGCCACATCAAAGGGTCTTTCGTTCCCAAAATGTGGGCGTGGCGCATGGCGCGGCGCATGATGCGGCGCAGCACGTAGCCGCGACCTTCGTTTGAGGGAAGGACGCCGTCTGCAATCAAGAATGATGCCGAACGCAGGTGATCGCTGATGACACGATGGCTGGCGGCGTGGGCGCCGTTTGCGTGTTGGCCTGAAGCTTGAGCCGAGGCATCGATGAGATGGCGGAAGAGGTCGGTGTCGTAGTTGTCGGTCTTGCCCTGGAGGATCGAGGCCATGCGCTCGAGGCCCAAGCCGGTGTCAATGGACGGTTTGGGCAGCGAGACGCGTTTGTCCTTCGATACCTGGTCGAACTGCATAAAGACCAGATTCCAGAATTCGACGAAGCGATCACCGTCTTGGTCCGGCGAGCCTGGTGGTCCGCCCTGGATCTTGTCGCCGTAGTCGTAGAAAATTTCCGAACACGGTCCACATGGACCGGTGTCCCCCATCGACCAGAAATTGTCTGACGAGGCAATGCGGATGATCTTGTTGTCGGGGAAGCCTGCGATTTTCTTCCAGAGGGCGGCTGCTTCATCGTCATCTGCGTAGACGGTGACCAGCATGCGATCGGTGTTGAGCTGGAACTCTTTCGTAATGAGGTTCCAGGCCAGTTCGATTGCCGTGTCCTTGAAATAGTCACCAAACGAGAAATTGCCCAGCATCTCGAAGAAGGTGTGATGGCGGGCGGTGTAGCCGACATTGTCAAGGTCGTTGTGCTTGCCGCCGGCGCGGACGCATTTTTGCGAGGAGGTGGCGCGGGTGTAAGGCTTCTTTTCCTGGCCGGTGAAGACGTTTTTGAACTGCACCATGCCCGCGTTGGTGAACATGAGCGTCGGGTCGTTGCGCGGTACCAGCGGCGACGACGGCACGATCTCGTGGCCGTGCCTGGCGAAGTAGTTGAGAAACGTCGAGCGAATATCGCTAAGGGCAGTCATGGGTCAGCCTACAAATCGCGGAAATGCCGGGTGTAGGATGTAGTCGGCCAGGTGCATGCCTGTCCAGCGACTGAGTGCATTTGCGCACGTTAAGAGTTCGAACTGGTGCTGGAAAGTGGCTGCGAATCGACAGGATCGATCGCTGCGGCGCTGTGCATGTAGTGGCGGCGCAGTAGTGACGCTGCAGCCGCCGCTGCGGGCAGCGAAAGAAGTATTGCAATCGAAAGCGGAAACCCGGCAGCCGACAGAGACGCCGCACACAGGGCGGCCGTGCAGCATCCGATGTCCCACCCGCCTTCGGCCGCCATGTGGAAGCGCAGCGGGCACGGCGACGCCTTGGCAAGATTGTAGACTGCCGTCATCATCGCGGGTGACTGCAGGCAGGCCGCTAGCGCGCCGAAAGCATTGGCTAGGACAGCCAGCCAAGGTGAGCCGAAGCTTGCAGCGCGCATCAGCACAACAACTGCGACCACAGTGTAGGCGACTAACACCGCCCGCGGACCTTGGCCCGCGTCGATGTGGCGGCCGAGCAGCAGTCCGCCCACTGCGCCGACGAGTGCTGCTAACGCCATTGCACCACCATAGGCCACCAAATTTTCGCCAAGCGACACAAAAAGTGCGATCTGCCAGACCAAAACGTAAGACGCACTAAGCCAGCCGTCGGCGACGAAGAGAATTATACCCAGGCGCGCGGCACGAAACGCACCTGGTGCTGCCTGCACTATCGCGACGTTGGGGGCCTGCAAAAGTGGGAGGGCGGCAAGTGCCTGGACGACCGCTGCGGCGGCGAAGGCCCATCGCGGGCCGAAGGTCACAAGCGCCCAACCTCCGATGAGGGGCGCGACGATGCCGGCGATAGCGGCCAGCGCTTCGCGCGCACCGATCTGATGACCGCGATGTTCATGGTCGCCAAGGGCTGCAAAGTAGGCGTGATAAGACGTCACATAGAACACCTCGCCGATCGACGAGACGAGGCAGAGCACGACGAGAGCCAAGCCTACGCCCTGAACTTCAGCCAACACCGGGTACTGCACTGCAACCGCCAAGGTGCCGAAGATGAGTGTCGACTTCAAACCGAAGCGCTTGGCCAGCGGCAGGATGATGGGACGCAGAATGAAGCGCCCGGCGGGAATCGCCGCGAGCACGAGCAAGGACGAGGGAACGGACACACCGGCGCGCAGCAGGTATGCGTAAAAGAAGACGCCGCCCGCGCCTTGCGCCAGTGCGTGGATGGCGTAGTGCAGATTGATCAGGTTGATGGTGGTGTTGCCCAGGAAAGCTATAGCCCGTCATAGACTAACGCGGCATGAGCCGGGCGCGAAAAAAAGTGGTGGCCCGAGCCTCGGAGGGGGCATTGAGGCTCGGGCCGATCTCTCCGCTTTCGCTGGGGGGCCTTTGAAGGGGTGGAGAGAAACTGTAATTTTTCAGTCTTCGCCGTCGTCGTCTTTGTCGGGCGTGGTTGCGAGCGCATTGCTGAGCAGGCCCGCGTTGGCGCGAACTGCGGCCTCAATTTTTGCGGCCATTTCCGGATTCTCGCTCAAGAAGACTTTTGCGTTCTCCCTGCCCTGCCCGATGCGCTGGTTCTCGTAGGAGAACCACGAGCCGGACTTTTCAATGATGCCCGCCTTGGAGCCCAAATCGACCAGTTCGCCGACTTTTGAAATGCCGGAGCCGTACATGATGTCGAACTCGACCTGGCGGAACGGCGGGGCGACCTTGTTCTTGACAACTTTGACGCGGGTTTGGCTGCCGACCACATCGTCGCGTTCCTTGATGGCGCCGATACGGCGGATGTCGAGGCGAACCGAAGCGTAGAACTTCAGCGCGTTGCCGCCGGTCGTGGTTTCCGGACTGCCGAACATGACGCCGATCTTCATGCGGATCTGATTGATGAACAGCACCATCGTGTTGGAGCGCGAGATCGAACCTGTGAGTTTGCGCAGGGCTTGGCTCATCAAACGGGCTTGCAGACCGGGGAGTGAATCGCCCATTTCGCCTTCGATTTCGGCTTTTGGTGTGAGGGCCGCGACCGAGTCGATGACGATGATGTCGACGGCGCCTGAGCGCACCAGCGTGTCGGTGATCTCAAGTGCCTGTTCGCCAGTGTCAGGTTGCGACACCAACAGTTCGCCGATGTCGACGCCGAGCTTTTTGGCGTAACCGATATCGAGGGCGTGCTCGGCGTCTACGAAGGCAGCTATACCGCCGGCCTTCTGCACTTCGGCCACCACGTGGAGCGCCAAAGTGGTTTTGCCGGACGATTCCGGCCCGTAGACCTCGACGACGCGGCCGCGCGGTAAACCGCCAATGCCGAGGGCGATGTCGAGGCCCAGCGAACCGGTGGAGACCGATTCGATTTCTGCGACTTTTGGGTTGGCGCCGAGTTTCATCACGGAGCCCTTGCCGAAGGCGCGGTCGATTTGGCTTAAGGCTGCTTCCAGGGCTTTTTTGCGGTCCATTCCGTCCTGCTGTTCTACTACTCGGGCTGGGGCACTCATTTGATCTCTCCTTAAATCATGGGGTCTGGGCGGCTGCAACTTTGGTAAACGTACGGCGTTTGTTCTGAATTGCCAAATACTGGTCAACTTATTGATTTTTATAATACTTTTGGATTTGCTCCCAGAACATTCTGAAAACTATATCGACAATTTATCCCTTTCCGCAACGTACATGTGTTAAAGCGTTATCCATGTCAAAGAAGCCGGCTCGATTTCCCCAAACGGACCCTCGCGATGTAATGGCGAAGTTTGACCGGTTGCTGGCTGCCATGGCGCCAAAGTCAGCCGCACCGGAACGGCCGCCTCAGAAAATTGCGCGGCGCGGAAAGAAGAAGGCGCGCGCGACTACATCGCCAAATGCGTCTTGATTTCGTGCGACATGCGCCATGCGGTTTTGTAGGTGACGGCCAATTGGCGCTGGACCTCGCGGGCTGTCATACGCTTGTGGCCGGCGCAATAGAGAAACATGACGTAAAACCAGTCTTGCAGCGGCGTACGGCTGCGGACGAACGGTGTCCCCGCTTTAGGGTGTATGTGGAAGGCACACCGCTGGCAGACGAACGCCTGTTGCCGGCGCAGGCGGTGAAACTTGCCCAGCCGTGCGCATTTTGGGCACTGGCCGGGATTGCCGAAGCGCAGTTTAAGCAGGTGATTGAGACAGGCGTCTTCCGTGGGAAACCGCTGCGCAAAAACGCGGTAGAGAATTGTTTCGGGGTCGGGGGTGGTCATCATTTTGGTTTATCTTGAAAGCATATCTCCCGTAAATCGTTACTTTGAGGTTTGTTGTAGAACGGTGTTCAATGTGATATCATGATATCATGATCCGAGGTAAGACAATGGGCCAACTTGTCGTTCGCAATATCGAAGATACCGTTAAGCAGCGCCTTCAGCTTCGCGCAATCAAGCATGGCCGCAGTATGGAAGAGGAGGTACGGGACATATTGCGCAATGCGGTGAAGGTTGAGAGTTCATCGACCGCACGGCTTGGAACCAAGCTGCGGCAACGGTTTGCCGGCCTTGGTCTGGACGCAGATCTCAAAGAACTCAGAGGCACGAAAGCCCGGCCTGCCCGCTTTACACCGTGATTGTGGTCGATACAAACGTCGTCTCGGCGGTCATGCGCGACTCTGCGGAGGCTAGGGTCATCGCATGGATGAACGCGCTGCCCGCAACTTCGTTGTGGATCAGTGCGATATCAATCTTCGAAATTCGCTTTGGACTCTCGCGGCTTCCGGCAGGCAAACGCCGCCAGACACTTGAGAACGCTTTTGAGCGCTCTGTTGCCGAAGACTTTGAGGGCCGTGTCCTGAATTTCGACGACGGCGCGGCCAATGCCGCAGGCGCCATCGCGGCGGCTCGCGAGGCCGTGGGCAAACCGGTTGAAGTGAGGGACATTCAAATTGCGGGCATTGCGAAGCATCACGGCGCCACGGTCGCGACACGCAATACGCGCCACTTTGAAGGGCTTGGGATCACATTGATTGATCCATGGACGGCTTCACGCTGAGTGAAGCCTACCCCTCTTCCAGCACCTCTTTCACCTTGCCGGTCAGCGCCTTTAGCGAGACGGGTTTGGCGAGGAAGTGGAGCGGTTCGGGAAGATCATTTGAATTGCGAAACACGTCTTCGGCGTAACCCGACATGAAAATCGTGCGCAGGCCCGGTTTGATTTCGCGGGCGGCTTTTACCAGCGTTGGCCCATCCATCGACGGCATCATCACGTCAGACACGATCAGGTCGATCTGGCCATCGTAGGTGCGAACGATTTCGAGGGCCTCTTCGCCGCCACAGGCGTCCAGCACCTTGTAGCCGCGCATCTGCAACGCACGCATGGCAAAGTCCCGGACGGCATCTTCATCTTCGACCAGCAGAATTGTACCAACGCCGGTGAGGTCGCGCTGTGCCGGCTTGTCCGATGCCGGGGCTGGTACTACCGCCGGCAGCGGAATGTGGCGCGGAAGATAGACACGGAAGACCGTGCCTTTGCCGGGCTCGGATTCAGGGAAAATGTAACCACCGGTTTGTTTGACAATGCCGTAGACCGACGCCAGGCCCAGTCCCGTGCCGTGGCCTTTTTCCTTTGTGGTGAAGAACGGTTCGAAGATCTTGCCGAGATTTTCCTTTGATATGCCGATGCCCGTGTCTTGCACGTCGATTGTCACGTAATCGCCCGATGGCATGAGAACCTGGCCATATGACCGTGTTTCCTGCAGGCTCAAATTGGCCGAGCGAATGGTGAGCTGCCCGCCATGGGGCATGGCATCGCGGGCATTGACGGCCAGGTTGATCAGCGCGTTTCCGAGTTGATTTTGATCGGCCATGACGGGCCACAGATCGCGGCCGTGTTCGACTTTCAGTTTGACCCGGTCGCCGATGAGGCGGCGCAAGGTAATGGACCAATCGGCGACAAGATCGGTCAGGTTGAGCACTTCGGGTTCAAGCGTTTGGCGGCGCGAAAAGGCCAGCAGCTGGCGCACGAGGGATGCCGCGCGCAAACCGGTGTTGTGGATGTTGTTCAAATCGGCAAACGACGGGTCGCCAGGCTGGTGACGCTGCAGCAGCAACTCCGCAACACCGTTGATGACAGTCAGGAGGTTGTTGAAGTCGTGTGCGATGCCGCCCGCGAGCTGACCGACGGCTTGCATTTTTTGCGATTGAGCGAACTGGGTTTCGAGAGCGGTTTGACCGGTTGTGTCTATGAGGTAGACGGCAAAGATCGCATCAGAGCTTTCTTCAGGGTGGAAGCGGCTGGCAAACAATTGCGCGGTGCGTTCATCGCCCGATTTGAAGCGCACTTCAACCGGCGCCCGTGAGACCTCGCCGACGGCAAGGGTTGTCAGTCGCGCCCGCGTTTCCTGAACGGTTTGATCGCGGAAGAATGTATAGACGGATTTGTCTTTGAGTTTGCGCAGATCGGTCGCGGTCAAGGCGGCAAAACCGGCATTGGCTTCGACAATGATGCCGTCGGCGGTGATCAGCGCGATGCCGACGGGCGCGTCCTGGATGAATTTCGGAATGTGCACTTCGGCGCCGCCCAAACCCGGAAGCATGGGTTGTTCCATCGGGCGGAGTTGCACGACAACGGATTGGCGCGCGGGTTCCACGCTTTGCAGCAGTGGCCGTCGTGGTGAAGACTCGGTGATGCGCCAGACGGTGTGGCCGAGGCTGCTGATGGGGGCAACGGCGACGTGAACCCATTTGCCGGCGGTGTTTTTGAGCTTGAGTTCTTCTTCGCGCCCCTCTTTGAGACTGGCGGCGCGGACCAAAGCGTAGAGGCGTTGAGCTGTATCGGTGTCGGATGAAAATCCGGCCACCGGCAGAACGTCGCCACCCGAGAGGCTGCGGCCGAAGAGTTTTCGCCAGGCTGGATTGGCATAAGCGATCGAACCATCGGGCGAGGTGATGGCGCAGGCGCGATGATCGGTGTCGAGCGCCATTCCGAACAAACGTGCGGGCGCTTCGGCGGGGACCAGGCGCCCGGAGGTAATCGCAAATATCAATGCCGATCCGCACAAGGTGATACCGATGAGGAACGCCAGTCCGCCAAAACCGGCGGCGGAGGGCCAGGCCACGACCGCCAACCCGACCAAGCAGGCGAGGCCGAAGAGACCCATCGCGATTTCAGCATTTGAAAAATCAAGCGGCAGCTTCCACCACGCCGCACTGGCTGAAGGAGCTTGGGGTGGTTCGTTGGGCGGAGGTGTCGGCTCTAGTGCTGATTTCATTTACGACGCTCTGTACGCGCGGATACGATTTTGCCTTTCAAGCGCATAACAAAACCGATGGCGACGCAGACTGGCGTGCCCATTTTGCCTGATTCGCCGGACAAAGCGACCGCGTAGTGCGTGGGGTTGGCGATAATTACCGAGGCCTTGGGGACGCCTGCCATCATGAGCTTACGGGAAGGTTCTGAACGAATTTGTTTGAGACGTGCCTTAACTACCGGATCACGTTCACTTTGCTGGTGTTCTTCCCTGGGTTCCTGGCGTGTCATCTTTAAGCGACGCATGCGCTCAAAATATTGCCAGCCGTCACTGCAATGGGACAGAAGGGGCGCATTACCTTCGGCTGGACCGACGGAGATGCGAACGATGTCGATCTTGAAGATTATCACTGAGGATGAAGACAATGACCAAAACAATTCCCAAGCGGGGCTTACCGCCCATGCATCCCGGTGAACTATTGCGCGAACTCTGGCTGAAACTCCAGAAGCGGACTGCTTAATAAGTGGCAAGTGACAGGAAGCGCTGCTCTTCCCCCACCTTGTGAAGAGAGAATTACGCACCATAGTCTACGCCGTCCTGGCGTTGCTATCCGCGCCACTCATACACGTGGCGCTTTTTAATGCCCTTGGATGGAACGAGTACATGCCGTTCCTGACGTTGCCGCACTGACCGCAATTCTTGCCGAGGCGGGGCAGAGCACAACGGACCTGAATGGGATGGCGGCAGGCCAGTTGTAAACAAGCAGAGAGACGGTGTCAGATACCCCAAACCCAGGCCAACCTGCTGGAAAATCCACTCCGACCCAGATACAAAATCCGTCGAACATCGCAGTACCTTAATAGCAGGCAGGAAGTGTGCACCATGGAAGCGAAGCAGACGATTGGGTTTGGCGCCGGGATGATCATTGGCATCCTCCTTGGAGCCCTGATCGACAATATGGCCCTGGGCATTATCATTGGTTGCCTGCTCGGGTTTGGAATCGTCAAGCTGCCGGGACGCTCCTGATTGGATCAATTCGGAGAATCCGGGTTAGCTCAGACTGAGCTAACCCCAATTCTTTTGCGCACCTATGAGGGGCCGGCATTCCGGTTGAGGAGGCCGTACGACGCAAAGATATGGGGTCAGAGCGACTTCCTTGCTCATCCCAAAACCGCTCCCACTGCCCGACTGGACAATCCCCAACCTCAATGCGCGAGCGCACGGCGCACTGCGGCGGGCATTTTCTGCGTGACCCCGAGCAGCGAGCGCGCCGCACCGGAGGGCGCCTTGCGCCGTTGCTCCCAATCCTGCACGACGCGCTTGGACACATCCAGCAGACCGGCAAATTCGCTCTGGCTGAGATTCAGCCTGGCACGGATCTTCGCCACGTCGATATCGCCGTAAATCTTCGACGGGCCGTGGCCCGCGCCCTGGCTACGGCGACCGCCTCCTGCAATCCCTTGATCAAACGCTTTCCAAATTGGGTCATATCATCTTGTCCCTGTTACTCTTCAACCACTCTTTGCTCAACCCTTTTAGACTGAATCGGCACATCACCGCTTGGCGGAGACTTTGCCTTTCAAGCGCATGACGAAACCGATCACTTGGGCCACGGCCTTGAAGTGTTCGGGCTTGATGGTCTCATCCACGTCGACAGAGGCGTAGAGGGCTCGCGCGAGGGGTGGATTTTCTACGATAGGGACGTTGTGTTCCTTGCCGATTTCCCGGATCTTCAACGCGATGTGATCCATGCCTTTGGCGACGCAGATTGGCGCGCCCATCTTGCCTTGCTCGTAGGACAAAGCGACCGCGTAGTGCGTCGGGTTGGTGATAATCACCGATGCCTTGGGGACGGCCGCCATCATGCGCTTGCGGGAACGTTCTGAACGAATTTGTTTGAGCCGGGCCTTGACGACCGGATCGCCTTCACTTTGCCGGTGTTCTTCCTTGGCTTCCTGACGTGTCATTTTTAGGCGACGCATGCGCTCAAAATACTGCCAGCCATAGTCGGCGAGCGCGATCACGGCCAAGACGGCCAAGGCCGCGAGCATGACTTTTGTCATCAGCGCCAGCAGCACCGGCATGATTTGGGTCACCGGCATCATGACGATGGCGAGCAATGATTGGCGTTCCGGCCAGAGCGTGGCAGCGACGGCCACTGCGATGGCGAGGGTCTTGAGCACGCCCTTGATAAAGGTCACCAGGGCCGCCCGGCCGAAGAGGCGCGAGAAGCCTTTGAGAAAATTGAGCCGGGCGATGTCAGGCTTCAGTTTTTCCAGCGCGAATACCGGCGGATGCTGAATCAAATGCGCGCCAATGGCGACGACGACCAAAATGCCAAATGGCACGGCGAGTATCATGAGCAACTGGAAGGCAATGGAGCTGGCTAATCCGGGCGCTGATTCTGCGGTCAGGCTTATCGCATGCGGGCTTTCCAGAAAGCCAGTCAGCATCTTGCGCAGATTGTGCGCGGTCGCGGGGCTCCACAAAATCAGAAACGCTGTGGCAGCGGCAAGCACCAGCCAGGCGGCTATGTCGGGAGACTGGGTGACGTCGCCGCGGGCTTCGGCGTCCTGCAGTTTCTTTTGACTGGGTTGTTCGGTTTTTTGACTGTCGTCGTTTTCTTCGGACATGGCGCCTGGCTATGACCTCAATGGGGAACGAAGAGTTGCGCCTTGGACGTAAATTCGTCCAGGAACAACATCATCATGGTCGATAGTGTCAGCGCCAGAATCACGAACCCGGCCAGAATGTTCAAGGGCGTGACGAGAAAGAATATCTGCAGTTGCGGCATCATCCGGGCGACGACGCCGGCAGCGCCATAGACGATGAGGCCGAAAACAATGAAGGGCGCCGACATCTGAATGCCGACCATGTACATCCCCGACATCGTGCCGGTGGCGAGCTTGGCAAAGTCACCCACCACCGGAATTTTGCCGGGCGGGAACAGGTGGAAGGAATGCTCGATCCCGGCGATCAGAAGGTGGTGCAGATCGCTCATGAAAATCAGCGTTATCGCGAGCAGCGACAGGAACATCGAAATCAGCGCCCCTTGCACACCTTGCGTGGGATCCACTCCTTGCGCAAAGGCCAGACCCGTCTGTGTGGCGATCACGTTGCCGGCCACTTGCACCGAGCCCATCACCATCCTGAGCAGCAAACCGATGGCAAGGCCGGTGATCACTTCCGAGAGCACAATGCCTGCGAGCGAGGGTATGGTTGCCGAGATATTTGCGGGGTAAAGGCCGCCCACCACCGGCGCCATGATCAGGGTCAGACCCAGCGCCAAACTGAGCCGTGCGCGCGCTGGAATGCTGAGCTCGCCCAAGGCAGGCAAGGTCATGACCATCGCGCCGACACGCGAAAATACGAGCATGAAGGTCAGGATATCTGCCGGCAGAAGCTGTTGAAGTTCCGTCATCTTTCGCCGCAATAGCCCCGTTCAGGGCCGGATAATCATTTGCACGATCGTGTTCATCAGACCCGACATTGATGCCGCCATGAGCGGTAACATCAGAATAACGGCGACGAAGATCGCCAAAATCTTTGGCACGAAGACAAGAGTCGCCTCTTGAATCTGCGTCAGCGCTTGCAGCAGGCCTACGGCCACACCGACGACCAGGCCGACCATCATGACCGGGCCTGCCATCACAACCAGCACCCACATCGATTCCCGCGCCAGATCCAACGCTTCAGCGCCGCCCATTTTCCCAATCCCCTTTTTTGTTTCTAAATCGGCATACGCAGAATGTCTTGGTAGGCGGCAATCACCTTGTCGCGAATGGCCACCACGGTTTCGAGGGTCATCTCGGCGGAGTTGACGGCCGTTACAACATCGACGAGGTCACCTTTGCCTTGCACCAGGCCTGCGGCTTTGACTTCGGCTTCGCGCCCGGATTTCAAGGCATCGTTCAAAACGCCGTTGAGCAATTCGCCAAACGATGATCCGGGCGTTGCGGCTTCGCCGGTGCCACCCATTTTTGCGGCTTGGGCATAGGCATTGATTGCAGCGGGATTGATGGCGGCTACCATGGTTCAGCTCCGGTTGGGATTATCGTTTCAGGAGATCGACTGTGCGCGCCAACATGGAGCGCGTATTGTCGATGACACTGAGGTTTGCTTCGTACGAGCGTTGCGCTTCACGCATGTCCGCCATTTCAATGAGCGAGCTGACGTTTGGCATTTTGACATAGCCGCGGCTGTCCGCCGCCGGGTGGCCCGGCATGAATTGTTCGCGGAATTCAGACATATCCTTGACGACAGACGAAACCTTTACGGTTTCAACACCGGTGGCACGATCCAATTCGGTCTTGAAGACCGGTATGCGGCGGCGGTAGGGATCTTCGCCTGGCGCGGCTGCGGTTGACGAGGCGTTGGCCATGTTCTCGGCGATGACGCGCCAGCGCTCGGCCTGCGCGCGCATGCCGGCGGCTGCGACCAACATGGATTTCATCATTTCCATTTTTGTTTTCCCTTTTGCGATTATTGCGAGCCGCCCAGAGCGGTGCGCCACATCGATGTCATTTTTTTGTAAAGACCGGCGGCCTGGGCATAGCCGATCTGGGTTTCGGACACTTTGAGCATCTGCTCTTCGACAACGACCGAGTTGCCGTCAGGTGTTGAACGGGAATCAGGCGACACCATGGCCTGGTACGACCGGCCTGCGCCGGCCTTCGCTTGAATGTGCATCGCATTCGTTGTCAGCATTCCGCCACGCATGGAGTCGGTCAAAGCCGAGGCGAAATCATTGGCGCGTAGATCATGGGGCACGTACCCCGGCGTCGATGCGTTGGCGATGTTGACGGCGAGCACCGATTGGCGATCACTGAGCCAGCTCATTTTCTGCTGCAACAATCCCACCAGTGGTAAATTGCCCATAGTCATGACGTTCCTGCCCTGCCCGAAGGTTTCGCTATCCGAGCGGCAGTTTTTGCCCGTTACACTTAAAGCCGGTTTAAGAGCGGCGAAGAAATTTGATCTAATTTCAGTGTGCGCTCACGCTTTCCTGCGGATCAGCATAAAAATTCATCTCGCGTTTACCGGATGGCAACCAGGAAAAATCTGCCTGCTGTTTAGCTGGACTTAAGGTTACTTGGCCATTCTTCAGTTCTAATTTGCGGCTGAAGAGATTGTTATGGAAGTGACTGACTATCTGCGGTTCGGCGCGGCGCTGATCTTTGTGCTTGCCCTGATCGGGGCGGCGGCGTTTGCGATGCGGGCGCTTGGGTTTTTGACGTTTGCGCCGCGACGACCGGGCGACCGCCGCCTCAGTGTCACCGAATCCCTGTTGATTGATGCCAGACGCCGGGTACTGTTGATCCGGCGCGACGATGAAGAATATTTGGTCCTGCTCTCGCCCCAGGGCGACGTTATCCTCGACGACCGGATCAAGGTGAAAGACATACCCGAGGCGCCGATCTCCGGTTCGACCTTTGTCACGATCAAGACGGAACCGCGCCTGTGAGACATTTTGCACCAGTGCTTATCGCCGTCATTGCTTTGGCTGTTTCAACCGATCCGGCTGCGGCACAGCAGATGACGATTGATTTCGGTCAGCAAGGCAGCGGTATGACCGGACGCCTGGTGCAACTTATTGCGCTGATCACGATATTGAGTATCGCGCCGTCGATTCTGATGATGGTGACGAGCTTTGTGCGCATTGTTGTTGTGTTATCGCTTTTGCGCACAGCCATTGGCATTCAACAAAGCCCGCCCAACAGTGTGATCATCTCGCTGGCCCTGTTTTTGACGGCCTTCGTCATGGCGCCGACGTTTGAGCGTGCCTACAAGGACGGGATCGCGCCGCTGATGGAAGAGAAAATCCAGATGGGCGAAGCCTTCACCAAGACGACGGCACCGCTGGCCGGGTTCATGCTCAAGCATGTGCGCGAGAGCGACCTGCAGCTGTTCTTCAATCTGGCCAAGACGCCGCCGCCCCCGACGGCTGCGGAAACGCCATTGCGCATTCTGATCCCGGCGTTTTTGATCAGCGAATTGCGGCGGGCGTTTGAGATCGGGTTTTTGCTGTTCATTCCGTTTCTGGTTATCGACCTTGTGATCGCGTCGCTGCTGATGGCGATGGGCATGATGATGCTGCCGCCGGTGACGATTTCGCTGCCGTTCAAATTGATCTTTTTCGTGCTGGTCGACGGCTGGGCGCTGGTGGCAGGAAGTCTGGTGCAAAGTTACGGGGCTGGGTGACGGCGGAAGAACTGTCAAGTGTCCGTCACACCGTTGTATTCGTCAGCCCTGAATAGCGCGCTTGGCGGCTTCTGCTAGAAAACCGCTTCGCGTCATACCGCGGGATTGAGCGGTGGCGTCGATTGCCTCCACCAATGCTTCATCAAGACTGATGTTGAGCCGGACCGCCCTGCCCGGCAAATCGGCGCGCACCATGACGCGCGCCGCTTCCTTGACTTCTGGGTCACGTTCGATTTTATCCAATGAACGTTGCTTCGGAATAGGATCGCCATCCTCGATCATCAGCAGCAAATGCCCACGCAAAGCTTCTTCGGCATTTAGCGCCGCTTCTTCCATCGTTTTTCCGAAGCTTGTGCATCCGGGTACGTCAGGAAAGAACACGCCAAAGCCTTTTTTGGCGCGTTCGATGATTGCCGGAAAATAGTGGATAGTCATTTTGCTACCTCAGTTTTGCCACGCCTTCGGAACATTGATACTGTGTGTAATACTACACAATCCGTAGCTAGGCGTCGATAGTTGCGCAAAGGGCGGCGGGCAGCCTGCTAAGCGACTGCTGCCTTTCCTCTGAACTCGAACGACAGCGCCTCTTTTCGTTCCTCTATCAATTGCTTCGTCCGTGCGGCGATGCGTATGGCGCCGCGGCCGTCGAGGTTCATGCGGCCGGCGGCGCTCATGGCCTGGCGGAGTTCGGGGGCTTCGAGGAGTTCCTGGATGATCTGGGTGATTTGTGTCTCGCGCACATCTGACGCCACCCCCAGCGACACGCCCATGCCAGAGCGTTCGAAGGCCGAGGCGGATTGGGCATGGTCACTGTTCAGGCAGATGTAAACTGCCGGAACACCCTGGGCGCCGAGTTCATAGGCGGTGACACCGAAGGTGATGAGGCCGAGGCTTGCCTGCGCCGTGAGATGCGAAAAATTTTCCGGGTTCCTGACGAAATTGAATTCAGGCGCGATGGCTTTCAGTTCCGCGTCGAGCGTTTGCGGTGTCCCCGGTCCCATTATAACCGTGACGTCGCAATTCACGGCTATCGACTTGAGCGCGCGCACAGTGGGGCTCGTCAATCCCAGAGGATCAGAGCCGCCCATCGACACAATGACTTGCACCTTGTCACTTTTTGTTGCGGGTGTGGAAAGCGTATCCTGGCCCAAGGCCACCCACTCCCAGCCGACGAAGGGTTCGCGCTCGGCGATGTCCCAATCGAGGGCGAAGACCTGAGGGACCGGCGGATAGAATGTTGCATCGGCCGAGAGACGGCGCTGACTGGCGTCGTCGATGGCCACGACTATGGTGTCAGCGCCGCGCAATCTGAGAACCGAGGCCGCAGACAAATCGGTGCGAACGTCCAGGATGACGGCAAGCGGCGTGTGTGTTGAGGCTAAAGCCAGCAACCAATCGATTTCTTCTGCGCCGCCGGGTTTCACATCGACTGTGAAGCCTTGCGCGCGAACATGTTCAATTGCAGTGTTGTCGTCGATCATGGCGAAGCGGATGCCCAGGCCTTCGCGATCACGCAAGGCGCGGGCAATGCTGAGGCTGCGGCGCACATGACCAAAGCCCAAAGACGCGCCACCGTCGCAGCGCATGATGACTGTGCCGTTTGTTGTGGTCATCGCTTTTTGCCGTACATGGGCGTTGAGGTCCAGCAGCTGTGGTTCGCGATTGAGAAGTGCTACAAGGTCCGTGAGCGTCGCCATTCCAGCTTGCGCGTGGAGTCGCTGATACACCGCTTCGATGAAGGTCACGTCGGCCGGTGTGTCGATTGAGAGCCTTGCGCCCTTGAAGCGCCATTTTTCGGGAAGATCGATTTCGACGACTTTGACGAAATTACGATTGTGTTTGAACCAGGAGCTGACATGTTCGCGCGCGATGGGATCGTCGTGCGCGTGTTCGATCAATTTGTTGAGCGCATGCCTGGTCATCGGGTCGGCGCCTTCGTGGATGGCCGACAGACCTGGCTTCAGCACGACGAAGTCGGCGTGGTGGCGCAACATCTCGCTGATGAGATAGTCGATGAAAGATGCATCGACGAGGGGAGCGTCGGCCGTGACGCGGACAATGACGTCCGGGTTGATCTTCTCTGCTGCGAGCGCGTAGCGCGCGAGCACGTCGTCTTCGGGGCCACGGACAACGATTGCGCCCTGCGACTGTGCATAGGCTGCGAGTTCGTCGTCAGCAGGATCTGTAGTTGTCGCGACGCACAGCGTTTGTATGAATTGCGACTTTTTCAGACGATGAAGCACGTGCCAGAGCAAAGGCTTACCCACGACAGGCTTCAGGACTTTTCCGGGCAAGCGGGTTGAACGCATGCGCGCCTGGATGATTGCTGCAGTGTGAAGTTTTTTGGACATTTTTGACTAGGCCGCTTCGGTGCGAAAGGCTTGGCGAATATGTTTTAGCGGGCGCAGGCCGTCTGCGGGATCAGCCCGCCAGTCGCGATCTGACAGTTCTGCAGGAAGCGGTGACTTGACGCCCGTTCCGTCTGAACACTCGCCTGCCCTGATCATGCGGATGATGGGCGCCATTTCTTCCGGCAGCCAGCAATGGCCAGAGGCGTATTCAGCGCCGGTCTTGTCGAGATCGAGGTGGAATTCGATGGCCGGTGCCTGCCATTTCAGCGCCGCTCGCAGAACAACGCCCGGGGACACTGTGTGATCGGACCATCCGCATTTGAAGCCCGTCGCCCCGGCAATCGATTTCATCGCGGCGAGGTTTGCTTCTTCCGGGGGCGTTGGATAGGCCGAAACACAGTGAAGCAGCGTGACATCGGTGGCCTTGTGACGGCGCAGAACTTCTGTGGCGTGCAAGATCTCGGGCATTGTTGCCATGCCGGTCGACAGGATGACCGGTTTGCCGGTTTCGGAGCAGGCCGCGAGCAAAACGTCCCACATGAGTTCATATGACGCGATTTTGTAGGCGGCGACGTAAGGCTCAAGCTCTTCAACTGCTTTCAGGTAGAAGGGCGTGCAGATGAATTGCACGTTGCGGCTGCGGCAACGCCCGGCCAACGGCTCCAGAAACGAGACGGGAAGCTCCCATTCTTTTCTGGCGCGATGCTTCGCACTTTGGGCCAGAATCTCGGGTGCGAACATTTCGTCGATTTTGAAAAGCTGAAATTTGACGGCGTCGCAACCGATCGCGGCGGCTTGGTCGATAAAGGCGAATGAGCGCTCGAGGTCCCGATCATGATTGCTCGAAACTTCGGCGATGAAAACACACCCCATCACGCACCCACCCCTATTTGTAAATTTACGTTAACCAATTCTAAAGCCAGTGCCCTTACCAAGTTCATAATGGTTGTGCAGTTTGCGAGGGTGGTGTGTCTGGTCTCAGTCACAAATCATTAGCGATTGGCGAGCGTGGTGGACATCGCGGTCCGATCATTGATCGCGTGAACGGCTACGACATCATCGCGTGCGATGGGTGCGGGTTTCGTCATGTGCTGCAATTGCCTTCAGCTGAAAAGCTGCGTGAAGCCTATGCTGAAAATTATTATCGCGATGAGAAGCCGAATTATGTGGCGCGAGCGCGCGAGGATGCGGATTGGCAGCGCCTGACTTGGGAAGACAGGCTTTCGCTGTTCGAGGATTTGCTCGAGCGCGGCTCTTCAAGACCCCTCAGTGTTCTGGATATCGGGTGCGGGCCCGGCTGGTTTCTCAAGGTGGCTGCTGATCGGGGCTGGACGGTTCAAGGCGTCGAACCCTCTCGTCAGGCTGCTGAGCATGCAAGCGGGCTTGGACTGAAAGTCATCCATTCGATGTTTGACGAAACCACCGCGCCGGCGGTGGAGCATGCCGATGTTGTGCACCTCAACAACATGCTGGAGCATGTGGCCGATCCGATCGGGCTTTTGCGCCTGGCGATCGGGCGGGCGTGGCCGGGTGGACTGATCTGTGTTGGCGTGCCGAACGATTACAACGGCCTGCAGGAAGCAGTGCGGGCCTCCGGCGCGGCGCCGTGGTGGCTTGCACCGCCGCACCATCTGAACTATTTCGATTTCGCGTCGCTGGAAGGATTAATGCAACGGCTTGGTCTGGAAGTCCTGGAAGCCCTGACAAGCTTTCCCATGGAACTTTTTTTGCTGATGGGGGAAAACTACGTGGGCGATGACACACTGGGGCGCGATTGCCATGCGCGCCGCAAGCGCTTTGATCTGTCACTGGAAAAAGCGGGCCTTGGCGCGGTGCGGCGCAAGCTGTATGGCGCGCTGGCACGCGCTGGGCTTGGCCGCGAAGCGATCATCGTCGCGCGCAAGACTTTGGCCTGAACGATGAGTGCTGACACACGGCCCATATTCATCGTTTCGTCGGGACGCTCGGGAACGGCGATGATGGAACGTCTGTTCAGCGCCTTCCCGCAGGTCGAAATGCACCACGAGTATATGGTGGATCAAGTGCAGCCGGCGGCAGTTAAGTACTACTTAGGACTTATCGGATTTGGCGAGGCGCAGCACGTTTTGCGCGCGACGCACGCTTCGGCTGTGTACTACTCGGAGGCGCCGATTTGGGGCGATTCCTCGAACAAGCTGTCGTGGCTGATCCCGGTGTTGGACCGGCTGTTTCCGCAGGCGCGCTTCGTGCATTTGGTGCGCGACGGGCGCAAAGTTGCGAGTTCGTATTTTCATAAGCTAGGTGCTGAATGTTATGATGATCGCCCGACGGCGGTTATGCAGCAATATTACGACTCCTGCGGCGAGCTTCCTGCCCCGCCGCCGGAGAAGAAATATTGGTGGCCCGTGCCGCCGCGTGGACACCCAGTGGCGTTGGAATTTCTCACCTATAGTCAATTCGAACGCATTGCGTTTCATTGGGCGCAGATCAACCGGACGATTGTGCACCATCTGGAAGCGATCAAACCCGAACGGCGACATACCATCAGACTTGAAGATCTGGTTTCGCGCGCCGATGCGCGGCAAGGATTGCTTAACTTCTTGGGCCTGCCGTGGGATGACCGGGTGATGGGCTTACTCAACCGGCCGCATAATGTGAGCAGGCCGGAGGATTATCCGCTGACGGCTGAGCAGAACGAACAGTTTAGTTTGGTCGCGGGCGACATGATGAAATATTTTGGCTATGACCGGCGGCCAGAGTATCGCGTTGCCTATTGATAGGGTTTTTACCATTTTCGCGCACCGTTAGGGCTTGGAAAACCATAAGCGCACAGGCGCTGAACGTTAGGCCCGATAAATGTCACTTGATTGCGATCTCTGCGCGCACGCCGCTTTAACGCAGGTGTATGCGGCCCAAAACTCCGCCCGGAAACTGACTGTGTGGGTGTGCTCGCATTGCGGGCTCATGCAAAGCCTGCCACGCGTTGATCGGGCCGAGCGCCGCGCGGCAACGGTTTCCGCAGGTGCCGATTGGGGAAATCTGCGTTACGGCAAGGGCTTTCGCTCCGACGCCAATCTGTCGACGCTGCGGCCCTATCTGAACCGGCAGAAGCCGCTACGCGTGCTTGATGTTGGAACCAGCCGCGGCGCGTTTGCGCTTGAGCTGAAAAGCGCCTTTCCGCTGGCCACTGTTATCGGGATTGAACCTGACGAGCGTGTTGTGAGTGCGTGGGCGGGGCAGAAAGAGTTCACGTGGCTGCATGCCAGGCTTGAAGATACGCGCCTTGAGGACGAGGGCTTCGATTTGATCTATTCGTGTCACACGCTTGAGCATGTGCGCAGCGCCCGGCAGGCTTTGTTGATGCATCGCCGCGCGCTGGCGCCGGGCGGGTATCTTTTTGTTGAAGTCCCGAACACGGCGGTCATCGGGGCCCCGGACATTGTCGAAGAGTTCTTTATCGACAAGCATCTCTATCATTTTTCACACCGCTCGCTGGCCAAACTGCTGACGGTTTGCGGATTTCGTGCGGTCGCTATCGCCGATGCGCAGGATTCTGTAAACATCTCTATCGTTGCGGTGAAGGCTGAAGCATTTTCGGGCACGCTGGCTTCCGATCCGCAGGAGGTCGAGTGTGCCGCGGCGCTGATTTCGAGTTATCACGCGCTTCGCATGCGTAACCTGAGTGCGCTTACGCACGTCGCGCGCCTTATCGACGGCATGGCGCCGCGCAAAGTTGCGATCTGGGGCGCGGGGCGATTGCTCAACAGTTTGATCCAGAATGGCGGCTTGCGTCCGCAGGCATTGGCTGCGGTCGTCGACAAGAATCTGATCCGCTATGCCAGTGAAGCGCACGGCATTCGCCTGACGGCGCCTGAAGATCTCACCCGGTTGAAACCTGACGTCGTCGTTGTGATGTCGCGGAGTTTTGCGAACGAAATCCGGAAAGAAGCGCAAGAGCGGGCGCCGGGATGCGAAGTTATCGCCTATGCCGATTTGCTTGAGCAAGCCAAAGCACTTCAAGCCGCAGCGTGAGGAGCGCGACCAAATGAACGCCACCACTCATCTCAGTCAACTCACAGCTCACCTGGCGCCGCAGAGCGCCCTGATCGAAACCCTTTCGGTGCGGGCACGCGACATCAGGCGGATTGCACTGGCGGCAATCTATCATGCCGGGTCGGGTCATCCAGGCGGTTCGCTTTCATGCGCTGAGCTGCTTGCTGCACTTTACGGCGCCGAGTTGGGACTCGAGGCCGGCCAGCCGTTGAAAGCTGATCGCAACCGGTTTGTGTTGTCCAAGGGTCATGCGGCGCCGGCACTTTATGCGGCGTGGGCGGCATTCGGCCTGATGGAGCCTGGTGTCGCGCTGACGCTGCGCAAACTTGGCAGCAAGGCGCAGGGCCATCCGCATGTGCTGGATTGCAGTCTGGCTGAAACCAGCACCGGTTCGCTGGGGCAGGGTTTTTCGGCGGCTATCGGCATGGCGATGGGTCTGCGGCACCGGAAGCTGGACGCGCGGGTTTATGCGATGCTTGGTGACGGCGAATTGCAGGAAGGTGAAGTGTGGGAAGGCGCGATGTGCGCTGCGCATCACCGCCTTTCGAACTTGTGTGCCATTGTCGACTACAACAAGCTGCAAAGCGATGACCGCAACGCGGCGATCATGGGTCTGGAGCCACTACCACAGAAATGGCGGGCCTTCGGCTGGCATGCCATAGAAATTCAGGGCCATGATATTGCGGCCATTCTGGCCAGTTTTGCGGAAGCGCGTGCGACTGCGCCCGGCCCTACTGTTATCATCGCGCATACGACTAAAGGCAAGGGCGTTGCGTATATGGAGGATCAACCGCTGTGGCACGGCAGTGTGAAGTTGTCGCGCGAGCAGATCGAAACGGCGCTGACGGCGCTGGCAACGAACGATCAAACAGTGAAGGAGTTGCTCGATGGCAGCCGCTAGTCCGCAATTGATCGCAAGCAATGGTGACTCACTGCGTGAGGCGTTCGGCAAAGCTTTGACCGAGATTGCCCCGAGCTTTCCAAATGTCGTGGTGCTTGACGCCGACATTGCGGGCGGGACGGGTGTGCATCATTTTCGCAAGGCCTTTCCCGAGCGCTTCTTTCAATTCGGGATCGCCGAGCAAAACATGATGGCAGCTGCGGGAGGAATGGCCGCAACCGGACTTGTTCCCATTGTCACGACCTTTGCCGTCTTTTGTCTGCGGGCCGTCGAGCAAGCGCGCTTGTCGATTGCGTATACACAGCGCAACGTGAAAATCGTGGCTAGCCATCCGGGGCTTGATGTCGGCCCAGATGGCGGTTCGGCGCAGGCGCTGGAGGATATCGCGGCCTTCCGGGCCATTCCCGGCATGACAGTGATTTCTCCGGCTGATGCGGAAGACATGCGGCAAGCAACGCGCGCCATTCTTGAGTTTGGCGGTCCGGTTTATATGCGGACCGGGCGCAGCGCTTCGACGCGGGTGTTTGGACCTGAACACAAATTTGAGATTGGAAAAGGTCAAGTGATACGCCAAGGCTGCGACGTGAGTTTGGTTGCCTGCGGCGTCGAGGTTTCGCGGGCGCTCGATGCGGCTGACATTTTGGCGCGCGAGGGGATCTCGGCGCGGGTGATCAACATGGCGACGATCAAGCCGATCGACTCGGCGCTCTTGATGGCGGCTTCTCGCGAGACAGGATGCATAGTCACAGCTGAAGATCACAACATTTTTGGCGGATTGGGTGGAGCGGTTGCTGAGGCCATCGTGCAAACAGCGCCCTGCCCGATCGAGTTTGTGGGCGTGCGCGATGTCTTCGGGCAATCCGGCGAGCCACAGGAGTTGGCGGAACACTATGAGTTGACTGGCCCCTTCATTGCCGCGGCGGCGCGCCGGGCGCTTGCACGCAAGAAAGTGAACACGAAATGAGCACCACGCTGGAAGGCAAGATCGCATTCGTCACCGGAGGCAGCCGAGGCATCGGCAAAGCGATCGTGCGCCGTCTTGCGGGCGCTGGAGTGAAAGTTGCGTTCACCTATCGCGCTCAGCGCGATGGAGCGTTGGCGCTGCAAAAGGAACTTGCTGGCGCCGACCGTGCTGTCTTTGCGCTTGAAATGGAAGTCGCTAACCGGCACAGCGTCGAGGCGGCAATGACACAGGCGGTTGAGCGTTTTGGCGCCTTTTCGATTCTTGTCAATAATGCGGGCATCAACAAGCCGACAGATTTTGATCAAGTGACTGACAGTGACTGGGATGAGATTCTTGGTGTGAACCTGCGCGGACCGTTTGTGTGTTCTCAAGTGGCTTTGCCTACTCTCAAGCAGGCGCATGGCGGGTCTATTATTCATATTGGTTCGGTCAGCGGGCAGTATGGAGGTCCACGTACGGCCCACTATGCGGCGTCGAAAGCAGGGCTCATTTCGCTCTCACAAGTTATCGCGCGCTTTGGCGCCAAGTGGAACATTCGATCAAACGTGGTGGCTGCGGGTTTGATACAGTCGGAGATGGCTTCGGCTGGAATGGCGGCCGCATCGGTTGCGAAGGCGGCTGAGAACATCGTGCTTGGCCGCATTGGAACGCCGGGTGAAGTGGCTGATGCTGTGGCCTTCCTCGCCAGTGACGCGTCGAGTTACATCACGGCACAGACCCTCAACGTCAATGGCGGGCTTTACTTCTGATGACCAAGACTTTGCTTATTGTGTCGGGCGGCGTGCAGGCGCTGCATGGCATCCGGCGCGCGAAGGAGTTGGGCTATCGTGTGGTGGTCAGCGATCTGAACCCCAATGCACCAGGCTTTGCCGCAGCTGATGATCATTTTCTGGCGTCAACCTATGATGCAGCTGAAACGCTGGCGGCGGCTGAGCATTATCATCAGACGGTTTGCAAAATTGATGGCGTGATCACCATCGGCTGCGATGTGCCGCTGACAGTGGCGACGGTTGCCGAACGTCTGGATTTGCCCGGTATTCCACTTGAAGCGGCGCGACTGGCGCAAGACAAGTTGGCCATGAAGCAGCGCTTTGCCGAGACGGGCGTACCGGTGCCCTGGTTTTCAGCACTTGGCGACGCCGAGCAATTGCGGCGGTTTGCGAAGCAGCGCGACTATCGGTTAGTCGTCAAGCCCGTCGATAGCCGCGGCAGCCGCGGTGTTCAGCGCTTGCAAGCGGGCATGGACCTTGCTGCCGTGTTCGAGACCGCTGCAAAGCAGTCGCCGACGCGCCGGGTGATGGTGGAAGAATTTTTGGACGGTCCGCAGATTTCGACCGAGTCCATTTTGATCGATAGCGAAGGCGTGACGCCTGGATTTTCGGACCGGAACTATGAATTCATCGAACGCTATGCGCCCTATTTCATTGAGAATGGCGGTGATCTGCCAAGTCATCTTGACGAACGCACGCAGACTGCGGTGAAGCTTACTGCGGAGGCAGCCGGGCGCGCGCTGGGTGTTTCAAAAGGCAACATTAAAGGCGACATCGTCGTCGCCAATGGCCGGCCCTATGTCATCGAGTTGGCGGCTCGGGCCTCTGGCGGTTATTTCTGTACGCGCGAAATTCCTCTCAACACGGGAGTCGACTTTATCGGCGCGGTGATCAAGCTGGCGCTGGGTGAGCGGGTGGACCCGGCTGACCTGCAGCCCAAACGTCAAACACCGATCGTGCAGCGCTATGCTTTTCCGGCGCCGGGTCGTGTCTCGCGCATTGTGGGTCTGGAGGAAGCCAGACGTCTGTCCGGCATTGAGGAGATTGTGGTCACGGTCTCGCCCGGCGATGAAATCCTGGAGCCCAAGCATTCCGGTTGCACGGCGGCGATGGTGCTGGCGACCGGCAATAGTGTGTCCGCTGCCCGTGCGAACGCGGCGGCAGCACTCAACACCTTGCGAATTGAAACCGTGCGGGCATGAGCAAGCTGAACGTCTTTGCACTGTTTCACCTCAATCTTGCGTTTTCATCAATTGAAGAAGAGCAGCGGCCTGAAGTTGTTGCGCGGTGCTATTGGCCCCTCTTACGTTTGCCCGAGGCTATCGGTGCGCCGATCGCCATTGAAGCGACAGGCTACACGCTCGAGTCGATTGCAGCGATTGATCCGGCCTGGATCAGCGAATTGCGGCGCCTGATTGCGGCGGGCTTCGTCGAATTCGTGGGATCGGGCTATGCGCAGCTGATCGGGCCACTTGTGCCTGCCCGCGTGAATGAAGCCAATCTGGCGCTTGGACACACGGTTTATGAATCGCTTTTGGGGGAGCGTCCGTCCGTCGCCCTTGTCAATGAGCAGGCGTACTCTGCCGGCCTGGTACCGCTGTATCTGGCGGCAGGTTATCGCGCCATTCTGATGGATTGGGACAATGTCGCGGCGCATCATCCGGAGTGGGATGGAGAGCTCAAGTATCATCCGCAGCGTGCGAGGGGCGCCGGCGGCTCCGAGATCGCGCTGTTGTGGACGCACACGATGGCGTTTCAAAAACTTCAACGGATGGCACATGGTGACGTCGATGTGCACGACTATCTCGGTTTTGTCGAAATGCAGCGCGGTACGCAGCCGCGCCTGCTGCCGCTCTACAGTAATGATGCGGAGATATTTGACTTCAGACCGAAGCGCTTTCATACCGAAGATGCGGTTCAATCCGGCGAATGGCAAACGATTGCCTCGGCCTGGCGGCGGCTCGTTCAATCGGACCATGTTCAATTTCTCAGGCCAACGCAAGCCCTGGCCCTGATCGACACCGCATCGGCCGATCAGCTTCTGGAGTTGCAGACGGCCGCCTACCCGCTTCCTGTGAAAAAGCACAAGAAGTACAACATCACGCGCTGGGCGGTGTCGGGCCGCGATGACATTGCGATCAATGCGGCCTGTCACCGGATCTACCGGGGTCTGGTTGAACAGCGCATTGGCGGTGCCAACGCCTGGCGTGAGCTTTGCTATCTTTGGTCCAGTGACTTCCGCACGCACATTACACAGGCGCGATGGACGCGCTATCGTCAAAGACTGGCGGCTGCAGACGTCACGCTTGGGGCGCGCCCATCGTCTGTGCCTATTCCGTTGTCAGCGCCGGCGGTGCAAACGGAGCATAAATGGATTGAGCTTGAAACGCCTTCTGTTTCGGTTGTCTTGAACCGGCGGCGGGGGCTTGCCATTCACGAAATTCACGTGCGCGGCGATGCACGCCCGCCGATGCTGGTCTCGCTGCTGCACGGTCACTATGACGCCATTGATCTTCAGTTCGACTGGTACACAGGCAACAGTGTTTTCGAAGCGCCTGGTGTTTCCAAAATTTCCGATCTTGATTGGGTCCTGCCCCGGATTTATGGCGACCAGCATTCAGCCGACGCTGTGATTGAAGCTGAGATTTCAACGCCGATGGGCCCGCTCTTCAAGCGCCTGCGCTTCTGTGCGCATGCGCCGCGCGTTGAGTTCGACATCGTTCTGGCCTGGCGCGAGTGGGGGCGAGGTTCATTGCGGCTGGGCAATTTTCTGCTCAACCCGGCGGCCTTCAACAGGGACAGGCTGGTGGTCTCGACACAGAATGGGGGCGTTAATGCGGAAATTTTCTCGCTAGCGAAAGAGCCGGTCGATCATGGCCGGCCCGTGTCGTTCCTGGTTTCGGCTTCAACGGGCCTTGGTATGACCGAAGGCACCATTGAAATCGGCGATGATCAGCGTTCATTTCGGGTGGATGTGGACCAGGGGGTCGCCCCGCTTGTGGGGTTAATGCATCATGAACGCAGCGGAGAGAGTTATTTCTCGCGGTTTTCGCTTTCCGGGCTTGAGCTGGACGATACGCGTAAACCTGAACCTGTGACGGGGCCGCGGCACTTCAGATTCGCGCTGAACCTCAACGCCTAACCATTTATTCAGCATACTGAGTAAGGATGCAGGCTGGTCTCCCTCCTCTCTCTACCCAAGTCCGGATCACCATGACGCCAGTTCTGCAGGCCTATGCCACCGACGACGACGAAGCTCTTCCTGGTGCTTACGGCGCCTTTCAGCAAACCCGCGACTTTCTTGAACCAGCCATTGATCTGAATGACCGGACGGTGCTGGTTACGGGTGGAACGGGATCGTTCGGCAAACACTTTGTGCGCACGGTGATCGCCCGTTACAAGCCGAAGAAACTCATCATATTTTCGCGTGACGAGCTCAAGCAATACGAGATGGCGCAAGTGTTCCCGCAGGATCGCTATCCGTTTATGCGCTATTTCATCGGCGACGTGCGAAACCCAAGCCGGCTGGAAATGGCAATGCGCGATGTCGACTACGTCGTTCATGCCGCCGCTCTCAAACAAGTGCCGATTGCCGAGTATAATCCGTTCGAATGTATCGCGACGAACGTGATCGGTGCTGAGAATGTGGTTCAGGCGGCCATTCAGCGCGGGGTGAAGCGTGTGGTTGCCCTTTCAACGGACAAGGCGGCAAACCCGATCAATCTTTACGGCGCCTCGAAACTGGCGGCAGACAAGATCTTTGTTGCGGCCAACAACCTTTCAGGCGCCGACGGCTGCCGGTTCTCGGTGGTTCGCTATGGCAACGTGGTGGGATCGCGCGGGAGTGTGATGCCGTTCTTCCAGAAACTGATCAGCGAGAACGCCGAGTCGCTGCCGATCACCGATCCGCGCATGACGCGCTTCTGGATTACCTTGACGCAAGGGGTCAACCTGGTGCTTTCGTCCATGGAGTTGACGCAAGGGGGCGAGATATTCGTGCCCAAGATACCATCGATGAGCACCGCGGAACTGGCGCGCTGCATGGCCCCTCATTTACCGCAAAAGATTATCGGCATTCGTCCCGGCGAGAAGCTGCACGAAATCATGGTGCCGATGGATGATGCGCGCCAGACACTTGAGATGCCCGATCGCTATGTCATTCTGCCTGCATACTTGCCGGCATCGCGCGAAGCCTATCTTGCGCTTGGTGCCCGTCCGGTGGCGGAAGGGTTTGCCTATTCGAGTGACGCCAATCCTGAAAGGCTGGATGCGCGAGCGCTGCAAATTATGTTGACCGATGCGTTCGCATGACGGCACCGCACGCGTTTCTGCCCTATGGCCGCCACGTCATTGATGATGATGATGTTGCAGCCGTCGTCGATGCGCTGCGCAGCGATCATCTGACAACCGGTCCGCGCGTTGGCGAGTTTGAACGCGCTTTGAGTGTTGCAACGGGCGCCCGCCATGTCGTGGCGTGTTCGAACGGGACTGCAGCACTTCACCTTGCGGCACGAGCGCTCAATCTTGGTCCGGGGACAACAACCATTGTGCCTGCTGTCACGTTTCTGGCCACGGCCAATGCCGTGCGGCTGAACGGTGGCGACGTCGTGTTTGCCGATGTCGATCCCAATTCAGGCTTGATGCGTCCCCAGGATTTGGAGGAAGCGATTGAACGCTGCCCTGATAAGCGCGCGGCTGCAGTTTTCAACGTGCACTTGGCTGGCCAGATTGGTGATCTGGCGGGCCTTTATTCGGTGGCGCGACACAACAATCTGCGGATTGTCGAGGATGCCTGCCATGCCCTGGGTACGAGCTATACTATTGCAGATGGCGAGGAACAGTTGGTGGGCTCTTGCCGGTTTGCCGATCTGACCTGCTTTTCGTTTCACCCGGTCAAGACCATTGCCATGGGTGAAGGCGGCGCGGTGACAAGCGATGACCCGGAGCTCGCGTCCATGATCATGCGGGATCGGACGCACGGGATGAGCCGCGATCCAGAAGGGTTCCTGCAGCGCGGAGAAGCATTTGAGGGCTCAAATGAAGCAAACCCCTGGTATTACGAAATGGATGCGCCGGGATTGAACTACCGCATTCCCGATGTGTTGTGCGCGCTGGGTGTCAGCCAACTGAAGAAACTTTCACTGTTCACCGAACGCAGGCGCCAGCTTGTGGCGCAGTATGATGCGGAAATTGGATTGCTTGGACCGCATGTGCAGCCGCTTGCGCGAACGCAGTATGTTACGCCTGCGTGGCATCTTTATGTTGCATTGATTGATTTTGCGGCGCTGGGGGTAACGCGCAGTTCTGTCATGCGCCGTTTGGCTGAAGCCGGGATCGGCACGCAAGTTCATTATTTGCCGGTCTATCGCCAACCCTATTATCGCGAGCTTGATCCGTTTGTGACGCTAGGGGGCGCGGACGAGTACTACCGGCGGGCGTTGAGCTTGCCTTTGTTCCCGTCCATGAGCGACGAGGACCCTTCACGGGTGCTGCGCGCCCTGCGGCTGGCGCTCAACCTTTAGACTTTTTGATCGACTTCGTGTTGGCTGGATTCTTCGGCTTCCATTTCGCGCCAATGCTGAGACAAGCGTAGCATGTTTTCCGCGGGATACTGCCACAGGACTTCGCCCGAATTTTCTTCGATAGAGCGGTAGACATACGTGTTCAAGGTGTCGTGGCGAGAGACCGTCAAGTGCCTGTTGGCTGGCGCGTCTTGCTGCGTGGAATGCTGCTCGTCATTTGCACCGCGATTTTCGGTCTGCGTGTTCTTTGTGGGTTCAACCACATGATCCGGGCGCACTTGAGGTTGGCGCGTCAACACTGGAACCGACGGAACTAGCTGAATTGAATCACTCATCACCGTTACTCCGTTCCGTGCGGAACACTCAACTCCTTCGCCGATGTACCGGTCTTCGTTTTAACATTCTTGAAGTGCGAGGCCGGACAAATTCGCCCGGCCTCGCGTTTACTATTCTTCCAGCGATTACCGGAATAGAGACAGCAATATCGATGGTCCTTGATTTGCAATCGACAGAGCCTGGACGCCCAGCTGTTGCTTAGTCTGCAATGCCTGCAACTTGGCACTTTCCGATGCGAGATCCGCGTTGACGAGGTTGCCGATGCCGTTGTTGAGTTCGTCTGTCAGCTTCGCCATGAAGGTCATGTGCAGACCCAACTTCTTGGAGTCGGTACCCAATTGCGCCATGGCAAGGCTCAGGTTGTTGATCGAAGTTTCAAGCGTTGCCACCATCGCCGACGCTGCAGCCGCCGTGGAAATCGTACCTGCCGCCGCAACGGTTACGATCGAACCACCAAGCGAGAGGTTTCGCGCTGTTGCGGTGAGGACCGAAGTGCCGTCCACGTTAGCCAACGCCGCTATTGAGGTCGCGCTGTTTACAAGATTCGAACCGTCGAATCCTGCGTTGGACAGGGTCTTCGTGATCTGGTCGCGGAGAGCGGTGAAGTCGGCGGTGTAAGCTGCACGAGCGTTTGCATCAATTGTCGTATCTTTCGCCGCCAGAGCTTTCTCTTTCATCTCCTTCAGAAGATCGCCAACGGTCGTGCCGGCGGCAATGCCGGTATCGACGACGCTTATGGTGCGGTTAAGGCTGTTCGTCACGGCGGTCATGCTTTGAACGTCGGCGCGCAACCCTTGCGCAATGGCGAAAATGGCGCCGTTGTCTTTCGGGCCAGAGATTTTCAGACCCGTGTTCACACGGTTCTGAGTTTCGTCGAGTTGTTTGTTGGTGGCGTTCAGGTTTTGAAGAGCAACCATCGCACCATAGTTGGTGTTGACTGAAAGCATTGAAGAGCACCCCGTTCTGGTCTGTCGCCGGCGTTTTGCCGTCGGGGCGTTTTGCCCCGGGAAGACCCATCGCAAACGTCGTACCCGACAAACGCGTGCTTTTTGTTCAGAGTTTCTCAACGATATGAATTGCCGGTCTGGGCTGTTCCTTTGCGCACGAAACCAGACGCTAACCGTATGTGTTGGCCCCCTGATGTCTTCGCGGGGAAAAAAATACCCGGCAGAAATTGCCTGATGAGGCAATTCTTGCCGGGTAAGTTTGCGTTATGCCGCGCGCTTTAAGTGCGCGACTATTCCGGTGAACCTATTGGCGGAACAGGGCCAGGATCGACTGAGGTGCGGCGTTGGCAATCGACAGCGCTTGGATGCCCAGCTGCTGTTTCGTTTGCAGCGCCTGCAACTTTGCACTTTCCCTGGCCAGATCGGCATCGACGAGATTGCCTATACCGGTTTCCAGTTCATCCATGAGCTTGGCGACGAAGGTCTTGTGCATCCCGACCTTTTTCGCATCCGTACCCAGTTGCGACAGAGCCAGGTTCAGCGCGTTCAACGATGCTTCTATCGTCGAAATGGCTGAGCTTGCCTGCGCTGCCGTAGAAATCGTAGCGTTGGATGCAAGCGTCACGGTCGCGCCGCTGAGGGACAGATCGCGAGCGGTAACGGTAAGGAATGAGTCGCCTTCGGCATTCGCCAAAGCGAGAATTTGCGACGTTGATCCATTCAAGAGGTTCGTGCCGTCAAAACTGGCGTTCGATAGTGTCTTGGTGATCTGATCACGTAAGGCTACAAAATCGGCATTGTAGGCGGCGCGCGAATTGGCGTCGATTGACGGATCGCGGGCGGCCAGCGCCTTTTCTTTCATCTCTTTCAGAAGGTCTGAAATGGTCGTACCGGCCGCAAGCGCGGTGTCGACGACGCTGATCGTGCGGTTCAAGCTCTGTGTCACCGCGTTGAACGCCATAACGTCCATGCGCATGTTCTGGGCGATCGCCCACACTGCGCCATTGTCCTTGGGACCAGCAATCTTTAAGCCAGTGTTAATGTGGTTCTGGACGTTGTCGAGTTCCGAATTGGTCTTGTTCAGATTTTGGAGTGCGATCATGGCTCCGTAGTTCGTGTTGACGCTCAGCATGTGCGAGGCTCCCTTGGTTCTGCACTGTGGTTAAGCCAACGCTTTATTCACTGCGTTCGCCCTCGCCATGGTTACCGCAACCTCCGTGCCAAGCTTAAATTGCTGCGGATTCTGCTAAAAACAAGGCCCGCACGATGGCGGGCCTTGAGGTTTGCTGCAGTTTTTGCCGGGCATGATATTCTTCTGCCGGTCCGTTCTTTCCGCGTCACCTTATGCTGCCGGACGCTGTGATAGTCCCGCCATAATCGATTTGTTGACGTCGATCAGCGGTTCAAGCGATGCGCCTTTTTGTGCTGCATCGCTGGAATAGCGAGAAACCCATAGTGATAGAGAAACAATCTGCGCGCGTACGGCGGGAGGCAGCTGATTACCCTGGCTGGCGCAATCACTCGCCAAGGCGCTCCACATGCGCCGGTTCCAGTCGAGGGCGTCGATCAAGCCGGTAATATTTGCCTTGCCGTGCTTGGCGGCTTCAACGAGCGCTTGCGTCACCTGTGCGAACAGACGGTATTCCGTCTGTTTCGTGTTCTCGGTGTTACGCTGCGTTTTCTGGTAGGCTTGAAGTGACATAGCGCAACCTTACTTGTTCGAAGTCGAAAAGCTGGCGGCACTTGATGAGTGCCTTGTAATACTGGCCCTGCAATACGTCGCGTGAAATCGCGACGCAGATGGACAGGGATTCATGATCGGATACCGCTTCCATGAACTCCGACGTGCGTTTGACGAAATCGTCGTAATGCACGTCGGCGTGTTCGGCATCCAGATACAGCATCATGATCGGAAAGTAGATGCGTTTGGCCGGGGTGTTGGCATCTTCGGCTTGCATGATGTCGCGGTCTCGCAAGATCGATGCCTTGTTTTCGATGACAAGACTTACCCGGCGTTCACCGTTGGTCAACACAGCGCCGTTGCAAACGAATTTTTCACCGGGCTTAAGAGAAAGTTTCAGTGGCATTGATCGCTCCACTTCATGGACTAAAGGCCTTCGTTGATCCCCACACTAGTCGAACAGGGTTAAAGAAGCGCTGCAGAGATGGTGAATAATTTCTTGATCGCGCGGATTCAAAGCAACGCCAGCCTTAGCATCGCATTAAAGCGCGCGGCCTTATGGTCCCTTGTGCCGATCATTTGACTTCAAGGACGACCCGACATGGCTGCTAGCCCTGCTGCGCAACGCGCGCTGGAAGAATCGACAAGTTCCGAAATCGTTGCGCGATTGATGAAAGAGGCAAAGGCCGAGAGAGCCGGGGGAAAGCACAAGCCCACCCGGGACAGCCTGCTGTCACTGCGCAAGGCGGTGCAACACTACAAGAAGGGCGAATGGAAGGACGCGGCGATTGCTGCAGCGGAGGCTGCCGATCATGACGCCAAATGCGCGTCGGCTTTCCATATCCTGGGGCTCGCGCTTTCCAACCTCAACCAGAAGCACAAAGCCTTCACGATGTATGAGCGGGCGCTGGCGCTCGATCCCACCGATGGCGATTTGTATTTAAACGTGGGTACAGCGGCCTGGGATTTGGGCTTGTATGACGGCGCAGCCCAAGCGTTTCGCGCCTATATCGAGATGCGGCCCGATTGTCATAAAGGCTATAACAATTTGGCCGGTTGCCTGCGCGATAAAGGGTTGATGGACGAGGCGATCGATGTGGTGCGCAACGCGCTTTATCTGATGCCTGACGCGGCGATGCTGTGGAATACGCTGGGCACCATTATGGGCGAGCAGAGCGATTTCGCGAATGCGGTGACGTTTTACAAGGAAGCCAAACGCCTCGATCCGGGACTGTCGCGGCCGTATCACAATCTTGGGCATGCCCTCAGCCATACGGGGCCATTCGAAGAAGCGCTAAAGAATTTCGATTTGGCGCTTGAGCATTGCGAATTGGATTCCGATCGCGCGGAAACGCGGCATGCGCGTGGTTTGTGCCTGGCGGCTATGGGGCGGCTGGACGAGGCTTGGCCCGACTATGAGGAGCGGCTGAACCCACGCTGCAGCCAGTCGATTTACTTTGCCGTCAATGCGCGGCGATGGGATGGCGAAGATCTTGCCGGCAAGAAGTTGCTGTTTGCGGGCGAGCAAGGTCTTGGCGACGAAATCATGCTGGCGGGCATGGTGCCCGACCTCATTGAGCGCGTGGGCCCAGAAGGTAAAGTGTTGATTGCGTGCGATCACCGGCTGGTCTCGCTTTATCAGCGGTCTTTTCCTTCGGCCCATGTCGGCATTGAAGAGCACACGAAGCACAATGCGAAAGCTGTGCGCGTTGTGCGCTGGGCCGCTGGTTCGTTTCAGCCCGATTATTATACGCCGATGGGTGTGCCGCTGAAGTTTCTGCGCAACCGGCTTGAGGATTTTCCGGCCGAGCGAACATTTTTAAAACCAGATCCCTTGCGTGTTCGATTTTGGCAGGACAGGCTGGCGGCCCTTGGCCCGGGACCCTATGCCGGCATTTGCTGGCGATCGATGCTGATCAACACGCAGCGCAAGAAGTTTTATAGCGCCCTGGAGCTCTGGAAGCCGGTGCTGGAAAACACGGGCGTCAAGTTCATCAATATTCAATATGGCGACTGCAAGGCAGAACTTGAGTTTGTGCGCGAGAAGTATGGCGTCGCCATTCACAATTTTGAAGATCTGGATTTGAAAAACAATCTCGATGACAATGCGGCGCTGTGTGCAGCCTTGGATTTGGTCGTGACGGCGCCGACGGCGGCTGCGGCCTTGGCGGCAGCGACAGGCACGGAGACCTGGTTCCTGACGGCCGGGCGTGTTTGGCCGCAGCTTGGAACGGATCACTATCCGTGGTACCAGAATACACGGGTGCTGACGCCGGAGAGTTTTGGCGACTGGTCAGGCTTGATGGCGCAGCTCGCCAAAGACATCGATCACTACGCGGGCAAATGAAAATTACAGACATCGAGAAATTCCTGCTGTCCCTGCCCCATGCCGCTTTGAGCATTCAGTGGGGCAATGATCGTGTGTTCAAGGTTGGGGGCCGGATGTTTGCCGTGATCGGCGTTCATGACGATAGGTCTTCGCACGGCATGTCGTTCAAGACGTCAGACGAGAGTTTTCGTATTCTGACCGAGCTGCCGGGGATCAAGCCGGCGCCCTATCTTGCCCGGGCGAGCTGGGTATGGCTGGACAAGCCAGCACGCCTGCCGGCCAAGGAACTCAAAGCCTATCTGACGCGTGCGCATGCGTTGGTTGCGGCGAAATTACCCAAGAAGACGCAGCGGGAGATGGGGCTGGCTTAGCCGCGCCCGGGCCTTGTCCGGCGAATCCGGCACCAGTCAAACTTGCATCAGCCGTGTTCGCCCCCTAGGGTTAGTGCACACGCTATTCTTTGCCATCCGAAGGACAATTCTATGAAGAAGTTTGAAGGGACAGCCAACTACGTCGCGACCGACGATTTGCGCATCGCGGTGAATGCCGCGATCACGCTTGAGCGCCCGCTGCTCATCAAGGGCGAACCGGGCACCGGCAAGACGGTGCTGGCGTTTGAAGTCGCCAAGGCCATTGGCGTGCCGATCATCCAATGGCACATCAAGTCGACGACGAAGGCGCAGCAGGGACTCTACGAATACGACGCAGTGAGCCGATTGCGCGACAGCCAGCTGGGAGACGAACGCGTCAAAGACATCAAGAACTACATTTCCAAGGGCAAACTGTGGGAGGCGTTCACGAACGACGCGCGCCCGGTTCTGCTGATCGACGAAATCGACAAGGCCGACATCGAGTTCCCCAACGACCTGCTGCTCGAACTCGACCGCATGGAATTCTTCGTCTACGAAACGGGCGAGACGATCAAGGCCAAACAGCGCCCGATCGTGATGATCACCTCGAACAACGAGAAGGAACTGCCCGACGCGTTTTTGCGGCGCTGCTTCTTCCACTACATCAAGTTCCCCGACCGCGACACGATGAACAAGATCATCGATGTGCATTATCCGAAGATCATGGACAAACTGGTCGGTGAGGCGCTGAACATCTTCTACCAGATCCGCGAAGTCCCGGGCCTGAAGAAGAAGCCATCGACGAGCGAGTTGCTCGACTGGTTGAAGTTGCTGATGGCCGACGACATCACGGCCGAAACCCTGCGCGAACGCGATCCTTCCAAGCTGATCCCACCACTGCATGGGGCGCTGCTGAAGAACGAACAGGATGTGCACCTGTTCGAGCGGTTGGCGTTCTTGGCGCGGCGGGAGAGGAATTAGCTTCCTGGGAGCGTCGGCATCCGGCTGGCCCCCAAGAGCCGGCGGACGCCGGCGCTCCCAGGAAGTGAAACAACGGTGACACAATGTTCCTGAACTTCTTCCATGACCTGCGCCAGGCCAAGATCCCGGTGACCTTGAAGGAATACCTTGCCCTGATGGAGGGCCTGGACCGGCAGGTCATCGACATGAAGGTCGATGAATTCTATTACCTGTCGCGCACGGCGCTGGTGAAGGACGAGCGCAATCTCGACAAGTTCGACCGTGTCTTCGCCCACGCCTTCAAGGGCCTCGAAACGCTCGAACCCACCGACCTCGCGCAGATCCCGGAAGACTGGCTGAAGGCGCTCACCGAAAAATTCCTGAGCGAGGAAGAGAAGAAACAAATCGAATCCCTCGGCGGCTGGGAAAAACTGATGGAGGAGCTGAAAAAGCGCCTCGAGGAACAGAAGAAACGCCACGAAGGCGGCAACAAGATGATCGGCACCGGCGGCACCTCGCCGTTCGGCGCCTACGGCTACAATCCCGAAGGCATCCGCATGGGCCAGGACAAGGGCCGCCACGGCAAGGCGGTCAAAGTCTGGGACAAGCGCGAATACAAAAACCTCGACGACAGCGTCGAACTCGGCACGCGCAACATCAAGATCGCGCTACGCCGCCTGCGCAAATGGGCCCGCGAGGGCGCGCTGACCGAACTCGATCTGCCCGAGACGATCCGCACCACCGCGCATCAAGGCTATCTCGACCTCGTCATGCGCGCCGAACGCCACAACAAGGTCAAGGTGCTGATCTTCTTCGACATCGGCGGCTCAATGGATGCGCATATCAAACTGTGCGAGGAGCTGTTTTCGGCCGCGCGCACCGAATTCAAGCACATGGATTTCTTCTACTTCCACAACTGCCTGTACGAGAGCGTGTGGAAAGACAATCGCCGCCGCCACAACGAAAAATCGCCGACCTGGGACGTGCTGCACAAATACCCACACGACTATAAGGTCGTGTTCGTCGGCGACGCGACGATGAGCCCGTATGAGATCACCTATCCCGGCGGCTCGGTCGAACACTGGAATGAAGAGCCCGGCGCGGTGTGGCTCGAACGCCTGACGCGCATCTACGAGCACGTCATCTGGCTCAACCCCGTGCCGGAGCGGCATTGGGACTACACGCCCTCGATCCAAATCATGAAGCAGATCCTGAGCGACCGGATGTACCCGCTGACGCTTGAGGGGCTGGATAAGGCGATGCGCGAGTTGAACCGGTAGACCTGTATGTGAGTGCTCATCGAACGTTATCCGCGGAACGTTATCCGCGCGCGCGCCCGGCAAGAACTCTGTCGCTCACATCCGCCCATTCGATCCAAACCCGTTCACGCGCCAACCCCAGTTGCAAAGTAAGGTAGATGCACTGCTTCCAGCGAGGCATCTCCGCGACCGGTTCGCTGTAGTGCTCGGCTTCAACCACCTCCAGCGCCCTCAGACGGGCTTCGTGCGCAGCGCGGGCTTGCTGCAGCTGGTTGCGCAATTCGTCGATCCCGCCGAGTTCGCCGGAAAAAAACTTGATCATCAAGGCATCGGTTTGACGGGGCGGCGGCCCTGGCTCTGCAAACCACGCGGCAAACGCCTTCCTGCCCTTGGCTGTGATTGAATAGATCTTCTTGTCGGGTTTGCTCCGTTGCTCGACGGCCTTGAAGCGCAACAGCCCGTCCCCGGCGAGAGCGGCGAGCTCGCGATAAATCTGCTGATGCGTCGCCCTCCAGAAAAAGGACGAAACAGTATCGAATTCGTTTGTGATCTCGTACCCGGTGGACGGTTTCTGGGCGACCAGAGCGAGAATGAGGTGTTTGAGCGACATATGCCCATAGTTGCATATGCGAGTCGACCGTGCTAGTGCATATGCAACTTGGTGCATAGGTGGGTGATATGAACCGTACAGATAGGCTTCGCTGGGGCGCATTCGCATTCGGGGCGCTTGCGCTGTGCTTCAGCAATGGCGCGACGGCGAATGTCTATGCCGCCTGGATCGCACCGGCGCTGCTGCTTGGATTTGTGATGACGACGGGGCCATGGCTTGGCTTCGTGCTGACGGTAGCCGCCTCATCCGTCGCAAGCTTCGTGATGTTCCGCGGCGTTGTTCCCATTGGCGACGAGGAATATGTCATCGCAAGCGCCGTGACCGGCCTGATTGGCGCGCTGCCTTTCTTCGCTCACAGGCTTGCCGCGCCCCAGCTCGGAGCGGCCTTGGGTTCGCTTGTCTTTCCAACCGTGGCCGTTGCGCTCAGCTATGTTCTGTCCTTGGGAAGCCCTTTCGGCACTTGGGGCAACGACGCTTACGTTCAGCTCGCCTTCGCGCCGCTGGTGCAGTTCGCATCGGTGGCCGGCATTTGGGGCGTGGCCTTCGTCGTGTATTGGTTTGCAGGCGTCGCGCAGGCGCTCGTGACCGAGAGAAGCAGCGGTGCGACCATCGCTGCGGCCACGTTTGCGGCCGTGTTCATTTCCTTGATCTGGCTCGGCGCTTCGCGCCTGGACGGACCAACCGAAACGTCCGGCACGGTTCGCGCCGCCGCCCTGAGCAATCCGCGAACCTTGCCCGATAGATTCTTCGAGGGGTGCACACAGCGCACGGATTATGCTTGCCGCTCTGCCAAGGCGCGAGCGCGGCAAGATATTCTGTTCGCCTTGTCGGAACAGGCCGTGCAACAAGGCGCGAAGTTGATCGTTTGGTACGAGGCCGCGGCTCAATTCGATGCGCCTGACGAGGCTGAGTTCATCGCCCGTGCAGGTGCGTTCGCCCGCAAGCACGGAGTATATCTGATAGCCGGCGCCGCGCGCATTCCTTCGGCGCCGGATCAACTGATCGCCAACATGGCGATTGGGTTCACACCCGAAGGCGTACGTGCGTTCGAGTACTTGAAGACCATCCCGGTGCCTGGAGAGCCGATCATTCGCGGCGACGGCGTGATCCCGGCACTCGACACGCCATTCGGCCGGCTTGGCGTGATGATCTGCTTCGACGCGGACTTTCCCGCACTGTCGCGTCAAGCGGCGGCGCGCGGCGTCGACATTCTGGTGATCCCGGCCAATGACTGGCGCGCGATCACACCCCTCCACGCCGAAATGACGCGGATGCGCGCTATCGAAAGCGGTTTCAGCATTGTCCGCGCAACAAGCAACGGTGTTTCGCTTATCACCGATCAGCGTGGAACCGTTCTCGCACGAAACAACTCCTTTACGGACCCCGGCGCCATCACCATCGCCGACGTGCCGGCACGCCGCTTGGCCACTGCGCAAAGCACCATCGACGATCTTTTCGCCGCCTTGTGCATGGTTCTGGCCAGCGCCCTCCTCATCTTCGGCGCGGCTCTTGCATTGCGCGCGCGATCGGGTCGCCGAAATCAATAACAGTGCGTATAGATGGAAGTATGGCGACAAGACAAGTGTTTGCGAGCGGTCTCGTTGCAACTGCCTGTATGAGAGCGTGTGTAAAGACATTCCCCGGCCTGAGCTGGATAAGGCGATGCGGGAGTTGAATAGGTAGGCGGACTTACTCCAGCACGAACTCAGCGCGCGGGCGGATCAGGGTGCCGGTGGTTCGTTGCTCGAACGCGTGCGCGATCCAGCCGACCGACCGGCCCATCGCGAACAGCGCCAATGCGGCGCCTTGCGGCAGGTTGAAGCTGCGTTCGAGGGCCAACAAACCGAAATCGACATTGGGTTCGACGCCGGCCATTGATCGCGCAGTCTTGAGCGTTGCCGCCATGGTGGCGTCGAGCTTAACAGCTGACACCAACTCGGCACCGCGCGGATCGGCATCGCGGTAGACGGAATTGCCGAAGCCCGGAATGGTCTCGCCACGGCTGAGCCGCGTTGCTACGGTGGCCGCGGCATCGCCCGTGGTATCGACTTCGGCCAGCAGGGCTCGCAAGCACTCCGTTGCGCCGCCATGTTTGGGCCCGCTCATCGCGGCGAGCCCGGCAATCACGCAATTGGTCAAGCTCGCCCCCGTTGACGCGACGACTCTGACTGCGAAAGTAGAGGCGTTGAGTTCGTGATCGGCGAGCAGAACAAGCGCCCGCCTGATGTGGTCCGCTGCCTTTGGACGCTGCCAAGCGGCGCTGATCGCGCGATGGATGGGTCCCTTCCATGCGGTTTTGATTCCGGAGATGGAAACGACCACAGCAGCAACCAACCGCGCCGCAGCTTGAAACGCGTGCAGCCCTGGCTTGCCATCACTAGGCGTCTCGTGCTCCGTCATGAGCGAGAGAAGTAAACTCCCACGGCCTGTTGCGCTTATTGGCGCACAAGTCGCGGCGATCGACGTCCAGCCGTTGACGTCGCGCGGATCGAAGCGGACCGCGGCAAAGGGGTCCGCGCCTTCCGTGTTCCAGAGCAGCCGCGCCGCATCTTCCAGCGTTGCCTTGCGTGAAAACGCGACAGCCTCCCGGTCGCGATAAAAGCAGCGATCGTCCTCAAAGTGCGTTATCCGCGATTTGAGCACCGGCAGGCCGTAGTCGAGTGCCGTCGCCGCAGCCGCGCGTGGCCGGCGCGTGCGCGTGCGGCGGTCGATCAGCGCCATGATGTCCGTGGCGGAATAGAGGCACGCCTTCGGTTCGCGGGGATGGGGCACTGAACGGATAAGACCGCGGCTGACATAAACGTAGAGCGATGCGCGGGTGATGCTCAACGCACGGGTTGCTGCCGTCGAGTCCAGCAGGGCGCCTTGCTTAATATCCCGCGTTAGGGCGACTTTCTTCGTTTTCACGTTAACACATTGATTTAAGATTGACGCACATGACGCCACCTTCCATGTTTTTGTCGACGCGCGAAAGAGAAATTCTGTTTGGAGAGCCTGACTGATGATCGGCCGTATCCTCTTGCTGACAGTGCTTGCCCTTACAAGCTGGACGGCGCTTGTGGTTACCGGAACGCTGGACGGCTGGTGGCGCCGGCCTCTTGCTCCTTTCGGGGACATAACTGCCTTTCGTGCGGCTGCGGTCGCGGAAATCGACAAGAAGCACAAGGGCAATGTGGCGTTCGTGCTTATCGAGAACGGCCGCGTTTTCGCAACGCATTTTGCCTCCATTGGAAAACCGGTTGACGGCGACAGCCGTTTTCAAGTCGCCTCAATGAGCAAGTGGATTACCGCCTGGGGCGTGATGACCCTTGTCGAGGACGGCAAGCTCGACCTCGACAAACCGGTGTCAGTCTACCTCAAACGCTGGAAGCTCCCGCCCAGCAAGTTCAACAACAACGGTGTGACCGTCCGCCGCCTCCTCAGCCATACCGCCGGGCTGACGGACGGCCTTGGTTATGCGGGTTTCAATCCGGACGTCCCCGTCCAAAGCTTGGAAGACTCGCTCACACGTGCCGCCGACGCGTCTGCGGGACATGATGGACGCGTGCGCGTGGGTGTCGAGCCGGGGACCGAGTTCTTGTACTCCGGCGGCGGCTACACACTGCTGCAATTGATTGTCGAAGAGGTTTCCGGCCTGTCGTTCAGCGACTACATGAAGGCCGCCGTGTTAGACCCGCTGAGCATGACGCGCTCGACGTTCATGTTGGACGACGAGACCGACGTGGCGGAGTTCTTCGATGAGCGCGGGCGGTCCGCCACGCACTACCGCTTCACTGCGCTCGCCGCCGCCTCCCTCTACACGACGACCGCGGACATGACGCACTTCCTCCAGGCGCACTTGCGTGGTGGAAGTGGCGCGGCGCCCGGACGCGGCGTCTTGCGGCCGGACACAGTGGTTGAGATGCGCCGGCCGCACGGCTCCCAGTTCGGCGTCGACGTTTGGGGCTTGGGCACGATCCTCTTTGCGCCCAACAAGACCGGTAGCTTCGTCATCGGCCATGACGGCAGCAACGAGCCCGCCATCAACACCGCTGCGCGTCTCGACCCCGCGACCGGCGACGGCATCGTTGTCCTCGAAACCGGCAACCCGATACTCGCGACCAAGATTGCCAGCGAATGGGTGTTTTGGAACGCCGGAAAGGTCGATCTTCTGTTGTTTATGATCGAACTTGAGAGCCTGCAGACAACGCTCGTTGCAGGCTGGGTGGTGATCGTGCTTTTGGCGATAGTCTTCACGTGGCGACGCAGGCGCCACGTCCGCTGACTCTCTTGTCATCAGACAACAAAGACCCTTCATAGGAAAATGGCTTGGCACACCACGATACAGATGCTGGACGCTTGCGAAGCTTGATCGCGTCAGCGATTGAAAGCGTAGCCTGCGATCCGGGACCTAGGAGCCGGTGCACTGTCCCTAAGTCCCCGATCGCTGATTTTTCCAACGAGGGTTCGCTTCGGGAAAAGTCGCGTCGGGGATGGCAATAATTGTTTGGCGGTTGCGCGCCAGGGTGCCCTCGTGGTTAGGTGTGGCCCATGCCGTTGGAGTTTCACGCATGGTCCGCATCGCTGCCGCCTTTGTTTGCCTGGTCTTTGCGCTGCCTGCTGCGGCGCGGGAATTGCCACGTCTCGACGACTTGGCTTTTCAGAGTTGGAACGTGGTTGAGCCGGGCGGGCGGACGACGTGTTCGGACGGCTCGCCATACCGCTTTTATGCAAAACCGGGGGCGCGCGACAAGCTCGCCGTGTTCTTCAATGGCGGGGGCGCGTGCTGGTCGGCAGAGACTTGCAACCTGCAGGCCAACGCCAAGCGGCCGCTTTACTACCCAAGCGTCGCGCCGCCGTTTAATGTGCCAGGCGATGCCGGCATCTTCGACGACAAGCGCGCCGACAATCCGTTGCGCGGCTGGACGATTGTCGTCGTGCCTTATTGCACCGGCGATGTGCATGTTGGGGCGCGACGCATTACATACGCGCTCGGCAAGCGGCGGTTCGCGATCGAGCACAAGGGGGCCGTCAACGCGCAGGCGGTGCTCAACTGGACGTTTGGCCATGTGCCGGCGCCCAAGACTGTGCTGGTGGCGGGATCGAGCGCGGGGGCGATCGGTGCAGCGTTCCATGCAGGCGCAGTGGCGCGCCGCTACCGGACGTCGGACGTCTCACTTTTGGCTGATGCGGCGGGCGCCTATCGCACGCCAAGACTTGCGGAGGTCTATCGCGGTTGGGGGATCTATCGTGTTGCTCCTGCGTGGATGAGAGGGTCACGCGATCCGCTCATCTTCGAAGCGTTCATCAGCGCCAACGACGCCGCCTTTCCGCACATGCGGCAGGCGCAATACAACTACGCGGGTGACCCGGAGCAGGCGGCGTTTCTGCATCTTCTTGGCGGTGCAGACGTAGAAGCCTCCTTGCGGGCCAACCTTGACGAGTTGCACAAAGCGATCCCGGGCTTCCGCAGTTATACCGCCGCTGGAACGAAGCACACGATCCTCGGCCATAACGAGCTTTACACGATTGCAACCGGAGGGGTGGCGTTCAGGCAATGGGTGGCCGATTTCGTGGCAGGCAAAACGGTGCGTGATGCCGACTGCAAAGCCGAAGGTTGCGCCGGTCCTTAGTGCGCGATTGCGGTCGCATGGTACGAAGAATTGGATTCGAGAAAAAATTGGAGCCGGACTGGATGACCGTGCATCCGTCATGAGGTGTAAGCATGCACACAACTTTTCGCACTCTCCACAATCAAAAAAATCATTGTCATCCCGGACGTTAGCGAAGCCCAATCGCGTAGGCGATTGCTGGCGTAGCTTGCGATCCGGGACCCAGGGACAGTGCATCGGCCCTCGGTCCCGGATCGCTGACTTTTCCTGACAAAGCTTCGTTTCGGGAAAAGTCGCGTCCGGGAGGACAATGATTTTTTGGCGGAAAATTGAAAAAGGTGTGTTCGTACTGTGGCTTTAGGGGGGCGGCGGGGCGCAGAAGGGGCATTATAGTAAATATAAGCTGACTCATTTGTGTTTTTATTTTGTTCTTTACTGTTGAATTGGCGCCGCCTATATCTTTCGTGGCCGGCAATTCAAGGCGAGCAGGCGTGCAATGCGGATTTCAAGAGCGCTGCCTGCATTGCGTTGCCGGGCGCGGATGAATTTCCCGCACGCGACAACACTGGAGGCCAGACCGCCTTTCGATCAAATTCCCAATCAGGAAACAAACCATGTTGAATAACCAACCACCTTCAAATCCGGAAAACGACGCGTGTAAAACACCCCCCTTGGGTGTCACATCCTCTTCGCCGGAAACGCAGAGTTCTGCGGCAAACGACGGAAATCCACCTTCAAAACTGTCACCGGAAAATGAGGCTGTGTCACCCACACTGTCACGTAGGCCGCGCTACACCACCCGCCATCCCGACAAGGACGAGAATTTTTTCGAAGCCCTGGCTATGGGGGCGCCGGTGGTTGAGGCGTGCCGGATCGCCGAATATACCCGCCGCGCGGTCTATCTTTGGCGAGACCAGGACGCAGCGTTCGCTGCTGCATGGAACAAGTCGAAGTCCTTCGCGCTCGAAAATCTGGAGGAAGAGGCCGACCGGCGCGGGTTACACGGTTATGACGAAGCTCAAGTGCGCGGCAAGCAGGTGTACCGGCGGCGAAAATACTCCGACCGTTTGCTACTGGCCCCGCTCAGAGCCTTGTGCCCCCAGCGGTACGGTGAAGGCAAGTTGATGGCAGCCGCGAACAAGCCGGACAAAATTGAATTCGTTTTGAGGAATCACTTGGGCGATCTTCTGACCAACGCATGGCTGAACAAAATGCTCGCTGCAGAGCGGCTGACGGAAGATGAAATTCCGCCGCACTTGCTCAAATTCTTCAAGACCCTAAACCCGCAGGAATTAAAGAAAATGGACGAGACTGTGTCCGAAGGAAGGCACTCGCGCTAGGAAGGGCCGCCGAAGAGGGCGCGGTAGATCAGGCCGCCAAGCCAGAGGATCAGTGTCAATACGACGACGCGTGTGAACAGCGTCATCATGGCAAGAGCGATGGCTGTGTCGCCCACCAAGAGCGCAAAAATTGCCGATGGTTGGGCTACGCCAATTGCGGCGGTGGCGGTGTCCAAAAACATGTACTTGAAGGTGCCTGCAGCTTCAACAAAACCGTTGACCCACTCAGGTGTAAAAATGACCATCACCCCAAGCACGACAAAAGACAGGAAGAACGAAACGATGCTCCGCCAAGTCTGCCACATGAAATGACCCAAGCCCTGCATGGTACTTACCTCGTTTGAACGCTGCTGGCTCTGATGGTCAGGGCAGCCCTGTCAGGAGTCAAGGCGATGGGCCGCCGTCTTCACCGGGTCGTGCCATCGGAACCGGGGCCGAACCTGCAAAGGTTAAAGTTTCGGGCGAAAATGCCGCGCAAGCAGACCGCGCCCAATTCATAGACAAAAGCAAATGCAGCGTGGCGAAAACATCTGCAGCGCCAGACCAAACACTCGATTTCTTGCGGCCTGATAGTCTAAAAAATATTATTCTTCCAATGATGAAAATGCTAGCGCCTAAAATGCGTGCATGTGCGCTTGTCACAGCTGACACTTAATTCACTTTCAAAAAGACTTTTCGGCCTTACCTTGGGCGCATGAAAAGTCACACGAACGGATTCGACTCCGTCACTCTGTCCATCGCTCATGGAATAGATTGCCCGGTTCACCACTTTTGAGATCCGGGTCACAGGTATGACGCTCAGCTCGTCATATCCTTGTCAGATATTGAAACTAGGTTTGTCAGTCACTACATCCGGGATGGATATCCCGGTTGGGGAGCACCCGCTATGAATGACAGGATTTTTGTGCCCGCGTTGGCAGATCACCGGCTAACGCCCTTCTATGACGCTACGGTTTCGCTGATGACCTGCGAGCGGACGTGGCGGCGCGCTTTCGTCAGGCAAATTGCGCCAGAGCCACGCGATGTTATACTCGATGTCGGTTGCGGTACGGGAACGCTTGCCATCATGTTGAAGCAAGCCTGCCCGTCGGCTTCGGTATACGGCACTGATCCCGATCCGGAAGTACTGTCACGCGCCGAGCTTAAAGCCCGCGATGCCGGGGTGCTGGTGCACCTGTCGCAGGGCTTTGCGGAAGGCACCGCGTCGGTGGCTGATGCGAACCGCCCCAACAAGGTAGTTTCGAGCCTGGTGCTGCACCAAATACCACTTGAGGGGAAGCGCGAGACGCTGGCCAGCGCCTTTGCGGCGCTGCGTTCAGGCGGTGAACTCCATGTCGCGGATTATGGTGAGCAAAAATCACCGCTGATGAAATTTGCGTTCAGACAGGTTCAGGCTCTCGATGGCGTGTCCAACACTCAGCCCAATGCAGATGGCATACTTCCGCAGTTGATGTGTGAGGCCGGATTCGCTCAGGTTCAGGAGAACACCGTCATTCCGACGCCGACGGGTTCGATTTCGCTTTATTCCGCAGTCCGGCTCTAGTCATTTTGCCGTGCCCCAATAATTGTAGCCTGCGAAACGCGGGGTACCGGGCAGGTACATTGTTTCCATTTTCTCGATTTCGAAGCCGCCTTCGCGAATGAGTTCAGGTATGGCCCGTCCGACGTGACAGCCGCCGCCGATCACTTTCCACACCGGCGTGATCCGGTCTTGCCATTTGCGGACATTGGCATCGGGTGCTTTGCCGTGCTCGCAAAAAATGAGACGGCCACCGGGTTTTAGTACGCGGCGCATTCCCTTTAGCGCCTTCACGACTTCAGGGATGGTGCACAGCGTGTAGGTCACGAGAACCGTATCGGCGGACTTGTCGGCGAGCGGGATCTCTTCCGCCTTTAGGTCCAGGAATTCCAGACTGAACTTGATATCCTTTGCCCGGCGTTGAGCGCGCTCACGCATTTCAGCGGAGGGCTCGAGGCCCCACACGTGCTGGACTTTCGCGGCATCGTAGAACGCCAGGTTCTGTCCCGCTCCCATACCGATCTCAAGCACGCGGCCCTGGGCCAGGGGGACAACTTTCTTGCGTTGATATGTAATCGGTTTCGCGCTCATCGCCGCATCAAGAAGCCATGGCAGAATACGCCGTTCGTAAAAACCCATTATGTCGTGTCCGAAGTTGTGCTTCGGACACCTATCATGGGTGAGAGGGCAATGTGAGACTTATCGGTCTTAGGTGGACCGCCGCTCCACAAGCCCCTTCATCGGCGGGCAAGCATCGGCGGGCGCGCCCAGACCTTGATGCGTCCCGGGCGGTACGGCCGCTTCCTCGTCTTCTGCAATGTCAACGAGATCATCGATATCCATCGATGGCATGGTGGGTTCGGCTTTATGAGCAGGCTTTGGTTGCAGCGTGGGAGAGCCGGCACGCTTTGTGCGCACGGCCTCAATGACTTTTTGAATTTCTTCCTTCGTCATTTCTGCCCTGAGTGGTTCTTCAAAATTTGGTTTGAATGAGGGGCTTTGAGCGCGCGGGCGCGGGGGCAGTGCCGGGCGGGCCGGATTCAACGACACGGCCGTCACGGCTTCGTTTGCGACATGCCCGCGCACCCACTTTCCATCCCAAGTCAACAATTCCTCGAGTGATAGCGGCTTTTGGATCCAAATGCCTTGCGCGGATGTAAATCCAACTTCCACCAATCCGGACATTGTGGCCTCGTCTTCCGCACCAACCGCGACGGCTTCGAGCCTGAACTGGCGTGCAAAGCGAAGGCGGGCTGCGATCGCGCCCTTGCCCTTCAGACCCAAACGCTGGGCTAAGCGGATGCTGGCAGGTCCACCAACTTTGATTGATGTGAACGGCATTGGAACAAATTGCGAGAGGTCGACCGGCACAATGCCGCCGCCGTCAAGAGCCACCTGCACCCCCAAGGCGCGGACGGCATTCAACGCTGCGCACAAGGCATCGGGTTCTTGAGCAATGGCGCGCTCAGGAACTTCGATGATGACCCGCTCTGGTTTGAGTGCGTAGTCCTGAATGAACCTTGCCAATCCCTGGCAGAAGTCGGCCGCGGTGACGGTGCCCGGCGCAACGTTGATTGATATTGACCAGTCCTTGTCGTGGGACTGCCATTTGCTGGCGGCTGTGAATGCTGTTTTGAATACATAACCCGTCAGATCCGCCATGCGCCCCTGGGCTTCGACAAAATCGAGAAACAGTCCCGGCGGCAGAAGTCCGTATTGGGGATGCTGCCAGCGGATGAAAGCTTCTGCGCCTGTCATGCGTGAGGTTGCCAAATCCACTTTTGGCTGAAATACCAGCGAGAATTCGTTGCGCTCAAAGGCCTGATCGATGTCAGTGGGGGCCAACCTGAAGGATCTGTCGTTCATGGGCGTAATGATACCTCTCGTGAGACGGACACTGTGCCGCTTGTCAGAGCATGGGCTTTGATCCTTTAAAGGAGCGTCGGAGAAGAGCTTCGTATTTGAAATTATCAAATTTGAATCAAACAGAGACGTTGATCCATGACAACCCGCAGCAGCGAGCCAAAAATGGCCGCACCCACGTTACCTTCGGCCACCATTCTGCTGGTGCGGGACGTGCCCTCCGGTATCGAAGTCTTCATGGTAAAACGTCATCACCAGATCGATTTTGCATCAGGCGCGCTGGTATTTCCCGGCGGCAAAGTTGATCCGCATGACCGCGACCCGGCGCTGCGTGATCATGCGGACGGTGCGGGCGAACTTGATGACTACCGGTTGAGCCTGGCAGCATGCGCCATTCGCGAAGGGTTTGAGGAGTCGGGAATTCTGCTGGCGCGCAAGCCCGGAGAAGCGGGATCGGTGACTGCGAGTATGGCGACCGCACTTGCGGATTGGCGGCCAAAATTGAATTCCGGTGACGCTGGGCTGGTTCAGTTTCTGCACACAGAAGGCTTGCGGCTGTCATGCGATGCGCTGGTGCGGTTCGCACACTGGGTAACGCCGCCGATGATGCCAAAGCGCTTCGACACGCACTTTTACCTGGCGGAGGCACCGCACGGTCAGCTGGGGCGGCATGACGGATCGGAATCGGTTGATTCGGTTTGGGTGGACCCCAATGACGCCATCAACGACCCGCGCTGGACGATCATCTTTCCGACGAAAATGAATTTGTTGAAACTGGGCAAAGCGAAGTCGGTTTCCGAGGCGCTGCACCTCGCGCGGTCATCGCGCATCGTTACCGTTGAACCCAAAGTCGAGGCGCGCGAAGGCGGACCGGTTCTGACCATTCCCGAAGACGCGGGTTACGGAAAGGTCGAAGAGCCGATGTCGTCACTGCGCGGGTGATGCGAGCGTTTCCATTGGGGCCTATCCTGTTACAAACTGTTCGGCCAAAATGCGCTCTTCCAGGGAGCGGTCAGCGTCGAACAACAGGCAGACTGACACGGACGGATCTTCGGTCACCGACACTTCGCTGACCAGGCGCACTTCGGTGTTATCGGCGACCGCACTGACCGGACGCTTTTCGGTTTCCAGCATTTCGAACAGTACTGTGGCGGCGCGCGGCAGGAGCGCGCCTCGCCAGCGTCTGGGCCGGAAGGCACTGATGGGTGTTAGAGCCAACAACGCGGAATCAATAGGTAGGATCGGACCGTTGACGGACAGGTTGTAAGCCGTCGAGCCGGCCGGCGTGGACAGCATGATGCCGTCGCAAATGAGTTCCTCCAGGCGCACGCGCGAGTCGACGCTGACACGAATTTTCGCGGCCTGTCTGGTTTCACGCAGCATCGAGACTTCGTTGAAGGCGAGTGCTTTGTGAGTCTTGCCTGCCTTGGTTTTGACTTTCATGCACAGTGGATGGATCGCTTGGGCTTTGGTTGTTCCAAGCCGGTCGAGGAGATCCTTGGGCGCGTAGTCGTTCATCAGAAAGCCAACAGAACCACAGTTCATACCGAAGACGGGCAAATTCCTGCGATAGATTTTGTGCAGCGTTTGCAGCATGAAGCCGTCACCGCCGAGAGCAACGATTATATCAGCGTCCGTTTTGGCATTCCCGTAGAGTTTGGTGAGTTCACGCAGCGCCGCTTGCGCTTCCGGCGCGGACGAAGCTGTGAAGGCAGGCTTGGAAAACCTCATCAGCCACCCGTCATGGACATGTGCCGCGCAACAGCCGGCGCTGATTGGCGCCGGTCGATGACAAAGTCATGACCCCGGGGCTTGCGTGTCATGGCTTCGTCAATCGCCGCTGCCAGTTGATGGTCATGAGGGCTTGCCCGTAAAGCGGTGCGCAGATCGGCAGCGTCGTTTTGGCCGAGGCACATGTAGAGCGTTCCGGTGCAGGTCAAACGCACGCGGTTGCAGCTCTCGCAAAAATTGTGGGTCAGTGGTGTGATGAACCCCAGCCGTCCACCCGTTTGGGCTACCCGAACGTATCGGGCGGGGCCGCCCGTTTGATAGTCGCTGTCTTCCAGCGAAAATTTCCCGGCGAGCCTGGAGCGCACGATGGAGAGCGGCAGATACTGCGCCGTCCGATCACCATCGATTTCGCCCATCGGCATGGTTTCAATCAATGTGAAGTCCATGCCCTTGCCGTGCGCCCAAAGCATAAGGCTTTCGATCTCGTCCTCATTGATGGCGCGCAGGGCGACGGCGTTGATCTTTACACGCAGACCCACACGCAGCGCTTCGTCAATTCCTTCAAAGACTGATTCAATGCGGCCCCAGCGGGTGATGTCTTTGAATTTTGCCGGATCGAGTGTATCGAGCGATACGTTGATGCGCTTGACGCCTGACGCTTTCAGTTCCCCGGCAAATCTTGCCAGCTGGCTGCCGTTGGTGGTGACGGTGAGTTCGTCCAGTGCCCCCGTTTCCAGGTGGCGGCCGAGCGCCTTGAACAGGCCCATGACATTGCGGCGGACAAGCGGTTCGCCGCCGGTCAGGCGCAGTTTGCGCACACCTTTGCGGATAAACGCCGAGCACAGCCGGTCAAGCTCTTCCAGCGATAGCAAATCGGCCTTGGGAAGGAAGGTCATGTCTTCCGACATGCAATAGGTGCAGCGGAAATCGCAGCGGTCGGTGACCGAGACGCGTAAATAGGTGATATGGCGGCCGAAGGGATCGAGCATAGGCACAACTTAGCAGCCATGTTCGTGTCGTCCAGTGGAAGTGAGTCGCATCCGGCGCGGAATCTTGGCTAACATCATGGCTGACCCTCGCCCCAACCAAGAGCAATGTCATGACGCCCAAGGGCCGTACCATTCTGAGTATTGATCAAGGCACGACGTCGAGCCGTGCGATTCTTTTTGATATTGGTGGTTTGCCGCTCAAAACCGCGCAAAAAGAGCACCGGCAAATCTATCCTCAGGATGGGTGGGTTGAGCACGATGCGCAGGAGATTTGGGCGGCAACGCTCAGCGTTGGGCGCGAGGCGCTTGCCGGAACCAGCCCTGGAGACGTGGCGGCAATCGGGATTACCAATCAGCGCGAAACGACTTTGTTGTGGGACCGCGAGACCGGACAGCCGGTTCATAATGCCATCGTCTGGCAGGACCGGCGCACCGCCTCAGTTTGCGCAAGGCTGCGCGGTGAAGGGTTTGAGCCTTCGATTGCCGCGAAAACGGGGTTGCTGCTCGATCCATATTTCTCGGGCACGAAGCTTGCCTGGTTGCTCGACAATGTACCGGGCGCACGGGCGCGCGCGGAGAGGGGCGAGCTTGCCTTTGGAACGATTGACAGCTGGTTGGTCTTTCGCTTGACGGGCGGGCGGGTGCACGCCACGGACGCCACCAATGCTTCACGGACAATGCTTTTTGACATCGGTGCAGGACGCTGGGACAGCACGTTGCTTAAACTGCTCAACATTCCTGCCAGCGTGCTGCCCGTTGTGAAAGACTCTGCGGCGGATTTTGGTACGACCGATGTAGATTTGTTTGGCTTGTCCATTCCCATAACTGGCATTGCCGGTGATCAGCAGGCGGCAAGTGTTGGCCAGGCCTGTCTGAGCCAAGGCCTCATGAAATCGACGTACGGCACGGGATGCTTTGCGCTGGTGAATACCGGACAGTGCATGGCGCCATCGAACAATCGACTCTTGACCACGATAGCCTATGCGACAGGCGGTCAACGTCACTATGCGCTGGAGGGTTCGATCTTCATGGCAGGTGCTACTATCCAGTGGTTGCGCGATGGATTGAAACTGTTTGCGAACTCTGCCGACAGTGCGGCGCTGGCTCTGCAAGCCGATCCAAGGTCACGGGTTTACCTGGTTCCGGCCTTTGTAGGGCTGGGGGCGCCGTATTGGGATGCCGACGCAAGGGGTGCGATTGTTGGGCTGACGCGCGACAGCGGGCCCGCGGAAATTGCAAAGGCTGGACTCGAGTCGGTTTGCTTTCAAACACGCGATCTTTTGGAGGCGATGGCTGCCGACATGGCTGCTGCGGGCCTGGGAAGTCCGGCGGCGTTGCGGGTCGATGGAGGTATGGTCGTCAACGATTTGTTTTGCCAATGGCTCGCCGATTTAACGGGGCGGCCCATCGAGCGGCCAAAGGTTATCGAAACGACGGCATTGGGAGCGGCCTATCTCGCGGGCCTTGGTGCTGGGGTTTACGCGTCGCTTGAAGACGTCGCTGCGGCTTGGCGGTGCGAACGGCGTTTTGAACCCAAAATTGGTGCCGATGAGCGCGATGCAAAATATTCGGGCTGGAAAGACGCAGTTGGGCGGGTACTCAGCCAACGGTCTATTTGACACAGAGTGCTTCACAAGGCCACTCTAGCGACGAAAATGATTGGAGAGCCCCATGTCTACAGCCCTGCACGCCGTTCCATCTGTTCGCGACAAGGTTTCGAAGGAAGAGTGGCAGATCAGAACCGATCTTGCCGCGACGTACCGGCTGGTCGCTCATCACGGCTGGGCCGACATGATTTTTACGCATATCACCGCACGGGTGCCGGGACCTGAGCATCATTTTCTGATCAATCCCTATGGGTTGCTGTTTGAAGAGATTACGGCTTCGAGCCTGGTGAAGATTGACAGCGATGGCAACAAAGTGATGGAAAGTCCCCACCCGGTGAACCCAGCGGGATTTACGATCCATTCTGCCATCCATGCCGCGCGTGAGGATGCTCACGCCGTCATTCATGTTCATACAGCAGACGGCGTTGCAGTTTCGTGTCAGGAACATGGGCTTTTGCCGATGAGCCAGCACGCGATGCTGGTTCACGGAGACACGGCCTATCACGACTACGAAGGCGTCGCGCTCGACCACGATGAACGACCGCGCCTGATCAAGGATATGGGGACCAAGCACGTTATGATTCTCCGGAACCACGGCACGCTGACCGTTGGCAAAACCTGCGCCGATGCATTTCTGCGCCTTTACAATCTGGAACGTGCCTGCACGATCCAGGTGCGCGCCCTGAGCGGCGGCACAAAGATCAACCCGACCCACCAAGGTGTACCCGAAAAAGTTGCCGGCCAGGTGTCGGACATGGGTGCCTTTGCCGACAGGATGGTTTGGCCGGCGCTGCTGCGCTTACTGGATCGCAAAGACACTTCGTATCGCAACTAGACTTTAGGACTCAAAATGAAATTTGGTGCTGGTCAGCCGGTTCGCCGGGTGGAAGATGATCGCCTGATCACGGGACAGGGACAGTTTACCGACGATCTGACGCTTGCGGGTGTGCTTCATGCTGTGTTGCTGCGCTCGCCTCATGCTCACGCGAAGATCACGGCTATCAACACGCTGGCGGCCCGCAATGCGCCGGGCGTTGTGGGCCTGTATACCCATGCCGACCTTGAGCAGGCCGGCCTGAAGCCACTGCCGTGCGTAGCGCTGATGCCCAACGTCGATGGCAGCGCCATGGTTGTGCCTGCGCGTCATGCGCTGGCCAAAGACAAAGTGGCGCATTTGGGTGAGCCGGTTGCGATGGTGGTGGCAGAGACGGCGGCGCTGGCGCGCGACGCTGCGGAATTGATTGAAGTGGACTATCAGGAACTTGCCGCTGTCGTTGACACTCTGTCGGCGCTCTCAGCGAAAGCCATTCATCCGGAAACCAAATCCAACATTGCGCTGGATCACGAATTGGGCGACCGGGTTGTCACGGATGCCGCATTCGCGCGTGCGGCGCACGTCACTTCGATCAAGCTTGTCAATCAGCGCGTCGTGGTCAATGCGATGGAGCCTCGTGCCTGTCTTGGGGACTTCGATCCGGCCACGGGCAAATACACGCTTTATACGGGCAGTCAGGGTGTGCAAGGCATGCGCGGCGCCATCGCAAAGTTTGTCCTGGGTATCAAAAACGACCTGCTGCGCGTCGTGACAAAGGATGTTGGTGGCGGCTTTGGAATGAAGTCCTTCATTTATCACGAATATCCGTTGGTGTTGTTCGCGGCAAAGAAACTGGGGCGGCCGGTGAAATGGACATCCGAGCGTTCGGAGGCATTTCTGTCCGACACTCAAGGCCGGGATCATGTCACTGAAGCTGCAATCGCCCTCGACAAAGACCTGAAAATATTGGCGATACGTACGCACACTGTCGCGGCCATGGGCGGCTATCTTTCGCACTTCGCGCCTTTTGTGCCGACGCTGGCAGCGCCTGGCATGCAAGTGGGTGTGTATGCCATTCCGGTCTTCTACACATCGACAAAGTGTGTGTTTACAAACACAGTCCCCGTTGATGCCTATCGCGGTGCCGGGCGGCCGGAGGCGGCCTATGTGATTGAGCGGCTGGTCGATATGGCGGCGCAGGACCTGAAGATTGATCCTGCCGCGCTCAGGCGCCGGAATTTCATCACCAAAGAGCAGATGCCCTACACATTTCCATCCAAGGGTGTGATCGACAGCGGCGACTTTGCGCGAAACATGGACGACGCGCTTGGCATCGCCAGTTGGGCTGACTTTTCCGGGCGCGCGAAGTCTGCGAAGTCGCGCGGGCGGCTTGCCGGAATTGGTATGGCTTACTATGTCGAGAAGACCGCCGGTGGTTTTGAAATGGCCCATATCGATGTGCGGGCCGATGGAGAAGTGCATGTTATTGCCGGGACACAATCCAACGGCCAGGGGCATGAAACGGCCTACGCGCAGGTGGTGGCGGCGCAATTGGGCGTGCCGATCAGCGCGGTCAAAGTTTTTTTTGGCGACACGCAGACACTGGCCGCCGGTGGGGGCACGGGCGGTTCGCGCTCGCTGACCATGGCCGGCGGCGCGTCAATTGTGGCTGTGAAGAGTATCGTGGAACAGGGCAAGTCGATTGCATCGAACGAGATGGAAGCAGCCGTTGGCGACATCGAATTTGTGGATGGAAAATTCAACATAGCCGGAACCGATCGTGCTCTGGGTCTGTTTGACGTTGCCAGTATCGCGAAATCGCGCGCGAATGCAGAAGGGGTTGAAGGATTGTCCGCCGACGGCGAATACAAGAATCCAAACAATACATGGCCGAACGGCTGCCACATATGTGAGGTCGAAGTTGACGCTGAGACCGGTGTCACCGAAATCGTCAGCTACACCGTGGTGGACGATTTCGGCGTGATTATCAATCCGCTTCTGGTGGAAGGTCAGGTGCAAGGCGGCGTCGTGCAGGGCTTGGGCCAAGCGATGGGGGAGCAGGCAGTCTACGACGCCGAGAGCGGCCAGCTGATGACGGGATCGTTCATGGACTATTGGATGCCGCGTGCCGACAACATGCCCAGCATGAGCTTCAAAGCCAATGAAGTGCCCTGCTCGACCAATCCGCTGGGCGTGAAGGGCTGCGGGGAAGCAGGCACTGTGGGTTCGGCGCCAGCCTTTGTGAATGCCGTCGTCAATGCCCTTGCCAGTTTCGGCATTTCGCATATCGATATGCCGCTGACGCCTGAGAAACTCTGGGCAATAACGAAAGGTAAAGTTGCGGCTTCTTAAGCATGATCGTTCACGAGGGTAAAACCCTTCGCGTGGCATTATCAGGGCCAACTGATATTGATCGCGGGCATTGTGGCAAGAATTCTTCGACGCTCAAGAATGCTCGCTGTGAGCGCCGCCTGCATTGGCGTCGTTCTCGCGCTGTATTTGCAGATGGCCGTGCCTGCCGGCCACGCAGTCGTAACGCCGCCCGTACCTGTTGGCGGGTCCGTTGATCTCTCCCAGTGGAATTTCCAACGCGATGGCAGTGTTTCGCTCAGCGGCCAATGGAAATTTTTCGACAAGACGTGGGCATCTGAGCTGGCAGCACCGGGTGCCGAGGGGCACAACGCTGCTGTGCCCGGTCCATGGCCGGTCACCGAAAAGTCGAGCACTGTCCCGCGCATGGACGGATATGGGACTTACGTACTGAAGCTCAAGTTGCCTGCCGCGCGAGACGGAGAGGCTTTTGCAATCGATACGGGCTACGTGTTGTCGGCCTATCGCGTCTATGCAAACGGCCAACTCATTGCGGAGAGCGGAATACCATCGGCGACGGCAGCCGGTGAATACGCGCGTGCGTACGCGCAAGTGGCCACTGTGCCGTCCGACGGGCGCGAGGTGGAGCTCAGGTTTGAAGTTTCCAACCACGTCAATAGGTATGGCGGTTCAATCATTGGTCCAACGATGGGATTGAAAGCGCCGCTGACCGCGCACCTGGATTTCATTCGGGCGCTGTCCATGTTCCTGGTCGGAGCGATGGCGTTTGCCGCGCTCTATCACTTTGTGGCTTACAGTCTGAACCGCGACGCGGTGTTCAGCCTGTGGTTCGGCTTGTTCGCGGCGCTGTTTGGCGTGCGTACCCTGCTGATTGAGCCGCTCGCCACTTTTTCGGTACCATTTATCGGACAGGATTGGGTCTGGCGCCTGGATTTTGCCGCGTCGATATTGTTGCTGCCCACAGCTTTTCAATTTTTCTCGCTGAGTTTTCCGCGCCAGGTTGCCCCGAAATATCTGCCCTGGGCGACAGGCTTCTGCATAGGAGCAGCCGGCTTGACTTTGGTTGGCGGCGCGGTCATCGGCGAGTACGCGATGAAAGTCTTCGAGTGTGTCATACTGATCGCGATTATCTATCTGACCCAGGGCATCGTTCGCGCGGTTGCGAGCAAAGAGCAGGGTGCTCTTCTTGCGCTGACAGGCTGGACGTTAAGTGCAGGAGCCATATGTCACGACATCTTGCTCGACAACGGGTTGATCAGCGGTATCAATCTCATACCGTTTAGTTTTCTTGGATTCTTCCTCTGTTTGTCGGGCATGCTGGTGTCCCGGTTTCGCGATGCGTTTCGCAGCGCCCAGAGTGTATCGCGGGAAATGCGAAGCTTGAATGATCAATTGGAAGCAGCGGTGCAACTGCGCACGAGCGAGCTGAGAGATAAAGTCGAGGAACTCAAACGGAACCAAGACGAACTCGAGCGCGCAAGAACGGACGCCGTGACCGCCAACATTGCCAAGTCGCGATTTCTGGCTAACATGAGTCACGAGTTGCGAACGCCGCTGAACTCGATCCTTGGATTTTCCGAGATTATTCGCGATGAACGACTAGGGTCGCTGGGCGACCAGCGTTACGGGGAGTATGCGTCCCACATCAATGAAAGTGGAACGCATCTGTTGCAGCTGATCGGCGACATTCTTGACCTGTCGCGGATCGAGGCGGGTAAAGTCGAATTGCGGTTTGAACCCGTGAGCATTGCCGAGATTGCGGAAACAGCAATGCGCCATGCGGCGACGCGTGAACGAAGTGCCGAAGGCGGCGTTGAGTTGGACATCGAGCGCGACCTTCCGCTGGTGCGGGCCGACCGGCGCTCGTTGGTTCAAATGATCGTGAACCTGCTTTCGAACGCGCTAAAATTCACGCCTGCCGGCGGCAGCATTGTGTTGTCGGCGTTCAAGCGCGGCGATGGCGGCGTGACCGTGCAGGTCAGCGATTCCGGAATAGGCATGGACCCTGCCGACATTCCCAAGGCCCTCGCGGCTTTTTCTCAGGTTGACGACAGTTATTCGCGAAGGCACGAAGGTACAGGGCTTGGACTGCCAATCGTCAAATCGCTGATTGAGCTTCATGGCGGCCAATTGAGGCTGGAGAGTGCGCGGGGACAGGGAACATGCGTTCGACTCGACCTCCCCCAATCCTGCATCGTCCTGGATACAGACCGGCTACAAACTCTCGGGTGCGAGGGTTACGCTCAAGCCGTCTAATTCGGGCGCCATTTTGATTTGGCATGACAGTCTGGAGTTGTCCTGAACCGCTAGGCCAAAGTCGAGCATGTCTATTTCTTGCTGGGCGGCTGGCGGAAGTTTTTCACTCCACGCGCCGTCAATGTAGACATGACAGGTGGCGCAGGCACAGGCGCCACCACATTCGGCTGAGAGGGGCAGATTCGCGTCTCGGATGACTTCCATCGCGCTCCAGTCGTCGCGCGCGTCGAGTTCGTGGATATTTCCTGTGCGATCGGTGACGATCAGTTTCATGCGACGCCCAGTTTCTTTTGCAGGCTTGATGACGACGTTGTGTATTGAAAACGTAGTTTCTCATCCGGGCGGCAATAGCGGAACGCCTGTTGTGCCATCAATGCGCCTTCATGGAAACCCGAGAGGATGAGCTTCAGTTTGCCGGGATAGGTGTTGATATCACCGATGGCAAAAAGTCCCGGCACGTTGCTTTCGAATTTACTGGTGTCGACCGGGATCAGGTTTTCATGCAGATTGATGCCGAAATTCGCGACGGGTCCCAGTTTCATCGTCAAACCGAAAAATGGAAGCAGCATCTCGCCTGGTATTTCATAGTCACCACGCTCCTTGTTGTTGAGTGCCAGCCCTTGCAATTGCCCTTCGGCGCCTCTGAGTGACTTTATGCTTGCAACATGAAACTCCATTTTACCTTCAGCGACCAATGCGCGCATTTTGTTGACGCTGTCGGGCGCCGCACGGAAACCATCGCGATGGTGCACTAGGACAAGTCTCTTGGCGATTGGCTGAAGATTTAGCGCCCAGTCGAGCGCTGAGTCTCCCCCGCCCGCGATGACAACAATCTTGTCACTGAAGCGATCCATTTTGCGAACGGCGTAAAATACCGAGGTGTTTTCGTAGGACTCGATACCCGGGATCGGTGGTTTTTTCGGCGTAAAGCTGCCGCCGCCGGCCGCGATGACAACCACGCGGGCTTCGATTTGTGTCCCTGCATCTGTGGTGATGCGCCAGCCGTCTCCCGCTTTCTCCAGCGACTCTGCCATTTGACCGACATGGAGGGTCGCCTGGAACGGTTTGATTTGATCCATCAAACGGTCGGTGAGGCCCTGCCCGGTCACTTCAACGAGGCCCGGAATGTCGTAGATCGGTTTTTCGGGGTACAGCTCCGTGCATTGCCCGCCTGGCCGGTCCAGAATGTCGATGAGATGCGCCTTCAAATCGAGCAAGCCGAGCTCGAATACCGCGAACAAACCGATTGGCCCGGCGCCAATGATCACGACGTCGGTCTTGTGGAATCCACCTGGAGCTGCGACTTTCTCAGTCATATTTACATTCCAAAACTGTTATTCATTCTATTGGCTCAAACTTACATGTAGAAATAGGGTCGTGCCAAGATATTTCAACTGCCGACACTGCATTCGCGCGTCGGGATGACGCGTTGCGATCAATCGTTTTGACGGCCATATCCCCAATTGGCTGGCGAAAAACAAGAGGATTGATCGTGATGCAAACACTCTCGCCCGACCTTGAAGGTTCGCCTGCAGCTGACTGCGCAACGATGGCTGATATCCGGCGTGAAATCGACAGAATTGACCATGCGCTGGTGCGCTTGCTGGCGCAGCGGTTGACCTACATCGAACGCGCCGGGCACATCAAGGCGGATCGAAAAACAGTTCGCGACGAAGCACGAATCATAGACGTGCTGATGAAGGTCAAAGCAAATTGTGCCCGCGAGGACTTGCCCTATTCCATTGCCGAACCCGTATGGCGGCAATTGATGGAGGGATGCATCGCCCATGAGTTTGGCGTATTTGACGAGGTGAATCGAATTAAGCCGCGTGCCAAACTCACGACGCAATGACCCGGCCGAAGAACATCCTCTTCATCACGGCTGACCAATGGCGCGGAGACTGTCTTTCGGCGCTTGGACATATTGTCGTGCGGACGCCGGTGCTTGATGCCCTCGCGCGCGAAGGAACACTGTTCACGCGCCACTTTGCGAACACGGCGCCTTGTTCGCCAAGCCGGGCGACATTGCATACGGGCCTCTATCAGCACAATCACAGGGTGGCGATGAATGGAACACCCCTCGACCGCCGTCACACAAATTGGGCCATTGAAGCACGCAAACTGGGATACGATCCGGCGCTGATCGGCTACACCGATCAGACGCCCGATCCGCGTGATGTGGCACCTGACGATCCGCGGCTACGCACCTACGAAAACGTTTTGCCGGGCCTTACCGCCGTCGCTCATGTCAGCATGGAGCAACCGGGGCCCTGGGCTGCATATCTTCGCGCCCGCGGCTACGAACTTCCGAGTGAAGAACGCTTTGTTCTTTGGATGCGCGAGACCGGCGCTGATTACGAAGACGGTGCGGCGCACCCCAAACCCTGGGCGGTGCGTGCAAAGGACAACGACACGGCGTGGCATGTCGATCAAGCCATCGACTATGTCAGTGAGCGCAAGCGGGAACCGTGGATACTTCACCTGTCGTTGTTTCGCCCGCATCCACCATGGATTGCGTCGGAACCATGGAACCGGCTCTACGATCCCGAGGCTTTGCCGCCGCCCTTGCGCGCGGGCAACGCAGCACTTGAGGCCATGCAGCATCCCTGGCTGGCCTATCAGCTCAATCATGCACTTTATCTGGCGCCAGACGAGCCCAAGAAACTCAATCGCATGCGGGCCGTTTATTTCGGCATGATGAGCGAAGTCGACGAGAATTTGGGCCGGCTCTTCGATCACCTGAAGCACGAAGGGCTGTGGGACGAGACGCTGATCATTTTTACCAGCGACCACGGCGAACAGCTGGGCGATCATTGGCTTTTGGGAAAGACCGGGTACTTCGACCAATCCTATGCGGTGCCGATGATTGTTCGCGATCCGCGCAGTGCTGCCGATCATACCCGAGGTGCCGCCGTCACCGCGTTTACCGAGCACGTCGATATCATGCCGACTTTGCTCGACTTCGTAGGTGGCGTGTGTCCGCCACAATGTGATGGGCGCTCATTGATGGATTGGATCCATCAGGCAACCGCACAGTCATGGCGAAGGCATGCGCATTGGGAATACGATTTTCGTGATGCAAGTTTTGACGGCGCCGAGAAAGCGTTGGGCCTGACGCTGCATCAGTGCAATCTGGCCGTCATACGTGATGAGCATTTCAAGTATGTGCATTTCGCGGGGCTAAAGCCGTTGCTGTTCGATCTCAACGCCGGGCCGGGCGAGTTCATCGATCTTGCGGCAGAACCGGCGTTCGCGGCCACGGCGCTTCACTACGCGCAAATGTTACTTTCGTGGCGTCAGACGCATGAAGACCATACATTGACACATAAAATGGCGACACGCCGCGGGCTGATCGAACGCGCTTCGCCGCGGCTATGATCTCAAATCAAATTGATCCGCATATTATCGCGGGCGACGAAGCATCCAGTCCATGCGGACATGGCGGTGGCTTCAATCTCTTCCATGAAATGGTCTTCGTGATCGGGATCGTGGTGGAAAATCGCCAAGCGCTTTACATTGGCAGAGCGCGCCAAGCGCATCCCCTCTTGCCACGTCGAGTGACCCCAGCCGCGTTTTGACGGAAACTCGTGATCGGTATAGGTGGAATCATAGATCATCAGATCCGCTCCCTCTACCAAAGCCAAAATCCGTTCATCGGGTTTGCCCGGCGTGTGTTCGGTATCGGTGATGTAACACACGGACCGGCCTTGGTACTCAAGCCTATAACCCGTGGCGCCATCGGGATGATTGAGCGGCGTCGTGCGAACTTTGATGTCCGGCGCAATCAAAAATGAATCGCCAGACTTAAAGTCGACGAATTCAATCTTTGCCTTCATGATATCAATGGGCACCGGAAAGAAGGGATGGGTCATCTGCCCGGCCAACACGTTCTGTATGCTCAAACCCGTGTCGAGATGACCGGCCATAATTCTGAAGTGATGACCATCGCTGAAAGCTGGTTGAAAAAACGGGAACCCCTGGATGTGATCCCAATGGGTGTGCGACATCAACACGGTCGCCTCACGCTGTTGCTTGCGCACGAACCACTTGCCAAGATTGCGCACGCCGGTGCCGAGATCGAAAATGACACGGCGTCCACCCATTGCAACTTCAACGCAACTGGTATTGCCGCCATAAGCCAAATGATTGGGACCAGGACACGCTATTGTTCCTCGGGTACCCCAGAATTTGACCTTGAACGCCATTTGTCAGTTCCAACCTAAAAACCAGCAGACGCTTTTACCGCTTCAACCCGGGTTCATGGCACTCGTCAAACACAGACGTGACGAGCATCACATTGGATTTTCGGTGATGAAGGTCCTGGCCGCTGCAAACGCGTGCTTCAACGGTTCGACTTTGCTTTTGTCGAGCACGAAAAGTTCGGCGTGAGCCGCCGCCTGCGCAACGTCGAAGGCGCCAATTCCGCGCGCTGAACCTTTAAGCGTGTGAATCAGCTGTTTCCACTGCTTTTCATCGGTGGTGCGGTCAAGTTCATCCAGTACTTGCTCGCTGTGCACAAGAAAGAGCTGCAGAACCTCGCGCATGACCTCTAGGTCATCGGCGGCTTGGGCTTTCAGATGTTTGTAATCAACCGCGACGGAACTCATGGCTGTTATCCCTGCGCAAATGTTCAGGCCAGAGACTAACCGCGAGAGACAACCAGACCGTTAACGAAGCGTTAAAACAACCCTAAAATGGGACCCATCCGCCTGGAAACGGGGAGGCGCCAAATGCCCAAGCGTGGCCTACTAAAAAAGTCGCAAACGCCAACAGGGCTATCAGTTGGCGATAGGTCAGCAGTTCGCTCAGGACCAAAGAGTTGTGCCCGGCAAGGATAGCCTGAAATGGAAAGTTCGACGTGGTTTGTTCAAAGTTCTTCCAGTCACCACCCAGTTTTCGCCTTCGTTTCGCATCGATTGAAAACGTGCCAAAAACGGCAAGAACTAAAAACGTCCCGAAGAAAACAACCGACGCCGCGTCGCCATTGGCTCCAAGATGAAACGCTGACCAAACCGCCACGCCCCAAAGAAAAGGATGACGTGTAAGTCGAAGAATGCCCGTCGCTGCGCCCTGGTCGCGTGCGATGTTTTCCATTCCAACGGAGGCCGGATTGGGCGTCAGCAGACCCGAGACTCCGAAGAAAAATGCAATCGCGACCACAATAATTCCCAGATGAGCGACCGCCGGTCCAAAATCCCACAATATTGGCGACCCTTCGCTGCTGGCTGCGTTGTAGCTCAAAACAAGCCAAACGATGCCAGCAAGGCTGGCGAGCGAGAACGCGGCCAGATATCCGCGTTCGCCAAGCCTGCCGACAATGAAATCCCTGAGTTTTGTTCCAGCGATGAGCAAGTGAATTGACAGAAAGAAAACTGCGGCAGCGATCAACATCGACATCGGCGCACTCCTTTGCGGATCAAATGCTTCGCCCTGGTGTGCACCTATCGAATCGATCTGTCACCAGGGCCGGAGGCTGGCATGAATATTTTATTCTGAACCGCCGCGTTCGTTAACTTATTTTCCCCTAAGCCTCTGTCGTCGAAGATGTTTCGATCCACAACCCTTGTACTGTGGCGAATCTTCTCCGATGCGTGCTTCAAAAAAAAGTGGTAAGTTTTTGGTTAACGAGGGTTCATTCCGGACCAGTATTCGTTCCAGGCAGTCAAACGGCTGGATTTGAGAATCGTAAATGCAACGCGTTGAGCCAGCAAAGGTCCACGCCGACACGGAATCGCCGATCCCGGCCTCCCCCCAGGTGAGCGCACGGCCGGCGCGTGTGCGCACGCCTGCAATGGATGCGCGGGACCCACCTGACGTTGAAGTTTCGCCGGTGCATGTACCTCTGGAGTCTGGCGGTCTTGTTGTCTGGGCATCATTATTCTTCGCAGCGTTCTGGGTCGCGGGAATCAGTGCATATGGCGTGGGCCTGGTCGGCGTCGACCGGCTTTTGACGCTTGCGAATGAGTGGTATTATTTGATTGCGGCCGTGATCATTGTTCCGATTGCCCTGGCGATTTTGATCGCTATTTTAGTGCGTGAAGCGAAGATCATGCGGCGCCAATCGACATCGCTTGCGATCGTCGCCTCGCATCTGGCAGAGCCGGAAGAACACGCAGCCCGTAATCTGACCAGGCTTGGACGCGCCATCCGGCGCGAGCTTGAGGTGTTCAACACGGCCGTTGAATCTGCCACAGCACGCATGGCTACACTTGAAGTGGCAACGAACGAGCGGCTTTCTTTTATCGAACGAACCGCCCAGGCGGCCCAAGAGCGTGTCGAGATCGCGACGGGGAAATTGGGAGCAGAGCGCGAAAAGCTGGCTCAGTTTACGCAGGCGTTGGACACGGTGGTATTGACGGCGTCGCAAACCCTGACTTCGAAATTACAGGACGCGCGAGCGGCGGCACGAACAGCGAGTGAGAGCCTTCACGCCGAACATGGTGCGATTGCCGGATTGATTTCAACGCTGCAGTCGGCCTCGCACAACGTTTCGGCAAAGGCTCTTGAAACCGGCAAAGAAATCGAGCGGCAAGCGCAGCGCTTGGATGCGGCATCGGAGGCGGCGGCAGCACGATCAGAACAAGTCGTGGCGCGGCATGAACGACAGCGCGCGGCGCTGGCTGATACCATCGACCGGCTCAAGCAAGAAAACGATCACATGGCCCGCGCGTTGGACTATCAGCGGGAGGGGATGAACAAGCTCGTCGTTTCGATGACCGACGAGACCAAGAAAATTGGCACATTCACGATGGAAGGGGCGCGTCGACTTGACGACACGGCTGCAATCATGGCGCAGCGTATTGTCGAGACAACGCAGCTGTTTGCCCGCGAAGCTGAAAAGCTCCGGACGTCCAGCGAACTTACGTCTTCGGGACTTGAGCAAGCGATGCAGACAATCCGCTCTGCCGGCGACAGCTCATTCGATGCGGCAGGCCGGCTGGGAACGGTTCTGATGGGGTTGCGAGATACCGCGACCACGGCCTCTCAGCAAATTGAGAGCACCGTGACACGCCTGTCGAAGATGTTGCACGAGTTGCCAACTGAAGCTGCAACCCAGGCCAAGAACCTGCGCTTGTTGCTGGATCAGCAGGCGCTAGGAATGAATGATCTGACTGAGCGCTTGAGCTCGGCCTTTGACCGGGTGCAAGCCATTGAGATGGCGCGGCAACAGCCTTTGCAACTCAGCGCCCCGTTGCCACCAACGCGCCCAGTCCAGGCCCCGCAACCTGCGCACCCACAACCGCCGCGAGCGCCGCAGGTACACGATGGTGCCCCGCCTTCCATACCTCATTTCAGGGTGCCCCAATTGCAGCCTGGACAAGTGCCGGATTTCAACATTCCACCCCCGGTGCAGGAGCCAGCTCCGAACTACCGGGCGCGAGCCCCTTCCCACAATGCCCGGCACTTGCCGCCGGCGGGCAATGGCGATCAGCGCGGATGGTTTGGAATGGCAAAGCGGCCCCTCCGGCAGCCCCTCGACGGGCAGGATTTTCCGGCTGACGATCGCGGCAGCTGGGATATGAAAGCATTGCTCGCGGCGGCAGAAGCGCGTGACGGTGATCGCCGTATTCCACAACCGCCGCGACGTAGTGATGTCAGGGCCGATCAAGGCCGCGACAGGCTTGGGCAGGCTGAGCCGCCGCACTCTCACCTTTTGCAACAGCCTCAGCTTCCCGTGCGCGCTCAATCACAGACTGGCGAGAACACAGCCGAACCTCAACCGCGCCATACTTCGGCTCGCCACATGATCGAATCACTGCAAGCCTTGGCGATTGACCTCAGCCGGTTCCTTGAAGACGATCCACCGCTTGACCTTGTGCGCCGCTATCGCAATGGCGAACGCAATGTATTCGCGCGCCGGTTGGCAAGTGTGCTTGGTGCCGAGCATGCGGGTTTGATATCACAAAAATACCGCGATGACCGCGAGTTCAGGGACACAGTAGATCGCTATGTGCAGGTGTTTGAGGCCTTGCTCGAGCAAACGTCGCACAGCGACCGCGAGAATGTCCTGGTTGAAACCTACCTGACGTCACAAACAGGCAAGGTCTATGTGACGCTGGCTTCGGCCATCGGTCGGCTTGCCTGATCGAAACGGCGGACGGTTAGAATCCCCCGAGTCCCGGCCGTGGCGGCACAATGCGGCGCAACAGGAAATAGGGTATAAGCAGCGCAAACGACGCCAGCACCTTCAGTCCAAGGTCTATGGACAGGTGATGGACCCAATCCCAGCCCGTACCAATGTATGCCACGCAATAGAACAGCGGCATGGCGACAAATGAACTTGTCAACGCGCCATAAGCGGGCGCATTCCACCACGCAACCCCTCTGGTGCGGTCAAAAACATAGACGCCGGCCAGTTGGCCCAAGACCAAGGCCATAAAGAACGACGATGCCAACCGCAAAGGAGGCGCCTGGACGTATGGCGGTGACAACGACACATATCCGGCCATCACCGCGAGTGTAACAGCCGCAGCAAACGCAGATGACACGAGGACGTGTGCAAGTGCATAGTCCTCGCCGAAACGGCGGTTGACGAGATTTGTTATGAGAAACACCACCGGTACCGCTGCATGTCCCCAGCTCAGCCAATTGGACGGGTGAAGGCCTGGACTGTTGGCGGGACCCAACACACCGTCAAACAGCGGGAATGGTTGCTCACGCCATTGCCAGGCAATAATGAGCGTGACGGCTGTGGCAATGCTGGGCACGGTAAGAATGGAAATATTTTGCGCGATCCGCGCGAAGAACGGTGCCGACGAGCGCGCAGGCGAAACCACTATTCCGGGCTCTCCGGTCATGCGGTTTGCCCGGC
>Ga0163152_10000227_pt1 | contig 100001 bp, 101 predicted proteins | sample OliLakLV19MP8IB2_FD_148635 | JGI IMG/M metagenome (GOLD analysis project Ga0163152, IMG submission 148635) | Freshwater microbial mat bacterial communities from Lake Vanda, McMurdo Dry Valleys, Antarctica - Oligotrophic Lake LV.19.MP8.IB-2 | ecosystem: Environmental > Aquatic > Freshwater >...
GCACCCGCGCGCCCACCTCGACAATGTGCCGTTGCACATCGTGCAGCGCGGCCGCTGGGAAGACCGCCAGCGGGTGCTACTGACACGGCGCCGATGCCGGGGCAGGGGAAACTGGCGATTTGAAGGCCGCGGGTGTAGCGGGCGTCCTGTCCTTGTCCGGCCAGTCATTGATTGATATCATGATATCTTTCTGCATTTCCATGGAGTCCGGTCATGGCCCAGTTCGTTGTTCGCCATCTCGAGGATGAGGTCAAGGCCCGCCTGAAGCGCCGTGCCGAGCGCCACGGGCGCAGCATGGAGGAGGAGGTGCGCCAGATCCTGCGCAATGCGGCAAAGGAATCCAATCGCGCACTGCCCAGGCTGGGGTCGCGTATCGCGGCACGTTTCAGCAAGGCCGGGCTCGCTGGTGATCTGCCCGAACTGCGCGGCGATGCTGCGCGCTCTGCTGACTTCGGCCGGTGATCATTCTCGACACCAATGTGCTGTCGGCTTTGATGCGTTCGGTGCCTGACGCACCGGTCATCGACTGGCTTGATCGCCAGCCGCCGGAGTCGATCTGGATTACCAGCGTGACCCTGTTCGAGGCGCGCTTCGGCCTGAACCTGCTAGCGAAGGGGCGCAGGCGTCAGGCGCTGGAGTCCGCATTCAACAGACTGCTCGAAGACGATCTGGAGAACCGTGTGCTGGACTTCGACAGTGCCGCGGCCGCGGCGGTAGCGCTTCTGGCGGCGGCACGACAGAAACTCGGCCGGCCGGTGGATGTGCGCGATACGCAAATCGCCGGCATTGCGTTGGCGCGGCGCGCCACGCTGGCAACGCGCAATGTGCGGCATTTTCGCGATCTGAAGGTTCCAGTGGTTGATCCCTGGCAGGCTTGAGCGGCGCGTTCATGTCTGAATCCATCGTTCGCCCCAACCTGCGCTTCGTCTATCGTCACCCGGCGCATTTCATCGCCTTCGCCGGCGGCATCGGTCTGATCCCGTTTGCGCCGGGCACCTTCGGCACCCTGCTGGCGATTCCGCTGTTCCATGGGCTGCAACCTGTGCTGGATGGGTGGACCTTTCTGGTGGTGGTCATTGCGCTGTTCTGGCTCGGCGTATGGGCCTGCGCGGTGGCCGGTCGCGCACTGGGCGCGGCCGACCACGGCGGCATGGTGTGGGACGAGGTGGTGGCCTTCCTGCTGGTGCTGTTTTTTGTGCCGGCGGGTGGTTATTGGCAGGCGTTTGCTTTTGTGGTGTTTCGCCTGTTTGATATCTTCAAGCCGCCGCCCATTCGTTACTATGACCGCACGCTGAAAAACGGCTTTGGTGTGATGTGGGACGACTTGATTGCCGCGGCTTATTCATTGCTGGTGCTTGCGGCTGCTTATGCATTGATCGGTTGAGGGAATAACGATGCCGGATAAAAAACTGTTTGAACTGGCGGCGCAGGTGGGCGTGGCGCTGAAGGCGCAGGGGTTGATGCTGGCGACGGCGGAGTCCTGCACGGGTGGCTGGGTGGCGCAGGCGGTGACGGCGGTGCCCGGCAGTTCGCAGTGGTTCGAGCGTGGCTTCGTGACCTATACCAATATTTCCAAACGCGAGATGCTCGGCGTCAGTCAGGACACGCTGGCGGCGCAAGGCGCGGTGTCAGAGCAGACGGTGCGCGAGATGGTGACCGGCGCACTGGCCAACAGTCATGCGCAGATTGCGGTGGCGATCAGCGGTACTGCAGGACCGGATGGCGGCACGCCGGAGAAGCCGGCGGGGACCGTGTGTTTTGCCTGGGGCGTCAAAAACGGCGAGCCGAAATCTGCGACCCAGTGCTTCCCGGGCGACCGCGAAATGGTGCGCCGGGCTGCGGTCGAATTTGCGCTGGCCGGGTTGATCGGCTTGCTGCCAGTGGTGCCAGCTATATATTCTAAATAATTGATTTTAAATATAAATTTATTATTTGTCTGGGGATTTACACACTACTGTATAAATAAACAGCTTTGTGTAAAAATTTATGTATAATGCGGTCATCACCTGAACAAAACGCAACACCAAAACGGCAGCACCAGACCGCATCGCAAGACTGAACCGAATGAATTGAAAAGGACATCACCATGGACGAAAACAAAAGCAAGGCTCTCGCAGCAGCACTGTCGCAAATTGAAAAACAATTTGGCAAGGGCTCGGTCATGCGTATGGGCGAGGCCGACATTGCACGCGATATCCAGTCGGTATCGACGGGTTCGCTGGGACTCGACATCGGACTCGGCATCGGCGGCCTGCCGCGCGGCCGGGTGGTGGAAATCTACGGTCCGGAATCTTCGGGCAAAACCACGCTGACGCTTTCGGTGATCGCGCAAATGCAGAAACTCGGTGGTTCGGCAGCATTCATTGATGCCGAACACGCGCTCGATCCGCAATACGCCGTCAAGCTCGGCGTAAAAGTGGATGAATTGATCATCTCCCAGCCGGACAACGGCGAGCAGGCGCTGGAAATCGCCGACATGCTGGTGCGTTCGGGCTCTGTTGACGTGGTGGTGATCGACTCGGTGGCAGCGCTGGTGCCCAAAGCCGAGATCGAAGGTGAAATGGGCGAGCCGCAGATGGGTCTGCAGGCGCGGCTGATGTCGCAGGCGCTGCGCAAGCTCACCGCCAACATCAAGCGCTCGAACACGCTGGTGATTTTCATCAACCAGATCCGCATGAAAATCGGCGTGATGTTCGGTAATCCCGAAACAACAAGCGGCGGCAATGCGCTGAAATTCTACGCCTCAGTGCGTATCGACATCCGCCGCATCGGCTCGATCAAGAAGGGCGAGGAGGTCATTGGTTCCGAGACCCGCGCCAAGATTGTCAAGAACAAGGTGGCGCCGCCGTTTCGCCAGGCTGAATTCGACATTCTCTACGGCGAAGGCATTTCGCGCGAAGGCGAGATCATCGAGCTCGGTGTGATCCACAACATCATCGAGAAATCCGGCGCCTGGTATTCCTACGGCAAGGATCGCATCGGTCAGGGCAAGGACAACACCCGCGAATACCTGAAGGAAAATCCGAAAATGGCCAATGAGATCGAAGCGCGGATACGCGCCGCGGTCGGCGTCGCCGGTGGCCCGGCGAGTGCTCCTGAAATCAAGAAGCCGCCGCTGGAAGTGGTGGAATCGGATCCGGCCGCACGGAAAAAAGCCGCCGGGCAGTAAGCGGCGGCATTGAACCGGCAGCGACGGCATGCCGGCCTCCGATCGTAAAGAACCCGGCAGTCTCAGGGCCCGCGCACTTAGGCACTTGGCGCGGCGCGAGTATACCCGTCACGAATTGACGTTAAAGCTCGCGCCGCACGCTGAGTCGGAAGACGAAATCGCACAGGTCCTTGATGACTTTACGCAGCGCGGCTGGTTGTCTGAGCAACGCGCGGCGGAACAGATGGTGCATGCGCGGCGCAGTCGATACGGAATAGCGCGTATCCGCCGCGACCTGCAAGCGAAAGGTGTGGACGCAGAAGTTGTCAGCACCACTGTCGCGGCACTGAAAGATGGTGAACTGCAAGCAGCGCAGGCCGTGTGGCGCAGGAAATTCAAGGCTTTGCCTGCGGGTGCCGCGGAGCGCGCGAGGCAGGCGCGGTTTTTACTGGGGCGCGGATTCAGTACCGAAGTCATAACGAAGTTGTTGCGCGGTTTGGCGAAAGACGAAACGGAAGATTAAGCAGAAGTATGGATATGACTAAAGAAATGTTTAAAAACAAAGACCTGATCGTGTTCTGGGCGGCAGTGATCATCGCCGCCTGTGACGTCCTGTCATCCAGTTTTTTTGCCATCCAGGAAGCCATCGCAGCGCCGGCGCCCGTCGTCGCTGCAGCCGCAGCGCAAGAAGCTGACGCGCAGGAAGACGCTGCGGCAGAGCGCTGGGCGGAACGCATGGCGCGCCTCGGCGCACGCTGAGCAGCACTCCTGCCGCCGGAGCGTGACGGTTCCGCCTCAGCCGCTGCAGTGCGGGATGCGGCAGTAAACTGGTTTAAAATCTGCGCCTTATGTAACTTTATTGGCGCATCCGCATGAAATCCGCAGAAATCCGCGACAAGTTTCTCCAGTACTTCGAGTCCAAGGGGCACGCCATCGTGGCCTCCAGCCCGCTGGTTCCCGGTAACGACCCGACACTGCTGTTCACCAATTCCGGCATGGTGCAGTTCAAGGATGTGTTCCTCGGCCAGGAAAACCGCAGCTACAAGCGCGCGACGACTTCGCAGCGCAGTCTGCGTGCCGGCGGCAAACATAACGACCTCGAGAATGTCGGCTACACCGCCCGTCACCACACCTTTTTCGAGATGCTGGGCAATTTTTCCTTTGGTGATTATTTCAAACGCGACGCCATCCACTTCGCCTGGGAATTGCTGACCTCCGTCTACAAGCTGCCCAAGGACAAACTCTGGGTCACCGTTTACCAGACCGATGACGAGGCCTACGACATCTGGCAAAAAGATATTGGTGTGCCGGCTGCGCGCATCGTGCGCATCGGTGACAAGCCGGGCGGCGGTTCCGACAATTTCTGGCAGATGGCCGATACGGGTCCCTGCGGACCCTGCAGTGAAATCTTTTTCGACCACGGTGACGATGTCAAAGGTGGTCCGCCCGGCTCCAAGGATGCTGACGGCGACCGCTACATCGAAATCTGGAATCTGGTGTTCATGCAGTTCGACCGCCAGAAAAGCGGCGACCATTATGTGCTGAACCCGCTGCCCAAACCCTCGGTCGATACCGGTATGGGTCTCGAGCGCATCGCCGCTGTGCTGCAGGGTGTGCACTCGAATTATGAGATTGACCTGTTTCAGGTGCTGATCAAGGCGGCTGCGCGTGATACCGGCACCAATGACCTCACCAGCAATTCGCTGAAGGTGATTGCCGACCATATCCGCGCCTGTGCCTTCCTGATTGTTGACGGTGTGATTCCCGGCAACGAAGGCCGCGGTTATGTGCTGCGCCGGATCATCCGCCGCGCGATCCGCCACGGTTACAAGCTGGGCCAGACCCAACCGTTTTTCCACAAGGTCGTGGCTGATCTGGCCAAGGTGATGGGTGCTGCTTATCCCGAGCTGGTGAAGGTGCAGGACCGGGTCACGCAGGTGCTGAAGCAGGAGGAAGAGCGTTTTGCCGAGACTCTGGAAAATGGCATGAAAGTGCTCGAAGGCGCATTGACCCGCGAAGACAAGATGCTCGACGGCGAAACCGTGTTCCAGCTTTATGACACTTATGGTTTTCCGGTCGATCTGACTGCCGACATCGCACGCGAACGCAATGTGCGCATGGATTACGCCGGTTTCGAGGCGGCGATGGATCAGCAGCGCGAACGCGCGCGTGCGGCCTCCAAGTTTCAGATGGGGGCGTCGGTTGATTATCAGGGGGCCAAGACCGAATTTCACGGTTACGACACGCTGGCGCTGGATGATGCCGAAGTGATTGCGATTTACCGCGATGGCAGTGCAGTGCCGTCGATTGCCGCGGGTGAGGCCGCGGTGGTGGTGCTCGACCGCACGCCGTTTTACGCAGAGTCCGGCGGTCAGGCCGGTGACGCCGGCGAACTGGTCGCTGACGGCGGCACCTTTGCGGTGGCTGACACGCTGAAAATCCAATCGGACGTATTCGGTCATCACGGCAAACTCGAAACCGGCGCGCTGAGCGTCGGCGACCGGTTGGCGGCACGGGTGGATGCGCTGCGCCGCGCGCGCACCATGCGCAATCATTCGGCCACCCACCTGATGCACAAGGCATTACGTGAAGTGCTCGGACCGCATGTGCAGCAGAAGGGTTCGCTGGTCGATGCCGACAAGACGCGTTTCGATTTTTCGCATAACGAGCCGATGACCGAAGTCCAGCTGCGCCTGGTCGAGAGCATGGTCAATGCCGAGATTCTCGCCAATGCATCGACTGCTGCACGCACCATGAAATTTGACGACGCGGTGAAACACGGTGCGATGGCGCTGTTCGGTGAGAAATACGGCGACGAAGTACGTGTGCTCGACATCGGGACCTCGCGCGAATTGTGCGGCGGCACCCATGTCAAACGCACCGGTGATATCGGGTTTTTCAAGGTGGTGTCCGAAGGCGGTGTCGCTGCCGGCGTCCGCCGCATCGAAGCCACCACCGGTGACCGCGCCCTGGTTTATGTGCAGGCACAGGAGCAGAAACTCGCCGGTGCCGCGGCTGCACTGCGCACCTCGCCGCAGGAAGTCGGGCAGAAAATCACCCAGATCATCGACAACGTGCGCAACCTCGAAAAGGAACTGGCGCGGCTCAAGTCCAAGCTGGCGTCCAGCCAGGGCGATGATCTGGCGACGCAGGCCGTCGACGTTAAGGGAAAGGATGGGGCTGTGATTCGGGTCCTGGCTGCGGCGATGGACGGCGCCGATTCAAAAGCACTGCGCGAGTCGATGGACAAACTGAAGGACAAGCTGAAAAGCGCGGCCATCGTGCTGGGGGCAGTGGAGGGCGGCAAAGTGACGCTGATCGCCGGCGTTACTGCCGATCTGACCGGCAAGGTGAAAGCCGGGGAACTGGTCAACCATGTCGCGCAACAGGTCGGCGGCAAAGGTGGCGGCCGGGCCGACATGGCGCAGGCCGGCGGCACCGATCCTTCCAAGCTGCCTGAGGCGCTGCAGTCCGTGCGCGCCTGGGTCGAACAGCGTTTGTAAATCGGGAAATCCTGCAATGATGCGCAACCCTATTGCCGGAATGTGTTTTGTTGCCGTGATTTTGTCAGCCCTGGCACTGCTGCCCGTTGCCTCAGCGCAGGAATTGATTGAGGCGACGACCGCATCCGGCGAAAAAGTGCGCCTGCACCCGAACGGGCGCTGGGAGTACGTCGATGTGCAGAAAGCTGCGGCGGCAAAGACCGTGGCTGATCAGTATCCGGAGAATCAGCTGCGTCCGCAGGCCGCCCAGGGCTGCATGTTCGGTATTGGTCGCTGCATCATGCCCGGTGACAGGGATTACAACCGCGGCACGCTGAATCCCGGCAAGCGTTGAGCGGCCCTGGCTGTCGTCAGAACGGCAGCGCCGCGTCCGGTTTGACGGCGAGCAACACCCGGCGGAAATCTTCCTGGATGCGGCGCAGCGCCGCTTCGTTGTCGGCTTCGAAGCGCAGCACGATGATCGGTGTCGTGTTTGACGGTCGTGCCAGGCCGAAACCGTCGGCATACTCCACGCGCAGGCCGTCGATGGTGATGACTTCCTGTGCGTCGGTGAATTGCGCGGTTTTCTGCAGCTCATCCATCAACGTGTAGTTCTCGCCTTCGTTGAGCTGCCATTGCAGCTCCGGCGTATTGATGGCATCCGGCAGTGCTTCGAGCACAGCGCTCGGGTCAGCGCTGCGGCTGAGGATTTCCAGCAGTCGCGCGCCGGCATACATGCCGTCGTCAAAACCGTACCAGCGCTCCTTGAAAAAAATGTGCCCGCTCATTTCACCGGCCAGCGGTGCGCCGGTTTCCTTGAGTTTTTTCTTGATGAAGGAGTGCCCGGTTTTCCACAGCAGGGGTTTGCCGCCGTGTTTGCGGATCCAGCCAAACAGGTGGCGGGTGCATTTGACGTCGAAAATGATTTCGGCACCGGGTTCGCGTGACAACACGTCAGCGGCGAACAGCATCAGCTGGCGGTCGGGGTAGATGATTTTTCCCGACTTGGTGACCACGCCCAGCCGGTCACCGTCGCCGTCGAAGGCCAGCCCGATTTCAGCCGCGCCGGCACGTAAAGCCGCGATCAGGTCCTGCAGGTTTTTCGGCTGCGAAGGATCGGGATGGTGGTTGGGGAAAGTGCCGTCGACTTCGCAGTAGAGCTCTTCCACCGTGCAACCCAGCCGGCGATAGAGTTCCGGCGCGGTGGCACCGGCAACGCCGTTGCCGCAATCAATGGCGATATGCATGGGACGGGCGAGTTTGATCGAGCTGGTGATGCGCTCAAGGTAGGCAGAACGAATCCCGTGAGTGCGATAGCTGCCGCTGCCGTTGCTCAGATTGTTGTCGAGCAACCGCTGGCGCAGGGCCTGTATCGCATCGCCGGCGAGGGTGTCGCCGGCCAGCATCATTTTCAGGCCGTTGTATTGCGGGGGATTGTGCGAGCCGGTGACCATCACGCCGGACAGGGTGTCGAGTTCGTGTGCGGCGAAATACAGCATTGGTGTAGCGACCTGGCCGACATCGACAACATCGACGCCACTGGCCTGCAGTCCGCGCGCCAGTGCCGCCGCGAGTTCAGGACCCGAGAGGCGACCGTCGCGGCCGATGACCACGGTCTTGCGACCGCGCGCCAGCGCTTCGGCACCAATGGCGCGACCAATGGCTTCGGTGCCTTCAACAGTGAGTGTTTTCCCGACGATGCCGCGAATGTCGTAGGCCTTGAAGATGGATGCTGGAGGTGTGTTGAGTGCTGTCATAAAAATGTCAATAAAAACAATAAGTTATAAATTATATCATTGCGCGTCGAGGAATTCGAGCGTGGTCTGTGGCAGCCAGGTGAGCGTGCCCCCGGCATCGGGAAAGCCGACGTGGCCGCCCTCATCCGGAAACACTGCTGTCACCGCTGCCGGCAATGACTGCAGTTGCGGTAAAGCCGCTGCCGGCAGGAAGGGATCATTGCGTGCGTTGAGCAGCAGCGTGGGCACGGCAATGCGCGCGAGATGCGGTTTGCTGCTGGCACGGGTGTAGTAGTCATCGACGTCTTTGTAGCCATGCAGCCGCGAGGTGACCAGATCGTCGAATTCCCGCAATGTGCGCGTGGCGCGCAGGCGAGTTTTGTCAAACAGTCCCGGATGGATGCGCAGTTTGGCCAGCGATTTGTGTTTCATCGTGGCCAGAAAGTTGCGGCTGTAGACCATGTTGAAACCCTGTTCCAGCGCATGGCCCGCCGCATGCAGATCAACCGGCGCGGAAACCGCGGCAGCGCGGTGCACGATGCTGCGCGCATCCTCTTGCTGTTCACCCAGCCATTTCAGCAGTGCATTGCCGCCGAGCGAGACTCCGGCTGCAAGCAGTGGCCCCCGGGCATGGAGCGCGCGCAAGCGGCGCAGAATCCAGTCGATTTCAGTGCTGTCACCGGAATGGTAGGCACGCGGCAGGCGATTCAGTTCGCCGCTGCAGCCGCGGAAATGCACCACCACACCCTGCCAGCCGCGTTGTACGGCGGCGTGCATCAGCGCGCGGGCGTAATGACTGTTGGAACTGCCTTCGAGTCCGTGGAACAGCACCAGCAGCGGCCGCGCGGCATCAATCCTCAATCCTGAATCCTGGTTTTCAGTCCAGTCGAGATCGATGAAATCACCGTCCGGTGTATCCCAGCGCTGGCGGCGGTAATTGACGGTCGGGCGGTGCGCCAGCAGCGCCGGATACAGCGTCTGCAGGTTGCCGCCGGGCAGCCAGAGCGGCGCCCGGTATGCGGATTGCGGTGTTGCCATGGGCGAATAGTAAGCGGTTTACATGAACGGTTTACGTCAGAGGTTCGCCCGTGCCACAATCCCGCAGCACGCCGTCCTCCGAAACCGGATCAAAACCAGAACAGGGAGACCAAACAATGAACGATCCCGTAGCGCAGAGCCCGAGCACCGACGAGCGCAACCTGGCGATGCTGGCCCACCTGCTGGGCATCGTGTCCGGCTTCGTCGGCGCACTGATCATCTGGCTGATCAAGAAGGACCAGTCGGCTTTTGTCGACGAGCAGGGCAAGGAGGCACTGAATTTCCAGATTACCGTAATGATTGCCTTTGTCGGCAGCTGGATACTGATGTTCGTGCTGATCGGGATGCTGCTGATGCCGCTGGTGCTGTTAGGCAACCTGGTGTTCTGCATACTTGCAGCGGTTGCAGTTTCCAAGGGCGAGCATTACAAATATCCGTTCGCGATCCGGCTGTTGAAGTAGGCGCAGGCGGAAAATTCAGTCGTAAAAAAAGGGTCCCGAGGGGCCCTTTTTTGTTGCCGGCTCCGGCTCAGTCGCGGTACGAAGGATCGCTGCGATCAAGCTTGCGCAGCATGGCCGGCCATTCGAGCAGACCGAAACGGCGGCGCACGCCGGGCAGCATCAGGTTGTTGGTGTACTGGGTCACTTCCTGCGGCGGCATCTGCAGTTCGGTGTTGCAGGACAGTGCCATTACCTGCAGCTGGCAGGCGCGTTCCAGACGGTACATATTGTTGAAACATTCGGCGATGGTGGCGCCAGTGGTCAGCAGGCCATGGTTGCGCAGCACCATCGCTTCACGGTTGCCGAGGTTTTCGACCAGACGCTCGCGTTCTTCGAGGCGCAGTGCAACGCCTTCGTAGTCGTGGTAAGCGATGTCGAGGAAACGCATCGAGGATTGCGCGATCGGCATGATGCCGCATTTCATCGCGGAAACCGCCATGCCGGCGAGGGTATGGGTGTGAATGATGCAATCCACGTCGTGGCGCGCGGCATGCACGGCGCTGTGGATGACGAAGCCGGCCTCGTTGACGCCGTATTCGGTGGCGTTGAACAGCACGTTGCCTTCAAGGTCGATTTTCAGCATCGACGAGGCGGTCATTTCCTCGTAGAGCATGCCGTAGGGATTGATCAGGAATTCATTGTGGCTTCCGGGTACGCGCACGGAAATATGGTTGGCGACCATTTCCACCATGCCGAATTCCGCCATCAGGCGGTAGCAGGCGGCGAGATTGACGCGGGCTTCCCATTCTTCCTTGCTGACCTGTTCGCGGACGGGTTTATTGACCTTGATTGCGGGTGCATTCATGACGGACTCCTTTTGGGGATCGTGCGCTGGATTCTACGCCCGGACCTGCCGGGCGCAAGGGTGGTGTCTCACAGTCTGGAATACGCGGCTTTTAACAGTCGCGTTTTCAGGCTTTGGCCTGATTGCCGGCCTCTTAGTCGTTCCTTATTTTCGTGCCTCATTGTCCTGCATACACGCCGGCGCTGCCGCCGGCGAGTTTGCCGAATACTGCGCCCGAAGTCAGGCCGGTGCCGCCCGGGTAGTTGTGATAAAACAGCCCGCCGACCATCTCACCTGCGGCGTACAGTCCGGCGATCGGCTTGCCGGCGGTGTCTTCCACATTGCCTTCATTGTTGATCTTGACGCCGCCAAAGGTGAAGGTCACACCGCAGGTCACCGCGTAGGCTTCGAACGGCGGCTGGTCAATGGTCAACGCCCAGTTCGACTTGTTGATTTTCAGGCCTTCGGTGCGGCGGCCGTCCTTGACCGTCAGGTTGAACGGCACCTCGCTGCGCACCGCCTGGTTGTAGGCCCTGATCTCGCGCAGGCAGGCATCGGCATTCACGCCCTCGAGCTTTTTCACCAGTTCCTCCAGCGTGTCGGCGCGCACCTTGGTCACCTGCTTGATGCGGTACTCGTCGCGCAGCAGCGGGATCGACTGCGCATCAAAGATCTGCCACGCGAACATGCCCGGCTGGTTCAGCACCACCGCGCCGTATTTGGCGTAGGTGTAGTTGCGGATGTCAGCGCCTTCATCGACAAAACGTTCGCCGTTGGCGTTGATCATGATGCCGATCGGATAACTGTGTTTCTGGAAGTTGTCGCCAACAGCAAGGTCACCGAAGGCCGGTGCGTTCATGTCCCAGCCCACCGCATGACAACCGGACCAGTGACCGTAGGGCAGCGCGCCGGCTTCCAGCGCCATGCGGATGCCGGCACCGGTGTTGAAACGGGTGCCGCGCACCTTGGCCAGATCCCAGCCGGCACCAAGGTAACGGGTGCGCATCTCGGCGTTGGATTCGAAACCGCCGCAGGCCAGTACCACGGCCTTGCAAGTGATCTCGACATTTTTTCCTTGATGCCGCGCTTTGATACCGACCACCTTGCCGTGGTCATCGGTGATCAGTCCGGTGGCCGGGGTTTCGTAAAAAATCCTGATGCCCTCACGTTCGCAGGCCTTGTGTTCGTTCTCGACCAGGCCGGGACCCCCGCCCCAGGTCTCTGCGGCGAGACCGCCGAAGAATTTGAATTTGCCGTCGATTTTCATTGCCTGGCGGCCGAAACTCGCCTGGAACTTGACACCTTTTTTGCGCATCCAGGTCAGTGTTTCGAGGCTTCGTGAAACGAGGATTTCGCAGAGGTCGGGATCGGTACGGTACTGGGTGATGCGGCCCATGTCGTCGTAGAACTGGTCGGCGGTGTAGGTGCCGAAGTCGGTGTTTTTGATTTCGTCATCGGTCAGATCCGGCACAATCTGTTTGAGATCGTCGGGGCCGTTGAACAGTACGCGCATCGCGCCCGCGGTGTAACGGCTGTTGCCGCCGCATTCTTCGATCGGCGCGGCTTCCAGCATGATCACCTTGCCGCCGCTTTCGCGCGCAGCCAGTGCTGCGCAGGCCGCTGCATTGCCCGCACCGACCACCACCACATCAGGATTGCCAAACAGGTCTTTGTTCATCATGAAGATTCTCTGAAATATCAATAAAAACAATTAATTATGAAATCAACGGTCGATGCCGGCGGGTCGTGAATCGTCGCCGGACAACAGCGAATAGTTGACCGCGCGGCCCACGCCCTGGCGGAAACCTTCGAGCCGCAGCACCTGGCCGGGCGCGATGTTGGCGAGATTCACATCGCGGCCGAAGTCACGCAGCATCTGCACGTGCTGCTGCGGGAAACGGTAGGGGTCGGCTTCGATCACCACATGCTCGAACCAGTCCTGCGCCGACAGCGCCTTCAGGCTCTCGGGTGAATCTTTGGCGAGCAGGTCCATCTCGCATTGCTCGACCGTGACGTGGTGGATGCCTTGTGCAGCCACCGCGCGCACGATGCCCTCAAGGTAATCCAGGCTCAGTGCGTCTTCGGGATTTTTGCGGCCGAATTCGTAGACCACCTGCACGCCGGCTTTCTGGAAGCGGTCGATCATGCGCGTGCGCTCGTCTTCGCTCAGCGTTACATAGTTCTCGGAAATTTCGAGGCCGGGGATGGCCAGACGTTTGAGCAGCGCGATCAGCCCGTCGATTTCGTTGCGGTGCCAGGCGTACTCGAACAGGATGCCGCCGGCAAAAGGCATTACGCCGGCATCGAGATAAAGTTTTGTCGTGCGTTTGACCACTTCGCCGGGGATCAGCAGCGCGTTCATCGCGTAGATCTTGGCGTAGTCGATGTAGTTCGCCGCAACGTCGAGCAGATCGGCGATGCCGCGTTCGCCGCCGGACCAGCCGAAGGTGTCGGGGCCGAAGTCGATCATCGAGGTGATGCCGCGGCGACGTGGCTTGGGGCTGCGCGCGGGCAATGAAAGTTCAGCGGCGGGTCTGGTGTCAGTCATGGTTTTGTTTTGGTGTTGAACAGATGGTTGCGGCAATCAGATACGGCAATCAGATGCGGCGGTCAACGGCGTATTGTCAGGCGTCCACTAAACGGACTGTCAAAGTATAGCGGATGCATCCCGTCATGAAATTATGAAATCCGCTATACGGACAAAGATTGCGGGCGCAGGCGAGGTCGCGGTTGTGCCGTGTGCCGCCGTGGGTATTCAGTGCAGGGTTTTTGTCGCGTGCTCGCTGTCCGGCTCGGACCTGAGCGAGGCCGGCGCCGCGGCGGCGTGGTGCGCCACCATGCGCCAGCCGCGTTCGGTGCGCTGATAGACATTGGTGGCGATCATCGGTTGCCGCGCGCGCGACTGGCCGGCGATGAAGACATGTTCGTAGACGCTGTGCACGGCGAGCATCATGGTGTGGATCAGTTGCTGCTCGCGCAGGCTGAAGCGCAGATCCTGCCCGCTGGCGAAAATCTGCCGCCACGATTCACGGATGTGGTCGATGCCGGAGATGCGCGCGCCGCCGGGATGCACGCAGTAACTGTCGTCTTCGTCCGACCATACTTCCATCATCGCTTCGAGGTCGCGTTTGACGAAGGCTTCATAAAAAGCCGCTTCAGCGTCCTGCGGCGTCGCGAACAGTGTTTTTTTCACGGCAGCTCCCCGTTGAACAGCCTGCGCCGATCAGGCGCCGATTCTAGCAAAATCGATAGCGGCGAAAACGCGTCGCGGTGACAGATCCTTGAGACATTTGAAATGGCCGAGCGGGCACTCGCGCTGGAAACAGGGGCTGCATTCGAGGCTCAGCGTGAGGATGCTTGCGTCGGTGCTGAGCGGCGGAGTGAACTGCGGCGAGCTTGAGCCATAGAGCGCGATCACCGGCCGGCCGACCGCTGCTGCGACATGCATCAGGCCCGAGTCGTTGGTGACCACCAGCCGCGAGGCAGCGAGCAGGTCGGCGGCTTCGGCGATGTCGGTTTTGCCGCAGAGGTTGATGCAGGCGCCGGCGGCACCCTGTGCAATGGTTTCAGCGACGGCGTGATCCTTCGGCGAGCCGACCAGCCACACCCCACAGCCGCGCGCCGACAGCAGGCGCGCAAGTGCAGCGAAGTGTGCTTCAGGCCAGCGTTTGGCCGGCCCGTATTCGGCACCCGGACAGAATGCAATGACCGGCTTGTCGGTGGTGAGCCCGAGTCGTGCCAGCAGGGTTTGTTGTTGAACCGGGGTGGATTGCAGCGCCGGCCGCGGCAGGCTGAATGGCAATGTTGTGCCGTCAGGCAGTGCCAGCGCGGCAAAGCGCTGCACCATCTGCGGCAGTGCTGCAGCATCGAGTCGTCGCACATCATTGAGCAGGCCCCAGCGCGCCTCGCCGCGAAACCCGCTGCGCAGCGCAATGCCGGCTGACCACGGGATCAGCGCCGATTTCCATGAATTCGGCAGTACCAGCGCCTGATCGAAAGCCATGTCCCGCAATGACTTGCCGAGTGCATGGCGGGCACCGAGGCGGAGCGCGCCATGGCCGAAGGGATTGCTGATGCCGCGCCGCACCTCGGGCATGCGCGCGAGCAGCGGCAGGGTCCACGGCGGCGCGAGGTAGTCGATTTGTGCGGACGGATGCCGCTGTTTCAGCAACATCAGCAGCGACTGTGAAATCACGGTATCGCCGACCCAGGACGGGCCGACTACAAGAATGTTCATCGGTGGCGATGCGCGCGGAACGGCAATTGCTGCCCCGCGTTCATCGCTCAGTGGTGGCCGGCGCCCGCGCCGCCTTTCAGCGTGTAGCGGGTGCCGCAGTACGGGCACAGTGCCTCGCCGGTGCTTTCGATCGGCAGGAACACCCGCGGGTGGGCGTTCCATAGCAGCATCGCCGGCGTCGGGCAATGCAGTGGCAGGTCGGCGGCGGTGACTTCGATCAGCCGCGATTTGTTTGCAACGAGCTTGTCGGCGGGTTTTGTCATGGCAAGCTCATCATGGCGACATCAGGCGGCCACCGGCGACAGCCAGGCGTGGTGCTCGGCGGCCTTGCCGTTGACGCAGTCGAAGAATTTTTTCTGCAGGCGCGCCGTGATCGGGCCGCGTTTGCCGTCGCCGATCATCCGGCCGTCGAGTTCGCGGATCGGGGTGACTTCGGCGGCGGTGCCGGTGAAAAAGGCCTCGTCGGCGATGTAGAGGTCGTCGCGGGTGATGCGTCGCGCCGAGACTTCGTAACCCATTTCCTGGGCCAGCGTGATGATCGAGTCGCGGGTGATGCCGATCAGTGAGCTGGTCAGTTCCGGTTCGTAGAGCTTGCCGTTTTTGACCATGAACAGGTTCTCGCCCGAACCTTCGGCGACAAAACCGTCGACGTCGAGCAGCAGGCCCTCGTCGTAGCCGTGTTCGGTGGCTTCGAGGTTGGCGAGGATCGAGTTGGCGTAGGTGCCGGAATATTTTGCGCGGCACATCGACACGTTGACGTGGTGGCGGGCGTGGGACGAGGTTTTGACGCGGATGCCCTTTTCCAGCGCTTCATCACCGAGGTAGGCGCCCCAGGGCCAGGCAGCGATGGCGACGTGCACGCTGGTGCCCTTCGGTGACACGCCCATTTTTTCCGAGCCGTAGAAGGCGATCGGCCGGATGTAGCAGGATTCCAGTTTGTTGACGCGCACAACCTCCTTCTGCGCCGCCATCAGCACTTCCCGGGTATACGGGATTTTCATCATGTAGATGTGCGCCGAGTTGAACAGTCGCTCGGTGTGTTCCTTGAGCCGGAAAATGGCGGTGCCGATGTCGGTGTTGTAGGCCCTGACCCCTTCAAAAACGGCAAGCCCGTAGTGCAGGGAGTGAGTCAGGACGTGGGTGGTTGCGTCGCGCCAGGGCACCAGTTTCCCGTCGTACCAGATTTGCCCGTCGCGATCAGCCATGGACATGCCGAAGTTCTCCAGTTTGTGTTCAATGCCGCGGAACAGATTGTAAAAGCGTTGTTTAAGCAGGACGTGAATTAAGCAGGACGTGAAAATGCAGGATCCACAGATCCGGCAACCGCATACTGCCGCCGTGCCGGGGGTTTCCCCGCACTGCGCCAAATATTTTAGCCGATTTGTCCGGCGCTGCCGATGCCGGCATCGAAAATGCGCCCCCCGGATTGCTGGTATCCCCAAGAATAGCCAAGTAAATCCGGTTACCGGATACAATAGCCCCTTGACAAAAAGGGGCGGTTCCAGCCGGCATTCGGCGGTTCCGATGGGGAGACTGAATGTTGGCAAACCTGCGCGCTTGGCTCAATGGACTGAGCGAGCGCATTATCACCGAGCAGGACAGCGAGCAGGAAAAGCTCAACAAGACGCTGCTGATTTTTTCCTGCGGCCTGATGGGTTTCGGGTCGGTGCTGTGGCTGGCCTTGTACTGGGCCATGGGCATCAAGTTTTCGTCGACCGTGCCCCTGAGCTACATGACCGTTTCGGCGGTATCCCTCGCGTATTACATCTACACGCTGAATTTTGCGGTGTTCCGCACACTGCAGGTCAGCCTGTTTTTGTTCATGCCGTTCATCATGCAGTGGAGCATCGGCAGTTTCGTCAGTTCCTCCGGCGTCGCGCTGTGGGCGTTGCTGGCGCCGGTGGGGGTGATGATTTTCCAGGGTGCCCGGCAGTCGCTGCCGTGGTTTGCCGCCTATATCTTGATGACCGTGATCTCCGGTTTTTTCGATTACTGGCTGACCTTCGGCGTCGAGTCCGGCGTCACGATGCAGAGCATCGCGGTGTTTTTCACGCTGAACTTTGCGGCGATGTCGACGATCATGTATCTGCTGATCAGCTTTTTCGTGCGCCAGCGCGACAAACTGGCGGCCGACGTCAGCGAGCAGAACAGCCTGCTGCGCATCGAACAGGAAAAATCAGAGTCTCTGCTGCTCAATATCCTGCCGGCGCCGATCGCGCGGCGGCTGAAGGATCAGCAGGGCATCATCGCTGACGGTTTTGCCGATGTTACGGTGATGTTCGGCGACATCGTCAATTTCACACGCCTTTCCGAGGAGTTGCCGCCGAAGGCCTTGGTTGAGCTGCTGAACGAGCTGTTTTCGCGCTTCGATGCGCTGGCCGAACAGCACGGCCTGGAAAAGATCAAGACCGTCGGCGACGCCTACCTTGTCGCGGGCGGGCTGCTGGAGCACGACGGCGTCAATTTTGCAGTCGATGCGCGCGATTACACGGCCGCGATGCTGCGCCTTGGACTGGACATGCGAAAATACACCGATCGCCTGGCCAAGGAACGCGGTATGGACCTGTCGATTCACGTCGGCGTCTGCACGGGACCGGTGGTCGCAGGTGTCATCGGCACCCGCAAGTTCATCTATGACCTGTGGGGCGACACCGTCAACACCGCCAGTCGCATCACCGACGAGGCGCGTTCCGGCATTATTCTCGTCGACGCAATGACCTACAGACGTTCGAAAACCCAGTTCGAATTCGAGGGCCCGATCAACATCGTCGGCAAGGGCAAGGGCAACATCGAGGTTTACAGCCTGATCAATCTGGCGCCCCACCTGCGCGACGTTCCGGTTTAGCCGCTCCCGCCGGCCGCGGGCTCCGCGTCAACCGCGATGTCTCCGAACAGCGTTTTCCACAAGGCGCTGACTGCATTCACCGAAACCGCCACCTTGAGCGGTTCGACGCGCGCATATCGTTCACCGGCGAGGCGCAACTGGTGCTGCAGTTCGCGGAACTGGCGGTAGGCGGCACGCACCGCCGTCGCGTCGGCTTCGCTGATCAGTCCCAGGCTGGCTGCGGTTTTGAGCAGCGCGAGATTGCCGGCATTGGCGGTCAGCGCGGTGTGGTTTTGCGCCTGGCCCAGCACCAGGTACTGCACAATGAACTCGACGTCGATGATGCCGCCCGGGTCATGTTTGATGTCAAACAATTTACTGCTGTTGGGGTGCGCAGCGAGCATTTTCCTGCGCATGCCGGCGATTTCCCTGCACAGTGCGGTGAGCGGGCGCGGTTTGCGCAGCACCGTGATGCGCAGTTCCTCGAAAGCGCTGCTGATGGTGGCATCACCGGCAACACTGCGTGCCCGCGTCAGCGCCTGGTGTTCCCATAACCAGGCTTGTTCGAGTTGATACTGGCGCATGCTGTCCAGCGGTGTCACCAGCAGACCGCTGGCGCCGTCCGGGCGCAGCCGGAGATCGGTTTCGTAGAGCACGCCGGCGGCGGTGATGCTGGTCAGCCAGTGGTTGATGCGCTGGGCGAGCCGCGCATAGTTTTCGGCGGCCTCCGGTGCAGCATCGTCGTACACGAAGACGATGTCGAGGTCCGAGGCGTAACCCAGTTCCTTGCCGCCGAGCTTGCCGTAACCGACGATGGCGAACAGCGGCACTTCGCGATGGCGCTGGCGCAGCCCCTGCCAGCAAAGTCCCAGCACCTCTTCGAGGATCACGCAGGCCAGATCGGACAACTGGTCGCTCAGCGTTTCCAGCGGCAGCGTGCCGGCGAGGTCCTGGGCAATGCAATGCAGCGTCTGCGTGTTCTTGAAATGCCGCAGCAGATCCATCTGCCGCTCGATGTCCCCTTCGGCCGCGGCGAGGGCTGTCCGCAATTCCGCGCGCAGCGCATTCCAGTCGGGGGCCGCCAGCAGGGTGCGGGCGTCGAGCAGTCCGTCGAGCAGGATCGGGTGTTGGGTGATGTATTGGGCCACCCAGGGACTGGCGCTCATCAGGTCGGCGACGCGCTCCAGCGCATGCGGGTATTCGTGCAGCAGCGCCAGATAGGCTTCGCGTCGGCTGATGCTCTCGAACAGCGCGAGCAGACGTTCCGCAGTGGCATCGGGGTTGCGCCGCGACGCCGCAGTGGCGATGGCCACTGGCACCAGGCGGTCGAGCCGGTGCTGGCTGGCTGCCGGCATTTGCCGGTAACGGCTGCCGTTGCGGAACAGGGCCAGGCGCCGGCACAGTTCCGGTGCCTGTGTAAAGCCCAGCCTGACCAGTTGTTCCAGCGCAGCACTGTCGCCGTTACGGTCTTCGTTATTTTCCCCGGACTGCTCCTGCCACAGCACTGAGAGCGGATGCCCGGTGTCGTCGGTTTCGCCAAAAATGGCGTCGAAATGCAGTGACACCGCCGCGCGGTGCCCGGCGAGGGCGGCGAGGAATGCGGTCTCATCCGTGAATCCCATGCATTCCGCGAGCAACGCGCGCGCCTCCGGATCTGTCGGCAGCGCCTGTGTCTGCTGGTCATCGCGGTATTGCAGCCGGTGCTCCAGGTTGCGCAGAAAGATGTAGGCCGCGCGCAGGTCGGCGACTGCGGGCGGTGCGATGAACTGGCGTTCGCCCAGCGCCTGCAGCACGGGCAGCGTCGATTGCTGCTGCAGCGCACGTTCGTGCCCGCCGCGGATCAGCTGGAAAACCTGGGCGATGAATTCGATTTCGCGGATGCCACCGGGGCCGAGCTTGATGTCATCAAGCCGGTCGCGGCGGTTGACTTCATGCCGCACCTGGCTGTGCAGGCTGCGCATCGCGGCAAAAGCGCCGTAATCAAGGTGGCGGCGGAATACGAAAGGGCGCACCAGCGCCAGCAGCGCGTCCTGCTGGTCGCCGGTCAGCACGCGGCCCTTGATCCAGGCATAACGTTCCCAGGCGCGGCCCTGGGTGATCAGGTAGTTTTCGAGCATGTCGAAGCTGACCACCAGCGGGCCGCTGTCGCCGTACGGCCGCAGCCGGGTGTCGACGCGGAAGACGAACCCGTCCTCGGTCCATTCATTGAGTGCGCCAATCAGCCGCCGCGTCAGCCGGGTGAAAAATTCATGGTTGCTGAGGGCGCGCGCGCCGTCGGTGTTCCCTTCCTCGGGATACACCAGCACCAGGTCGATGTCGGAAGAGGCGTTGAGTTCGGCGCCGCCGAGTTTGCCCATGCCCACCACATGTAATTGCTGCGTCGCGTTGTTGCTTGCGCCGCGCGGTTCTCCGTGCACGGCGGCCAGTTCGCCGTGAAGCCGGGCGACCGCCGTGCGGATGGCGATTTCGGCAAGCCGGGTCACGGTGCCGACGACCTCGTCGAGGTCAGCAAGTCCGCCCAGGTCGCGCGTAATCAGCCGCGCCATGACCCTCTGCCGCAGGCGCCGCAGCGCGCGGCCGAGGCTGATGTCATCGGTGATGGTGGCAGCGACCAGTTCTGCCTGCATGTCGGCGGCGGTGAACGGTTGCGCCACTTCTGCCGTCGTCAACACCTGCGGCCGCGCCGACAGCAAACGCTGCAGATAACGGCTGTACCGTGCGGCGCTGGAGATGGCGCGGTCGGCGCTCATGGCCTGCGTTGCGTTATTTGATGGCATGGCCGGTTCGCGTCAGTCGCGTTAGAATAGCTAAGCCTTTGTTTCACTTCTGCATTTTACTGTTTTATTCTACATTCTTCAGGCAAAACATGCCCTTAGCGACAACGCGCAACTGGTTTCAGAGCTGTTCGTTGTGGGGCTATCGCGTACTGACCTGGGGCATCCTGATCTGCGGTTTCCTGTTTGCCGCAACGATATTGGTGCTGCGCTACTGGATACTGCCGGATATCGCGGCCTACCGCGAAAATATCGCCCAGACGCTGAGCCAGATGGTGCAGCAGCGCGTCAGCATCGGCGGCATCAGTGCGAACTGGGACGGCTTGCGCCCGCAACTCGCGTTGTCGCAGGTCGTCGTGCACGACACCGAAGGCCGTCCGGCTCTGGAGTTGCCACGGGTTGACGCCACCCTGTCATGGCGTTCCGCGTTGCGGCTGCAGGTCAATTTTCATGCACTCGACATTTACCGGCCGGTGTTGACGGTGCGCCGCGATACGCGCGGCGGCATTTCTGTGGCCGGCATCGCGCTGCACCTTGACGAGCAGGGCACGGGTGGATTCTCGCGCTGGCTGCTCAGCCAGCGCGACATCGAAATTCATGAGGCGCGGCTGCTATGGAGTGACGAGATGCGCGCGGCGCCGGTGCTCGAACTGGAGCAACTGCAGTTGCGCATCATCAACAACGGCGATCGCCACCGTGTGGGCCTGCGCGCGGTGCCGCCTGCGGCGCTGGCGTCACCACTCGACGTGCGCGGCGATCTGACCGGCGAGGATTTTCAGTCCCTGGCGGAAGCACTGACCGGACAGTTGTTTGTGCAGCTTGACCATGTCGATATCGCGGCGTGGCGGCAGTGGATTGATTTTCCGGTGCATTTCCCCCATGGCACCGGCGCTTTGCGCGCCTGGCTTACCTTCAGCCGCAATGAGCTGACCGGCGTCATTGCCGATACGCAGTTGCAGAACGTAAAAACGCAGTTGGGTGCCAGCCTGCCGGAGCTGGACATGCGCGAACTCGGCGGGCGTTTTTCATGGAAGAGGGTGACCGATGGTTTTGAGGTTGCGACGCGCAAACTCACGTTCACCACCGGTGACCGCTTGACGCTGCCGCCGGTCGATTTGTTGCTGCGGCTGGGCGGGGCGGGCGCCGAAGGTTATACGCGCGGGGAATTCCAGGCCAATGCGCTGGATCTGGCGCCGCTGGTGCAACTGGCTGACTGGCTGCCGCTGGCCGCTGAGCTGCGCAAATCACTGTTGGCATTGGCGCCGACCGGCGGTGTTTATGATCTGGCGCTCGGCTGGAACGGCATCTGGCCGCAACTGAAGACGTATTCGGTGCGCGGGCGTTTCCACGAGTTGTCGCTGCAGCAACACGGCACGGTGCCCGGGTTTTCGGGATTCAGCGGCAATGTTGACGGCACGGAAAAAGGCGGCACGCTGCATGTCGCCACGCAAAAGGCGGCGCTGGATCTGCCGAATCTGTTTCGCGAGCGCCTGCTGTTCGATACGCTGACCGGCCAGATGGCCTGGTCGCGGCCGGCCGGCAGCACCGAATTGCGCTTCAGCAATTTCGCCTATGCCAACGCCGACCTTGCGGGCACGCTGTTTGGCAGTTACCGCACGCTCAACGACGGTCCGGGGGTTGCCGACATCACCGGCCACCTGAGCCGGGGACTGGCGTCGCGTGTGACGGCCTACCTGCCGCTGACGGTGGCGAAGACTTCGCGCGGCTGGCTGGACAAGGCGTTTACAGCGGGCACTTCCAATGACGTGCGCTTCCGGCTCAAAGGCGATTTGCGGGAATTCCCGTTTGCCGATGATCGTGGCGGCGTTTTTGAGGTGGCGGCCAAACTCAACGGCGGCACACTGCATTACGGTGATGGCTGGCCAGAGATCAACGGCATCGAAGGTGATTTCATCTTCCGCGGCAAGCGCCTGGAAATGAATACGCGCCAGGCTGCGATCAGCAATGCGCGGCTCAGCAAGGTGCGGGCGCAGATTCCTGACCTGGTGCATTCCGATACGGTACTGCAGATCAACGGTGAAGCCGAAGGCGCGACCACGGATTTCCTCGAATTCATTGCGCGCAGTCCGGTGAACGCGATGATCAGCGGCTTTACCGAAGGCATGCAGGCGCAGGGGCAGGGTCGTCTGGCGCTGAAGCTGACCTTGCCGCTCCAGGCCATGGACAAAAGCAAAGTGGCCGGCACCTACTTTTTTGTCAACAATCAGCTGGTACCCGTTCCGGACCTGCCGCCGCTGGAACAGGTCAACGGACGGCTGGAGTTCACCGAATCCAGCGTGCGGGTGCCCACTGCGACGGCCACTTTTCTCGGCGGGCCGCTGAGTGTTACTGCTGGCAGCCAGCGCGATGCCGCGATCAGCATCCAGTTTCGCGGGCACGTCAACGCCGACGCCGCACGGCGTGCCGGCGGTGTCGAGTGGCTGCGCTACATGCGGGGGTCAACCGACTGGCGCGGTTCACTCACCGTGCGCAACAAGCGCGTTGACCTGACGGTGGATTCCACGCTGCAGGGACTGGCCGTCAATCTGCCCGCGCCGTTCACCAAGACTGCGGCAGAGGCGCTGCCGTTGCGGGTGGAGCGACGTCATACCGGACCGCAGCAGGAGCGTATCGCCATCACCGCGGAGGGACTGGTCAGCGCGGTTCTGCTCCGGCGTGGAGAGGATGCAAGGATAGAGCGTGGCACGGTGCGCTTCGGCGAGGGCGCAGCGGCGGAACCCGATCGCGCGGGCATCACTGTGTCAGGGGCCATCAAGACGCTGGATTTCAACGAATGGCTGGCGCTGACCGGGGAGTCCGGCGGCGCTGGCACCATTAACCTCGCGGCAGTCGATTTGCGTATTGCCGAGATGCGGGTGTTCGAGCGCCGCTTTGCCGATCTCGCAATCAGGGCGACCGCGCCGGGAGGCGCACTGCAGGCCACGGTCCGCGGCCGGGACATTGATGGCACGCTGGGCTGGCGGGCACAGGGCAAGGGGCGGCTGACGGCCCGGTTGCGCCGCTTGAATCTGCCCGCCGCGGAACCGTCGGCGGCGGCACCGGCGGCGCCGGTGGCGCAGGTCGCCGATGCGCGTCCGCCGGAGTTGCCGGCAATCGACGTCGTGGTCGACGAATTGCTGCTGGCTGATCGCTCGCTGGGGCGCATGGAATTGCAGGCCACGCCGCAGCAGCGCGACTGGCGCATCGAGCGCCTGCAGCTCGTTACCCCCGAGAGCCAGCTCAGTGTGGACGGCTCCTGGCAGAACTGGCTGACGCAGCCGCGGGTTCAGGTCAATGTGCAGTTGCTGGTCAATGATGTCGGCCGCCTGCTGACGCGGCTGGGTTATCCCGAGGGCGTGCGGCGCGGCACGGCAAAAATCGAGGGCGGCCTGGCCTGGTCAGGCAGTCCGCAGCGCCTGGATTATCCGACACTGACCGGCAATTTCGTGCTGGATGCGGCCAAGGGCCAGTTCGTGAAACTGGAGCCGGGCATCGGCAAATTGCTGGGCATCCTCAGCCTGCAGTCGCTGCCGCGGCGGATTACACTCGACTTTCGCGATATTTTCAGCGATGGCCTGGCGTTCGACGAAATCGTCGGTGCGATCAAGGTGGCGAAGGGGGTGGCGAGCACCGACAATCTGCGCATCGTCGGGCCGGCTGCGCGCATCAGCATGGGCGGGCAGGTTGATCTCGTCAGGGAAACCCAGGTCCTGCGGGTCCGGGTGAATCCGCAGTTGTCCGACACGTTCTCGGTCGCCGGCGCGCTGATCGGCGGTCCGATAGCCGGTATCGCAGCATTTGTTGCGCAAAAGCTGCTGAAGGATCCGCTGGACCAGATTGCCGGTTATGAATACGACGTGACCGGTACCTGGGCCGATCCGGTGGTGGCGAAGATTGAGCGCCCGCAGGCGAATTCGGAGAGTGTGCCGTGACACCGCGAATGCTGGTGTTTTCAGCGGCGATACTCTGGCCGTTTCCGGTGGCGGCGGCCGATCTTGCGCCGCAGTTATGGGATCGTCCGCGCTCGGCACAGGCGGTGATGGCGCAGCCGGCGGTGCAACGGGCCGTGGCGGCGTACCAGGCCAGCAGCGCTGCGCGCATCATCATCGTCCACGGCCCGCGGCAGGAGGCGCAGTTGCAGGCCGAAGAACTGCGGGCATGGCTGGTGGCGCTGGCGGTGGACAGTGCGCGGCTGCAGTTGCGCGCCGATCCGCTGGCTGCGGCATTGCGGCTCGAAGTGACTGAATAAACATGACGGAATGAGTATGATGACATGAGCACCAGACTGCGATCGACGCGGGCACAGAAAAAGGATTCGGGAAAAGCCGACGCAGGTGCCACGCGCATCGCGGCGGTGCAAATGGCTTCGGGGCCGCGCGTCGAGGCCAACCTGAAGGAGGCGGCGCGGCTGATCGAGATCGCTGTCGAGCAAGGTGCGCGATTGGTGGGCTTGCCCGAATATTTCGGCATCATGGGTTTGAAGGACACCGACAAGGTGGCGGTGCGCGAGGCCTACGGCGACGGCCCGATCCAGGAATTCCTGTCGGCAACGGCGCGCAAGCACGGCATCTGGATCGTCGGCGGTTCGGTGCCGCTGGTGGCCTCGGTGAAAGACAAGGTGCTCAACACCAGCCTGGTCTACGACGACAAGGGCAAATGTGTCGCGCGTTACGACAAGATTCACCTCTTCGGTTTCGAGATGGGCGGCGAGCGTTATTCCGAAGAACGCACCATCGAGCACGGCAAGGCGGTGGTGACGGTTGATACACCGTTTGCGCGCATCGGCCTGTCGATTTGCTACGACCTGCGGTTTCCTGAACTCTACCGGGCGATGGGTGAAGTCGATCTGATCCTGGTGCCCTCGGCATTCACCGAAACCACCGGCAAGGCGCACTGGGAAACGCTGATCCGCGCCCGTGCCATCGAAAACCTGGCTTATGTGCTGGCGCCGGCGCAGGGCGGGTATCATGTCAACGGCCGCGAGACCCACGGCGACTCGATGATCGTCGATCCCTGGGGTGTGGTTCTCGACCGCCTGCCGCGCGGTTCCGGTGTGGTTGTGGCCGGCATGAACCGCACCCATATACAACGTCTGCGGCAGAGCCTTCCGGCATTGCAGCACCGCACGCTGGGACGTTGATTTTTATATAACCTGTTGTTTTTAAACAATATTTTTACTTAATCGGGTATTTCACATGCAAGTCGCGAATATTTTTGAGACCGCCAGCGCGATGCTGCTGGCCCCCCATGCGCTGGACGAGGGGCGCCTGCAGTCGGTGTTCGGCCAGATCATGGCGCACCACGTCGACTACGCCGACCTCTATTTCCAGTATTCGCGCAGCGAGTCGTGGAGCCTGGAAGAAGGCATCGTCAAATCGGGCAGCTTCAACATCGACCAAGGCGTCGGTGTGCGCGCCATCAGCGGTGAAAAAACCGCCTTTGCCTATTCCGATGACATCACTTTTAACGCCTTGCAGGCCGCTGCGCAGGCAACGCGCGCGATCGGTCGCCAGGGCGGGGCCGGCAGCACGGCGATTGCGCGCCGCGGCACATTGCGCGCGCTGTATGCGCCGCAGGATCCGCTGGCCAGCCTCGGCGCGCCGGAGAAAGTGGCGCTGCTCGAACGGCTGGAGCGCATTGCGCGCAGTCTCGATCCGCGGGTGACACAGGTCATGGCTTCGCTGGCCGGTGAATACGAAGTGGTGATGGTTGCGCGCAGCGACGGCGTACAGGCCGCCGACGTGCGGCCGCTGGTGCGTTTGTCGCTGCAGGTGATTGTCGAGGCCGATGGCCGGCGCGAGCAGGGCGGGGCCGGCGGCGGCGGGCGTTTTGATTACGCTTATTTCACTGATGCCGTGCTCAACGATTATGCGCAGAAGGCGGTGCAGCAGGCCTTGCTCAATCTCGAGGCGCGGCCGGCGCCGGCGGGCACCATGACCGTGGTGCTGGGTTCCGGCTGGCCGGGCATCCTTTTGCATGAAGCAATTGGTCACGGCCTGGAGGGGGACTTCAACCGCAAGGGTACTTCGGCGTTCAGCGGGCGCATCGGCGAACGTGTCGCGGCGCCGGGCGTCACCGTGGTCGATGACGGCACCATCGCGCAGCGGCGTGGTTCGCTGAACGTCGACGACGAGGGCAATGCCACGCAGCGCAATGTGCTGATCGAAGACGGCGTGTTGCGCGGTTACCTGCAGGACGCACTGAACGCGCGGTTGATGGGTGTTGCGCCCACCGGCAACGGGCGGCGCGAGTCGTACGCCCATGTGCCGATGCCGCGCATGACCAATACCTACATGCTCAATGGCGACCGCGATCCGGCGGAAATCATCGCCTCGGTCGACCGCGGGCTGTATGCGGTGAACTTCGGCGGCGGCCAGGTTGACATCACCAGCGGCAAGTTCGTGTTCTCGGCGTCCGAGGCGTACATGATCGAAAACGGCAAGCTGACCTACCCGGTGAAGGGCGCGACATTGATCGGCAACGGACCGGATGCGCTGACCCGGGTGTCGATGATCGGCAACGACATGAAGCTTGATTCCGGCGTCGGTACCTGCGGCAAGGAAGGCCAGAGCGTGGCGGTGGGTGTCGGCCAGCCGACCTTGCGCATCGACGGGCTGACAGTTGGTGGCACGGTGTAGTGCGGTTCGGGAATCGTTTATAATCCATTGATTATATGGAAAGTTAAGGAAGGCTTCGCGCAAAATGCTGCACCGTACTGACGATCTGCGGATCAAGGAAATCAAGGAACTGGCACCCCCCGCGCATCTGCTGCGCGAACTCGCACTCAGCGAAAAAGCAGCCAACACGACCTATGAGGCGCGCCAGGACATCCATCGCATCCTGCACGGTGCCGATGACCGCCTGCTGGTGATCATGGGGCCGTGTTCGGTGCACGACGTCAAGGCCGCCAAGGAATATGCCGGCAAGCTGCTGGAGGCGAGGAAAAAACTCGCCGCCGACCTGCTGATCGTGATGCGCGTCTATTTCGAAAAACCGCGCACCACCGTGGGCTGGAAGGGGCTGATCAACGATCCCAATCTCGACGGCAGCTTCCGCATCAATGAAGGCCTGCGCATCGCGCGCGAACTGCTGCTGGAGCTGAGCGAGAGCGGCATGCCGGTGGGCTGCGAATTTCTCGACATGATCACGCCGCAATACATCGCCGACCTGGTGTCCTGGGGCGCCATCGGCGCGCGCACCACCGAGTCACAGATCCATCGCGAACTCGCTTCCGGATTGTCCTGCCCGGTGGGTTTCAAGAACGGTACCGACGGCAACATCAGGATTGCCATCGATGCCATCCGCGCGGCACAGGCGCCGCATCATTTCCTCTCGGTGACCAAGGCCGGGCATTCAGCCATCGTGTCGACCACCGGCAACGAGGACTGCCATCTGATCCTGCGTGGCGGCAAGGAACCGAATTACGATGCGCCCAGCGTTGATGCCGCGGGCCGTGGCCTGGCGGAAGCCGGCATCCCGGCGCGGATCATGATCGACTTCAGCCACAGCAACAGCAGCAAGAAACCGGAAAAACAGGTTGATGTCGGACAGGACGTGGCTCACCAGGTGGCCAATGGCGACGAGCGCATTTTTGGCGTGATGGTGGAAAGTCATCTGAAGGCCGGGCGGCAGGATCTGCTGCCGGGCAAACCCCTGACCTATGGTGTCAGCATCACCGACGGCTGCATCGGCTGGGAAGAAAGCCGGACGCTGCTCGAGACGCTGGCGGACGGTGTGCGCAAGCGCCGGCTCAAAGCCGTCGCCGCCAATTAGCGCAGGGGTGCGGGATGCGGCTACACTGGCGGCTGCATCAACCCTGAACCCATGGCCCAAGACAGCCTCAGCGCGGTAACCGACCAGAACAACCTCGCCAAGCTTGAGCGCGTCGGGGCAGGCACTGCCATTGCCGGGGAAATTTTTGGACTGGTCGGCAAGTCGCAGTTTTTCACCGAGTTTTCGCAGGAAGACATCTCCATTCTCGCCGGCTATATGGAGGTCTACCGCGCGCAGCCCGGCGAGTTGATTATCCGCGAAGGCGATGCCGGCGATTTCATGATACTGATCGTCGATGGTGAAATCGACATCCTGAAAAAAAACCAGCGCGCCGAGCAGCAGCACATGACCAGTGCCGGTCCCGGCATGACACTGGGCGAGATGTCAATGATCGACGGCGAACCGCGCTTCGCCACCTGCATGGCGTCGCACCCAACCACCTTTGCCGTGCTGAGCCGCGATAGCATGGCCAAGATAATCCTTGATCATCCGGACCTCGGTTCGAAGATCCTGGTGAAAATGGTCACCATGCTGTCGCTGCGGCTGCGCCAGACCAGCGCGCGCCTGCTGCGGACGATGGAAGAGGTCCGGTAGTTTTTTCACCTCCGCCGCGTCCGCGTGTCACACCCGCCGGCTGCTCCTGATGATTTCCTCGATGAGCTTATTGCAAAAAGCCGGCATGCGCGCATTCTGTCTTGCGATCGGCCGTGGTCTGCTGTTTTTGATCAGCGCCGGCGCTGCACTCGCGCAGCCGGTGCAGATCACTGACGACCGCGGCGAGACCATACGCCTGACGCAGCCCGCACGGCGCATCATCACGCTGACACCGCATCTCACCGAACTGGTTTTTGCCGCCGGCGCCGGCGGGCACCTCGCCGGCGTGGCGCGGTTCAGCAATTATCCCGAAGCGGCGCAACGGCTGCCGGCAGTCAGCGACGCCGGCCAGTTTGACACCGAGTCCCTGCTGGCACTGCGGCCCGACCTGATACTCGCCTGGAAAAACGGCACGCCTGACGCTGTTGTGGCACGGCTGGAAAACGCCGGCCTTCCGGTATTCGTGTCGGGAGCCGCGAAGCTGGAGGACATCGCGCGCAGCTTGACGGCCATCGCGACACTGGCCGGCACTCTGGCGGAGGGCGAGCGTGCACGCGCCGCTTTCAGCGCCGGTCTGCAGGCATTGCGTGCGCTTCGTCACGATGGCGCGCCGGTGCGCGTGTTCTATGAAATCTGGCCGCGGCCGCTGATGACCGTCAACGCCGCGCATGTCATCAGCGATGTGATTGCGCTGTGCGGTGGTGAGAACATATTCGGCGGCCAGCGGCCGCTGACGCCGGAGGTGTCGCGTGAGGCCTTGCTGGCGGCACGACCGGAAGTCGCGCTGGGCGGCAGTTCGGCGGAGACCGCCGCGGGATTTGCTGCGCGCTGGACCGCACTGCCGCCCCCCCTGGGGAAATTACCCGCGCACCACATTGCGCCGGACCTGATCCAGCGCCCGACGCCACGGCTGCTGGAGGGCGCGCGCCTGGTCTGCAGGCACCTCGATACGGTGCGGGCGGCGCGGCGCTGACCGGCTGGACGGAATTCAGCCGCGGTTGCGGCCCTGTTGCCACAACACGTCGCCGCTGCCCCCGGATTGGTTGAGCGCGCGGGCGAGCACAAACAGCAGGTCGGACAGCCGGTTCAGGTACTGCACCTGCAGTGGTGACCGTTCTTTGGCATTTCCCTGATTCACCAGAGCGACCAGCGTGCGTTCGGCACGGCGGCAGATGGTGCGTGCCACATGCGCGAGCGCCGCAGCGCGGGTGCCGCCGGGGAGCACGAATTCCTTCAGCGGCGGCAGTCCGGCATTGAATTGTGTGACCAGTTCTTCGATGCGTGCCAGGTGTGCCATGCTGATCAGCGCATGTCCGGGCAGGCTCAACTCGCCGCCGAGATCGAACAGGTCATGCTGCACGCCGAGCAATGCGTCGCGGATCTCCGCGGGCAATGTTTCGGCAAGCAACACGCCGATGGCACTGTTCAGTTCATCGACGTCGCCGAGGGCGGCTACGCGCAACTGATCCTTGCCGATGCGGTCGCCGGAAGCGAGACCGGTACTGCCGTCGTCGCCGGTGCGGGTCACGATTTTGGAAAGACGGTTTGCCATGATCTAGAGGATGTGGAGGTGATGCATTATAGGCGCTGCGATGCAGGGCGCAGTGCAGCGTGGTAATCTCAAATTAATGGCGTGACCGGCGCAGTCCATAAAATAACCGGCACAGGATTCAATCGACAGGCAGGAGGAGGCCCCGCATGTTCAAGAACATCCTGATTTACACCGATGGCTCCAAACTCTCGCGCAAGGCGCTGGTAACCGGCATCAAGCTTGCGAAAATGTCGGCCGGCAAGGTCATTTTTCTCTATGTGCTGCCGCGGCTGGATCCGATGATTTTCGCCGAGGGTTATGTGCCGGAGCCGGACTGGATGGACAATTACGAAAGCACTTCGCGCGACAATGCCAAGACCTATCTGTTGCGGGCCGAGGTGCTGGCGGGAAAATCCAATGTGGCCTGCGCGACGCGTATGGCCAGCGCCGACCGGCCCTACAAGGAGATCATTGCCACCGCGCGGGCGCGTAATTGCGACGCCATCGTGATGCCCTCACGCGGGCGCAAGGGGCTGACCGCGGTATTGCTCGGCAGTGAAACCATGGAAGTGTTGACACGCTGTACCAGGCCGGTCATTGTTGTTCGATAAATATAAATAAAAACAATAACTTACGGTATTTTTCAGGGAATACCCCCTAAGGCTGCGAGTTGTTTCACTTCATTTTGACGGCGGTGCCGGTGCGGAGTCGGCCGCCGCCGCCGTCGGGAGATCCGCGGTCACGACCAGCGGGAAAAATTTCTCGTCGAAAGCGGGGTCGTGCAGCCATTGGGAGATGGCTTCCAGTGCCGCTTCTTCGGTACGGAAAAAATGCTCTGCGCCGATTGCCGCGTACAAGCCGGTTTTTTCCATCACGCTGAGCACCTGGAGTTTAAGGCCGCTGAACACCATGGTGACGTCATTTTGCTGCAGTCGCCGCGCCAGATGACGGATCATTTCCTCGCCGGACGCGTCAAGTTCGTTGATGGCGTCGCCAACCACCAGGATATAGCGGGCCTGCGGATGCTTCGCCGCCTGTTCAAGGATGACGTCCTCGAAATACGGAACGTTGGCAAAAAAAAGTGAACCGTCGAAGCGGATCGCGATCAGGCGTTCGCTGGTCGGCAGTTTGAAAATGTGCGCGTCACGCAATGTGCCGTCGGGATGGCGACCGAGTACGGCGACCCGCGGGCGCATTGTCCGATAGAGGTAGAGGATGATCGCCAGCCCGGCGCCGACCAGTATCCCGGTGTCAAGGTGAGGGGCGAAACTCAGGGTGGCGAGGAAAGTTACCGTCGCGGCAATGCCGTCATGGCGATGTGCCTGCCAGGCGTGCACCATTGCCTTGAAATTCACCAGGTTTGCGACCGCCAGCATGATGATGGCCGCCAGTGCGGCCTGGGGCAGGTGGTAGAGCAGGGGGGTGAACAGCAGCAGCGTGACAAGCACGATCACGCCGGCAACCACCGAGGACAGTCCGCTGACGGCGCCGGTGGCGAGGTTGACCGCCGACCTTGAAAACGAACCGCTGACCGGAAACGACTGGAATGCGCTGCCGACGATGTTGGCGAGTCCCTGGCCTATGAGTTCCTGGTCCGGGCTGATGCGTTGTTTGGTGTGGGTGGCCATGGATTTCGCAATGGAGATGGCCTCCATGAATCCGATCAGCGCGATGATCAGCGCGGTCGGCAGCAGCTTGACCAGGGTCTCCCAATCAAGCTTGGGCATTGCCGGTAGCGGAATCCCCGCCGGGATCGTACCGACCACTTCGCCGCCGCCGGCCAGCCGGACCCGGGTGCCATCGATGCGCGCGACGATCCATCGCCTGCCGTCGGTGGTGGTGCCCGGCTCTACGGTGCTGACCAGACTGTACGCGGTGCCGCCCTCCGCTCCGCGGACGCCGGTAAAACGAAGGCGGCGCAGCTCGGCGAAACGGACGCGGTGCTCGGCCTCGACCGCCCGCAGTTCCAGTTTGAGGAATTCCAGGTCGGCGTTGAGCATGATCAGGCGTGGATGGTCAGCACCGTTGCTGGCAGCAAGATCGGTGATTTCCCCGGCTTTTCCGGTGGTAGCCTCGCGCAACACACGGGTACGATCAGCCAGCGCGACCAGCGAGTCAACGACATTGCGTACATGGGGGTCGCGGAAATCCAGCGGGCTGGCAGTCGTGTTGCGTTCAAAATCAATGGCCCAGCTGAGTGTGGTGGTCAGCGCCACGGCGATCAACACGCCGGGCCAGCCCGGGCGATAACGGCGGATCAGGAGGATCACCGCCAGCGTCAGCAGGCCCATGGCCAGTGTCGGCAGGTGCGTGTCCTCGATGCGCAGCAGCACATCCCAGATGTCGCTGAGAAAACGATCGGAGCGCGCGCTATGCACTCCGAACAATTTGTTGAACTGGGACAGCGCAATGATGATGGCCGCCGCATTGGTGAAGCCGACGATCACCGGATGCGACAGAAAATTGACGATGGCGCCCAGCCGGAACAGGCCCATCGCCAGTTCCATGATGCCGACCATCAGCGCCAGCAGGATGGCCAGTGCGATGAACTGTTCACTGCCTGGCACCGCGAACTGCGTCAGCGCAGTGCCGGTCAGCAGCGACACCATGGCCACCGGGCCTGTGGCGAGCTGGTGTGAAGACCCCCACATGGCGCCGATGATCACCGGCAGGAATGCCGCGTACAGCCCGTAATACGCCGGCAGTCCGGCGAGTTGCGCGTAGGCCATGGATTGCGGGATCAGTATCATGGCAACCGTGGCGCCCGCGATGATGTCGGCCCGCACGGCGGATCGCTGCAATGGCAACCAGCGCAGGAAAGGTAAAAGTCGTTCGCGCAGTTTTATCACAGGCATCGATAATGAGTTGTGTGTCGGGGGGTTACCCGGTCTGAATTTTTTTCAGGATTCGCGGCGCTGACTGCCGTCAGGCAGCCGTTCACGGCAATCGCGGAAAATACGCAGTTTGCAGTCCTTGCAGATTGCCGCATCGAGTTTCGGGTAAATGGCGGTGATGGCACTGGATTTTACCGGGAACATGTTTTCTTCACCGATGTCATTCATGTATCCACCCCGGCGCAGCAGGCCGACGACCTCATCCTTCAGCCGGTAGAAGTACAGTCCGCCGCCGAGCCGCCGCCGGCGCTTGGCTTCATGCGCGAGAAATTCCGCGCCGGCGACATCGACGAAGTTGATACCGCTGGCGATGATCAGTACATGTTTCTGCGTGCTCTGCTCGCTGATCCGGTGCAGCATCTGCTGCATGTGATCGACAGCACCGAAGAAAATCGAACCGTTGACGCGCAGGCATTTCACCTGCGGACAGTCCGCGAGGCCGGTGTCGGCGGAGTAGTGGTAACTGCCTTCCCCGGGATCCGGCTTGACGTCGAGGATTACCGGGTGCGAGGTGCGTTTCAGATACAGCATCAGCGACAGCAGGACCCCGGTGTAAATCGCAAATTCCAGTTGCACGAACAGCGTGGCGAGCAGCGTGACCGCGAGCACCACGCTCTCCGACAGGCTGGTGCGGATGATGTTGCGCATCTGCGGAATGTCGATCAGCCCCCAGGCCACCATGAACAGGATGCCCGCCATGGTCGGCACCGGCAGGAATTGCACCAGGGGCGCCACCAGCAGTACGATGATCAGCAGGAACACGGCTGACAGCACCGCGGCGATGGGGGTGCGCGCGCCCGATTCGTAGTTGACGCCGCTGCGGTTGAAGGAGCCGCTCGACGCATAAGCCGAGAAAAAACTGCCTGCGATGTTCGACAGACCCTGGCCGATGAACTCCTGGTTGCCGTCGATGCGTTGTTCGGAGCGTACCGCGATCGCCCTCGCGATCGATACCGCCTCGGTGAGTCCAAGCATGGTCACGGCCACGGCAATGGATGCGGTTTTGCGCAGCGCTTCCAGCGAAAAATCCGGTGCCTCGAAGTGGGGAAATATTCCGGACAGCGCCTTGACGGTCGCGATCTGGTTGTGGGCGTCCAGTTGCGGGATCAGGCCCAGCGCGAGGGTGTACAGCGTGCCCGCGATCATCGCCACGATCATGTACGGCAGGCGGCGGTAACGGCGCTTGACGAAAATGCCGACCAGCAGCGTGATCATGCCGACCGATACGACATACCAGTTGATATCGTCCAGGCCATACAGCGTCTGGCGCAGGGTCTCGGCAAAGGAGATGCCGCGCGGCATCGGGATGCCGAGGAAGTTTGTCAGCTGCGTGCTGATGATCAGCAGACCGGCGCCGGCGGTGAAGCCGAGGACAACGGTGTGCGAAATGAAATTGACCAGCGCACCCATGCGCGCCAGGCCCATCGCGAGCTGGAATACGCCGGTGAGGAAAGTCATCATCAGCACCAGCCGGATGTATTCCGGCGTGCCGGGTTCTGCGACACCGCTCATCGTGGCGTAGATCACAATGGAAATCGCGGTGGTTGGTCCCGAGACCAGATGCCAGCTGGAGCCGAACAGGGCGGCGATGATGGCCGGGATCATGGCTGCATAGAGGCCGTATTCCGGCGGCAGGCCTGCAATCGTCGCGAAGGCGACGCCCTGCGGCAGCACAACGACCGCGCCGGTCAGCCCTGCCAGCGCGTCGGCGCGCAGCGTCTGGCGGTTGACCATCGGCCACCAGTGCAGGAACGGAAATAGCCGGCCTGCGAACAGCAGGAGTTCGGGCCGGGAGCGGAATAAAAACTTCAAGGGCTTTCCCGTGGCAATGATTTTCATTATGGGACATCGCCACGGCTATGGCCAATCAGCCGAATTTGCCCGGCAATCAGCGAAATTTTTGGGCTATAATCGGCGCCCTGCATCGTTCAAAAAAGGAAAGAGCGCCTTCATGATACGGTTAACTGCAATTTGCCTCGGTCTCGGGGTGGCACTGGCCCCGGTTTTTTCCCAGGCAGCCGAAGGCAATCCGGCGGCAGGCAAAGGCAAGTCCGCGATGTGTGCCGGCTGCCACGGTATTCCTGGCTACAAGACCGCATTCCCCGTGACTTACAGCGTGCCGAAACTGGGTGGCCAGCATGCCGCCTACATCATCAAGGCGCTGCAAGGTTACAAGAGCGGCGAGCGTACGCACCCATCAATGCGTGCGATCGCGGCCGGGCTGACGGACCAGGACATGGCGGATGTTGCCGCTTACTACGCGACGACCGCTGTCCGGTCGGTGTCGAAATAACGGGATTCAGGGGATCGTGATGACAAAACTGCTGTGGATCGCCGCTTGTGCGGCGCTGATCGCCAGTGGCCCTACGCTGGCTGCCAATCCTGCCGCGGGCAAGGAAAAATCCAAGACCTGCGCCGCCTGCCATGGTCCGGATGGCAACAGTGCCGCTCCGGATTTTCCACGACTGGCCGGCCAGAATTTTGATTACCTGGTCAAGGCTCTGGCGGACTACAAGTCGGGCGAACGCAAGAACGCGATCATGGCGCCTGCGGCGGCTGCCCTGTCGCAGCGTGACATCGAAGATCTGGCCGCTTTTTACTCACGCCAGTCGGGGCTGACGGTCAAATATTGATTTTCCGCGGTCCGAAAAAAACGCGCCCGAAGGCGCGTTTTTTTATGCCGTGCTTTTTCCCGTTTTCCCGCGGAATTCGCAGAGATCCCTGATCGGGCACTCGCCGCAGCGCGGCTTGCGCGCAAGACATACATACCGTCCGTGCAGGATCAACCAGTGGTGGGCATGCAGCCTGAAGGCCTCCGGCGTCACCTTCAGCAATTTTTGCTCCACCGCCAGCGGATCCTTGCCCGGGGCGAGCCCGGTACGGTTGCTGATGCGGAAAATATGCGTATCGACGGCGATGGTCGCTTCGCCGAACGCGATGTTCAGCACGACATTCGCCGTCTTGCGGCCGACGCCCGGCAATTCTTCCAGCGCGGCACGGTCGCGTGGCACGTTGCCGCCGTGTTTTTCGAGCAGCATGCCGCAGGTGGCGATGATGTTTTTCGCCTTGGTGCGGTAGAGGCCGATGCTTTTGATGTATTGCTCCAGCCCGGACACGCCCAGTTTCAGCAATGCCTGCGGCGTGTTCGCCTTGCGGTACAGCGGCCCGGTGGCCCGATTCACGCTTTTGTCGGTGGCCTGGGCGGACAGGATGACGGCGACCAGCAGCTCGAATGGCGAGGCGTATGCCAGTTCCCCGCGAGGTTCGGGATTGGCGTTGCGGAAACGCTCGAAAATGGCCAGTCGTTTTGCGGGGTTCACGGGTTTTGCCGGACATGTTGCGGAAATGGCCGGGTGATTATAATGGGCACATTGATCCCACGGAGTTCCAGATGCGACGCCCAGCAGCAAATCCGTTCAACCGTTGTCTGGCGGCCATCCTGTTCGCGACGGTCGCCGCTGCGGCCTCCGCCGAGCCGGTGACGGTGGAGCGTGACAGCGTGCTGCGTGCCGAGCCGCGCACCGATGCCGGCGTTGCCGGCAATCTTGCCAAGGGTGCGACCGGTGACGCGGTGGCGCGGCAGGGTGCCTGGGTGCAGGTCAAGTCCGGCACGGTGACCGGCTGGCTGTATTCCTTCAATGTCCGCTTCGGTGCGGTGGGTGCCGGCAGCAGCAGTGGCGCCAGCGGTGGTTCGGCTTTGGGTCGGGTCTTCGGCCCGCGGCAGCAGGTCAATGTCACTGCCACCATTGGCATTCGTGGCCTGGATGAAGAAGATCTGAAGCAGGCACATTTCGACGAAACCCAGATGCGGCAGCTCGATGGTTATGCCGCAAGTCGCGAGCAGGCGGCAGCCCAGGCTGGAATATCCGGCTTGAGCGCGGTCAAAATCGATTACCTCGGGGAATCGGCAAGCGCCGCCAGCGGGAGTAACCCATGATGAAGCGCATGAAAGTAATAGGGGCGCAGGCACTGGTCTGCATAACGGGGGGTCTCTGCGCTACGGCGCAGGCACAGAACATCGATCTCAACCGCCTGTTCAGCATCGGCCGCGATGCCGTGACTGCAGTGTCCGGTGTCAGTGAGCCGGAAGAACTGAAAATCGGCCGCGAAGTCGCTGGCCGCATGCTCGGTGCTGCGCCGCTGGTCAATGATGCCGCGCTGCAGAGTTACGTCAATCGCGTCGGACGCTGGGTGGCGGCGCAAAGCGAGCGTCCCGATCTGCCCTGGCGTTTTGCGGTGATTGATACCGCTTCGATCAATGCGTTTGCAGCACCCGGCGGTTATGTGCTGGTGACGCGCGGCTTGTATGAGATTCTCGACAATGAAGCCCAGCTCGCCGGCGTGCTGGCACATGAAGTCGCCCATATCGTGCGCCGCCACCATGTGACGGTGATGCAGAAAAGTGCCGCGCTGTCGGCGGGTGCGCAGCTCGCGCAGCGCGACAACCGTTCAGTGCTGCTCAACAACATGATCGGCAGTGGGGCGGAAATATTTGCGCGCGGTCTCGACAAGAGTGCAGAACATGAGGCGGATGCGATGGGCGTGGTGCTGGCGGCCCGCGCCGGTTACAACCCGTTTGGCCTCATCGATGTGCTGCACAAGCTGGCGGCGCGTGGCGCCGAAGACGGTTCGCTGGCGCTGCTGTTCAAGACTCACCCGGCGCCGGGCGACCGGCTGGAACAATTGGGTGTGGTGCTGACGCCGCGCGTGGCGCAATTGCCGACCGGGCGTGAACTCGATATCCGGCGCATTTCCGCCAGTGCCGGTTCGGTGCGGGCGTCGCAACCGCTGCCGGCGGAAGGCGCGCGCGGTCTGAATTCACAGTCAAATGCGCAGCCCGGTGCACGCCCGGAGCAACCCAAGGGCGTCGATCCGGCGCAGTTGCTGCGCGGCCTGTTCGGCCGCTGACTCTGCATTGACCCTGCCGTTTTAACCGGCAGTTTTCCCCAGTCGCGCTCGCGCCCTGGCCATTGCACGGTCCAGGGTTGCGCGCTTGCGCGAGGCAGCGTCCGTGACGGGTGAAATTTTACCGGCGCGGCGTTGATCGGAGTGCGCTGCCAGCCGCTGCTGGTGCGTCAGATGGCGTTGCCGCAACCGCCCGGATACGGCGCGTTGTGCCGCGCGGTCGCGTGATGCACCAGTGGACACTATGCTGATGCAGTCCACCGGACAGGGCGGCAGGCATAAGCCGCAACCGGTACATTCCGCTGTAATCACCGTGTGCATCAATTTACGCGCGCCGACGATGGCATCCACAGGGCAGGCGGGCAGGCACAAAGCGCAGCCGATGCACACGGTTTCATCAATGATTGCAGCGGCCGGCGCAGCAGCGGCGCCGTGTGCCGCACTCAATGGCATGGGTGCCACATTCATCAATACCGCGAGTTCGGCGATTAGTTCGGTACCGCCCGGCGGACATTGATTGATGGGCGTCGCTCCGGCAGCAATGGCTTCGGCGTAGGGCCGGCATCCTGCGTATTCGCACTGGCCGCATTGCGTCTGCGGCAGCAGCGCATCGATGGCGTCGGCGAGTGCGGCAGCGTTCATCGGTGATCAGGGCGCCGGTTTGGCGCAGGCCTTGATGCAGGCGCCGACCAGTGCCGGTCCGGCATAAACCAGACCGGTGTAGAGCTGAACCAGGCTGGCGCCGGCCGTGATGCGCGCTGCAGCGTCATCCCCGTTCATGATGCCGCCGACGCCGATCACCGGCACTGCGCCGCCGAGCGCGGCGGCGAGTTGTGTCGTTACGGCCCGTGCCTGCTCAGTCAGCGGCGCGCCGCTGAGTCCGCCGGTTTCCGCACCGTGCGGCAATTCCGCAACCGCGTCGCGGGCAGTGGTGGTGTTGGTGGCGATCACGGCATCGATCTGATGCGTGACCAGCAGTCCGGCAATCGCGGAGATCTGCGACGCATCGAGGTCGGGGGCGATTTTCAGCGCCAGCGGCACCCGCCGGCCATGTTTGCCAGCGAGAAGTTCGCGCTCATGCTGCAGCGCCGCCAGTAATTGACCGAGTTCGTCCGTCTGCTGCAGTTGCCGCAGATTTTTGGTGTTCGGCGAGGAAATGTTGACCGTGACATAGCTGGCATGGGCATACACCTTGCGCAGGCAGATCAGGTAATCGTCAGCGGCGCGCTCGATCGGCGTATCGAAATTCTTGCCGATGTTGATGCCGAGCACACCGCGGAACTTTGCGCGCAGCACATTGCTGATCAGTGCATCCACGCCGTGGTTGTTGAAACCCATGCGGTTGATGACCGCGCGTGCTGCCGGCAGGCGGAACATGCGCGGTCGCGGATTCCCCGGTTGCGGACGCGGTGTGACAGTGCCGATTTCGAGGAAGCCGAAACCGAGCGCGGCCAGCGCATCGATGTATTCACCGTTTTTGTCGAGCCCGGCGGCGAGTCCCACCGGATTGGGGAAAGAAATGCCCATCACCGTGTGCGGGCTTGCTGCCGTGCGCGGCGCACAGGTACCGGCAAGTCCGGCGCGCGCGGCGAGTTGCAGTGATTCGAGGGTCAGGTGGTGCGCGGACTCGGCGTCCAGCGTGAACAGCAGGGGGCGGAGCAGGGTGTACATGACCCTATTGTACCGGTCTGCCACGCGCCGCCAGACCGGATAATATTATCGTTTAAAAACAATAACTTATATTTTAATCTCAGGATGAGGGCGACCGCCGGATCGCGGTCTGAACAGCGCGGCATAAAGGCCGACCATCACCAGCCAGCACAGCAGTCCAGACCACAGCACATGCGACATGAAATGCGCGCCTTGCGCGATGCGGCCAAGCCCCAGCAGTACACCCGCCGATATGCCGGCGAGCAATGCTGCGCGTGCGAGCGCATCGCGATGTTCGCGGTGAAACACAAAGAAAAAAGCCATCAGCGCAAACCCGGTGGCTGCGTGTCCGGCGGGAAAACATTGGCCGCGGGCGTGTGCTGTGCCGCGAAACTGGAACAGATGCGTATACGGCTCCAATCCGCCGAACTCGACGAAATCCCAGGGACAGGGGCGATCCGTGACCAGTTTGAGCAGACTCACCGTCAGCGGGGCCAGCGTCATGGCGAGTGCGAGGAACAGCAGGGTTGCGCGCCATCGCGCCAATGCCGGGATGACCCAGCTCAGCAGCAAGACTGCGGCCATCATGCAGGTCGCAAGAATGACCAGATATTTTGCCCAGTGATGCAGTACGGTATCGAAGAAAAATACATAACGCAGCGGGAAGACATGCGCTGAGCGGTCATAAAACCAGTTGCTGATCATCTGGTCGATGCTGGTGTTTTCCATGGCAAGCAGCGCCGCCAGCAGTGCGAGCGGGATCAGCAGCCAAAGCCAGGGAATGGTTTCTGCAACAGCACTGGCATCAGCGGATTTGTACGAAGATGGTTTATAAGCCATTGTTCATTATTTAATTCAGTTGCCGCCAATATTATTGTGATAGCTACATCACAGGCACTATAGTGATCGCGCTGTGAAGGCGGTGTGGCAATGGTGTGAAGCGCTTGTGAATCTCTGCAGCGATGCCTGCTTATTGCAGGCGTACGACCAGACGATCGCTCAGGCGAATCACCGAGGCTAATCAATCAGGCGAGCGTGAGCAGGAACGCAGTGCCGCCCCCAGGGGAGGCAGTGACTTCGATGCGCCAGTGACAGTGATCGCAGGCGCGTTTGACGATGGCAAGGCCCAGGCCGAAGCCGTCGCTGCCGGCATTCCCGCGGTAATGCCGTTCAAACAACTGGGCGCGTTGTTCCGGCGAGACGCCGGGACCGGTATCGGCGACCGTCAGGGTCGGCACCGTCCACTGCACCTGGATGCCGCCAGACATGGTGTATTGCACGGCATTACGCAGCAGGTTGGCGAGCACCAGATTGAGCGCCTGCCGGTTGACCGCGATCATCGTGCCGGGTCTGATGTCGTTGTCGAAGCGCAAAGCCTTGCGGTCAATCTCCGTCCGCCACGGTTCAACCGCGGTGTCAACGCATTCGGCGAGATCGACGGTTTCGTGCGCCGCCATCGGTTCGGCGCGCGCGAGGAACAGCAATAATTCGATCTGTCCGGTCATGCGTTCAGCAGCTGCTGTGATGGCGGCGATGCGGGCACGCGCCTTCTCCGGTAGCCCGGTGTCAGTCGCCAGCAGCTCGCAACTGGTGCGGATCACCGTCAACGGCGTGCGTAGTTCGTGGCTGGCATTGCCGGTAAATTCCTGTTCTTTGGTGAGCAGTTCGCGGATGCGGGTTTCGTACTGGTCAAAGGCGCGCGCCAGCGCCGAGACTTCCGCATCCTGTCCCTGCTGTGCCAGAGGGGCGCGACGCAATCCGGGATCGAGCGATGCAACGCGGGCGGAGAGATCCGTGATCTGATGGGTCAGAAACCCGGCAATCCAGTAACCGAGCGCCGCCGCTACTACGGTGATGGTGGCCAGCGCGAACAGCACCAGTTGTTTGAACTGCTGCTCGCGCACTTCATGCGGTCCGGCATCGTAGGCGACGATGAATCGTATGCCGTCGACAATGCGCACGGCGACATGTTGTTCTTTGATGCCATTGCCGATTTCGTGCATGCCGGCCGCCAGTCCGCGCAATTTTTCCGGCACTTTCTGCAGATCCCCGGGGTCACGCACGACGTAATACTGCAGATTGGGGCCATGGTCCCGGGTAAATGAAGGAAGATCGCGGTGATGCTGCAGCAGAAAATCAATTTCTTCGGTAACAATCTGATCGATCAGACCCTCCTCCAGATCCTCCGAGGCCTGGTAGAGCGTGATCGCGAACGCGGCTACTACGGCAATACAGGTGATGGCCACGGCGGCAGCCACCCGGGTGCGCAGATCGAAGGTTTTCACCGGGTTTTATCCGGTATGCGGTAACCGATGCCGTGCAGCGTTTCTATGGGGTCGTGCCCCCCGGCCGCGGTCAGCGCCCGGCGCAGAGTGCTCAGGTGGCTGCGCAGCGTGTCGCTGGTTTCCTGGGGTTCTCCCCAGACCAGGCGTTCGATTTCATCGCGGCTGATCACCCGGCCGGGGTCTCGCATCAGCAGTTCCAGGATGCGCAGGCATTTGGGCGGCAGTCTGACGTCGTTGCCGGCGAAACACACGCCCATGGTTTTGGGATCCAGCGTCAGCGCGCCGACTTCCAGCAACTGCGTGGTGACGCGGCCGCTGCTGCGTTTGTGCAGGGCGTTCAGCCGGGCTTCGACTTCCTTCAGTGAAAACGGTTTGACCAGATAGTCATCGGCACCGCGGGCGAAGCCATCCAGCTTGTCGTCCAGCGTGTCGCGCGCGGTCAGCATCAGGATCGGTGTTGCGCGGTGGGCGTCATCCCGCAGTTTTTGCGTCAGGGTCAGGCCGTTCATTCCGGGCAGGCCGAGGTCGAGCACGATCACATCGAAGTCCTGCGTCACCGCGAGGTGCAGCCCGGTGATGCCGTCGGCGGCAGCATCGACATCATGCCCGCGTGCCGCGAGGAAATCGTAGAGATTCGCCGCGATGGTCGCGTCGTCTTCGATGATCAGGATGCGCATCGTGAGCGGTGTCAGGGCCTGTCAGTCCTGCTGGTCTGCCAGTGGCTGCCATTTGCCATCGATCAGGCCCTCCATCGGCTGAAAATGGATTTTGTAGGCCATTTTCCGGCTCTGCGCGATCCAGTAGCCGAGGTAGAGATAAGGCAGGTCGAGCTGGCGGCAGAGATCGACCTGCCACAGGATGTTGTAGGTGCCGAAACTGGCGCCGGGGATTTCCGGATCGAAAAAGGTGTAGACCGACGACAGGCCATCCTGCAACTGGTCGACGATGCTGACCATGCGCAGCGCGCCATCCTCACGGAATTCGACCAGCCGGGAATCGACATTGCTCTGCAGCAGGAAGTGCCGGTATTGCTCGCGGCTGTCCTGATCCATGCCGCCGCCGGCGTGGCGCTCGGCCTGGTAACGCAGATACAGCGCATAGTGTTCAGGGTGATATTTGAGTTCCAGCGTGCGTGATTCAAGCGCGGCATGGCGTTTCCCTGTGCGGCGCTGGCTGCGCTTGGCCTGGAAATCTTCAGTGACCAGGCGCACCGGAACGCAGGCGCGGCAGTGGTCACAGTGCGGCCGGTAGGTGAAGGCGCCGCTGCGGCGGAAGCCGGCCCGCACCAGTTCGCTGTAAACCGGGCCGTCGATCAGATGGCTGGGCGTCGCAACCTGCGAGCGCGCCATGCGCTCCGGCAGATAACTGCAGGGATACGGTGCAGTCGCGTAGAACTGCAGTACCGAGAGCGGGAATTCTGTGAGGTAGGTCACTGCTGCGTGCTCTTGTTCATCGAATCCTGTTTGGCAGATCGCCCTGTTACCAGGTCACCGCTTCGCCGTCAGAATGCCAGACATCGTCAGTCTGGGGGTAGTTTAACAATTCCTCCAGATGCCGGGAAAACTCCCTGCGGGGTATTTCACGCGCGCCGAAACGCGCGAGGTGTGCGGTGTTCATCTGGCAGTCGATCATGCCGAACTGCTTTTGTTCGAGTCGCCGTGCCAGGTGGGCCAGCGCGATTTTCGCGGCATCGGGTACACGGGTAAACATCGATTCGCCATAGAACATGCGGCCCAGCGCGATGCCGTAGAGGCCGCCCGCCAGCTCGCCATTGATCCAGGTTTCCACTGAGTGGGCATGGCCGAGGCGGTGCAGTTCGCAGTAGGCCGCGATCATGTCAGGCGTGATCCAGGTGCCTGCGGCATCGCTGCGCGGTGCGGCGCAGGAGCGGATTACCGCTTCGAATGCGCTGTCGATGCGGATTTCGTAATCATGCCGGCGCAGGCGTTTCACAAGTGAGCGCGGCGTGCGGAATTCGGCGGGGAACAGCACCATGCGCGGGTCGGGGCTCCACCACAGCACCGGTTGTCCTGCGTTGTACCAGGGAAAAATTCCGCTGCGGTAGGCGGTCAGCAGCCGCGCCGGCGACAGGTCCGCACCCGCGGCAAGCAGGCCGTCGGGTTCTGACAGCGCCCGTTCGAGCGGGGGGAAGGGGTCACTGCTTTCCAGCCAGGGAATCATGCCGCCATCTTACCGCGCAGGGTGCGGGGTGTTTGATATGGGTCAACACCGGGTGCCAACTCCACGCCTAACATGGGTCCGCATATTCAATCACAAAGAGAAGTGTATGAAACGGTGGTCATGGGTAACGACGCTGCTGGTCATCGGTCTGGCGGGTGGCGCGGCGCATGCCGCGCAGGGTGACTGGCTGGGGCGTGCGCGGGTTATCAACATCAATCCGGATGCAAGCTCCTCGGCGCTGAACCTTGACGTCGATACGCAGACGACGCTGGAGCTGGACTTCAGTTATTTCCTGACCAGCAACCTCGCGCTGGAACTGATACTGGCGACCAAAAAGCATGAGGTGACCGCGGGTGGCGTAGCGGTCGGCACTGTCAAGCATCTGCCGCCGACTTTGCTGCTGCAGTATCACTTTTCGCCTGAAGGCGCATTCCGGCCTTACGTCGGCGCCGGCATCAATTACACCCGGTTTTACGATGTCAATCTTGGCGGCGGAACGTTGACAGTGGATGGCAGCTGGGGTGGGGCGTTGCAGGCGGGTATCGATATTCCGATCAACAAGACTTTTTTCCTCAATCTGGATGTGCAGAAAATCTGGATGGACACCGACGTGAAAGTGGTGGCAACGGGTGTCACAGCGGCGAACCTGAAGATCAATCCGCTGATCCTCGGTGTCGGCCTCGGGATGAAGTTCTGATGGTTCTGCCATGACGGCGGCAACGCCGCTTCCTGACAGCCACCCCGCTGCGGATTCCGTTGCGGGGTGTTTCCATTGCGGCCTGCCGCTGGATGCGACGGTTTATCCAGTCGTGCTGGACGGTGTCGGGCGCGACACCTGCTGCCGCGGCTGCCAGGCAGTGGCGCAAACCATTGCGGACAACGGCCTTGGTGCCTACTACCGCAATCGCACCGCACCTCCGCCGTCAGTTCGCGGCATCGATTCTTCAGTTCCCGCCGAGCTTGCAGTCTACGATCTGCCGGAGGTGCAGCGTGGCTTCGTGCGCCATGACGCGGCGGACGATGATCTGCGCGAGGCGGCATTACTGATCGACGGGGTGACCTGTGCCGCCTGCGTGTGGCTGATCGAGCAGCGTCTGTCCCGGCTGCCGGGGGTGCGCAGGGTGTTGCTGAATTACGCGACCCGCCGCGCAAGGGTGCTGTGGAATACGCGCGAGCTCACGCTCAGCCGGATTCTCGGCGCGGTTGCCGAACTCGGTTACGAGGCGCGGCCTTACGACCTTGCGCGTGCCGAAGAACGGCTTCGCCTCGAGCGCAGCGCGTTGTTGTGGCGCCTGTTCATCGCGGGCTTCGGCATGATGCAGGTGATGATGTACGCGGTGCCGGTGTACATCGCTGAAGGGGCGATGACGCCCGACATCGAGCAGTTGATGCGCATCGCAAGTCTGGTGCTGACGCTGCCAGTGGCGTTGTGGTCGGCAATGCCGTTCTACTCCGGAGCCTGGCGCGACTTGCGCAGCGGGCGTGCCGGCATGGATGTGCCGGTTTCGCTGGGCATCATCATCGCGTTTGCCGCAAGCCTGTGGGCAACATGGACTGCGACTGGCGAGGTTTTTTATGACTCGGTGTCGATGTTCGTGTTCCTGCTGCTCGGCGCACGTTTTCTGGAGATGGAGGTCCGCGCCCGGGCCGTGCAGATGCAGGAGCAACTGGCGCGCGTCACGCCACCCACTGCCGAACGCCTGACGGGTGACGCAGGCGGAACCGAGCGGGTGGCGGTGGCCGTGCTGCGTGCCGGAGACCGGGTGCTGGTGCGTCCGGGCGACGCCGTGCCCGCTGACGGCGTGGTGGTCGAGGGAATCTCGGCCGCTGACGAGTCCCTGCTGAACGGCGAATCGCATCCGGTGGCCAAGCGTCCCGGGGACGGGCTGACCGGGGGCTCGGTGAACCTTGAGGGTGTGCTGACGATGCGGGTGCTGCGGGTCGGTGAAGAAACGGTAGTCGCCGGCATCTTGCGATTGATTGACCGGGCGCAGTCAGAGAAGCCGCGCATCGCGCAGGTCGCTGATCGTGTCGCGCAGTGGTTTGTGGCCGGTCTGCTCGTGCTGACGGTGGTGGTGTTCGCGGTGTGGTGGCAGATCGACTCGTCGCGCGCGTTATGGATTGCGGTGGCGATGCTGGTGGTGACCTGTCCGTGCGCGCTGTCGCTGGCCACCCCGGCTGCGCTGACCGCGGCTACCGGCGCTGCCTACCGCGCCGGCGTACTCATTACCCGCGGCTCCGCACTGGAAACGCTGGCTCAGGCAACCCATTTCGTGTTTGACAAGACCGGCACGCTGACCACCGGCCGGATGTCCCTGGCCGGGGTCACGTTGCTGGCGAATGAAACGCGCGAGGAGTGCCTTGCTCACGCGGCGGCGCTGGAGGCATGGTCGGAGCATCCCGCAGGACGCGCGCTCGCCGATGCGGCGCATGGTGTCCATCCGATGGCGACGGAGGTGCGCACTTTTGCCGGCGACGGCGTCGAAGGCGTAATTGGCGGGCGTCTGCTGCGCATCGGCAGGCCACAGTTCGTCGCTGCGCTGCACGGACTGCCGTTGCCGCATGAAATTGATTACGCGCCGGATGCGGTGAGCGTGATCGCGATGGGTGATGCACAGGGCTGGATCGCGCTGTTCATGCTCGATGATGTGCTGCGTCATGATGCTCCGGCGCTGATCCGTGCGCTCGCCGAAGATGGTGTGCAGCTTGCATTGTTGTCCGGGGACCGGGAGCGGCGTGCACGGCATACGGCTGCCGAGCTTGGCATTGATGAATGTCGCGGCGGCGCGACCCCGGAGGATAAACTGGCTTACGTGAAGGCCTTGCAGGCGCGCGGCGCGGTCGTGGCGATGGTCGGTGACGGGGTAAACGATGCGCCGGTGCTGGCGCAGGCCCAGGTGTCGATCGCGCCGGGGGGCGGCACGCCGCTGGCGCAGATCAGTGCCGACATCATTCTGATGGGTGACCGGCTGGACGCGCTGACGCAGACGGTGCGTGCCTCGCGCCGGGCGCTGCGGGTGATCCGCCAGAATCTGGTCTGGGCCGTCGCCTACAATGCGATCGCGTTGCCGCTGGCCATTGCCGGCATGGTGACGCCGCTGGCTGCGGCGGTCGGCATGTCGGCAAGTTCGCTGGTGGTGGTGCTGAACGCACTGCGATTGGTGCATCCGGCCACCGGCCGCGGTAGCGCCCGGAGCTGACAACCCGCCAGCATTGCTGGTGCGGTGGGGACGCAGCGCTTAAGATAGCCGTCTCATGGAAATTCTCTACCTGCTGATTCCTCTGTCGCTGGTGCTGGTGTTTGTCATCGGCGCCATATTCTGGTGGGCGTTGCGCAGCGGCCAGTTCGAGGACCTGGAGGGTCCGGCACACCGCATCCTGATGGATGATGATGAGCGCGGGCAATAACATGGTCCGCGCGGTATTTGCGAAGGCGGGGCGATGAACCAGAACCTTGCGGGCCGCTTGTCACAGGCGCGCCTGAGCGGCAAGCTGCTGTGGATCGCAATCACCTTTCTCATCGTTGCGCTCACTGCGATCGGCCTGACTCTGTATGAGTCGTGGAAGCTTGAAGGTGGCGCCGCGGTGATCAATGACATGGGCAGCGAGCGCATGCGCTCCTACCGCATGGCATATCTGCTGGCGGACAATCTGCGCAGTCCGGATGCTGCCACGCGCAAGCATATCGTGGCCGAGATACACCGTTTCGAAGTCGTGCTCGCCGGCCTGAAGTCGGGTGATCCGGTGCGGCCGCTGGTATTGCCGCGCGACGACGACATTCGTGGTGAACTGGATTCGGTGGAGCGGACCTGGCTTGAGGTTATCAGACCGCGGATTGAGCGCGCGATGCAGGGCAGCGCAACAGCGCGTGCGCAACAGGTCGGGGAACTGCGCACCGAGATCGATGCGTTTGTCGCCAGCATCGACAAGGTGGTGCAATTGGTGGAGGCAAATAACGCGCGCAACATTGCCATCCTTCGTTACATGCAGTTTGGACTGATTGCGCTTGCACTGGCCGGAACTGTGGCGCTTGTCTATCTTATGTTTCTTCTGGTGGTGCGTCCGGTAGCGACGCTTGCCGATGGCATGCAGCGCATGACCGCAGGCGAATTCGGCGCGCGCCTTCCGGTGGAAACCCACGATGAGCTTGGTGAGCTGGCGGAAGGTTTCAACCGCATGGCGAGCCGGCTGCAGGACCTGTATTCGACTTTGGAGGAGCGCGTGGCCGAACAGACGCGCGACCTGGGAGTGCGAAACCGTGAACTGGCGGCGCTGTACGAAGTGGCGCGCCTGCTCAACGAGCCGGCAACTCCCGAGGAGCTATGCCGCAGTTTTCTGCGCCGGCTGATGGTGCTGCACGGTGCCGTGGGCGGTGCGGTGCGACTGCTTGACTCCGACACGCGCAACCTGCAGCTTTATGCTCACGAGGGGCTGTCTGCCGAATTTGCCCGGGAAGAGCGATGCGTAGACATGGGCACGTGCCTTTGCGGCGTGGCGGCACAGGCAAACCGCAGCGCGGTGGATGTTCTTGACGATATTGCGCCCGATGTGGCGGTTGATTGCCGCATCGCCGGCTACCGGACGGTGGGCATATTCCCGATTCGGCTGAAACGCGAGCTGTTGGGCATTTTCAATCTCTACTTTACTGCGCCACATGCGGTCAATCGTGATGAGCGGCAATTGCTGGAAACTCTGGGTCAGAACCTCGGGGTTGCCATCGAAAATCAGCGTCTGGCCTCGCGCGACCGCGAACTTGCGGTGTACGAGGAGCGCAGCCTGATGGCACGGGAACTGCATGATTCGATCGCTCAGTCGCTGGCGTTTCTCAATATCCAGGTGCAGATGCTGGAGGACTCCCTGAAGCGGGATGCCCGGGAAGAGGTGGCAGAGGTGATGGGGCACATCCGCGCAGGGGTGCAGGAAAGTTATGATGATGTGCGTGAACTGCTGACGCATTTTCGCACCCGGGTGAAGCAGGAGGAGGACATCGGCGTGGCATTGTGCAATATGCTGACGCGTTTCGGTGCGCAATCCGGCCTGGCCACGGACTTCTCCGACAGTGGCACCGGGGTGCCGCTGCATGCCGAGACCCAGTTGCAGGTGATGCACATCCTGCAGGAGGCCCTGTCGAACGTGCGCAAACATGCGGATGCCGCCCGCGTCACGCTGAAACTGCATCGCGATGGTGTCTACCGGTTTGCGGTCAGCGATGACGGGTGCGGATTTGACGCTGAAGCAGCGCCCGGCCTCGCCGAGGCGCACATCGGTTTGCGCATCATGCGAGAGCGCGCGCTGCGCATCGGCGCCCGGATCGATGTGCAGTCAGGGCAGGGTGGCGGCACCAGCGTGGTGTTGACGCTGCCGGTGGTCCAGGCTACCGAGGACGGAAGTGTGAAGATGCAGGAGGCAAGGATATGACTGACAAATTGAGGGTGCTGCTGGTTGATGATCATCAGCTGTTTCGCAGCGGTGTCAGGGGTCTGCTGGCGCGTCAGACCGATATCGAGGTTGTCGGCGAGGCGGCCGACGGCCTGGATGGCGTGCAGCAGGCCCGGCAGCTGCGGCCGGACATCGTCCTGCTCGATCTGCATATGCCTGGTGTCAGCGGTCGTGAGGCGGTCAGGACCCTGTCCGAGGATCTGCCTGCGACAAAGGTGCTGATGCTGACAGTGTCGGAGGACGCCGAGGATCTGCTCGATACGCTGCATGCCGGTGCCGCCGGCTATTTGCTGAAAAACATTGATGCCGAATATTTTGTTGATGCCATACGGCGCGCCGCCGCCGGTGACTCCGTGGTGTCGCCGGAAATGACCGGCAAGCTGGTGGCGGGTCTGAAGCGTGGCGGAGCGATGGCATCGACGGTGGTCGAGAAGGATGCGCTGAGTCCGCGTGAACGTGAAATCCTTGCCGCGCTTGCAAGCGGCGCCAGCAACAAGGAACTCGCACGCGAGTTCGATCTTGCCGAAAGCACGGTGAAGATCCACGTGCAGAACATCCTGCGCAAGCTCAAACTGAACAGCCGGGTGCAGGCTGCGGTTTATGCCGTCGAACACGGAATTTCTAAAAATAACAATAAAAACAATTAGTTATTGATGTTCCCGGGTTGCGGTGATCCGCGACCCGATCAGCGCCACGAATCCCGTTTCACCCCGCCGCCGGAGGGACTAGTCCGAAAGGGTTAGTCGCGGCGTCCAGCCTAGTCATTCTGCAGGCCGCCAGAATCCTTCCGGCGAATGTTGCGACGGACGCACTCCCGCTATCGTCACCCTGGAGAATCCAAGGGAGTGATGATGCCTACGCAATCCTATAAAGCATGGTCGGTGCTCACCGCGAGTACATTCGCCTTCACCGTGTGCTTCATGGTGTGGATGATGTTTGCCGTGATCGGCATTCCGATCAAGAAAACCCTCGACCTCAACGAAACCCAGTTCGGCATACTGGTAGCGTTGCCGGTGCTGACCGGCTCGCTGTTCCGGTTGCCGGTCGGGATGTGGACCGACCGCTACGGCGGGCGCGTGGTGTTTTTCTTCCTGATGGTGTCCACCATCATTCCGATCTGGATGATCTCCGCTGGTACAGAATACTGGCATTACCTGGTGACCGGACTTTTTGTCGGAATAGCCGGCGCGTCGTTCACCGTCGGCATCGCCTATTGCGCGCGCTGGTTTCCCAAGGAGCGTCAGGGCCTCGCCATGGGCATCTTCGGTGCCGGCAATACCGGCGCGGCGATCACCAAACTTGTCGCGCCGACCATTGTGGTCGCCTACGGCTGGACCATGGTGCCTAAAGTGTATGCGGTGCTGATGGCGGTGACCGTGATCATTTTCTGGATGTTCACCTACACCGATAAGGAACATGCGACAAGCGGCTCAAACGTCACCGTCCGTGAGCAACTGCAGGCGCTGAAAGATCCCAAGGTCTGGAGATACAGCCAGTATTACTCCATCGTATTCGGCGGCTATGTCGCGCTGTCGCTGTGGATGACCAAGTATTACATCACTGAATACGGATTTGACCTGCAACTGGCGGCACTGCTCGCCGCCGCGTTCAGCGTCCCCGGCGGCGTGCTGCGTGCGGTCGGCGGCTGGTTTTCCGACAAATACGGCGCGCATACGGTGACCTGGTGGGTGCTGTGGATTTCCCTGGTCTGCCTGTTTTTCCTGTCGTATCCGCCGACGGACGTGACCATACAGACCGTCACCGGTCCCAAGACCTTTCATGTCGGGCTCAATTCAACAGTCTTTACAGCGCTGATGTTCGCCATGGGCATCGCGTTTGCGATCGGCAAGGCGTCGGTGTTCAAGTACATCTCCGATGATTATCCGAAAAACATCGGCGTCATCTCCGGCGTGGTGGGTCTTGCCGGAGGCATGGGCGGCTTCATTCTGCCGATCATGTTTGGCGCGCTGGTGGATCTGACGGGCGTGCGTTCGTCGGCCTTCATGCTGATGTTCGGCATTGTCTGGGTATCGCTGATGTGGATGTATTTCACCGAGGTGCGTCCGATGGGCGCGGCGCTGAGCCAGCAGCATCCCGAGCCCGCGCATTTCACCTGAGCTGCGCAAAACCCCAACTACGAGGAATTCCGATGAATGTTCCCATAGGCTCACCCAAACCCAGGATGGGCAGCGTGTTGCAGATCTGGACGCCTGAAGACAAGGCGTTCTGGGTGCGTGAAGGCAAAGCCATTGCCAATCTCAATCTGTGGATATCGATTCCCGCGTTGCTGCTGGCCTTCGCAATCTGGATGGTCTGGAGCGTGGTGGTGGTCAATCTGCCCAACATCGGGTTTAAATTCTCAACCAATCAGTTGTTCTGGCTGGCTGCGCTGCCGGCACTGTGCGGCGCGACGCTGCGAATTTTTTACTCGTTCATGGTGCCGATATTCGGCGGCCGTAAATGGACCGCAGTGTCTACCGCGTCGTTGCTGCTGCCGGCGCTGGGTATCGGTTTCGCGGTGCAGGATCCGACGACCAGCTATCCGACATTCGTCATCCTTGCGCTGTTGTGCGGTTTCGGCGGCGGCAACTTTGCCTCCAGTATGGCCAACATCAGTTTCTTTTTTCCGAAGGAGCGCAAGGGCTCGGCGCTGGGCTTGAACGCCGGGCTGGGTAATCTTGGCGTCTCGACGGTGCAATTCGTGGTGCCGCTGGTAATCACAGCGGGGGTCTTCGGGATGCTGGGCGGCGAGCCGCAGGTCTGGGCCAAAGGCAACGAAACCCGGCAAATGTGGCTGCAGAATGCCGGCTTCATCTGGGTGCCGTTCATACTGATTGCGACCATTGCGGCATGGTTCGGCATGAACGATATTGCCAGCGCAAGAGCGTCATTTTCAGAGCAGGCGGTGATTTTCAGGCGCAAGCACAACTGGCTGATGTGCTGGCTGTATCTCGGCACGTTCGGATCCTTCATCGGGTATTCGGCCGGTTTTCCGCTGCTGATCAAATCACAGTTTCCGGAAGTGAACGCGTTGACGTACGCGTTCCTGGGGCCGCTGGTCGGTGCTGCGATCCGTCCGTTTGGCGGCTGGTTGTCCGACAAAATGGGCGGCGCGCCGGTCACGTTCTGGAATTTCATGGCGATGGCGCTGGCGGTGGTGGGCGTACTTTATTTCCTGCCCAAAGGTGCGGGTGGTGCGCTGGCTTTGCCGTGGGGACCGGCCGCCGGTAACTTCTACGGCTTTCTCGCCATGTTCATGCTGCTGTTCCTGACGACCGGCATCGGCAACGGTTCAACCTTTCGCATGATTCCGGTGATTTTCATGACTGAACGCATGAAAGCCGCAGAAGGCAAGGGCGCTGCGGACAAGGAACAAGCGGTGAAGGATGCCAACAAGGAGGCTGCGGCGGTACTCGGGTTCACCTCCGCCATCGGTGCCTACGGCGGATTTTTCATTCCCAAGAGTTATGGATCGTCGATTGCGATGACCGGCGGGCCCGAGGCGGCACTCTATCTGTTCATCTTCTTCTATTTCACCTGCATTGTGATGACCTGGTGGTACTACTCGAGGAAGAATGCCGAAATGCCATGTTGAAGGCATCGCGGAACGGAGCGCATCAGATGGGAAGTGTTTTTGGCGCGCATTGCTGTCGCAGCCATCCGGATTTTTACTTTTCACGTTTTACGAGGGTTATATGAGCCATTTTCTTGATCGCCTGACCTATTTCTCCCAGCCCAGGGAATCTTTCTCTGATGGCTTCGGCGTGACCAACGGCGAAGACCGTACCTGGGAGGATGCTTACCGCAACCGCTGGGCACACGACAAGATCGTGCGCTCTACCCATGGCGTGAACTGTACCGGGTCGTGCTCGTGGAAAATTTATGTGAAAGGCGGCATCGTCACTTGGGAAACACAGCAGACCGACTATCCGCGCACCCGCTGGGATATGCCCAACCACGAGCCGCGCGGCTGCTCGCGCGGCGCCAGTTACAGCTGGTATCTCTACAGTGCGAATCGGGTCAAGCATCCGCTGGTACGCGGCCGGCTGCTGAAGAGCTGGCGCAAGGCGCGGCTCGACAAGGCCCCGGTGGATGCCTGGGCGTCGATCGTCGAATCCGATGCAACCCGGCGCAACTACCAGAGTATCCGCGGCATGGGCGGATTCGTGCGCTCGAACTGGGACGAGGTCAACGAGATCATCGCTGCCGCAAACGTCTACACCATCAAGAAATACGGTCCCGACCGGGTCATCGGCTTCTCGCCGATCCCGGCGATGTCGATGGTCAGTTATGCCGCTGGCAGTCGCTATCTCAGCCTGATCGGTGGTGTGTGCATGAGCTTTTACGACTGGTACTGCGACCTGCCGCCGGCGAGCCCGCAGGTCTGGGGTGAGCAGACCGACGTGCCGGAATCGGCCGACTGGTACAACTCGGGGTTCATCATCGCCTGGGGCTCCAACGTGCCGCAGACCCGCACCCCGGACGCGCATTTCTTCACCGAAGTGCGTTACAAGGGCACCAAGACCGTGGCGGTGACCCCGGACTATTCGGAGGTGGCCAAGCTCGCCGACATCTGGATGCACCCCAAGCAGGGCACCGACGCCGCCGTGGCCATGGCCATGGGGCATGTCATCCTGAAGGAGTTCTATTTCAACCGGCGCAGCGCATATTTCGATGATTATGTTCGCCGCTACACCGATCTGCCGATGCTGGTCATGCTGAAGGAGCACATCCTCCCCAACGGCGACAAGGTGATGGTGCCGGATCGTTATGTGCGGGCTGCGGATTTCGAAGGACAGCTCGGTCAGACCAACAATCCGGAATGGAAGACGGTGGCGCTGGATGAGGGCGGCAAGGTCGTGCTGCCCAACGGTGCCATAGGTTTCCGCTGGGGGGCTGATGGCCGTGCCGACCAGGGGCAGTGGAACCTTGAGGCCAAGGACGCGCAGCATGGCGGCGAGGTCAAGCTCAAACTGTCGCTGCTCGAAGGGAATCATCCCGGCACCGATACCGCGAGGGTCGGCTTTCCCTATTTCGGCGGCATAGTCAGCGAGCATTTCCCGAACAATGCATTGAACGGGGAAAACGCGGATGTGCTGGTACGCACCGTGCCGGTGCAGCGCCTCGCACTCGGCAAGTCCGGCGAAGTGTTGGTGGCAACGGTATTTGATCTTCAGGCGGCCAACTACGGCGTCGCGCGTGGATTGCCGGGTGAACTGGCCGCCGACAGCTACGACGACGACACGCCGTATACGCCGGCCTGGCAGGAGCGCATCACCGGCACGCCGCGCGAGCAGGTGATCGCCGTTGCCCGCCAGTTTGCCGAGAATGCCGAGAAGACCGAGGGCCGTTCGATGGTGATCATCGGCGCGGCGATGAACCACTGGTATCACTGCGACATGAACTACCGCGGCATTATCAACATGCTGATGATGTGCGGCTGCATCGGCAAGAGCGGCGGCGGCTGGGCGCATTACGTCGGCCAGGAAAAGCTGCGGCCGCAGACCGGCTGGACGCCGCTGGCTTTTGCGCTCGACTGGATACGTCCGCCACGCCAGCAGAACAGCACCAGTTTCTTTTATGCGCACACCGATCAGTGGCGTTATGAAAAGCTGACCATGGACGAGGTGCTGTCGCCGCTGGCTGACAAGAAAGTGTTCGGCGGCAGCATGATCGACTACAACGTTCGCGCCGAGCGCATGGGCTGGTTGCCATCAGCACCTCAGCTGAAAACCAATCCGCTGCAGGTGGTGCGCGATGCGGGGGCGGCGGGCGTTGATCCGAAGGACTATGCGGTGAAGGCACTGAAGGACGGTACGCTGAAGATGAGCTGCGAGGATCCGGATCATCCGGACAACTGGCCGCGCAACCTTTTCGTGTGGCGCTCCAACCTGCTCGGCTCCAGCGGCAAGGGGCATGAGTATTTTCTCAAGCATCTGCTGGGCACCAGTCACGGCGTGCAGGGCAAGGATCTCGGCGTCGGCGATGTCAAACCGGAAGAGGTGGTGTGGCATGAGCATGCACCGGAAGGCAAACTCGACCTGCTGGTTACCCTCGATTTTCGCATGAGCACGACCTGCCTCTATTCGGACATCGTGCTGCCCACCGCAACCTGGTACGAGAAGAATGATCTCAATACCAGCGACATGCATCCTTTCATCCATCCGCTGTCCACCGCGGTGGATCCGGCCTGGCAGTCGCGCAGCGACTGGGACATCTACAAGGGTTTTGCCCAGAAGTTCAGCGAAGTGTGTGTAGGCCACCTCGGCGTGGAAAAGGAGCTGGTGCTGACGCCGCTGATGCACGACACGCCGGGCGAACTCGCGCAGGCGATGGACGTCAAGGACTGGAAGCGCGGCGAGGTCGAGCTGATTCCGGGCAAGACGGCGCCGCAGATGACGGTGGTCGAGCGCGACTACCCTAATGTCTATAAACGGTTCACCGCCCTTGGTCCATTGATGAACAAGCTGGGCAACGCCGGCAAGGGCATAGGCTGGAATACGCAGACCGAAGTCACGCAACTGGGCCAGTTGAACGGCCTGACTACTGCTGACGGCGTAACCCAGGGCATGCCGAAGATCGAGACCGACATCGATGCCTGTGAAGTTGTGTTGCAGTTCGCCCCCGAGACCAACGGCCATGTCGCCGTCAAAGCCTGGCAGGCGCTGGGCAAGCAGACCGGGCGAGACCACACGCACCTGGCGATCCACCGTGAAGACGAGAAAATCCGTTTCCGCGACATCCAGGCACAACCGCGCAAAATCATCTCCTCGCCAACCTGGAGCGGCATCGAAAGCGAGACGGTTTCCTACAATGCCGGCTATACCAATGTCCATGAGCTGATCCCGTGGCGCACGCTGACCGGACGCCAGCAGTTTTATCTCGACCATCCGTGGATGCGGGCGTTCGGCGAAGGTCTCGCCAGCTACCGTCCGCCGGTGGACCTGAAGACCACAGCAGGCATCCATGGCGTAAAGAGCAACGGCAACCCGGAAATCCTGCTCAATTTCATCACGCCGCACCAGAAGTGGGGTATCCATTCCACCTATACCGACAACCTGCTGATGCTCACCCTGAGCCGCGGCGGACCCTGCATCTGGCTGTCGGAAGATGATGCGCAGCGGGCCGGCATCGTCGACAACGACTGGGTCGAGCTGTTCAACATTAACGGCGCGATCGCTGCACGTGCGGTGGTCAGCCAGCGCGTCAATCCCGGCATGGTGATGATGTACCACGCGCAGGAGAAGATCGTGAACACCCCGGGTTCGGAGATCACGGGGGCGCGGGGCGGCATCCACAACTCGGTGACCCGCATCGTAATGAAGCCCACGCACATGATTGGCGGATACGCCCAGCAAAGTTACGGTTTCAACTATTACGGCACCATCGGCACCAATCGCGATGAGTTTGTGGTGGTGCGCAAGATGGTGAAGATTGACTGGCTGGATACGCCTGTGGCGGATGAACTGATCCGTCCCGTCCAAGCTCACGGAGAAGTCGCATGAACCCCCACGCGCACACTCGTTCGCTGCCCCCCGAGGGGTCGTACGCCTCCTCATTTTTCACATTCGGGGCGGCCGGTCAGGAGGCTCTATGAAAATACGCGCGCAAATCGGCATGGTGCTGAATCTGGATAAGTGCATCGGTTGCCACACTTGTTCAGTGACCTGCAAGAATGTCTGGACCAGCCGGCCAGGCGTGGAATACGCCTGGTTCAATAATGTCGAAACCAAACCCGGTATCGGCTATCCCAAGGAATGGGAGAACCAGGACAAGTGGAATGGCGGCTGGGTTCGCAAGGGCGACGGGTCCCTGCAGCCGCGTCAGGGCGCGAAGTGGCAACTGCTGATGAAAATATTCGCCAATCCCAACCTGCCGCAGATCGATGACTACTACGAGCCGTTCACTTTTGATTACGGCCATCTGCAGAGCGCGCCCGAGATGAGGGCCACGCCAACCGCGCGGCCGCGCAGCCTGATCACCGGCAAGCAGATGGACAAGATCGTGTGGGGGCCGAACTGGGAGGAGATTCTCGGCGGCGAGTTCAGCAAACGCTCGAAAGACCGGAATTTCGACGACATCCAGAAGGACATCTACGGTCAGTTCGAGAATACCTTCATGATGTATCTGCCGCGGCTGTGTGAACACTGCCTGAATCCGGCATGTGTGGCGAGTTGCCCGTCGGGCTCGATCTACAAGCGCGAGGAAGACGGCATTGTGCTGATCGACCAGGACAAATGCCGTGGCTGGCGGATGTGCGTCAGCGGCTGTCCGTACAAGAAGATTTATTACAACTGGAAAAGCGGCAAGGCCGAGAAGTGCATTTTTTGCTATCCGCGTATCGAGGCTGGAGAGCCTACGGTGTGCTCCGAAACCTGTGTCGGCCGCATTCGTTATCTGGGTGTGCTGCTCTACGACGCCGACCGCATCCAGCAGGCGGCCAGCGTCGAACACGACCGTGACCTCTACCAGGCGCAGTTGGGGATATTCCTCGACCCCAACGATCCTCAGGTCATCGCCCAGGCTCAAATCGACGGCATTCCGGACCAATGGATGAAAGCTGCGCGCAACAGCCCGGTGTACAAGATGGCGGTGGAGTGGAAGGTGGCGCTGCCGCTGCATCCGGAATACCGCACGCTGCCCATGGTCTGGTATGTGCCGCCGCTGTCGCCGATCAGTGCCGCGGCCAATGCCGGTCATGTCGGTGCCAACGGTGAGATCCCGGATGTCAATCAACTGCGCATACCGGTCAAGTACCTTGCCAACCTGCTCACCGCCGGTGATACGGCGCCTGTGGTCCGTGCGCTGGAACGCATGCTGGCGATGCGCGCCTATCAGCGCGAGAAACATGTGGAAAAGCGCATCAATACTGCCGTGCTGCAGCAGGTGGGCCTCAGTCAGGCGGATGTCGAAGCGATGTACCAGGTGATGGCCATTGCCAACTACGAGGACCGGTTTGTGATTCCAAGCTCGCATCGCGAATACGCCGAAAACACCTTCAATCTGCGCGGGGGCTGTGGTTTTTCCTTCGGTAACGGTTGTTCGGAGGGTTCTGGCGAAACCAGCCTGTTCGGCAGTGAAAAGAAGCGCACCATTCCCATAAAGCTGGAGGTCTGATCATGTTTGGACTGGCAAAACCCGCAGCAGCCCCCGGCACACTGCGCGTGCTTGGCGGTCTGCTCAACTACCCGGATGCCGGGATGCGCGCAGATCTTCCCGAGATGCGCGAAATCCTCTGCGCTGAAGCGGTGCTGTCTGCGGGCCGACAGCAGGAACTTGAAGCGCTGATCGACGGACTGATCAGCGCCGATCCGCTGGGCAGCGAGGCTGCATATGTCGAACTGTTCGACCGCGGCCGTGCCACCTCTCTGCATTTGTTCGAGCATGTGCATGGCGATTCGCGGGAACGCGGCCCGGCGATGATCGACCTCGCGCAGACCTACGAGAAAGCAGGCCTGTATCTGGCGCCGGGTGAATTGCCCGATTACCTGCCGGCCGTGCTTGAGTTTGTATCGACCCAGCCGCCGCGTGAGGCGCGCGCCTTTCTCGTCGAAATGGCGCACATCTTCAATGCCCTGTTCAGTGCACTGCAGTCCAGGGGCAGCGCGTATGCGAGCATTCTCGGTGCGCTGCTGGAACTCGCCGGCGAGCAGGCGCATCCGGTAAAGCTCGCTGCCGAACCGCCGCTGGATGAAAGCTGGAGCGAACCGCTGGTATTTGACGGTTGTTCCGCCAAGGGGCAGTCCAGGCCCGGCCAGCCGCAACCCATACACATCATCCGCGGCATCAACGGCAGACAAGGAGTGTCTTCATGAACGGACTGCATGGTTTTCTTTTCCAGGTCTATCCCTACATCTGCCTGGCGGTTTTTGTAGTGGGCAGCCTCATCCGTTTCGACCAGAACCAGTACAGCTGGAAGAGCGATTCGTCGCAGTTGTTGCGGGCCGGGACATTGCGCTGGGGCAGCAACCTGTTTCACTTCGGCATCCTGTTCCTTTTTATCGGTCATCTCGTCGGCCTGTTCACGCCGCACAGCGTGTACGGGATTTTCATCAGCGCCGCAACCAAGCAGTTGCTCGCCGTGGTGGCGGGCGGGATCGCGGGCCTGGTGTGCTTCATCGGGTTGTCGCTGCTGCTCTACCGGCGCATCTTCGACCCGCGCATCCGCCTGACCAGCCACCGTACTGATCTCGCCATACTGATCATCCTGTGGGTGCAATTGACGCTGGGCCTGATTACCCTGCCGTACTCGCTGTCCCACGCCGACGGCAGCGTGATGGTGCTGCTGGCCGACTGGGCGCAACGCATCATGACCTTGCGTCCGGTGGACGCCAGCGCGCTGGCAGTCCTGCCATGGCCCTACCAGGTGCACGTGGTGTTCGGCATGACCATCTTCCTGTTGTTCCCCTTCAGCCGGCTGGTGCATGTCTGGAGCGGTTTTGCGACAGTGGCTTACCTGTTCCGTCCGCAGCAGGTGGTGCGCAGCCGCCGGCTCAATGTGCCGGCCGGCCACGACCAGCCGCAGCAGCCCGGCAGCGGCGCCTGAACCACCATGGAGTCAGCGATGATGAATACACAGTCTGTCAGCGACCATACTGTTGCCAGCATCAACGGTGTGGCACTGAACCGCCGCGATGAAACCCTGCCCGCCGCAGAGTTGCGCCAGCGCGCCTGTACTGAGCTGCTGCGGCAGGCAGCGCAGGCCACCGGCCTGCTTGGGGCAGAGGACCGCGTCGCGGATGATGGCGTGATCAGCGAGGCCGCTTCGGGCGCGATCGAAACGCTGCTTGAACGCAAGCTTCCTGTTGCCGAACCTTCGCTGGAGGATTGCCGCCGCCATTACGCCGCGCATCAGGGCAGCTACCGCACGGGTGAGCGCGTGCATGTCCGGCATATCTTGTTTGCGGTGACGCCGGGCACGGACGTGACAGCCCTGCGCAAGCGCGCGGAGATCGCCTTGCTCGATGTGCGCTGCCATGACGGGAATGCGACCGGGGTTTTTGCCAGCGCCGCCCGGGAGTTGTCCAACTGCCCCAGTGCGGCTGAAGGCGGCGATCTCGGCTGGCTCAGCGCCACGGATTGCGCCCCCGAGTTTGCCCGCGAACTGTTCGGCCATGTCGAGGTCGGCGTGTTGCCGCGGCTGGTGCACAGCCGTTTCGGCCTGCATGTGGTCGAGGTGCTGAAGCGCGAGCCGGGTTTGTCACAGCCATTCGAGTCGGTGCAGGGTGCGGTAGCGAACACGTTGCGCCAGCAAACCTACATCGCTGCGGTGCGTCAGTATTTGCAATTGCTGGCGGGGCAGGCAGCGGTGGAGGGTGTGGATCTTGACGCGGCCGAAACACCGCTGGTGCAATAAACCTGTGCCATCGCAGAACAACCGGGCTTTTCTGAAAGCAAAATCATGAACATTGCAAATTTTGATGACCTGTTGTGCGCCGCGCGAAGTCAGCCTGAACCACAGCGTCTGCTGTTCGTTTTTGCCGGCGCGGCACTGCCGGACGATGCCACGCCCGAACAACGCAGGCGTTTTGAGGCCGGTGAGGGCGGAACGCTGATGCCATTGATGTCGGTTGACAAGGCGCCGGAAGAGCTTGACACCTTCGCAGCGCTGGCTGCGGAGTCGCATCAATTTGCTCCTGAATGGGCCATGGTGTTTGTGGCCGGACTCTCCGGGCGCGGCGGTCACGCGCCAACTCGCGATGAATCCGAAAAATCATTGCAACAGATGATCGAGGCTGTCAAGACCGGTGCTTTCGGTGCCTATATGCCGTTCGACCGGCAGGGCAATCCGATGCTGATCGACTGAGGCAGCACAGTGCCAGGTTACGCGTTGTGGAGTCTCGGTTTTCGCCCGTTCTATCTGCTGGCCAGCGTATTCAGCGCTATCAGCGTGCTGTTGTGGGCAGCGCAGTTTTCGGGCCTGTTGCCGAACGCTTACCTGCAGGGCGCGCTGTGGCACGGTCACGAAATGCTGTTCGGCTACACGATGGCGGTTGTGGCGGGCTTTCTACTGACGGCGGTGCGCGCCTGGACCGGGCAGGAGACGATCACGGGTGCGCCGTTGATGGCGCTGGCCGCATTGTGGGTGGCGGGCCGGGTGCTGGTGCTGACGCCGCTGGGCGTGTGGTCTGCCGTGGTGAATGCGGCATTCCCTGTGGCGCTGGCGCTGGCGATTGCCGTGCCGCTGTGGCGGGCGCGCAATGTCCGCAACTATTTTTTTGTCGGTTTGCTGCTGCTGATGGCGACATTGGTCGGAACGCTGCATGCAGCCCTGCTCGGCGTCTTTGAACTGCCACCGCGCCTGGGGCTGGTGCTGGGCCTCGATGTGATGTTGTTCATCATGGCGGTCATGAGCGGACGGGTGATCCCGATGTTCACCAACAACGGCGTGCCCGGCGCCGGTGCCGAGCGCCGGGCGCTGATCGAGAAACTGGCTTTGGCTTCGGTGCTGCTGCTGTTGGCTGCCGATCTGCTGCAGTTGCCGTCCGGGCTGGTTGCGGTGGTCGCATTGGGTGCTGCACTGGCCCATGGCGTTCGCCTCTGGCTGTGGCGGCCCTGGCGCACCCTGGCCGTGCCGCTGGTTTGGATACTGCATGCGGCCTACGCCTGGATCGTCACGTACCTGGCCATGCGCGCACTGTCGGCAGCAGGCTGGATCGGCGCATCGTACGCGATACACGCTTTCACCGTGGGTGCCATAGGCGGACTGACTATGGGCATGATGACACGTACTGCGCGCGGCCATACCGCAAGGCCGTTGCGGGCGGACGGGTTTGAACTCGCCTGCTTCCTGCTGATACAGGCAGCCGCCATGGTGCGCGTTTTTGGTGGAATGATTACTCCGGCATGGTATCTGGCCAGCGTGCAGATCTCTGGAGTGTTATGGGCCGCAGCATTCGGGCTCTTCGCCGTGCGTTACTGGCCGGTGCTGACGCAACCCAGGCTCGACGGCAATCCCGGCTGAAGTCATACCAGAGCCTTCGAGGTTTAATGTCATGCCTGACGAAATCGTCAACCGCCTGCGGCGCTTCCATACGCGCTATTTCCCGCGTCTGCGGAAACAGTTTAAGGGCCTTGTTGATCATGGACAGCATCCGACCGTGCTGTTCATCGGTTGTTGTGATTCCCGCGTGGTCCCGCATCTGTTGATGGAAAGCGGTCCCGGTGAGCTGTTCGTGGTGCGCAACGTTGGCAGTTTCGTGCCGCCCTTTGATGCGTCCCATGGTTACCATGGGACGGCGGCAGCGATCGAATTCGCAGTGCTCAACCTGCATGTGCGCGAGATCATCGTCTGCGGCCACAGTCACTGCGGCGCGATCCGCGCGCTTTACACCGAACTGCCGGCCGAAGCGCGGCATATGGCGCAATGGCTGGAGCTGGGCCGTGATGCCGTGTTGCCGGTTACATTGTCGGAAGAGGCGCTGCGCCGCACCGAGCAGCGCTCGGTGGCGTTGCAGCTCGAGCGCCTGATGGGTTATCCGATGGTGCAGCGGCGCGTTGAAGCCGGTGAAATATATCTGCGCGGCTGGCACTATCTCATCGAGGAGGGCAGGGTACTGGTGCTCGATGTTGAGAGCGGGCGCTTTGAAGCGTTCGACGCTGACATACAGGCGGCGCGGGCGAATGATCCGCTCGACGGCGTAAACCTGCTGCCTTGAGCGGAGCGGCATTCACCGCCGGAGTGTGTCAATCGAATACGCCACGCTCAAGCTGATCCACGTCACCTGCGTCGTCGCCAGCTATACGCTGTTTTTTGTGCGCGGCGTCTCGATGCTGCGCGATTCGCCGTTGTTGCGCGCACCCTGGATCAGAGTCGCTCCGCACGTTATCGATACCGTGCTTCTGGGCAGTGCGATTGCGCTGGCGGTGATGCTCCGCCAGTATCCATTGGCCGTTGGCTGGCTGACGGCAAAGTTGCTGGCGCTGCTTTGTTATATCGGTCTGGGCATGATCGCGCTTCGATTCGGCCGTACCCGTGCCGGGCGCCTGCTGGCGTGGCTGGCTGCACAGTGTGTGTTTTTCTATCTCGTTGCTGTTGCACTGACGCGCAATCCGCTGCCATGGCTGAGCCCCGGATAAAATGCCAATAAAAACAAATAGTTAAATTTATTTTGTGTGGCGTGAGGTGGACATCGCGTTGATCACGTGTTCGCAGCACATCCCGGGTGTCAATTGCGCACTGGGTAATTCGACTACAACGGACTCTTCGTCGCTTGCAAGCGGCTCCTGCGTCGCCAGTTGATGATCCAGCACGGCGTTGTCGGCATCCGACGGATCGTTGGTCGTGGTGCGGCGCTGCCGGATGCGCGCGCGGAGCACGTCTTCGGGGGCGGTGACATTCATGATGAAGAGCGGCATTTGATTTTCTCGGGCCACGGCGCACAGCCGGTCGCGCTGCCAGCGCTGCAGGAAGGTTGCGTCCGCAATCACCGTCTGGCCGGCGACGATCAGTTGCTCCGCCAGTGAGGTGAGGTGCGCATACAGGCGCTGCGTGGCCTCAGCACTATAGAGGCCACTCCCGACTGCGCTGGCGCTGCTGTCCAGTGGCGCCAGACCGTGCAGGCGCTTGCGTTCAACATCGGAGCGGATGCGTATCGCGCCCAGCTGCTGCATGACTTCGCCGGCAATGCGGCTCTTCCCCGATCCAGAGAGTCCGTGAGTAATGATCAAGGCGGGGGGCTTGCCGTGCGAAAAATGTCGCGCGAGAGCGATGTACCTGCGGCTTTCGCCCATCAACCTGGCGTGTTCAGCATGGCTGACGCCGGATTGCGCAGCGCGCAGCGCATGCACTTTGGCGCGCACCATGGCGCGGTACACCAGATAAAAAGGCAGCAGCACGATGCCGGCATAATCGCCGCTATGTTCAAGCCATGCGTTCAGGAACAGCCAGGCGTGTTGCGGGCTGCCGCGATCATGCAGGTCCATGACCAGGAACGCGACCTCGCTGATGACGTCATTCCAGCGCAGTGCGACATTGAACTCAATGCAGTCAAACGGCACCAGCCTGTCATCGATCAGCACGATGTTGCCGAGGTGCAGGTCGCCATGGCATTCGCGCACATGGCCGGCAATGCGCCGCTGTTCCATTGTTTCATGCAGCCGGTCATGTTCGCGCAGGGTCCAGGCACGAATTTCTGTCAATGCCACACCGTCGGTATCGCTGGTTGGCCGGGTTTCGATCTGGTCAAGGCTCTGTAGCGCAGAATCGATAATCGCTGTCGCGCTGCCCAATGGGCTGCCGGCATCTGCAACAGGAGCCGAGAGATGGAAGTCGGCCAGCATGCTTGCGAAATCCTCCAGCAGTTGTGGAGTCAGTCGTCCTGCAGAGAGCATTGCGCTGGCCAGCGCATCCTGGGGAAACTGTTTCATGCGCACCGCATACTCTATTGCTGGCCCGTTGCCGTTGATGCACGGGCCTTGCGGGCCAGCGGTGATGCGAACCATGTCGAGGTACAACTGCGGAGCAAATCGCCGGTTCAGGCGCAGTTCTTCAAGGCAGCAGCGTCGCCGCAGTTCGAGTGTGGAGAAATCGAGAAAACCCAGATTGACCGGTTTCTTGATTTTATAAGCGTAAATGCCGGCCAGCAGCACCCACGATATGTGGGTTTCCAGCAGTTGCACCTCTGCGGCGGCATGCGGGTAGCAGCCGGGGCGGCGCAGGCTGGCAATCAGCGGATTGCCGCTGTCTTGGCTTTGGGGATCAGGCATGGTTGTCGGCGCCGGGATGATCGGGTGCATGACAAGCATGCCGCAAGGCCGGCGCAATGGCGAGTCGCGCGGCCGGAGGGGCCGGCGACTCAGGCGGCCTGCGGTGCTGCGCCGGTCAGCAGGTATTGCAACAGGTCTGCTACGGGCCGGATGGACGCGCCGAACGGCAGGGGTTCGGAGCCGCGGAAAAACAGGCCTTTTTTGACGTCACCCTTCAGCGCGTAGGCCAACCGGGTATCGATGCAGAACTGGCCAGCAGTGGCGATGCCGTCGCGCAGGCCGCACATCGTCAGGCAGTTGAGTCCCTGCACGCAGCGCCTCTGGTCGGCCTTGGCGTGTGACTGCAGGGCTTTTTCCCGACCCAGGTAATTTTTCAGCCACGGCGTCAGCACGGCACGTGCCGGCAGACCGGCGACACTCATGAAGGTGACGATGTCCTCGGGCCTGGCTTCGGCCAGCACGCGCTTGAACGCAATGTCGGCGTCGCCTTCTGCGGTGACCGCAAAGGCGGTGCCAACCTGTACCGCCGCCGCGCCCATGTCCAGCAGGGCGCGCAGTTGCTCGTGAGTATGAATGCCGCCGCCGGGAATCAGCGGGATGTTTTCGCTTTCCAGGCCGAGGCCGCGCAACAGTTCGAGGATTTCGGTGAGTGCGCGTTCGAAGTCGAAGCGCGGGTCGCTGATGTCCTCGATGCGGGTCGCGCCGAGGTGGCCACCGGCGTAGCGCGGGTGTTCGATGACGATGGCGTCCGGCAGGCGCTGCTTGCGCAACCATTTTTTCACCACGATGTTGACGCCGCGCGCATCCGACAGGATGGGAATCAGCGCGACATCGGGGAAATCCCGGGTCATTTCCGGCAGGTCGATCGGCAGCCCGGCGCCCATGACAATGGCGTGGGCGCCGCTCTCGCAGGACTGGCGGATATAGGCGGCGTGTGCGGCAACGGCTTTCATCACGTTGACTGCGACTGCGCCGCGGCCATCGGCGATGGCCAGCGCCTGGCGGATTTCGCGATCGAGGGCGACCAGGTTGATGCGATCGAGTTCATCGCGGTCATGGCATCCGCGGGATAAGGCCAGCAGGTCGGGATGATGGTGGCGCAGGTCAACGCTGGACAGGGTGCCGAGGGCGCCAAGTGCGGCGACGTTGCCCGCCAGGCGGTGCGCGGAGATGCCCACGCCCATGCCACCCTGCACCACCGGCAGCAACTGGCGGCCGCGCAACTTCCATGCGGGTAGCGATGCGTTCATTCAGGCTGGATTAATGTCAAGTCAGCGATTGTAGTTACCTTTATTGCGCGGCACCTTGATTTGGATCAGCTCAGTGCCGATGCGCTCAGCCAGTATGTTTGTGCAGCGCCGCCAGGTCGGGGATGGTTATTTTCTGGCCCTGGATGCCGATGACGCCGACACCAGCGAGGCCATGCAGTATCCGCGAAAAATGTTCCTGGGTCAGGTTCAGCCGTGAGGCAATGATGTTTTTGCGCGCCGGCAGCACGACTTGCACGCCAGCGTTGTCGGCGTCATCGACCAGGCTCAGCAGATAACCCACCACGCGCTGGGTTCCGGATTGCAAAGCCTGTGACTTCAGCTCGCTGCCCAGATGGTGCAGGCGCATGCTGAGGCTGGAGATGATGCGGCGTGCGAGAAGCGGATCGCGGTCGAGTTCCGCGAACACAGCGGCCCTGTCGATGTGCAGCAGCTTGCTGTCTGCGATCGCTTCCGCGACGACCCGGTATGGTGTTTCCAGGAACATTACGGCTTCCCCGAAACTCTGGCCGGGGCCCAGCAACTCGATCACCTTTTCTCCGCCCTTGGCGTTTTGTACCGACAGCTTGATCTGGCCGTAAACAATGATGTGAAACCCGCAGCATGAGTCGCCGGCCTTGAACAGCACGCTGTCCTGCGGTGCTTCGAAGATCTGTGCTGATTTCGCAATCCGGGCCAGCGGTTCCGGCGCCAGTCCGTGAAACAAGGGATGATTTTCGAGAAACTCCGTGGTGTTGAACAGATGGGGCCGCAGGTCTTTGCTGTGCGTGGTTTTCAGCCCGGCCGGATGCAGGGGGGCGGGATTATTTGACATCGCCGCAGCCTTTTGAAAAATGCTCATGCGCTATTTGAACGGGTAATGGCCGGCTGTGATTTGATTCCGGTCAATGTTTTGGTCCTGAGGATTCGGGGCGGTGCAGGCGATTTGAATATCCCCGTACGGCGGGGGCATCATGGTCGGCGGTCTGTCGCATGCAGACGGCTGGCATGGGGTTTTGCCAGATGCCAGATATTTGCGCTGGATCAAGGCGGCTGATTTCTGATGGAGTACCCTCATCACGAGGGGTTGCACAGACCGTTGATTTAATTCACTAATTCACTAATTCACTAATTCACTAATTCACTAATTTACAAAAAGGGGCTGACCATGAAATTATTGATCACCACAGTATTGGGGGTTTGTATCGGGCTGTCGACCGCTGCTGGCGCTCAGGAGCTCACCTGGCGCAAGGATATCGAACCGATGATCAAGGCGCAGTGCGGCGAGTGTCATGGTGCCGGGGAGCCGGAGTTTTCAGAATGGGACGTGCAACGTGCAAAAAACAAGAAACTGGCGCCGAAGATGAGCACTTACGACAGCCTGATGGGCTTCGTGGTGTGGCCGGCGACTGGCGCTTTCATGCGGCGCCTTGATGACGGCAAAGCTTCGCCGGGTGCGAAGCCTGGCAACATGCACCGCTATCTGGGCGAAACCGATGCCGAGCGTGGCAAGAATCTGGCGACCATCAAGGCCTGGCTTGGTGATGGCGCGTGGAATCTGAACCGGTGGGCAAAGCGCGGCGACGTGCCGGGCATCACCATGGAACAGATTGGCAAGGTCAAAGCCAAATACTGATTGATCCGCTTGCGGGCCAATCGCCCGGATCAGGAAATTGGCTTGCCGGGGCCCGCGTTTTGCGCGGGCCTTTTTTTCGTTGACTTGCGACAGGGAATAAATTCCGGTGTCGGGATGAATCGTCCACCGTCATGGCCTCAGCCGTAGGCGATGCAATTCTCGCAGACGGTGCCGCGCACATCGCGCTTCAGGTGGGCGGCGCGGAGGCTGGTAAAAGCTTCCGAATTCCAGGCATCCATGAACGAGACCTGGTTCAGGTCGCCCATGGTCCAGTTGGCGGTGGCGTCGAAGCAACAGGCTGACAGCCTGCCTTCCGCGGTGACATGGCCTTCGGTGAACGCCGACCAGCAGGGCAGGGGCTCGCGCAATGCACCGAGGCGCCCCTGGTTGCCGGCAGTGGGACGGTAGCCGAGTTGTTCCTCGCGCTGGGTCGCAAAGGCGCCCATCGAATACAGCGGCAGCCAGTAATGCTGGTCGACATGGGGCAGCACCTTTTCCTGCAGCAGCGCTTCCATTTTTTTCTGCTGTTCACCGTCGTAGCGGATCGAAGAGGCGAAAATGCCGGTCTTATAACCGCCGTTCGCGCGTATTTCCCATGCGCTTTTGATGTTGGCGAGCGCGCGATGGAACAGGCGGCCGGACACGCCCATGACTTTCTCGAACTGCTCCTCGTCGGCCGCATTGACCGACCACTTCAGCGAATCAAGGCCGGCTTTCATGCAGGCTTCCAGCGCTTCCGGGAAAGCCATCGACGCATTGGAGGTCAGGAACACATAGGGAAACCCGAGTTCCCGCTTGGTATAGGCGATGCAGTCCACCAGCAGGCGCGGATTCATGAACGATTCGCCGAGGTAAAACATGCCAACCTCCTCGACGCCGGCTTCGCGCATTTCCCGGGTGATGCGCTTGAACAACCCGAAATCCATGTCCCACTTCGGCTGCACTTCCCGAGTTCGTAATGCGCAAAATCCGCAGCGATAGTTGCAGCGGGGGGATATTTCTATTTTTACGCTGCGGGGCGCGGGCGGTTTCGCGTGCAGGTAATCCGGCGGAATGCGGGTGACGTTGTCGATGCGGTCGGTTATCGTGGCCACGGAATTTTCCTGTCAGTGTTGGCGGATGTAGCACTGCACGGTGGACTGAGCGCCGTGCGGCGGCGTTGATCCATGTCAATGGATGAGTCCGGTTTCGGCGACGACTGGATTTGGCGCGATGCGTCATGCAGGGCAAGGGGGGGCAGGCCCTGACGGTCTTGGCGGATTGTGCTGCTGTTCCACGGTTGGGGGACGGGGCTAAGCATCCCCAAACCATTGGTTTCTAGCGCAGTACCAGCACCGCGATATTGGTCCCGGCCAGCACTTTCTGGGTTTCGCTGCCGAGCAGCAGTTTGGTAAACCCGCTACGGCCGTGCGAGGCCATGGCGATCAGGTCGCACTTGTATTTCTTCGCAGCCTTGACGATCGCATCGGCGGCAAAATCACTGCACACAAAATAGGTGGCACACGCAACACCGCTGGCAGCGCATTCTTTTTTGATCGCTTCCAGATGGCGTGCCGCCACTTTTTTCTGCTGCACCGCGTATTCCTTGGGCAGGATGAAATCGGGTGGGATGTAATCGGCATAGATGTTGAACTTGTACGAGGGCGCGACGTGGAAGCCCGTGACGCGTGCCCCGGTTTTTTTGGCCAGGGTCACGGCTTTCTTCACTGCCTTGCGCGACAGCGCGGAGCCGTCGGTTGGAACCAGAATGTTGCGGAACATGGTTGCTCTCCTTGGGTTGATGGCACAAACACAAATTAACTCCGCATGGCTTCAGGCGGGTTGATATAGATCAAATCGCGGGCTGCGGGTGCTGGATATGCTGCACGGCATCACCAATCGGGCAGGGAGCATCCATGCAGGCGCAATCCAATTATAACTACAACGTGGTCCGGCAGTTCGCGATCATGACCGTCGTGTGGGGCATTGTCGGCATGCTGGTGGGGCTGGTCATTGCCTCACAGCTGATCTGGCCGGAACTGAACCTGGCGTCGTGGCTGTCGTACGGTCGGCTGCGTCCGCTGCACACCAATGCGGTGGTTTTTGCCTTTGGCGGCTCCGCGCTGTTTGCGACTTCGTATTACGTGGTGCAGCGTACCTGCCATGCCCGTCTGTTCTGCGATCGTCTTGCTGCGTTCACCTTCTGGGGCTGGCAGGCGGTCATCGTGCTCGCCGCAGTGACGCTGCCGATGGGGTACACCAGTTCCAAGGAATACGCCGAACTCGAGTGGCCGATAGACATCCTGATCACTGTAGTGTGGGTTTCCTATGCCGTGGTGTTCTTCGGGACCATCGTCAAGCGAAAGACCCCGCACATCTATGTCGCCAACTGGTTTTTTGGCGCGTTCATCCTGACCGTTGCGGTGTTGCACCTGGTCAATAGTGCGGCTATTCCGGTGTCGCTGACCAAGTCGTATTCCGCGTATGCCGGCGTGCAGGACGCCATGGTGCAGTGGTGGTACGGCCACAACGCGGTCGGGTTTTTCCTGACCGCGGGTTTCCTTGGCATGATGTATTACTTCATCCCGAAGCAGGCCGGACGCCCGGTCTATTCGTACCGGCTGTCAGTAGTGCATTTCTGGGCGCTGATTTTCACCTACATGTGGGCAGGGCCCCATCACCTGCACTACACCGCGCTGCCGGACTGGGCGCAGTCGATCGGCATGCTGTTTTCACTGGTGCTGCTGGCGCCGTCCTGGGGCGGGATGATCAACGGCATCATGACGCTGTCGGGTGCCTGGCACAAACTGCGCACCGATCCCATCCTCAAATTCCTCGTCGTATCGCTGTCGTTCTACGGCATGTCGACCTTCGAAGGCCCGATGATGGCGATCAAGACCGTCAACGCGCTGTCGCATTACACCGACTGGACCATTGGTCATGTGCACAGCGGCGCGTTGGGCTGGGTCGGCATGGTCACGTTCGGCAGCCTCTATTACATGATCCCGCGACTGTATGGCCGCATTGAAATGCACAGCGTGAAACTGGTCACGCTGCATTTCTGGGTGGCGACCATCGGCATCGTGCTCTACATCGCGGCGATGTGGATTGCCGGCGTGATGCAGGGCCTGATGTGGCGCGCGGTGAATGCCGACGGCACGCTGACCTACGCGTTTGTGGAATCGGTGAAGGCCACCTATCCGTATTACGCGGTGCGCCTGCTCGGCGGCCTGCTCTATTTCTCCGGGATGCTGATCATGGCCTGGAACGTGTTCAAGACCGTGTCCGGGCAGCAGGCGGTGGATATGCCCGTCACTGCCGTCGCCCACGCCTGACAATATAAGTAATTGATTATAAACATATTTTAATATCTGGAGTGTACATGGACAATTCTGGCCATGCGATTATCGAAAAGAACATCGGCCTGTTGATGGTGCTGGTGATTGTCGCCATCAGCATTGGCGGACTGGTGGAGATCGTGCCGCTGTTCTTCCAGAAATCGACCACGCAGCCGGTCAACGGGCTGCAACCCTACACCGCGCTGCAGTTGTCAGGACGCGACATCTACATCCGCGAGGGCTGCAACAATTGCCATTCGCAGATGATCCGGCCATTTCGCGCCGAGACCGAGCGTTACGGGCACTACTCGGTGGCGGGTGAATTCGTCTACGACCATCCATTCCTGTGGGGCAGCAAGCGCACCGGCCCTGACCTCGCGCGCGTCGGCGGCCGTTATTCCGACGACTGGCATCGCGTGCACCTGACCAATCCGCGCGACCTGGTGCCGGAATCCAACATGCCGGCCTACCGCTGGCTGGTCGAGGCGCCGGTCGATGCGGCGGTGCTGCCGGCGAAGATGCGCGCGCTGCGCATCGTCGGCGTGCCGTACACCGACGAGGACATCGCGAAGGCCGCAGAAGGCGTCAAGGGCAAGACTGAAATGGATGCGCTGATCGCCTACCTGCAGAACCTCGGCACCGTATTGCGTAATGTGAGGTAAGTCATGGATATCAATCTGCTGCGATCCGTAATAACCGCCGTGCTGTTTGTCGTGTTCATCGGCATCGTGCTGTGGGCATGGAGCAAGGGGCGCCGCGCTGATTTCGAGGCGGCGGCGCGGCTGCCGCTGGATGACGATCCGGCTGAACAGAAACTGACCCGCAAAGTGAGAGGTCAACAATGAGCGATTTCGTACACGACGGCTGGAGTTTCTACGTCGCCATCATTACCGTGGTGAGCCTGATCGCCTGCGGCGTATTCCTGAAAGCGTTCTCGACACAGAGGCTGGCTGAGGGAGAGCAGCCGGGAACGACCGGCCATAGTTGGGACGGGCTCGAGGAATTGAACAATCCGCTGCCGCGGTGGTGGATGTGGCTGTTCTATATCACCATCGTGTTTTCCCTGGGCTACCTGATCCTGTACCCCGGCCTGGGTTCCTATGCCGGTTACTTCGGCTGGAGTTCGCAGGGGCAATACAAGGACGAGCAGCGGCAGGCGGCTGCGGTGTTTGGTCCGGTCATTGATCGCTTTCTGAAGCAGGATGCGGTTGTCGTCGCCGCTAATCCAGAAGCCCGTGAAATCGGCCAGCGCCTGTTCCTGAATTACTGCGCGCAATGCCACGGTTCCGACGCCGGCGGTTCGCGCGGTTATCCCAGCCTGCGTGACGCCGACTGGCTCTATGGCGGCTCGACCGAGGCTATCCGCTCCACCATCAACGGCGGTCGCAATGGCGTGATGCCGCCGCTGGGCGCGGCCCTCGGCGGCAGCGAAGACGTGCGTGATGTCGTGCACCATGTGCTGGCACTGGCCGGTCGCACCCATGACGGCCTGCGCGCGCAGCGCGGCAAAGTCAAATTTGCTGCGACCTGCGCGGCCTGCCATGGTGCCGACGGCAAGGGCAACCAGCAGATCGGCGCCGCCAACCTGACGGATGACATCTGGCTTCACGGTGGCACCGAAGCGGCGATTGCTGAAACCATCGTCAAGGGGCGCATGAACCAGATGCCGGCACACAAGGACTTTCTGGATGAAGGCAAGATTCACCTGCTGACCGCGTATGTGCTCGGGATCTCGGGGCAGGGTAAACCCTAGTGTCCATGCCGGACAACTTAGCCACAGTGCGGCCGGTTGCAGATGAAATCGAGGCCTCGCTCTACGAGGTTCGCCGGAAGATTTACCCGCGCGCGGTCAGCGGCTGGTTCGCGCAATGGCGGGTGGCGCTGGTGGTCGCCACGCAACTGGTGTTTTACGGTGTGCCATGGCTGGCCTGGAATGACCGTCAGGCCGTGTTGTTCGATCTTGTTTCCCGGAAGTTCTACATTTTCGGTCTGATACTGTGGCCACAGGATTTCATTTTCCTGACGGCGCTGCTGATCATTTCCGCCTATTCGCTGTTCCTGTTCACGACAATTGCCGGCCGCTTGTGGTGCGGCTACGCCTGTCCGCAGACGGTGTACACCGAAATGTTCATGTGGATCGAACGCCGTATCGAGGGCGATCGCCTCCAGCGCATGCGTCTCGACCAGTCGCCGCTCAATGCGCGCAAGTTCGGACTCAAAACCCTCAAACACGGCAGCTGGATCGCGGTGGCGTTATGGACGGGCTTTACCTTTGTCGGGTATTTCACGCCGATCAAGGAACTGGCCGGCGAAGTGGTGACCTCAACCCTCGGGCCGTGGGAAACATTCTGGATACTGTTCTACGGCTTTGCCACCTACGGCAATGCCGGCTGGATGCGCGAACAGGTATGCAAATACATGTGTCCGTACGCGCGCTTCCAGAGCGTGATGTTCGACCCGGATACCCTCGTCATCACCTATGATGCGCAGCGCGGTGACCCGCGCGGTTCCCGCAGCAGGGCGGCTGACCCGCGGGCGCTGGGTCTGGGCGATTGTGTGGATTGCAATATCTGCGTGCAGGTCTGTCCGACCGGCATCGATATCCGCAAGGGGCTGCAGTACGAGTGCATCGGCTGTGCCGCCTGCATCGACGGCTGCAACCAGGTCATGGACAAGATGGGGTATTCGCGCGGACTGATCCGCTATTCCACGGAAAAGGCGGTGTCGGGCAAATACAACGATGCTGAAATCCGCCGCCATGTGCTGCGGCCGCGGGTGCTGGCCTACAGCGCGTTGCTGGGTGTCATCGTTGCCGCATTTTTCGGCGGCTTGCTGTTGCGCAGTCCGCTGAAAGTCGATGTGCTGCGTGACCGCGGCGCCATGATGCGCGATGCCGCCGGTGGCCAGATCGAAAATGTCTATCGCCTGCAGTTCATCAACACCGATGAAGTGGCCCGCCGGTATGTGGTGACGGTTGATGGATTGCCCGGCTTGCAGGTCATGACACCGCAGCCGATTAAGGTAGCACCGGCAACCACCCAGGCTTTCCCCGTATCGGTGCGTGTAGATCCCGCCGGGCTGGGCGCCGGCGCACATGTGATCGTATTTCATATCAGTGACATGGACCGGCCTGAAGTGCAGGCGCATGAAAAATCCCGTTTTTTTGTCCGTTGAGGATGCCGTGATGGAAATTAGCCGAAACACTGCTTTGCCCTGGTATCGCGAACCCTGGCCCTGGCTGTTGATGGCGGGGCCGGTCGCGGTGATTTTTGCCGGCATCGCGACCATCTGGATTGCGGTGGTCAGCAGCGACGGCCTGGTGGTTGACGACTATTACAAGCAGGGGCTGGCGATCAACCAGACGCTGGCGCGCAGTGCACTGGCGGCCGCGCGGGGTTACCGTGCTGAAGCAGTGCTGTCCGGTGACGACCGCAGCATCAGCCTGCGGCTGAAGAGTACTGATGCAGGCGGTTTGCCGGAAACGCTGCAGTTGCACATTACCCATCCGACACGTGCCGGACGTGATGGTCTGGTGCTGCTGCGTCAGCGCAGCCCGGGCCTGTACGAGGGCGCGGTACCGGTGCTGACCGCCGGACGCTGGACTTTCATTCTGGAAGATATGCAATCCGGCTGGCGGCTTGGTGGGGCGGTCTCGATGCCCGCGCCAACCGTCATCACACTGATCCCGGAAAACCCGCAATAGGAGGAAACGATGGCCTGGAAACTCTTGTTTGGTTCGGATGTCGGATTGATGAGCCTGCTCACTATTCTGGCCGTCATTGCGATTGCTGTTTATCTGTATTTTTTCTTTCGCAGGAAAATGGCGGAAGAGGATGAAACCGGGGAGTCCCGGGGCTGAGCCCGGGGGAGGCAGTCATGGGCAAGCGCCTGATGTGGATACTGTGGCCGTCGTTTATCGTCGGCGGCGTGGCGGAAGCGGTGTTTTTTACGCTGATCGATCCGCAGGAGCTTTACTTGCTCGGTGAACCGGTGCACTGGTCGCCGACTGCGGTTTATTCCAGCGGTTTTTTCATGTTCTGGATGGTCGCGGCGGCATCCAGCGCGTTTACCTGCTTTCTGCAGCGTTCTGCCGCAGACGTCAACCGGGGCGATTGATGCGTAATCCAAAACGGGTATCGAAGGCATGGCCGGTGCGCGGCATGGCGGTTGCATTTTTACTGCTGTGCGGCTCCGCTTTTGCGCAGGTGCCGGCTGATGCCGAGCGCGGCCGTTTGCTGTACGAGAATCACTGTCAGGTCTGCCATACCGCCAAGGTGCATAGCAGGGCCAATCGTCTGGCGATCAACCGAAGTCAGTTGCGGGATATTGTCGACCTCTGGCAAAGCGAAGAGAAACTGCGCTGGTCAGCGCAGGACATTGCGGACGTTGTAGATTATCTGGCCATTACCCGCTACGGTTCGCCCCGCTAGCCGCAGACCAGGGCGGACTTTCTGATCCGCTCAGGCCCTGCAGCTGTGCTGGCCGATCAGTTCACGGAGGCTGTCGATTTTGAGGATGCGCAGATGCTTGTTCTGCACGGCAAGCAGTCCCTGCGCCTGGAAGTGCGACAGCGCGCGGCTGACGGTTTCCAGCTTGAGGCCGAGATAGCTGCCGATTTCCTCGCGGGTCATGCGCAGATGAAACTCGGTCGATGAATAACCGCGCGCGGCGAAACGCTGTGACAGGTTGAGCAGGAATGCGGCAAGCCGTTCCTCGGCGCGCATGCTGCCGAGCAGCAGCATGACACCGTAGTCGCGGGCAATTTCACGGCTCATGACGCGGTGGAAATGCTGTTGCAACGTGGGGATTTCGCGCGACAGGGTTTCCAGGTCGTTGAGCGGTATTTCGCAGATATCGCTGTCTTCGAGCGCCACGGCGTCGCACAGGTGCAGGCTGGTGCCGATGGCATCCATGCCCATCAGGTCGCCCATCATGTGAAAGCCGGCAACCTGTTCGCGGCCATCCTCATGCAACACGCAGCTTTTCATGAAACCCGTGCGCAGCGCATACAGCGCCCTCAACGGGGCACCGGACCGGTACAGGTAGTCGCCACGTTTGACCGGACGACGGCTGTCGATCAGCCGATCCATCGCCTTCAGTTCGAGCGTGGTCAGACCGGCAGGCAGGCATAACTCGTGCAGGCTGCAGCTGGAGCAGGCCGTTTTGAGTTTTTCGATTTCGACGATACGCAGCGGGGTTGCCATGTGGCGTGATTTGGCTGAAATGCCTTGGTTTTCGCTCCATCTTACCCCTGTTTTGATCTGCGTCAAATTGCCACGGCCGTTATTCGCCAGAATGAAGGTCATGTCGTGGCGATGCACTAACTTGATCCATCGCAAACTTGTGTGCGTTATCGAGCATATGCTCACTACATGTTTGATTCGCAACGCCATCCACGGGCAGACGCGAATACGGGCCGCCCGCTGGTGAGGGGGCGAGGATGGCACAACGTTCACGCCGGCAGCGGGAACAAGGAGGGTCGGAAAATGAATGCAGCGACTGCGTGCGATGATGTCAGACGCTTGCCGGGCCAGCGCCCTGAGCGCGCCGGTAAGTCCGCGGTTTTCTCGACCACTGTGCCGCGCGTTGACCGGCAGGATCCGGCGGGCAACCTTCTGCTTGCCGCCCTCACCGCCGCGGACTATGGGCAATTGCTGCCGATCCTGGAACCCGTCGCGTTGCCGCTGGGGCGCGTGCTGCACGAAGCGGGCGGCCCCCGCCATTATGCGTACTTCCCGACCAGCAGCGTCGTTGTGCTCGTCAATACGCTGCGGAACGGGGCGTCGACTGCACTCGCAGTCGCGGGCAACGAGGGCGTGGTCGGGATCTCGCCTTTCATGGGCAGTGAGAGCGCCAGCTATTGCGCGGTCGTGCTGGGCGCTGGTCACGCATACCGTATCAGTTGCACCGCGCTGAAGCAGGCATTCGAACGCGGCGGCAAACTACAGTATCTGCTTCTGCGCTACGCGCAGGCCCTGATGACGCAGATGATGCAGACCGGCGTGTGCAATCGCTTCCATGCGCTCGATCAGCAATTGTGCCGCCTGCTCCTGCTCAATCTCGACCGGCTACCGTCCAACCGGCTCGTGCTGACGCAGGAATTGATCGGGCAGATGCTGGGCGTGCGCCGCGAGGGCGTGACCGAGGCGGCGGGCAAGTTGAAGGCGCGCGGCACCATCCAGTACCGCCGTGGCCACATTGCAGTAATCGACCGCGCCGCGCTCGAGGCATCCGCCTGCGAGTGTTATGCGGTGGTCAAGCTGGAATACGACCGGCTGAATCCGGTCAAATTGCAAGCTGCAATCATCCCCGTGCTGCAGCGCCGCCAAGAATTCACGAAGCCGTTGGATCAGATAGCTGGCAATGCGTTCGCGGGCTTTCATTAAGGAGAAGTGAAATGTCAGCGGGCACAATAGTGTTGATAGTTCTTGTTCTGATGTTGATCGGCGTGATACCCACATGGCCGCACAGCAGGGAATGGGGTTACGGCCCCAGCGGCGGTCTCGGGTTGGTGGTGCTTATCCTGCTCATATTGTTGCTGACGGGCCGGATATAGCCTGCAAATCGTTGGCGCCAAATCCCGGAGGTTGACAACGCGATCATGGGTTCAACAGGAGCCCGAGATGTTTCGGGCACGACGGTTGTTTGGTTTCTTTACAAATATGGAGAGTTTGATCATGAAATGCTTAAAACGGTTTTCCACTCTTTTTCTGATCGGTTTGCTGGTTTCCGCAATGGGATGCGCATCGACCGCCAAGCAGGAGGGCACTGGAGAATATGTCGATGACAGCGTGATAACCACGAAAGTCAAGGCGGCAGTTTTCAAAGAGCCGACGCTGAAATCCGCTGAAATCAACGTCGAGACCTTCAAGGGCGTGGTGCAGTTGAGCGGCTTCGTCAGTTCGCAGGCCAACATCAACAAGGCTGTCGAAGTCGCGCGCACGGTCAATGGCGTGAAGTCGGTCAAGAACGACATGCGGGTCAAGTAAAGTCTGGCCGTGCGGTTGCGCGGGAGATTTGCCGGTACAGACGGGTTGTCGGTATCCAAGTGAGATCGACCCGGCCGGTATGGAAATTCATCCGGCGTTATCCACAGTGGTAATCAGATGAAAGCGATCGAAGGATATACGTTCAGTATGGTAGCCGCGGCGATGTTGCTCGGGCTGAGTGGCTGCAGCGGAATATCGACCAGGACAAGGACACTGCCATCGGCGCCGGGGTCGGCGCCGATGGCGGCGCTGCGGTTGGCGGCGTTGTCGGCCACGAGATCGGCAAAGACAAGAAATAGGCCCGGTCGTTGACGGGCGCCGCGTGCGTCGGCGCGATATGACCGGAGCATTGTCCGCTGGAAATTATTGTCACGTTAAGTTGGCATAGTTTTTAACTCGGTTTTTTCAAAGGAAAGCAATCATGTTCTACACCATTGCAGTTGTCCTCCTTGTGTTATGGCTTCTGGGACTGGTCAGTTCCTACACCATGGGCGGTCTTATTCACGTCCTGCTGGTGATCGCCATCGTCGTTCTCTTGCTCCAGGTCATTGGCGGGCGCAAGGCCTCGTGAGGCGCGACTAGTGCAACAATTGGGATCGTATTCATTTAAATCCCATGAGCAATGAAATCGCCCACCCCTTTCATGAATACATAGAGAACGCGCGCTGCCGTGAACCCCGATCCGACGCCTGTCGGCTGTCTGCCGCTGGAGGTTGATCTAGAGCTGATCCGGCGCATGGACCGCAACGGGCCGCGTTATACCTCTTATCCGACGGCAGACCGTTTCGTTGAAGCCTTTGGTCCTGAAACCTATCAGTCCTGGGTGGGGCGACGCAATATCGGCGGCATCCGGCGGGCACTGTCGATTTATGTGCACCTGCCGTTCTGCAGCACGATCTGCTTCTACTGCGCCTGCAACAAAGTCGTCACGCGTGATCGCAGCAAGGGCGAGAAGTATCTGCAGTACCTTTTTCGCGAAATCGACCTGCAGGGTCCGCTGTTCACGGATGATCGTCTCGTTGAACAGATGCATTGGGGTGGCGGGACGCCGACCTTCTTCCGGATGGATCGGCTGGAGTCGCTGTGGGCATACCTGAAGCGTCATTTCCTGATGGCGCCTGACGGGGAATACTCGATCGAAATCGATCCGCGCAGTGTCGATGCCGCCGACATGCACGCCCTGCGGGCCATGGGTTTCAACCGCGTCAGCCTCGGCGTGCAGGATTTCGATCCTGATGTGCAGCGCGCGGTCAACCGCATCCAGAATGAGGCACAGACCCTGGAAGTGATGGCGGCGGCGCGCGCCGCGGGCTTCGCCTCGATCAACGTTGATCTGATCTACGGGCTGCCCAAACAGACCCTGCTCAGTTTCAACCGTACGCTGAGTCGGGTCATTGCGGCAGATCCGGACCGCATCGCCATTTACAACTATGCTCATTTGCCGACGCGCTTCAAACCGCAGCGCCGTATTGTTGACGCAGACCTGCCGTCGCCCGACACCAAGCTCAAGCTGCTCGGGCTGGCGGCGCAGCGGCTGGGCGAGGCCGGATACGTCTACATCGGCATGGACCATTTTGCGAAACCGAATGATGCGCTCGCGGTGGCCCAGCGCAACGGGCACCTGCATCGCAATTTCCAGGGCTACTCGACACACGCCGAATGCGATCTGCTGGGACTGGGTGTTTCCGCCATCGGTGCCATCGGCCCCACCTACAGCCAGAATCACCGCGACCTTGACAGCTACTACGACAGCCTTGATCGCGGTGTGCTGCCGGTGGCGCGCGGCATGGAGTTGTCTGCTGATGATCTGCTGCGCCGTGCCGTCATTCAGGCGCTGGCCTGCCAGTTCAAACTGTCGAAAAATTCCATAGCAATTTCCTATCTGATCGATTTCGAGCGTTATTTCGCCGAAGAGCTGGCCGGGCTGCGCGATCTCGCGGTGGATGGCCTGGTCGAACTTGACGATGAATGGATCACGGTGACGCCGCGTGGCCGCATGCTGATCCGCAATGTCTGCATGGTGTTCGACAAGCACCTGCAGCACGAACGTGAAACCATGCGTTATTCAAGGGTGATCTGAAATGAACGGCTGGTTGCAGGTAATGCTGCTGACCGCGTTTATGACAGGGCTGCTGGGCGGGGTGCATTGCGCCGCCATGTGCGGCGGTATTGTCAGCCTCACCCGTGCGCCGGGTACCGGCACTGCGCATCGTCCCTGGTTTCCGCTGGCCTACAACGCCGGTCGCATCGCGAGTTATGCGGTCGCAGGCGCGCTGGCAGGGCTGCTGGGTCAGACGGGCATGTTACTGCGCGGCGGCATGCTGGCGCAGCACCTGTTGATGTTCCTGATGGGCGCGGCGCTGATCGTGGTGGCGCTCAATGTCGCGGGTGTGCGTCCGGTCATGCGCGGCATGGAGACGGTCGGCGGTGTCCTGTGGCGACGGCTGCAGCCGGTTTCCCGCCATGTGCTGCCGGTGACCTCGCCGTGGCAGGCGCTGGGACTCGGCGCATTATGGGGATGGCTGCCTTGCGGCATGGTGTATGCGGTATTGCTGGTTGCGCTCGCTGCAGGAAATCCCGCGGAGGGCGCGTTGATCCTCGCGGCATTCGGTCTGGGCACACTGCCCAATTTACTGCTCATCGGTGCGGCGGTAGGCCATGCGCGGGGCTGGCTGCAGGTGCGCGGGCTGCGTTATGCGGTGAGTGCCGTGATCGCGGCAATCGGTATTTACGGCATGCTGCATGTGCTGCAGCCTTCAGCACTGCAGCCCGACAGCGCCTTGTGCCGTTATTTGCCCGGGCTCGCCGAACTGCTGCGCTGAACCGGCGGCGGCACGACAGCCGCGCCGCCGGCCTGCCGGGTTAACGGATGACGCCGCAGGCGACACGCCCGCCGGCATTGCCGGTGGGGTCGGTCTTGTAATCATCAACGTCCATATGCACGATCACCGCGCGGCCGATGATGCCGTCGGGCCTGTTTTTGCTGACCGAAATGCCGCCGACGACAAAATTCACCGTCGCAATCCCTTTATCGTTGAAGGTCAGGTTGCTGAGGTCGCCGGCGTGGCGCTCCGGTTCGTACGGGCCGCCGTGTTTGTGATTGCCCGGGTTGAAATGGCCGCCGGTGCTCATGGCCTTGGGATCGCTGCAGTCGCCTTTTTCGTGAATATGGAAACCCTTGGGCCCCTTGGTGTGGCCGCTGACCTGGCCGGTGACACGGACGATGTCCGGGCCGGCCTGGGTGAACGTCACCGTGCCGCTGACCTGGCTGCCGCTGCGCGGCTCGAGTTTGGCGGTGGCGACTGCATCCTGTTGTGCCGCCGGCCCAGCGCAGCCGGCGGTAATACCGGCCACTACTGCTGTTGCAATGATGCGCTTCATCAAACTCTCCTTTGGTTGGGTGTTGTCGAACACAGACTGGAACCTGTTTTTTTATGAGTGTATCAAGTTATTGATTTTATTGTTTTTTTCAGCAACGAACCTGCTGTTTGCAAAACTGCGACAGCGTGCTGACCGCGGCTTTGCCGACGACGCGCTGTTGCGCGCGATTGCCGCCGTGTTCCAGGGCCAGGCGCATTTCGTACTTGCTGAAGAAGGTATTGAACATTTCACCGCCCAGCGTGCCCGTGGCGTACAGCGCATCCGTGGCGCGATCGTGTTCGAGCAGTATTGCGCACAGCGGCTGCGGCGCCGGTCCGCCCATCACGCGCGCGCCGGCCGCAGGGTCGTATTCGCTGTGTTCCGAGCAGCAGTGAATCATGTTGGGCTTGCTGATTTTCGAGGCCGTGGACTGGCCGCGGTAGCTGATGAAGCTGATCTGGCGCGTGGGATAGGTCAGTTGATGCGAGCAGATCGCCGAGTAGGCAACAATGGCCCGCTGCGGTCCGACGCCGCCGGGCCATTGGTAGGCAGCGCCATCCCCGGTTTTCAGCGCCACGTTCTGTGTCGTCGGTTTGCCGAGGTTGAGCAGGAAGCAGGGCGTGCCTTCGAAGGGATAATGGAACACGTAGTTCTCGCCTGCCGCCAGTTGTGCGGCCTGCAGCGCCCTACCGGCGCTGTCAGTCAATTGCGCGCGGGCGTAGTTTCGCGGCCGCGCATCGGCGGCGGCAAAGGCGGCAACGCCGGGCCCGAATGTGCTTACGGCGCAGGAAGTGGCGCAAATGCGCATGAAATGACGGCGTTCCATGGATGCCGCCTATTCTTGGGGGGCGGCAGGGGTGCTGTCAATCGGCAGCATCAGGCAAAAAAATGGCCCGCCGTAGCGGGCCGTGCCTTCCTTGTCCCGGGTTGAGCCGGACAGGACTCAGCCTGGGTTCAGGTCACTTTTTGGCCATTTCCGCCTTCAACTCGCTGGGCGTCGGACCTTCGGGTTCCTTGTGGGCGATGCCGAAATGGCACTCGATGCAGGTCATGCCTTCCTTCTGTGCCCTGGCATGGCGGTTGCGGGCCTTTTCCGACTGCAGTTCGCTGCTCATGGATTCGCGCTTGTGGCAATTGCGGCATTCCAGAGAATCCGTCTTGAGCATGCGATCCCAGACGCGGTGGGCAAGAACGGTGCGGTGGGCCTCGAATTTTTCCTTGGTGTCAATGACACCGCGGAAGTGACCCCACAATTCAAGGGATGCGCGCATCTTGCGCAACACCAGCGGTATGGGTTCGCGCGGCACATGGCAGTCGGAGCAGATGACGTGGACACCAGTGCGGTTGACATCGTGGATCGTGCCCTTGAACTCGGCATAGACATTGTCCTTCATTTCATGACAGCCGATGCAGAATTCCTGGGTGTTGGTGTGGGCCATCGCCACGACGCCGACGGTCATCAGCAGACCGGCGCCGACCAGGGCAACTGCTATCACGCCGAGCGTCAAAGTGACCCGGGAGCAGGTCTTGCACCTGCTTTGCAGGTTCTGCCACCACTTGCTTATCATTTTTATCTCCCGGGTCTTTTCTGGCTCAGCGGCTGAGGATCCACTTCACGACATTGTCGATTTCCCTGGCATCCTTGGATTTAAGCGCATCGTGGGTTTCCTCGACGCCATCAACCTTGATTTTCGGGCTGGTGGTGATGTGCGTTTTAACCTTGGCCGGGCCGTCAGCCTTGCCCTTGTATTTCGCGGCGGTTTCCTTGAACGACGGGCCGTCGCGTTTTTTGTCGACGGCGTGGCATTTCAGGCAGCCGCTTTTCTTGGCCAGGGCTTCGGCTGCGCCGGAGTCGACATCGGCGGCTTGGGCGTAGCCCATGCTGGCGACAAGACTGGCGGTTACGAGGAGGAGGTTTTTGATGGCCATGATAATGATTCCCCGTGCTATGGATGATGTATTCAAGTCAATCAATAAGCGACATGGGGCGTTGCGAGGAGTTGCGCACCTGAGCGTGTTTCCTGATGCACCGCTGCAGCCCGCTGTGGCTTCGCGCATACCGTGCTTGTAAATGCGGTGCGCGCAAGAATTTTTTTTGCATCCTGTTTATTCGCGGTTGCAGCATAACAGCCGATAACCGCTGGATTCATTGATCTACATCAAGGCGGACTCTTTAATCGCGCAATTGCCCAACACAATGGCCGGCTTGCCCGGCACTCACTTTCACCCAGGGCGACGCAGTCAGCGTACTTCGGTGGCGATTAAAACGGTGACGTTGCCTGTTCCGACCTTGACGGTCTTGCTGAAACCCTCGAAGTCACCAGGCTGGCGGGTGGGTTTGCCGCTTTTTGAGATACGGGCGCCGACGATCACGGTGCCAAACTTGGAGAGGTTCATGCCGGGCGCCATGGCCATGGAGTCATCGAGCACGAATTTCACCGGCAGGTCGGCGACGCGCTTGCGCAATACCGCCAGCGGTACGGCGGGGCCGTCTGCGGCGCGGGCAAAAATGAACACGGTGTCGTCCGGCGCGAAGCGCGCCTTTACTGCGGCAGGAATGTCGATGGAGCCGCTGACCTGTGCCGGTGCTGCTGCGCTTTTGCTTGCGGGTTCCTTTTTGGCAACGCTGGGTTTGGTACCGCTGGTGCCGGCGAGGGCCTGTGCTTCGGCGATGCTGTTCTGCACGGCATCGGCGATTTCGGAATTCGCCGGCAGGGACGCGGCCAGTTTCCGCCAATGCTTCACTGCCGTGGCGTAGTCCTGGCGTTCGAATGCGGCGGTCCCGGCAAGTGCCAGCGCCTTCGGGTTGACGGGGTCGATGGCGAGGGCGCGCAGTACCAGCTGCTCCGGTTCACCGGCGAGCTTGCGTCCCTGCGACATCGCCAGCACGTCGGCGTAATCGACCAGCAACTGGGCGTCCCTGGGAATCTGCGCCACGGCTTGCGCGTAGGCCGACGCCGCTTCGGCGTAGCGATCCAGCGCCGCGTAAGAGCGCCCGAGCATGACCCAGCCTTCGCCGTTGTCGGGAGATTCCTTCATCCGCGCCGCCAGTTTCTCGACCATTTCTTCAACCTGCTGCGGCGTGACGCCATGCGCATCGGCACTGGCCTGTTCAGGCGCCAGGCCCGCGGGTGTGCCGACGGCGAAGTAAAGGCCGGTCACGCCGATCGGGATCAGCACGGCGAGGATTGCGGCAGTCAGTTTGCCGGACCGCGGTGCTGTCGCTACGACAGGACTGTCGCCAGCGGCGGTGTCTTCAAGCAGCCGGCGTTCCAGTTCGGCGCGCGCCTCGGCATGCCGCGCCTGGTCGATGGTGCCGGCGGCGAGATCCTCGTCGAGCTCGCGCAGCTGGTCGCGGTAGATGTTGATGTTGACCTTGTCCGTAGAATTGTCTTTTGCTGGAGCCGGACGGCGCAGCAGGGGCAGCAATCCCACCAGCAGCATGATTGCAGTCAGCGCGATGGCCAGCAGTACGAACAGGGTCATGGACGATCACCGTTTTCGCTGTCGAGCAGCGCGCGGGCACGCGCCTGCTCGACAGCACTGAGGGGGGCTGGCGCACTGGCACGGCGGCGCAATACCGTGCGCGCGAACAGCCACAGGCCGGCGAGCAACAGCAGCGGCGGGCCGAACCACAGCAGCAGCGTGGTGATCTTGACCGGCGGACGGTAGAGCACAAAATCGCCGTAACGCGCGACCATGAAATCGAGAATGTCGCGTTCGCCCATGCCTGCAGCCAGTTTTTCGCGCACCTCGTTACGGAGGTCGATCGCGAGGGGAGCATGCGAATCGGCGATGGTCTGGTTCTGGCAGACCAGGCAGCGCAGTTCTTCAGAAATGGCCATCACCCGCTTTTCCAGTGCAACGTCGGCGGCCGTTGATGCGGCCTCACCGGCATGTGCCGGCAGCGCCACGACCAGCAGTAATAACGCCATCAAGAGGTTACTTTTCACGATTGAGTTCGCTGACCAGGGGCAGGATGGTCTGGCTGACGATCTGCGGCGTCACGATGCCGATGCGCTTGTAGCGGATCACGCCAGCCTTGTCGATGACATAGGTTTCGGGGACGCCGTAGACGCCGTAGTCGATGCCCACCTTGCCTTTTTCGTCAAAGGCGGAGAGCGCATAGGGGTCGCCGAAACGCGCCAGCCAGGCGATGCCGTCTTCACGCTTGTCCTTGTAATTGAGGCCGATAATGGGCATTACTCCCGACTTGGCCAGTTGCACCAGCACCGGATGTTCGTCGCGGCAACTGGCGCACCACGAAGCCCACACATTGAGCATCCACACCTTGCCGCGCATGTCGGTCTGGCTGAACCTTGCGTCGGCGCGGTGCAACTGCGGCAATTCGAAGTGCGGCGCCGGCTTGCCCACCAGCGGCGAGGGTACTTCGCGCGGATTGAGTCCGAGGCCTACACCGAGCAGCACGGCCAGCGCGAGGAAGGCCGCCAACGGCAACAGGAATCGCCATTTCGATTTCCCGCTTTCGGCAGTCGCGTTTTCAACGGTCATTGCGCTTTCCCCACGCGGTAGCGGCGGTCGCTGGCGGCAAGCAGGCCGCCGAGCGCCATGATCACGCAGCCGATCCAGATCCAGTTGACGAACGGTTTGTACCAGATGCGCACGATCCAGGTGCCGGGCGGCGAAAGCTCTTCGCCCATTGCCACATACAGGTCGCGGGTGATGCCACGGTTGATCGCAGCTTCGGTCATCGGCATGTTCTGCGCCATGTAGATGCGCTTCTCCGGAAACAGCGTGGCCACCGGCTTGCCATCCCGGCTGACTTCGATCCTGCCGCGCTCAGCCACATAGTTCGGCCCCTGGATTTCCCGCGAGCCGGTGAAGCGGAATTCATGGCCGGCCAGCGTGGTGTAATCGTTGGGCGCCATTTTGACGTCCGTTTCGCTCTCATAACCGCTGACCAGCGTGACGCCGATGACAAAAACCGCAATGCCCAGGTGCGCTGTTTGCATGCCGTAGAAGCTCAGCGCGGGCTTGCGCAGCCGTTGCAGCAGTCCCGCGCCGCTGCCGTCGGGTTTCAGCCGCTGCCAGATGCCGAAGACCGACGTGGCGATGACCCATGCCGCGAGCAGCAGGCCAAAGCTGACCGGCCACGACCAGCCGCCCATGGCGAAGGGCACGATCACCGCCGCGAGCACGCTGGCGGCTGCGGCCCAGCGCAGGCGCATCGCGAGTTCGGGCAGCGGGGAAGATTTCCAGCGCAGCAGCGGGCCGATGCCCATCAGGAAAATTGCCGGTGCAATCAGCGGCACGAATACGGCTTCGAAATAGGGCGGGCCGACTGATATTTTGCCCAGGCCCAGCGCATCCAGCCCCAGCGGATAGAGCGTGCCGAGCATCACCGCAGCGCAGGTCGCCGCCATCAGTACGTTGTTGGTGAGCAGCGCGGTTTCGCGCGAGGCGAGGTCGAAATTGCCGCCCATGCCGACACGCGGTGCACGCCAGGCGAACAAGGCCAGCGAAGAGCCGATCACCAGTATCAGGAAAGCGAGGATGAATACACCGCGCTTGGGATCAGTGGCAAAAGCATGGACCGAAGTGAGCACGCCGGAGCGGACCAGAAAAGTGCCGAGCAGGCTCAGCGAAAAAGTGCTGATGGCGAGCAGCACGGTCCAGCTGCGAAAGGCGCCGCGTTTTTCGGTGATGGCCAGTGAGTGGATCAACGCGGTGCCGACCAGCCAGGGCATGAACGACGCGTTCTCGACTGGATCCCAGAACCACCAGCCGCCCCAGCCCAGTTCGTAATAGGCCCAGAAACTGCCCAGCGCGATGCCCAGCGTCAAAAACAGCCAGGCCACCGTTGCCCATGGCCGCGACCAGCGTGCCCATGCGGCATCGAGCCGGCCGGACAGCAGTGCGGCGACGGCAAAAGCAAAGACCACTGAAAAACCGACATAACCCATATAGAGCATCGGCGGATGGATCACCATGCCGGCGTCCTGCAGCAGTGGATTCAAATCGCGCCCGTCCATTGCAGCTGGCAGCAGCCGGTCGAAGGGATTGGAAGTGAACAGCATGAAGGCGAGGAAACCGACGCTGACCAGCCCCATCACGCCGAGCACGCGAGCAACCATTTCGTCGGGCAGGCGGCGGCTGAAGATCGATACCGCGACGCCCCATCCGGTGAGCATCAGCGTCCACAGCAGCAGCGAACCCTCGTGGCTGCCCCAGGTCGCGGCGACGCGGTAATGCAGCGGCAGCCTGGAGTTGGAATTGGTGGCGACGTTGAGCACCGAGAAATCATTGACGATGAACGAATAGGCGAGGAAGACGAAAGCCAGTGCCACGCACAGGAACTGGCCGCGCGCCAGAGGGCGTGCCAGCGTGATCCAGGTGGTGTTGCCGTTGGCAGCGCCGGCGAGCGGCAGGATGCCCTGCGCCAGGGCGAGACACAGGGCGAGCACCAGGGCGATCTGGCCGAGTTCCGGAATCATCAGCGACTCCCCGATGCCGGTGCGGGCGCGACGAGCGTGGATGCACCCGGGGGTTTGCCCGCATGGGCTTTGGCGAGGGCCTCTGCAGCCTCGGGCGGCATGTAGTTTTCATCGTGCTTGGCGAGGACTTCGCTAGCGCTGAACAGGCCATCCGCGCCGAGTTTGCCCTGTGCGACGACGCCTTTGCCTTCGCGGAACAGGTCAGGCAGCGGGCCGCGGTAGGAGACCGGCATGTTCTGTGCCGTATCAGTGACCACGAAGTGCACCGTGATGCCGTCAGGCTGGCGCTGCACGCTGCCCGGCGCGACCAGGCCGCCGATGCGGAAGGAGCGGCCCTGTGGCGCCTCCTTGGCTGCGACCTGCGACGGCGTGTAGAAAAACACCAGGTTTTTTTGAAACGCCGACAATACCAGGGCCGCAGCGATGCCCAGCGCACCAAGGCCTGCTGCGACCATGACCAATCGTTTGTGACGCGGCTTCATCAGGTCTGTGCTCCGATATGCTGGCGCAGGGAATCCAGTGCGGCGCGCCGGCGCATCCGCAGCAGCGCGATTTCCGCGACGATCAACGCGAGGGTCACTGCATACGAGCCCCAGACATACAGCCCGTAGCCGCCCATCGCCCAGAAATTGTCCCAACTGCCCCAGTTCATGCTTGTGTCCTCACGTAATGCCTGACCCATTCAGCGCCGTGTTCGCGCTCCAATATGATTGAGCGCAGCCGGTGCAGGGCCGCTGCGATGGTGTACATCCAGGCCGCCAGCGCCATCAGCATCATGCCGGTGAGCATCGTGGTTGCCATCGTCGGCGCGCTGGTCAGGCTGACGGAGGCGCCCTGGTGCAGCGTATTCCACCACTTCACCGAGAAATAGATGATCGGAATGTTCACCACGCCCACCAGCGCGAGTACCGCGCCGGCGCGGTCGGCACGGCGCGGGTCGTCGATGCCGGCCTGCAGCGCCATGAAGCCGAAATACAGGAACAGCAGGATCAGCTCGGAAGTCATACGCGCATCCCACGCCCACCAGGTGCCCCAGGTCGGTTTGCCCCACAGCGCGCCGGTCCACAGTGCAACGAAGGTGAACATCGCGCCAGTCGGCACCAGTGCCGACACCATCATGTGCGACAGCCGCGTATTGAAGATCAGGCCGACGCCGGCCCAGAACGCCATCACCACGTAAATGAACATTGACATCCACGCTGCAGGGACATGGATGAAAATGATGCGGTAGGCCTCGCCCTGCTGGTGGTCGGTCGGCGCAACAAAGAATCCGACATACAGTCCCGCAATGCAAAGCGCCGCGGCAATCCAGCTGAACCATGGAATCATCCTGCCCGCGAGCGGGTAGAAGGTCTGGGTTGCAGCGTATTTGAATACGTTGACGCCCCCCGCCACCAGTGCCGGCTGATTCAACACGTCCGCTCCCGAGTGTGCATTAAAAACATATTTAAAATCAATAACTTATTCTATTCTGCCGCTATGCGCAGTGCTGCAGCTATGGCCCACGGCGCAAACGTGGCAGTAACCACCAATTGCGCCGCCAGCAGCAGCAGGTGCGCATCGGCTCCGAGACCGGCCGATGCAGCATCCACTGCACCGGCGCCGAGGATCAGCACCGGCACATACAGCGGCAGCACCAGCAACGCCAGCAGCATGCCGCCACCGCGCAAACCCAGTGTCAGCGCTGCACCGATGGCACCAATCAGGGTCAATATCGGGGTGCCGAGCAATAATGAGAGCGTGAGCACCGGTGAAAGTTCTGGCGCCAGGTCGAATTGTATCGCGAGCAGCGGCGACAGGATGACCAGCGGCAGACCCGACATCAGCCAGTGCGCAAAGGCCCGGGCAATCACGATCAGGCTCAGCGGTGCCGCGGCGAGCAGCATCTGGTCGAGCGCGCCGTCAGCATGGTCGGAGGCGAACATGTGCTGCAGCGACAACGTACAGGCGAGCAGGGCCGCGACCCAGATGATGCCCGGCGCAATGATGCGCAGCAGATTGGGCTCCGGTCCGACGCCCAGCGGGAACAGGCTGACCACGATTACAAAAAACAGCACCACGGTTGCGATGTCGGCGCGGCGGCGCCAGGCGAGCAGCAGGTCGCGGCGGATCACCGCGCGGAGCAGGGCAAGCATCAGCGGCCGGCCTGGTCGAGGTTGAGCTCGCGCATCGCGGGCGCCGCGATCGCTGCGTCCTGGTGCGTGGTCATCACCACCATGCCGCCTGCGGCCAAGTGTCCGCCAACTACGGATTGCATATGGCTGACGGCCGCGCTGTCGAGCGCGGCGAACGGCTCGTCGAGGATCCACAGCGGCAGCGAACTGCATAAGGACAAGCGTGCCAGTGCCGTGCGCCGGCGCTGGCCCTGCGACAGCGCCTTGGCCGGCAGCCGCTCGCGGCCGGCGAGCCCGAAATGGTCGAGCGCCTGGCGTTGCTGCGTGGTGCTGGTGTGGACACCGGACAATGCGCAGAGAATGCCCAGGTTCTCCTCCGCCGTCAGTTCATCCTTCAGCGCGTTGGTATGTCCGATATAGACGAGGTGGCGCCAGAATTCCTCGCGCAGGCTGCGGATGTTCTCGCCGTGCCAGCGCACCTGGCCTGCGGTCGGCAGCAGTAATCCGCACAATGCGCGCAGCAGGCTGGTCTTGCCGCTGCCATTGGAGCCCGTAACCAGCAACAGCATGCCTGGGGTCAGCGCGGCGCTGAGGTTGCTGAACAAGCTGCGGTCGCCGCGGGTAATCTCGATTTCGTGGGCTTCAAGCATGAGGGGTATTCGGGAGTGCGGCGGTAACCGTGAGGCAAGCAAGGCCTGTCCGCTAACAGTACCACAAAAAATTTGGCGGCCCCATGGCATGGCCGATCCTGCGCGCAGCAGAAAGTGCGGGTGATATCCGGAGTTGACTTGCGTGTTCGGCGCAGAGTTGCAGCAGTTGCGTTGCCGCGTTAGCGGAATCTCCAGGTGACGCCCATGGTGAGCAGCGTTGTTTTGGTGTCGCCGTCCCGGTTGTTGCGAATCACGCCCAGCGCGAAATCCAGACCCTTGCTTGGCGAGTAGATGGCACCGAACTCGACGTAACCCATCCAGTCCTTGGCTGTACGGTCAGGATTGGTGATGGCGCCGGTGTCGAGTGCGAGCTTCCAGCCTTCTGCAACATCCCAGACCGGTGCGATCGACAGCCGGGTGATCGTGCGCCGGTCCGCAGCGTTGAGGGTGTCATCCCGGTAGTTGATCCGGTCAACGACAAGGTTGGCCAGAAATGAGCCAAAGCCCGTTTCCTGTGTCATCAACAGCCCGAGACCGTATGACGTGCTTGCGGTGCCGAGCCCTTGCGCTTCACGGGTGTCGGAGACGGGGAGCAGGATGGCCGGCCTGAGAGCAAAGCTCAGTTTGCCGGGCACGTCATCATAGAAACGCCATTTGGCACCGAGCACCGGGTTGCCCCAGCCGCGCTCGGTGGAGCCGGGGGCGGCGTTCTCGATGCTCAGCCCGTTAAGGCCAGCGAAGACGTCGAGCGTGTCGGTGATTCCGCGCGTATAGACAGGCTGGAACAATTGGGTCACGGATTTCGCACCGGCATTTTTGTCGGTAGCGCGTGTGTAGGCGGCCTCGAGTTGATTGCCCCCCGCCCCCTGCGTGCCAGTGTCGTCGGTGATCAGTGGCTGGAAGGCCAGTGCTGCAGCCGGCAGCATCGCCCCCAGCGTTGCCATGCAAATTGCTGAAATGCGCATGATGCTTTTTCGAATGAAAATTTTGTTGGCCGGGTTTACCGCAGCAGTACGTTGCAATTCAGGCTGGTTTCGCCGTTGGCCCATTGGCGTATGTTTCCCGAAACAGCAAATCCACCACGGCCATCCTGGCCGTGGTGGATTCATATTGCTTGCTGCGACTTATTTCAGCGGCGCTGCGTTGATGTCGCCGGTCCTGCCGCCGAGACTGATGCTCAGCGGGAAGCTGACATGGTGGAAGCGGGCGGTGGCGTTGTCATCATGGATCGCGAAACCGATCGGATAACGTTCGCCGGTTTTCAGCGCGATATCGTCGTTGTTGCCGGTGCTGAGCTTGCGGCGCCAGACCACGGTCCATACGCCTTTTTCCCAAGTGCCGACAACCGGTGCGTTATCGCCGGCGCTGCCTTTGACTTCGGAATTGCCGTATTTCGGCATCAGGTCGCCGTCTTTCCAGCCATGGTTGGGGTCGTATTTCACCCGGTTTTTCTCGTTGAGCACCGGTGCTTTCGGGTTGCGGAACTCGGACTCCGTCAGGCCGGCCCGTCCGTTGTTGATGGCAGGGTTATACATGAACTGCGGTTCGTTCTTCGCGCCGTTCCAGTTGTTGAAAAAGGGATTGGTGCCGCTGTCGGCGTTGCGGTATTCGAGCACGTAGCCGTCATCCGCGGCGCCGATCGGGTTGGAGCGGTAGCCGCGCCATTGCCACAGATCGAGGAAAGTGCCGTTCGCCTTCAGTACGTCGACTTCCGCTTTCGACTTGATCTGGTCCCAGCCCCCGGTCGGCCCCATCGCATTGCGGCTTTCGGGCAGGTATTTGCGAATATCCGCTTTTTTCATGCCGGCGGTGCCGAGGATCGGATGGGGATCGATATCTGCCTTTTTGGCCTCGTTGGGCATGTAGCGCAAGTCGTTATGGCAGGTGATCCAGCAGCCCTGGTTGTTGAAGGAGGGAACACTCTTGCCGTCGCCCAGCATGATCGAGAACCGGTCCTCGTAAGAGGCTTTCATCTTGCCGGAAGCCACCGCCGGATTTGAGCGGTTGGTGGCGTAGTTCTCCCACTTGCCGTTACGGTAGACCGCGTATTCGTGGTACATGCCCGGATCCTTGGTCGGCCAACTGGCCTTCATGTACAGGTAATCCTTGTCGTAGGCTGCCTGCATCGTGAGCTTGATCGAGCCGACTTTGCCGGCGGTGGGCTTGGGTTCCAGTTTTTCTCCGCTGACCAGCAGCTTGCCCTTGTCGGCTTCCTCACCTTCATGGCAGTAGACGCAGCTCCGGCCCTGCGCAATGGCCTTGGCGCCCTTGGCGTGGTCCTTGCCCATGATCCACTGGAACGAAGCCTGGCCCGGGTAAAACAGGGTGATTTCACTTTTCGCTATCGCGGCCCAGTCCGGTGCCGGGGATTGTGCGTGTGCCGCGACTGCTGGCGCCAGCGCCAGCAGCATGCCCGCAATGGTCGATAACTTGTTCATTTTTGTCTCCCTTGGTTTGCACGCAACCCATGGGGCTGGTGTCAGTTGCAAATCCCCCGGCGGGGGATTGATGAGACATACGCTAAGCCGTGCCCCGCGCGTGCTGCTTGATTTACATCAACATCCGTAACTATTCAGTGCGCGCGGAAAGTCAAAAGCTTCCCTCACCCCGCCCTCTGCTCCGCTTCCAGCGTTCCCTTGTCCCGGAGGGAGAAGGAGAAAACCATCGCCGGGGCAAGCAAACACTTGAAATCGCGTAGCACTGGGGTTGCCCCCTCTCCCTCAGGGACCCCGGTGCCGCTTGACGGTAGAGGGCGGTGGTGAGGGAAGGTCGTTGAGTTTCCGCACGCACTGAATAGATACGAAAAAACTTGTGAATTTCGCCCTCATTGATGGCCGCGATGGCGGTGTCGATGAGCGCCTGCCGGTGGTTGCGGGGGGGGCTTCGGGAAGGCCCGGGAGATGATCTTCGTTTAGGGTTGTTAACGGACCCTACTGTGAACCGGTTTTTTTCAGTCGCAGCGCGTTGGTGATTACCGACACCGAGCTCAGTGCCATTGCCGCACCGGCGATCATCGGCGACAACAGCAGCCCAAACGCGGGATAGAGCGCACCCGCAGCGATCGGAATGCCGAGCGCGTTGTAACCGAAGGCGAACGCCAGGTTCTGGCGGATATTGCGCATGGTGGCGCGCGACAGCAGCGCAGCGTGCGCGATGCCGCGCAGGTCGCCTTTCACCAGGGTTATGCCCGCGCTGGCCATGGCGACATCGGTGCCGGTACCCATGGCAATGCCGACGTCGGCCTGGGCCAGAGCGGGCGCATCATTGATGCCGTCACCAGCCATGGCCACCTTGCGGCCTTCGGCCTGCAGCCGCTTGACATGCCCGGCCTTGTCTTCGGGCAGCACCTCCGCCAGCGCTTCGTCGATGCCGAGTTTGTGCGCCACTGCCTCGGCGGTCCGTCGCGAGTCCCCGGTCAGCATCACGATGCGCACACCGGAGCGTTTGAGTGCTGCAATGGCTTCGGGCGTACTGTCCTTGATCGGGTCGGCGACTGCGGCGATAGCCGTGGCAGCCCCGTCCACGCCGAGGAACACCACCGTTTTGGCCTCGGCGCGCAGCTTCTCGGCCTGCGCTTCCCAGCCTTGTGTATCGATGCCGTTCTGCTTCAGGAAATCACCGCTGCCGACGCGGATGGTGCGCCCGTCAATCATCGCCTGCACGCCCAGACCGTTGACGGCGTCAAACGCTGTGGCGGGTCGCAGTGTGAGGCTGCGTGTTTTTGCGCCCTCGACTATGGCATGCGCGATGGGATGCTCGGACAGTTGTTCCACGGCCGCCATCAGCGCCAGCGCATCGTTCTCGGGCATGCCGGTCACGGAAAAATCAGTGAGCGCCGGTTTGCCCATGGTCAGCGTGCCGGTCTTGTCGACGACCAGGGTGTCGATGTCGCGCATGCGCTCGATGGCTTCGGCATTGCGGAACAGGATCCCCGCGCGGGCGCCTTCGCCCATCGCCACCGTCATCGAGATTGGCGTGGCCAGCCCGACTGCGCAGGGGCAGGCGATGATCAGCACGGCGATGGCGTTGACCAGGGCATAGGTGAGCCGCGGTTCCGGCCCGACGAACCACCAAACCAGCGCGGTCACCACGGCAATCGCCACCACGACCTGCACAAAGTATGCCGCGATCAGATCGGCCAGCCGCTGGATCGGCGCCCGGGTGCGCTGTGCTTCCCCGACCATGTGCACGATCTTGGCGAGCAGCGTATCCGCGCCTACACGCTCGGCACGCATCACCAGCGACCCGCTGCCGTTCATCGTCACGCCGGTGACGCGATCGCCGGCGTTCTTGGCCACCGGCACCGGCTCCCCGGTGATCATCGATTCATCCACCCGGCTTGCACCTTCGATTACAGTGCCGTCAACCGGTATTTTTTCGCCGGGTTTCACGCGCAGCCGGTCGCCGACCACCACGGCGTCGAGCGCCACCTGTTCCTCGGTGCCGTCTTCGCGCAGTCGCCACGCAAGGTTGGGGGCGAGGCGCAGCAATTCGCGGATCGCCTGGCTGGTCTGGCCCATGGCACGCAACTGCAGCACGTCGCCGAGGATGACCAGTGTCACGATGACTGCCGCTGCTTCGAAATAAGTGCCCACAGCGCCGTCGTGCTCACGGAATTCGGCAGGGAACAAATCGGGCAGGAAAATCGCAACCAGGCTGAACAGATAAGCCAGACCCACGCCCAGGCCGATCAGCGAATACATGTTGAGCGAGCGGTGCGCCAGCGACAGCCAGAATTTGCGCAGGATCGGCCAGCCGACCCACCACACCACGGGAGTGCCGAGCACGAACTCGATCCAGCCGCGCGCCCGCGGCATCAGGCCGAAGGGTTCCTGGATGCCGACCATTGGCGACATAGCAAGGATGACCAATGGAACGGACAGCGCGACGCCGATCCATAACCGCCTTGTGAGATTGCGCAATTCCGAATCATCGGCTTCGCCGGTGCCCGCAATCGGTAGCAGCGCCATGCCGCAGATCGGGCAGTCGCCGGGCTTATCGCGGAGGATTTCCGGGTGCATCGGGCAGGTGTAGCGCGCAGCTTTCAGCGCATCTCCGGCGGCGGGCGCTGCGGACTGCGTTTTACTGATGTACTTCACGGGATCAGCCTGGAACTTAGCCAGACAATTCTTGCTGCAAAAGTAGTATTTCACATGTTCATGCTCAAGCGAGCCCGCCGCTGATTGCGGATCGACCTTCATGCCGCAGACCGGATCGGTTACTTTTGCCGGCGTGGTGTGCTGATGTTCGTGTTGAGTTGGATTCATGATGTACTCCAAGTAATTGAGAATTCGCACTTTCCCTTGTGCGGCGAGAGCAGGGCACACTTGAGGCAAGGCAGGATGAGGTCCATGGGTATCAATATGAAATGCACTATAGATTCGTCGCTCGACACAGCCCCTGCGACCTGGAGGGGGTATCGGGACACCCGGGCGCCGCAGTTGAATCAGCCGCATTGTCTGTGAAAACCGGCGCGAAACCTCCGCCGGGAGTGCGAAAGTTTGTCGTCTGGCCCTGATAGAGGCGCGCCGTGATGAATTGCACTGCGCCGTCATACACGTAGTTGCGCACGTCGAACTTGAGCGCCTGCGGCGCCTGATCGCCTGCGATCAGCCTCTCTCCCGGGGTCACCAGCGCCTGCGCTATGTAGTCGCCCGCAAGGATCTCCGCCCACACGCGCTTGGTCAGCTTGTCGCCCCGGTATGCGGCCCTGCTGCCGAAACCCGCAGCCAGTTTGAAAAAAAGCTTGCGCCGCTGCGACCACAAACGCTCGGCATCAGCGGCATGAACAATTTCAGTTCTCGGGATGCCGTTCAGTAGTGTTCGCGAAATTTCTTCAGAGACGCCTAATGAGCGTAAACGATCGGGATCGCTGAGCACGGCGAGGTTGCGCTTATTGGCGTAGAGCGCATGCGCACGTGGATCTGGTGTCAGAACCATGGCGTTGTTCAGGTAGGCTTCACGCAGCACAGCTTGTGCCGGCGTTTCCAGCATGAAGTCGGTGAGCCGGTTGTAGACAAGATCAATCGGGTCATTCCCATACCACAGCATGCCATCGTGCAGCCGCAACGCCGACGGATCGGCGATGACCGCGTCCACGCCATGCCGGCGGAACAACTGCTGGAACAGCACGAACTCGGGATACAGATACTGATCTTGCGGGTTTTCGTCGACGATGGCGATACGGCGCAGATCGCGGGCGCCACGTGCCAGGCGCCATTCAGCGAAAAACATGTCGACGAAGGTTTGATCGAGTGCTGACAGCGCGACCGGATCGTTTGTCATGCCGGCAATTGCCGGGCAACAAACCTTTTGCGCGCGCGCCAGAACGGCATTGAGCAGCGCGCCGCCGGCGTTGGTATTGATCTCGATCAGCATTGGTCCGGCGCCGGCCACATGGAAATCATAGCTGAGGAATGCCCCTCGAGTGCCCGCGGCATCCAAATGTGCCACCGGCGGCGCCCATGCGAGAACGGTCTCGCGGTACGCCGGCAGCGCAATCACTGTCTGCACCGCCCGCACGATCTCGGCCATTTGGTCCAGATGGCGCCGGGAAACAAACACCGGCAGTGCCGCGAACAGGTGAGGGCATTTCTCCAGAATCAACGGATACACGTTGCGCGTGCCTGAGGCCATTTTGAACTCGCGCTTCAACGCATCAGCATCAAGACTGATGCAGAAGCAGTCTCTGTTAAGCGATTCGACGCCGCGCACCTCGGGTTGTGGATCGGGCACGACTTGCGTTTCACCAGCAGGATCCGGCTTCATGGATTCGATCACAGTCGCTCCTGGAAATAGCGCCTGCTGCGCATGGCATCGACCGCCACCAGCCACATGACGAGCCAGGCTGTGCCGACAAACAGCAGCGCACTCAATGTGAGCCGCAGCCCGAGGCGGTTGTTTCTGGACAGGCGAGCCCGGACAAACGCAATTTGCGGCGCAAACCGGCGGCATGAGATGGCGACGCACGGGCGAGCAGAATTTTTTAGCCATTCGATCATGTTATTTTGAAATGACGGTGTCGACGATCACTTGCGCCTCTTGCATGATGCGCCGCAAATGGTCGTCTCCGCGGAAACTCTCCGCATAGATTTTGTAGATGTCCTCAGTCCCTGACGGACGGGCAGCGAACCATCCATTCTCTGCAATCACCTTCAGACCGCCTATCGGAGCGCCGTTGCCCGGTGCGTGGTTGAGTATGCTTTGGATTTTTTCTCCGGCGAGGTATGTGGACCGAACCTGCTGAGATGAGAGCGTCGATAGCATCGCTTTTTGCTCTGGAGTGGCAGGCGCGTCGACCCGATCGAAGGCAGCCCCACCAAACTCGCGCCCAAGCTCGCGGTAGATCTCGCCCGGATCGCGGCTCATTTTCGCGGTGATTTCTGCCGAAAGCAGTGCCGGGACAATTCCATCCTTATCAGTCGTCCATACCGAGCCGTCGCGGCGCAGCAGCGATGCGCCCGCGCTTTCCTCGCCGCCAAAACCGAGTGTTCCGTCGTAGAGACCGGGCGAAAACCATTTGAAGCCGACCGGTACTTCGTACACTTGGCGGCCGAGCCGCCTGGCCACGCGGTCGATCATCGTCGTGGTGACAACGGTCTTGCCGATTGCCGCACTCCTGCTCCACTCCGGCCTATGCTGGAACAGATAATCGATCAGCACCGACAGGTAATGATTCGGCGCCATCAATCCGCTGCCGCGGGTGACGATGCCGTGACGGTCGTGGTCGGTATCACAGGCGAACGCGACGTCATAGGTGTCCTTCAACCCGATCAGCGGCTGCATCGCGTACGATGACGACGGGTCCATGCGAATCCTGCCGTCCCAGTCCACTGTCATGAATGCGAATTGCGGATCGACTTTTTCACTGACCACGGTCAGATCGAGCTGGTAGCGTTCTGCGATTGGCGCCCAGTAATGCACGCCGGCGCCACCGAGCGGATCGACACCCATGCGGATGCCGGCGCTGCGGATCGCGTCAAAGTCGATGATGCTGCCGAGATCTGCAACATAGGCGTGAAGGTAATTGTGCTCGTGCGTGGTTGCGGCCTTGCGCGCGAGCGCCAGCGGCATGCGCTTGACGTCCCTCAGACCACCTTCGAGCAAGGCATTGGCACGGTTCTGCACCCAGCCGGTGATGTCGCTATCGGCCGGTCCCCCGTTGGGCGAGTTGTATTTAAAGCCGCCATTGTCGGGCGGATTGTGCGAGGGGGTGATGACTATGCCATCGGCGAGTCCGGTTTTGCGGACCTTGTTGTAAACCAGGATCGCGTGTGAGACCGCCGGCGTCGGGGTGAACCCGCCGTCGGCCGCGATCATGGTTTCGACGCCATTCGCGGCCAGTACTTCCAGCGCGTTCTCGAACGCCGGCTGCGACAATGCGTGGGTGTCAATGCCCATGAACAGCGGGCCGTCGATACCCTGGCCCTTGCGGTATTCGCAGATCGCCTGACTGATCGCCAGGATGTGGTATTCGTTGAAGCTGCGATCGAACGAGCTACCGCGATGGCCGGAGGTGCCAAACGCAACGCGCTGCGCCGGCACGCCGGGGTCGGGTTTCAGATCGGCGTAGGCAGCCAGCAGTTTCGGGACGTCAACCAGGATCGACGCCGGGGCGGGCTTGCCGGCGAGAGGACTGATACGCTGGCTCATGTGTCAGATCCCGGTTTGTGAGTTTCACGCAAGTGCCGGTAGCGACGGATCAAGGTATTGGTCGAACTGTCGTGAGTCATAACCAGCCCCCCGTGAAT